>Ga0255057_10000313_pt1 | contig 27584 bp, 32 predicted proteins | sample Cases_109_6_MG_FD_189022 | JGI IMG/M metagenome (GOLD analysis project Ga0255057, IMG submission 189022) | Seawater microbial communities from Amundsen Gulf, Northwest Territories, Canada - Cases_109_6 | ecosystem: Environmental > Aquatic > Marine > Gulf | place: Canada: Northwest Territories... | reverse complement strand
TGGGACCTCCGACATATTGTCGACAAAGACGACACCCACCCGCTCAAAAGCACGGACTACCCATTCGTTGTGGACGATCTCGTGATAGCAGTAGACGGGGCCATCAAATATGCGGGTCATCCAGGTGAGAGCCTTGATTGCCATCTCCACGCCAGCACAAAAACCACGTGGTTCAGCTAGGAGAACTCGCTCAACGGTCATATTCAGCAATGGTAGGTCCGATGGCGACAGTTCAGGACTTCGCGTCGATGAGGTCAACAACCTGGTCCACTACCTGATCGAGCGACAGATCTGATGTGTCGATGACAATCGAACCGTCGGCGACCGTGAGCGGTGAGGTTTTGCGTGTCGAGTCGTGGTGATCTCTTCGAGCGATATCGACAAGGACCTGATCCACATCCTCTCCAGTTTGGGCAGCACGTCTCTGGGCGCGAACTTCTGGGCGAGCATCCAAGTAGATCTTCAATCCCGCATTTGGAAAGACGACAGAACCTATATCCCGACCCTCGACGACGGCCCTCCCACCGTGCTGGTGTACCCATGTGCGCTGATGGTCGACGAGGATGTTGCGAACCGACGGGTAGGCCGAGATCTTGGAAACAGCGCCCGTCACTGTCTCACCTCGAATCTCGCTCGACACGTCTTTTCCGTTGAGACTCATCGATCCGTCGACCTGCTCGAAGACCACATTCCTCACCACGTCGGCCACCGCTTCTTCGTCGTCCAAATTCACGCTCGAACGCAGAGTTGCAAGAGTTGCAGCGCGATAGAACGCTCCCGTATCTAGGTGAGGGAAGTGGGCTCGCCGCGCCACGGCTTTGGAGACAGAGCTTTTACCGGTACCGCTCGGGCCGTCCATGGTCACGATCAACTTGCTCACGGCGACGCAGGTTAGGAAAGCGCGGGAGACAGCCGAACATCAGGTGAGGAGCTCCGCGAACAGGGTTGGTGGGAGAGGCACCGGCCCCGGAGGGTTTGTCCTACTCGGGGGTACTTCGGACAATGGGGGCGAACTCGGAGCCGGAAAGACCTCTCCGCCACCCAAACATAGTCAGAATCCAGGACCTTGGTGCGGATGTGCGCGAAATTCATCACGACGCCATGTCAGTAAGAGCCGTCCAGAACCCCGGCCAGGTCTTCTTGACCACGTCGGGGTGAGCTACTCGGACCCCGGGAGTAGCAAGACCGACCAAGGCAAGAGACATGGCAATACGGTGGTCACCATGTGGTTCCACCACGCCTTGGTGAAGTGGCGAGGGGGCAATCCGCAGACTGTCCTCATCGACCTTCACGTCGCCGCCGAGACGCGCAATCTCGGTGGACAGCGCAACAAGGCGATCCGATTCCTTGTGACGCAGGGAGAAGAGACCTTTGAGAACACTCTCACCCTCGGCAAAGAGGCATGCAATGGCTACGGCGAGAGCACCGTCGGGAGAACCGGACAAGTCAATATCAATCGGTTGAAGCTCAATGCCTCGGGCATCTACAACCAGACCGGTGGCCCCGTCGTGAATGCGACATCCCATCCGGCCCAGAACCTTGGCAATACCCACATCGGGTTGTCGAGACGTGGCGCGCAGCCCGTCCAACTCCACGCGTCCCCCGGTTATCGCCGCCGCCACCATCGGGTAGACCGCAGCGGAGGCATCGGGGTCAACCACGAAGTCGGTTGGCTGGTATCGAATCGAGGCGATGTCGAAACCGGTGATAGTCGGCGCAACCTGTGCACCGAAGGCCTCCATCACATCAACCGTCACGTCGAGGTACCCCGAAGAGCCTCGCAAGCCGGTGAGCTTCATTTCCGACGAGCGTGATGCCATGGGCGCGCCAAGCAGCAAGGCGGTTGCATATTGACTGCTTGCCGAGCAGTCAACCTCAATTGAGCCGCCCCAAAGCCCGCTTTGACCTCCAATGGTGACCGGAAGAAATCCTCCAGACGTGGTGATGGACACACCTTGGGCTACCAACGCTTCAACTAGCCCTCGAATCGGCCGCTCGTTGAGCCTTCCTTGGCCTTCGATGGTGGTGTCCCCGCCGTCCGCGAGGGTTGCCATGACCATCGCCACCCGTGAGGTCAGACCCGACTCACCAACGTCAACAGGCTGCTTTGGTGCACGAAGGTGTCGACCCAACCCGTCGATTGCCCACGGCTCGCTCGCCGTGTCGGCGTTGACTCCAAACCCATCCAAAGCCCGTGCCATCGCATCGGTGTCCTGGGACGCCAGGGCCCCGTAGATGTGAGACCGGCCTTGGGCCATTGCGGCACAAGCCATGGCCCGGATGGTGATGGACTTCGAACCCGGAACCCTTATGGCTGCGTCGATCGGGCCGGAGGCCGTTTCAATTTCAGCAACCCGAGTCACATCACACCTGATGCGAGCAACCGGTTGATCTCCTCAGAGCTGAGGCGCCGAGACTCCCCGGCTTTGAGTGTCCGATCCATCAGCGGACCCACCGAGGTGCGAACCAGGCTGATGACTTCGTGCCCCACTGCGGTCAGCATCCTGCGAACCTCGCGATTACGACCCTCGGTCATCACCAACTCCAACAGACACCGCTCCTCTTGCTGTTCGACGACGCGCGCCTTGGAGGCTTTGGCAGCCCCATCGTCGAGCTCGACGCCATCGGTAAGCCTTCTGAGGGTTTCCCGAGACGGAGCTCCTTCGACGAGGGCAATATACGTTTTTGTGATCCCGTATCGAGGGTGGGTCACCCTATTGGTCAGCTCACCGTCGTTAGAAACCAATATGAGCCCCTCAGAGTCGGCATCGAGCCTGCCCACTGGATAGAGGCGTTTGTCGCTATCGATGAGGTCGACCACCGTTTTGCGCCCGTGGGTATCGGAGGAGCTGCTGATCACACCGACTGGTTTGTAAAGGAGATGGGTCTCGAGACTGGGATTGACCGGAATCGGGATGTCGTCGATCGTCAGAGAATCTTTATCGACGTCCACCCGATCACCCAGTCGAACCGGGTTGTTGTTCAATTTGATCCGGTTTGCGGAAATGGCGTCTTCGGCGGAACGACGTGACATCAATCCAGCGTTGGCTATCGCCTTTTGAATGCGGACCCGTTCCGCCACGTTTCAAACCTGACCGGGACGGAGGCTCTCCTCGAGAGAGTCGACGATGGTCGCAGGTGGCACATGATCTGCGAGAGGAGGCAACTCGTCGAGAGACCCTAGGGCCAGCTTCTCGAGAAAGAGATCAGTCGTCGCGTAGACCGCCGGGTTGCCTGAGATGTTGAGACGCTCGGTCTCCTCGATGAACCCGAGCCGTTCCAGAGTCCGGACGGCGGATTCTGAGTCGACACCACGAATCTCTGATATCTGGTTTCTCGACACAGGCTGACGGTATGCCACTACTGCCAGCGTTTCCAGGGCCGCCCCCGAAATGCGCCGGGAAGTGGCCGACGTCGAGAAACGCTCCAGATACGAATAGGCGTTCGGATGGCTGTAGATACGCCAGCCTCCCCCTGTCGACCTGAGCACCAGCCCGGAGCCTCTCGTTTCCATTTCCAGGCTCAACTCATCAAGCAACTCATCAACCTTGGTTTTCGAAATCTCAAGGACCTCCGCAAGTTCACGAGCCGGCACCGGTGCCTCAGTGACGAAGAGCACCGCCTCGAGTGCCGCCAGCTCGTTCATGAGGCCCATTCTGATGTCAGGTCCAAGTTGCCGTCTTCGCGATTACGGACCGATATCGAAGAGAGCCAATCCTCCTGACAAACTTCCACCAGGCCCCAGCGCGCCATCTCCAGCAGGGCAAGGAAGTAAGCCGCGACCTCCACAGGTCGTTCGCAGTGTTCGGTCAGCTCCTCAAAACTGGATACCGCCAAAGATTGGATACGGGCCCTCAGCTCGCCAATGGCCGCCTCCACACTTGGTAGGTCTAAATCGAGATGATCGAGATCTGGTTCTGCGTCAACACGAGTGAATACATGGACTGCGATGTCGGCAAGACCTGAGACATCCACTGGAAGGGAGACTGAAGGGGGCGCCACCTCGATGTGCTGGTCGAGTCCCGACACTCTCGGGACATACCGGTTGGTGTCTTGAAGACGCCGAAGAAGGACGGCGGCGACATCTTTGAAGGTCACGCAAACGAGCAGACGGGACAGCAGCCGATCCCTCTCCTCAATCATCGCCAACTCGTCATCGAGATCGAGCTCCGAGGGCCGGGGCAACAATGAGTGAGCCTTCAGTTGCACCAGAGTTGCTGCGATGAGCAGGAATTCGGAAGTGACCTCGAGATCGAGGTCACGCATCTCGTCCAGAAACGACAGGTACTCCCCGACCAGATCGGTAAGCCCGATTGCCGTGATCTCCATCTGATGTTTCGTGATCAACTGGAGCAGAAGGTCAAGTGGCCCCTCAAAGACCGTTGTTCTGACATGAAATGTCATTCGGTTGTCGAGGTTATCCCGGTTCGGATCAATGAACGGGGCTTTGGTGGCTGATCGGCCAATTGGAGCAGGCTCCAGGTCGTGGGATCGATGTAGGAAGGCCGCGATTCGTGGTGGTGTTCGGCGAACTCAACACTGAGTTGGTTCGCTCCCGCAGAAGCCAGTTCACGTGCGGCTCTGAGCCCGTGGTTCTTGTATACAGCCATCTTGGGTGACAGCGGAGCACCGAGTCTGATCAAGACCGAAGCGATCGATCGGCCAACGATTCCGAGACCGGCATGCCGTTTGCCAACGTCGTGCAACAGGGCAGCTTCAATAACTTCGTCCGAAGCGGAGTGATCCGCTACAACTACCAAAGCTGCGTGATAACCGTGTCTCTGATCTTCCGGTGGCTGGTCGAAGAAGATCACAGCGAGAGCCGGCCCGAGCCAGTGCTCGACTGCACGGACTTCGGTGCCACTGAGTGGCTTGCTCTGCAGAACATCGAAGAACCTCGCAGATAGGTGGCTCAGCGAGCCGGGCATGGGTCAGCCAGCCGCCTTGGACTTACAATCCACGCACAGCACTGATGCTGGGCGAAACATCATGCGGTCGGCCCCGATCGCCTTGCCACAGTTGTCGCAGGTCCCGTAGGAGCCGGCAGCGATATGGGCAAGTGCCTTGTCAACATCATCGAGCTGGTGTTTGAGCGACTCCACCAAACCCAGCACCTCGGTCCGCTCGGCAGTGACGGCCGCAGCATCGGCGAAACTCTCCCCGAAGTCGAGGTCGGACCTGAGATCACCCGATTCGGCAGCGCCGAGATCGTCCAACTGATGGATCAGATGAGCCCTCTCCTCGCGGAGGGCCTTCTCTGCACCTGCGATATCGAGCGTCATCACCTACTCCTTGGGTGTGCCTGAACGTAGATCTCCATCACATGGGCGGGGCTGACCCTCGTGTAGACCTGAGTGGTGCTAATCGTAGCGTGCCCCAGCATTTCTTGAACCGTTCTGAGATCGGCGCCTGCTTCGACCATGTGTGTGGCTGCGGAGTGTCTGAGCACATGAGGAGAGACTTTGGCTGGGTCGATATTGGCACCAAGCGCATGTTTCTTCACGATGTCGAAGGCACCTTGCCTACTCAAGCGTCCACCCCTCAGATTGAGAAATACAGGATCACCCGAGCCGCCTCTCTTTGCAAGGTCCAGTCGATCGGGAAGCCATTCTTCAATCGCCGCAACGGCCTTGCTCCCCAGGGGTACCAACCGCTGTTTCGACCCCTTGCCGGTCACAATCACCACCTTGTCGGCCAGATCGAGTTCGTTGAGATCGAGGCCAACAGTCTCTGAGACACGAGCCCCTGTCCCATAGAGAAATTCGAGAAGCGCGGCGTCTCGTCGACCCGGTCGCGTTTGCGAGTCTGGCGTCTCCACCAGCCGTATCGCTTCGTCTACCGTCAATGCCTTCGGGAATGGATCCGGTCTCCGCGGTGCATCTATCAAGATCGTTGGGTCCACAGACCACATACCCTCTATCACTAGAAACCGATGCAGTCCCTTGACAGCTGCGATTTTCCGACTGATCGTGGAGTCAGCGAGCCCCGTGCTTCGCAGATCACTGACGAACTCCGCAACGCCATCGTCACCTGGATCAGAACCGCTAAGAAAGCTTAGGTACTGGCTTAGGTCGCGCTGATACGCGGCGATGGTGTTCGCGGAAAGCCCCTTCTCGACCCGGAGCGCCACCAGATATTCATCGACACCCTCAGCCAGAGTGGTCTGCGCCTGGCTCAAACTCCGATAAGAGCCTCGCTTGGCGGGACATAAGCGACCCCGAGGCTCACGGCCACCGCCGGATGACACACCTTGTCGTCCACGATGTTTACGCCCCCCAAAAGCTCCGGCTGTTCAGCCACAGAGTCTCGAATACCGTTGGTTGCGAGACTGACGGCGTAACGCAGCGTGGCGTTGGTGAGGGCGTATGTCGAGGTGTGGGGCACGGCCCCTGGAATGTTGCCCACCGCGTAGTGGAGTACCTCGTGAACCAAATACACCGGGTCGGTGTGGGTGGTCTCCTTTGATGTCTCGAAGCATCCACCCTGGTCGATAGCCACATCAACCAGAACCGATCCACTTCGCATTGAGCGAACCATGTCGTCGGTGACCAGCTTCGGTGCCGAGGCCCCGGGAACCAGAACTGTTCCAATCACCAGATCGGCCTCGAGGACCTGCTCTTCGAGTGACAACCGGTTGCTGTGAAGAGTGACGATGCGGCCTTGATGGAGCGAGTCGATAGCTCGCAGCTTCTCGATGTCGGTATCCAACACTGTGACATCGGCCTGCATCCCCATCGCGATCACGGCGGCATTTGAACCTGCCATCCCGCCACCTACGACGACCACGCGCGCCGGGGCCACTCCGGTGATGCCACCGAGGAGAACGCCCTTTCCACCCTTTGGCTTCTCCAGGAAGTAGGCACCTGCCTGGGTGGCCATACGCCCAGCAATTTCGGACATTGGGGCAAGAAGAGGGAGAGACCGATCAGCCATCTGCACTGTTTCATACGCGATTGCGACGATGCCCCTCTTCAAAAGGTCGGCGGTCAATTTCGGATGCGCGGCCAGGTGGAGATAAGTAAAGAGAATCTGCCCTTCACGAAACATTTCAACTTCTGACAGCTGGGGCTCTTTGACCTTGAGGATCAGGTCCGATCCTGCGAAGACCTCTCCGGCCGTGGACACGATTGTTGCGCCCTGGGCCTCATACTGACCGTCCTGAATCGTCGAGCCCTCCCCTGCGCCCTTCTCGATCAAGACTTCGTGACCTCGATCGACAAATTCGCGAACACCGATCGGTGTGATGGCGACACGATATTCATCGGCCTTGATCTCTTTGGGAACGCCAACAATCACCAGCACTTCCTCCTCATGAGTCGTCCGTCAGGCTCTATCAGAATACGCCTGCGTTGTTGTCTATCGCCCAAGATATGTGGCTGTTTCGGCGACAGGCCACTAATGGCGCTCTCAGTCGACCGCTAGTTCGGCGTTCTCATCCAGCACCACCACTGATCCACTCGCCCGTTTTCTGCCAGCAGCCTCGATGAGACCGGAGAACAATGGGTGTGGCCAGTCAGGACGCGACCGAAACTCGGGGTGAGCCTGCGTCGCCACGAAGTAGGGATGGTCGACCAACTCGATGTACTCAACCAGGTTGTCGTCCGGCGACAACCCCGACAAACGCATGCCTGCTGACTCGAGATCCTTCCGATAGGCGTTGTTGACCTCCCAACGGTGACGATGGCGCTCATAGACCAACTCTTCCCCGTAGAGGGACCGCACGACAGAGCCCTCGGCAAGCTTGGCTGCATAAAGCCCAAGACGCATGGTGCCACCCATGTCCTCAACATCGGACTGGCTCGTCATCAGGTCGATGACCGGATGTGGCGTGGACGGATCAAACTCGGTGCTGTTTGCATCACTGTGGCCGAGCACATCGCGTGCAAACTCGATGACGGCGCATTGAAGACCGAGACAGAGACCGAGATAGGGCACGCCATTCTCCCGTGCATAGCGGATAGCCTGGATCTTTCCTTCTACACCCCGGTAGCCAAAGCCACCAGGAACAACCACCCCGTCGAGATCCTCGAGGTACGAATCCGCCAGCAATCCGGTCAGTTCATCGCTCGGTATCCATCGAAGATCCAGTTTGAGACCATGGGCAGCCGCACCATGACGCAAGGCTTCGGCCACTGACAAGTAGGCATCGGGCAGCTCCACGTATTTGCCGACGATGCCAATCGTGACCGGATCGGTCGCCGCGAAAGCCTTATCAACCATTGCCTGCCAGGCGTCGAGGTTGGGTGGTCCGGTGACGATGCCCAGGTGGTCGCAAACCACGTCGTCCAACCCACCTTCGTGCAATACAAGTGGTACCTCGTAGATGTCTCTTGAATCGGGTGCCGCGATGACAGCCCGCTCCTCGACATCACAAAACAGGCTTATCTTGCGGCGAACCGCCTCGTCGATGTCTCGATCGGAGCGGACAATGATCACTTCGGGGTGGATGCCTTTGCTGCGCAGTTCCGCCACCGAGTGTTGTGTTGGCTTCGTCTTGAGCTCCTCAGACGTCGCAATATATGGCACCAACGTGACGTGCACGAACAACACATTCTCCCGACCGACGTCATTGCCGTACTGGCGAATCGCCTCGAGAAAAGGAAGACTCTCTATGTCGCCAACAGTCCCGCCCACTTCGGTAATGACCACATCAACATCCTGATTGGCCACCCTTCTGATTCGTTCCTTGATCTCATTTGTAATGTGAGGAATCACCTGAACCGTGTCACCCAGGTAGTCGCCTCGGCGCTCCTTTTGGATCACAGACAAATAGACAGATCCTGACGTGACATTTGACGTTCGTTTGAGATTCTCGCCCGTGAACCTCTCGTAGTGCCCGAGATCGAGGTCGGTCTCCCCACCATCGTCGGTTACAAACACCTCTCCGTGTTGGAAAGGGTTCATTGTTCCCGGGTCAACATTGATGTACGGGTCGAGTTTTTGATTGACCACCTTCAGTCCGCGGGCCTTGAGCAGCCGCCCGAGTGACGAGGCAGCAATCCCCTTTCCCAAACTGGAGACAACACCACCTGTTACAAAGACATACTTGGTCTCAGACGGTGCTGCGTTGGACTCGGCTGCGTTCGACTCAGGCCCCGATTGAGAGAAAGAATCGGATTCTGGAGTGAAGAGGGGCCCGTTCATGACGGGATTCCACAGTAGCACCCGGTCGAGCCGACGCCACCTATTGACACGATGAGGTGGTTAGGAGAGAGCACTACCACCAGCCATCGCCAGCAGCTCGGTAGCTGTCTCGTGGCTAGCCATCGAGTCGGGCATTCCGGCGAGCATCCTCGAAATCTCGGCAACACGCTCCCCTCCGGCTACCAGCCGAACCTGTGCCACTGCTTCGTGACGTTCGACAACGTAGTGAGAGTTCGCAAAGGCAGCGATCTGCGGAAGATGGGTGACACAAAGCACCTGGGAGTCCCGGGCCAGATCAGCGATCTTCTCGCCGAGGGCCAGAGCCGTCGCTCCTCCAACACCTGCATCGACTTCGTCGAAAACCAGCGTTTCGGTCTCGGGGGCAGTCGTTGCGAGCCGGATGGCCAGAACCAATCGAGAGAGCTCACCACCCGACGCTACGGACGAGATCGGTCCCGGGGCAAGTTGCTGGTCAGACCTGAAGACAAACTCCACACGCTCCGTGCCGGTTGGTCCAGGTGCCTTTTCGTCAAAGACGAATCCAACCGACGCCCGTTCCAAGCCCATGTCGGCAAGATGGGTTACCACTTCCAATTCGATGTGCGCGGCAGTCTCGTGACGAAGTCCGGCAAGGGTTTCGCCCCGGCGACCCACCTCGGATCGAGCGGTGTCGAGTTTCGATTCGATCTCGCTCGCCTCAGACAAGAGTCCCGTGAGCTCCTCGAGACGTGAGGACGCCTGGTCCCGAAACTCGAGGATCTCGGAGATCGACTGTCCATACTTTCGTTTTAGATCCCCGATCAACGTCAGTCGTCGGTCCAACGTCGCCAGAACCTCCGGATCAGAATCCACCAGATCTCGGTGAGACCGCAAAGCAGTGTTCAACTCTGCAGCGTCAACGAAGACACTTTCCGATTGCGCAACCAGCTCCCTTGCTCCCGGATCGAGCTCAACAACCTTGCGAAGGTGAGAAACCGCCTCTCCGGCTTGCTCACCCAGCGATTCCGCCAAACGCGACGACGCGGCAAGGTGCTCGAGAATCTCCTCAGAGTTGCGCAGTCTCGAAGCCTCGTCCTCAGCCGCAACATCGCAGCCCGGCTCGAGGCTGGCGCCGTCGATCTCGCTGGTCTGATGGGTGACCAGATCGAGCTCTCGACGCAGGGCCATCTCGTCACCTCCAACGAGTTTCTGTCTTGCCACGAGGGCCTGGAGCGAGTCCCACGAGTCGCGATAGTCCTCCAACGCCCGTTGTCCTGACTCATCGAGAGCGGTGTCGAGCAGCGCCAGAACGTGGTTGGCTCGTTTGAGACGTAACTGATCATGCTGGCCCACAATCTCTACGCGATCACCGACTCGCTCTGTCAACGCAGCAGCAGAGACGATCGAGCCCTCCAGATGAGCCTGACTCCTTCCGCTCTCTGGGACAATGCGACTTACTCCCAGTTCCTCGTCTCCTTCGTCAAAGAGCCCATCAGCTTGGGCATGGTCTCTGATCGCTCCCACGAGCGACGGATCCGATTTCTCGCCGAGGACAAGACGGAGTCCTCCGATGAGCAACGTCTTGCCTGCGCCGGTCTCTCCGGTGATGACTGTGAAACCCGGCGATGGCTCGATAGATGCGTCGACGAGAACACCCAAGTTTCGAACCCTGAGGTGCTGGAGCATCAGTCGAGGCCGAATTTTCTCTTGACAACTGTTGGGAAACTTGAGGCTCCGAAGGAGACAAATCTCGCGGGCCGCTGACCCCGTTCGATGCGAACTGTCTCGCCCTCTCCGAGCTGACCAAGGTCACATTTGTCAACGTTGACTTTCACCAGTCGATCTCGGCTCACCGTGACATCGATCTTGGAGGAGCCTGGTAACACAAGTGACCTATCGAAAAGAGAGTGTGAAGCGACCGGCGTCATGATGATTGCGTCGACCTCCGGCGCCACCAAGGGGCCACCGGCTGAGAAGGAGTACGCGGTAGAGCCTGTCGGCGTAGCGAATACCAGACCATCCGCCCGATAGGTCGTAAAGGGTGAGCCATCAATCACCACGTCCAGGTTGACCAGTCTTGTGGTGTCGATCTTCTCGACAACCACATCGTTTACACCGAGCGCCGTGACCTCGTTGATGGTGGCCGCAACGGTCATACGCTCCTCCACCTCGAAATCGCCGCCCACCAAGCCGGCAACCACGGGCTCCAAGTCGGTTGCCTCGGCCTCGGTGAGGAAACCTAGTGTCCCAAGATTGAATCCGAGGACGGGCACATCCCAGGCGACCGAACGCCTCACCGCCGCCAGCATGGTGCCGTCTCCGCCCACGGCGACGACGACATCGGGTGCGGTTTCCATGTCGGCAACCACCTGGGAGCCATGACGTTCAATCTCGGCAACGAGACGGTCCGCGAACTCCATCGCGGCCGGCCGTCCCGCCCGAGTTTCGAGTGCGAACTTCACGGAGCCCCCTGCGGGTATGCCTGTGGGATCAACTCCATTTGGTCAGGATCGACGCCCATTTCAGGTCGGTTCCAGGTCGTCGAGGATCTTGTTGAGGAGTTCGGCGAGTTGGGATGCCGGCTCGGGAAGACTTGCGGGGTCAACCGCCTCCAGTTGCTCCAAAGCCGTTTCGAGTTCCTCAATCTGTGATTCAGACAGGTCCATTTGTCAATTATTGCTTGTGATCGCCGTCTAAGACCAGATCTACGGCAGTCTTGAAGTCGGCGGTGACGTGATCAGCGTCTACTCCAGCCTTGCCTTTGGGTGTAACTCCAGAGAGCACTAACACCGATCGCCACTCGGTTTCGAACGCAGCCATCTCGATATCGGTGTCAACCCTGTCACCGATCACCCAGACGTCGGGGCCAACTTTTGTCTTGATCAAGTCTCTCATCGCAGTGTGCGGTTTTCCGGCGACTTCCGGTTCTCGAGCGGAAGCGACAGCAATCGCGGCCACTATCGCACCGGCCCCCGGTGCCAATCCTCCAGCCGTTGGAAATGTGGGATCGGTGTTTGTCGCAATGAAGCGCGCTCCGTCGCGGACCGCGTTGGCAGCGTCAGAGAGAAGCCCATAAGACAGATCTCGACAAAGTCCAACAACGACGACACCGGCTGATTCGGATGTTTGGGTGACCGCGATCTCTGCGTCGGTGAGGGCATGTTCGATCCCACGTTCCCCCACAACGAACACCGGACCGTCAACAGTCGCAATGATTGAGGCAGCGGCCTGTGATGATGTCACGACCTGATCTGGATCCACCTGCACGCCTGTGATCTCACGGATCTTGGCGGCAACGTCATCCGGCGCGCGTGTGGAATTGTTCGTCGCAAACAGTGTGTTGACTCCTGCAGATATGAGCCGTTGAAGCCCGTGGTCGGCCTCAGGAATCAAAGATTGTCCTCGATAGATGACCCCGTCGAGGTCGCATATGACGTCCGTCAAGGCTGGAGAAATCTACGCAACACCTGGTCGTAGAGTTCGGTGGTCCGTCGCACCGACTCGACAGACACCCGTTCGTCGTGACCGTGAAACAATGAAAGCATCTCGGAGAAGCTCATTCGATCATCGAACCTGCCGACCCCGTACGCAACGGTTCCCTTCGGCCTCCAAAAACGGGCATCTGTGGCCACGTTCATCAGTGATGGCAGCAGATTGCGATGACCCTCGAGGTCGTGTACGGAGTCTGCGATAGCGTCCCACAGCGGGTTGCCGATAGTGCTGATCGTCGATTCCTTGTCCTGAATCGGAACGATCTCTACTTCGTCTCTTGCCGAACCCATTGCTTTCATCAGGTGCGAATCCACAAAACCGCGGTCCATGCCCGGTAGAGCGCGGATGTCAACCGATGCCTCCGCTTCTGCCGCAATAATGTTGGCCTTCATCCCAGCGTCCAACGTATTTGGAGAGATTGTGAGATGAGTGATGGCATGTGCATATCTCGCAAAAAGCGGATCGCTCACCGCCAGCTCATCGATCGCATCATCGACCTGATCTGGGTCGGTGAGGGCGTCCTTCACCTTGTCGTCGAAAGCGAGCGCAGACACGAAGGCCGTCCATTCCGGCGTAATGGACACCGGCGCCGGAGTATTGAAGATCCCATCCAACGCGGTGACCATTTTCTTCAGAGCATTATCTGATCCATATGGTGCCGAACCATGTCCAGGGGTACCGGTCGCCTTTAGCGCGGACCAGAAGGCTCCCTTCTCCCCTATCGCAACTGGTATCACCGGCTCGACGGTGTGGGCCAGGGGAGGATAGGCCACCTCTGTGAGAAGGAAATCCACTTTGACAAGGTCCCAACGTTGCTCGACCAGAGGTTGCGCACCGTGTCTTCCGCCGCCTTCCTCGTCGGCGACCGCGGCAAATACCAGGTCGCCCTCAGGTATGAGATCGCCGATTATGTAAGGACGGGCCGCCACAGCCATGGCAGCAGTGACGTTGAGCATGTCAACAGCACCACGTCCGTAGACAAGCCCATCGATGATCTCGGCGCCGAATGGGTCCTGAGTCCACCCCGATTCGTCAACAGGCACCACATCGAGATGAGGCACCAAGGCAAGCGACGGTGCTTCGGAATTGGTCCCAGGTATTCGATAGATCAGCGACTGGCGCCCTGGATGCGGCTCGAAGACTTCACCGTCGACACCAAAGAAGTCGAGGAGAGTCTTTACCGAACGATGTTCATGACCGCTGTCCACGGTGCCGTCGTTCACACATTTGTTTTGGATAAGCGTCTGGAGAAGGGTTGTTACGTCTGTGCTCATGTGGTCAAGGTTTCTATCAGGTCGTACATCGTTGGCGTAAGCGGATGATCCCTTGCCTCCCCCATTGGGACCCAGCGAGCTTCGTCAGCATCTGAAGACGCCTCCAATTCGCCGCCCACAACCGATCCGGCGAAGTCGATGAGGACGAGATGATGGTCACCGTCGATGATCTCGCCAACCCAGACGACTTCACCGACCTCCACGATCAATCCTGTTTCTTCCAGAATCTCCCTTCGAGCGGCCTCTTTCATCTCCTCACCGAACTTTACCTTGCCCCCAGGGACGGCCCAGAGGCCCTTATTGGGCTGGCGACCTCTTTTGATCAACAAGATCTTGTCATCGGCGATGGCAGCGACGCCAACACCCACGATCGGGGCGTCACTCACGATGGTCGTCATGATGCATCACGATTGATCGGGCGCTGAACCCACCGGACTCGAAGAAGTTCTTGGCCAGACGATGCCCGGGAAGTACATGGGCATCAAACTTGGTAATTCCCTCGTGACGCAGTTCAGCAAGCGCTTGCTCCCTCATGGTCTCGGCGACGGCCACTTCGCGTGCGTCTTGTTCGACGTATATGAAGCGGATGACCCCGACTTTCTCACCCTCAGCTTGTGCCAACATCGACTCGACCTTCGCGATCAGAAAACCGAAGGGGTATCCTTCAACAGACCCGATCAGCACCAAGGTATCACTGTCGCTGATGGCGTCCTCGAGGCTGGATGTGATCGGCTCATCGAGTCCGTCAGCTGATGGCCACATCTTGTGGAGTTCAACCATTTCTCGCTCTAGCGCCCGATAGAGATGCTCGAGGACATCGAGATCATCGGTCGTCGCATGCCGTGACGAGACATTCATCGGACGATCTTCTTCCAAAGGCGGCCGATCCCCCAGACCGTTACCAACCACATTGCTTCACCGACTATCGCCAATCCCATCTTCGACTCCCCACGCGTTCGATCGCGAAACGCAATTGGCACCTCAACGATCTTGAGGTCGAGCTGTGAGGCTCTCCAGGCCATTTCCACCTGAAAACCGTAACCGGAGGCCTCGGCAGACCCATACGGAAGCAACGACAAGGCTTCCCTGCGAAATGCCCTGAATCCTGCCGTTGCGTCATGGACAGAGATCCCGAGCATGACTCTGGCGTACAGGTTGCCGCCCTTGGAGATCAGTCGCCGAATCAACGGCCAGTCAGGAGTCGAACCACCCGGCACATATCTCGATCCGATTGCCAAATCAGCCCCGTCCGAGATCGCTGACACCAGACGTGGCAGATCGGAAGGATTGTGGGAGAAATCGGCATCCATCTCGATTATCACCCGAGACTCGCCGGCAACCAGCCTGTCGAACGCCTCGGCGTATGCAGGTCCCAAACCTTGCTTGTGAGATCGATGTATCACCGAGATCAGCGAGTCAGATTCGGCCAGCTTGTCGGCGATGTCTCCGCTGCCATCGGGAGAAGCATCGTCGACAATGGTCAATCGGTACCCGTGGTCGGTTACGGCTGCCGCGATTTCTGCGATGTTCTCATATTCGTTGTAGGTAGGTACAACAACCGTTACCTGGTCAGGCGACACAATCCTGGCAGATCATCTTGCGTTTGTTGGCCAGCTGGCTGGTTTTCTTGACCATAAAACAGTTCTGGCAGACGAATTCATCGGATTTTTGGACCCGGGCATCAACATTCATGGTGAGTTCCTCGCGACGCATCGCTCGGAGCTCCTCGACCTCGTTGACGAGAAGAGCTTCGGTGGCCTCCTCGTCGAGCAGCTGCAACTCCTGGCTCTCTAGCTCTTCGAGGGCCTCTTCGGTCTCTTCGGCGTGATCGTCGTCATCGTCATCGTCATCGTCATCATCGTCGTCGTCGTCCGACGACCCTGAATCTTGGGAACCGTCGTCTTCGGCCTCGTAAGCGTCGTCAACGTCTTCTTCATCAACCTCTTCGACCTCTTCGGTTTCGTCGGCCTTCTGGTCGGGTGTTTCTGTGAGTTCTTTTTGTGCCATGTTCCTTGTGTCGCCTAGCCCTACGGAGCGCGGGAGTATAAGTCAAGCGCGCTCAGATTTTGAGACGTATCGCGGCGGGAACAACCCGACCACTGACTGTCGTATTCCCGACCAGGTCTCCGTCGGCTTCGAGAGGCCAGATCGGTGTTGATTCGATCGTGAATTCCGCAGCCTTGAATCGCCGGACCCCAGGGTTAGTGAGATGGGTCCCCTTGATGATTTTGGGAACCAATGCGGGCGCCTTCACCTTTCGCGCACTTATCACTTGGATGTCCAGCACCCCATCGACGAGAGTCGCTTTGGGGGCGACATTCCAGCCGCCCGCAAAGAACTGGGCGTTGGCCATGATCACTCCTATGGCCTCTGATTCATACGTGCGACGTTCAGTCGTCACCGTTACCTCTGCGTATGGAAATCGGGGGAGTCGAACTCCAAAGGCGAGCGGGTAACGGAGTGCTCCCAGCCTTCGCGGGATTCTCAGGGCGGTTTGAGCCGCAGCGGCACCGGCGCCGACTTGGGCCACGTTGACGAAGTAGCGGGTACCCCAGGATCCCTCGACGGTGGCGACGTCAATTGCATAGGTCTCACCGCTGACCAAGTGGCTCGCCGCCGACGGTAGATCCTGTGGCATTCCGAAGGTCCTCAGGAGGTCACAGCCAGTTCCAGTGGGTAAGACCGCCAATACCGGTGCGAGGTCCAGATCAAGGGACATCAGGGCGTTGACGGCCAGATTGGTTGTGCCATCGCCACCGGCCACCGCAAAATGCGTCTTACCGTCTAGTGCAGCAGACCTGATGACAGCTTTTGTTTGCTCCGCCGAATCGGGAACCACGATATCGGCATCCACGCCGGCGCTGTCAAGGGCATTGCGGATATCATCAATAGGCGTTGTCTTGGCTCCAGCAGCCGGATTGACGGTCACCAGCCACCGTGCCATCAGCCGACGCCTCGGGCAGCGACAACCCCTCGGTCGACGACGCCGATGGCTTGACTGCACTCCTCCCGCATCTCCGCAACCGACTCCCGAAGCTGTCGGAGAAGATCGACCAGCTGGCGGGATATGCGTACGAAGTCACCTGGTGCCATGCCCCGAGTGGGCAGATCGTCAAAGGCAATTCCTCCAGCCCATTGATAGGCCAGGGTCCCGAACCCTGGGTCGGGTCGTCTGGTTGGCGCCAGCCGAAACGACTTCTCCCGATCATTCAGGTGCACCCAGAGCTCCTCGACGCGTTTCCAGCGGTCCCCCAGTTGTTGAGTGGGCCACTCAGCGGCTGAGCTCTGATCGCTCCGCGGTTCGTAGACAAAAACTGAAGCCAGAGCCGCAACCTCTTTGTAGTCGAGCCCATAGAAGACGCCACGCTCCACCGACTCAGCAAGGAGAAGGTCTGTCTCGTTGTAAATGCGCCGCAAACGGTCGCCACGCGGAGTGAGTGCCCAACCATCCGCGTAGTCGAGATCTTCGAGAAGATCTCGGATCGACCGAAACTCCTCAACCAACCCGTGGCCAGAACCACGCTGCAATCGGCGGTATCGCTCTAACTTCCGTCGCACCCGATTGGCCCTACGCAACGCCGATAGGTGACGGGCGGCGTCGGGGCACTCGGCCACCGGGTGGTCCACCAACACGGGACTCTTTGAAGTGTCTGGCGCCTTAGACGATGGAACCTTGCGAAGCTGTTTGACGGTGTGCTGAAGGAAGCGGCGATCGCGGGGCTTGACCGGGGAGGAAAGTTCGATGGTGCCAATGACTTTGCTCGAATCAGTGATCTGCTTGGAGCCAAGGGTTGAAACCCTCCCGCCGGTAGATAACACCAGGTAACGCTTCCCGCCGTCTTTGGAAGAGAGACGCTTCAATACTACATATCGACCATCTCGTGAGCCGCCAACTACGTCGACGACTGCGCCCGGACCGAGCGGGTGCTTGATTGCATACTGACGACGACGCGGCACGACAGCCTCGACCGATGCGAGGTATTCGTCGACACTGCCGCGCTCACAGCGGGCCTGCTGTTCTTCTTTGACCAGTTGATCTTCGAGAGCGGAGATTGTGCTCTCGGCGTCTGCGATGTCACCCACTCTCTGGAATGCGGCGAATGACGCTTCGAGAAGACGTTCAGCTTCGTCCTGTGGATATTTTGCGATCAGATTGGCAGTCATGTTGTAGGTCGGTCGAAAACTAGACCTGAGCTCATGAGCGCCGATCGACGCGATCTCGGTCACCTGGCTGAAACGTACGAAAGGCGAGTGCAGAACCACTCCAAACCCCTCGACGTCAGTGCCCCGACGCCCTGCCCTACCGGTGAGTTGGGTGTAGTCACCGGGACGAAGCAGCTCGTGACTATCGCCGTTGAATTTCGACAGATTCTCAATAACCACAGATCGGGCAGGCATGTTGATTCCGAGGGCCAAGGTCTCGGTAGCGAAGACTGCCTTCAGATAGCCGATCTCGAACAACTCTTCGACTGTCTCCTTGAATGCTGGGACCAGCCCAGCATGGTGGGAGGCAACACCCGCCTCGAGGCCGGCAATCCATCGCTCATAACCGAGAACGCCCAAATCCGAGTCCTCGAGGTGAGCGGTCTTCTCCTCGGCCACAACCCGGATAGCTTTGCGCTCCTCGGAGTCGGTGAGTCGTATCCCGGATTCGACCAGGCGGTTCATTGCAGCATCACATCCAGCCCGCGAGAAGATGAAGTAGATCGCTGGCAACATCCGCTGCTCAGCCAGTTCTTCGATTGTGTCGACTCGGTTCGGCGTCTTGTAGCGGCGCCTCTTGCCACGCTCCAAACTCAACATGTGCTCGAGTTTTGGGTTCGAGCGAAGACGACCGTCACGCGCCGTAAATGTGGGAAGAAGATGGAGTTGGTGACTGCCAGCTTTGTCCTTGAGCGCGTACATCGACTCCAGCGGTACAGGACGATCCTCAGTTTCGATCAGCTCGGTGGCCCCACGCCTCTCCCCAACCCAGGCAGCAAACTCCTCATTGTTTGAGATCGTGGCCGAGAGGCAAACCAACTGCACTCCCTTGGGGCAGTGGATGATCACTTCTTCCCAGACCGCCCCTCTCGATCGGTCCTGGAGGTAGTGGACCTCGTCGAGCACCACGATCGCGACGTCGTTCAGTTGACGGCTCTCCGCATAGATCATGTTTCTCAGAACTTCGGTGGTCATCACCACAACCGGAGCATCACCGTTGATCACATTGTCGCCGGTCAGGAGTCCGACACGGTCGGCTCCCAGATCGTCCCCCAGATCACTGAATTTCTGGTTTGAGAGCGCCTTTATGGGAGCTGTATAGAAAGCGCGTTTACCAGCCGCCAACGCGATATGGATAGCGGCCTCGGCAACAAGGGTTTTGCCAGACCCGGTGGGAGCCGTCACCACTACTGATGATCCCCTTGCCACTGCTTCCGCCGCTTCGATCTGGAACAGATCGGGATCGAAATCGAGACCCGCCCAGAATCCGTCGAGCTGACTGCTCACTTCTTCAGAACGAATCGGACCAGCCAATAGGTGATCTCATACAGAAGGTAAAGAGGCACCGAGAGAAACATGAGCGTCAACGCATCGCCACTAGGGGTGATGAGGGCGGCGCCGATCACCACAATCAGAACGGCCCAACGTCTTCCCCGGGCAAGCTGTTCTGACGAAACGATGTTGGCGGCTGCGGCTGTGAAGAGAAACACCGGATACAGGAATGCGAGACCGAATGCGAGGAGGTAACGGAGAACAAACGAGTAGTACAGCCCGATCCGTAAGTCGGTCTGAACCCCCGGAAAGATCCCAAGGAGAAACTTGAGGCCGCGGGGAAGGGTCCAGTATCCGAAGAGGACACCGCCGACAAAGAGCAGCACCAGCGTTCCGACGACCGGGAACGCCCATTTGCGCTCCCTAGTGTTGAGGGCAGGGTTGATGAACCCCCAAATCTGGTAAAGAACAACCGGGCTGGCGAGGAGCAGGCCGCCAAACAATCCCACCCTCATCAAGACACCCCATTTCTCAGCAACAGCCAGGCTCTGAAGTTCTGAGTCGGGTGTTGCTGTGTAAAAGGGCGCCTCGAGGATGGCTGTCAGCGAGTCGGCAAAACCAAAGGCGACCACGCTTCCCGCCAGAACCGCGATGAAGATTCGGAATATCCGCCAGCGCAGCTCCTCGAGATGTTTGAGGATGGATTGCGGATCGTCAGCACTCACTCGGCTTCCTCGTCGAGTACGCCCTCGTTGTTTTCCGCTGCCCGAGTCTGAGCCTCCTCAATCGCCTCCAGGTCAGCCATCGCATCGGCGGGAGTGGGCCCTGACAGGGGTTTGGGACCGGTCCACTCGGTACCCCTTGGGTCGGCGGCGTTGAACTCGTCGCTGATTTCCTTGAGTGGTTTGGTGATCTCGTCGATCGGAGCTTTCAGATCCTCCCCGATCGCCTTCAGGTCGGAGACCTCCGCCTCCAGACCTTGGGTGATGTCACGAGCGGCCTGTCGAAGCTCGGCGGACCATTGACCCACCTTGCGGGCAAGCTCCGGCAGGCGCTTGGGACCGAGGAGGACCAGCGCCAAAAGAGCAATGATGATCATCTCGCCACCCTGAAGCATGGGTACCGATGCTAAAGGCTTTCAGCCGTCTTGTGTGTTTAGTCGTAAGTCAGTGCTGATTTCGCCAATGATTTGCGACTCGGGACACAAATAGTGAAGGTGACGACTCCCCCGAGTCGTCGCCTTCACATTTCGAGGAGCACCAGGCCCACAGCGCCCGTCGAGATTGGTGAGCGGAGCTTCCTAGCTGGCCAGAAGGCGGAGAATATCCGGTTCCGACTCGAGGGCAGCCACAAATAATTCGATCTCTTCGTCGGTGATCGGATCGCTGTTGATAACTTCGAACTGGACGCCAGTGGCGAGAAGCACACTCACGACACGAGAGTTGGCAGGTCTTCGCTGCTCGGCCGTGCACGTTGGACATCTGAAGCAGTACTCGCCTTCCCTACCGCCGGGACGTAACTCGAGGGCAACGTCGTCGGGCGTGAGGTGAATGTCTCCGCAGCGGGAACACGTCGTTTTGATAGTCGTCATTTCTGGTCTCCGGTCTCCCATTCGTAAACAGGTGATCGGCAAGAAACTTCAATGACTGAAGGGCTGGTCGGTAGGTCTAGCGACCCCTATCGATAAGTTGCAAGGAGACTGGATCCGAGCTCTCGAACCCGCTCCGCAACTTCGGGGCCTTTCACGAGGCGGGCATTGTCCCCGAGTCGGAGCAAGAGTCTGGCCGGCACTTCTGGATCGGGCGCTGAAAACCGAATCCTTGTCTTGGTCTTGTATTCCCGGACTACCTCGACCGGGTAATACTCCAGAACCCATTGCGCTCTCGGGTAGAGATCGATATCACACACAACGTCTCCCGGCGACGCCGAATATCCAACACCTGGCGCAGGCACCTTCTTTGGACGAGCAAACGCTTCTTCGAGGACCTCCAGGTCGCGAATTCGATCGACCCTGAAGGTCCTCTCATCATCCACCAGTCGACAGTGTCCAGTGACGTACCAGCGCCCCAAAGTGGCGAACACCGACCATGGTTCGATGTCTCTGTATGTCGTTTCTTCCTTACCGACAGAGCGATAGACCATGCGGACAACCTGACCTTGGGCCGCCGCCTCTCTGAGGAAACCCACATTCTCCGACTCGCCGACAACATCAACCGCTAGTGCGCTATCGGCGTCGGGAACAACGACCTTCGTCAGTTTCTCAACGGCCGATTCGAGTGTCGGCGTTGCTTGGCCCGCCCCAATGACGGTCATACCGGCAGCGAGCAGTCCCAAAGCCTCGGTAGAGGTGAGACGCGGGGCTCTCGTGAAGTAGTCGGCCGCGTCGATGACAACTTCATCCTCATCGATATATGCCTCCATCAGATCCCCTGGGCCATAGCCGGGAAGACCACAGACGAATACCGTGTTCAGGTCACGGGTCAGCTGATCTTCGGTGTAGTCGAATCGTTCGAGGATCTCTCCAACATCCGCCGACTGGTTCTCCAAGACAAACGGGATCAGCGCCAATATCCGGGAGAGTCTGGAAACAGTGCGAGAACTGGTGCTCACGGCAAGGATCCAACGGCCGCATCGACATTGGACCGGATAGCCTCACGGATCTCGGGCGGGCCCAGCACTTCGGCCGAATCTCCGAAACTGAGTATCCAGCCAATAAACGCATCACGGTTGGCAACCGGCACTTTCGCACGGAGCTCTCCCTTGGGCTCATCGAGACCAAGTGTGCGGGCCGCCCACCAAGCAACTTCCGGGTCGAATCGAACCTCTGCCTCCACTTGCGGATCCGATCCGGTCTCCCAGGGTTGGAGATCCATGATCGATTTGGCGTCGAAATCACGCGGTTTGGTGAAGGTCCCCGCTTCCTCGGCCACTTCGATATCATCAACCCGGTCGATCCGATATAGGCGCTCCCCGCCGTGACCGCCGCCGAGCAAATACCAGTGCCCACGTCGATGGGCCATGCCGTACGGGTTGAGATTTCGCGATTTTCCCCGGTAGTTGAATACGATCGACCGGTGCTCGGTGATCGCTCCGAAAAGCGTGCCGAGACTGTCGGCTTCTTCACCCAAGTCGGCGCCGAGCGGCTCGATCCCAACCCCGCGCTCAATACCACCCAGCTTCAGCAGGGCGTCGAGGCCGACATGCGACCCACCGAGACGGACCATTCGCGCTGCGACTGAGAGTGCTACCCGCTCCTCGTGCGACAACCCCGGATCCGGAACTGCGTATTCGTCAGGATCGACTGTGTATCCGAAGTCGATCTCCCAAGCGTCGAGGGCTTCACGCTTGATGGGGACTCCCAGTCGTCTAAGGACGTCTTTGTCGCGCTCGAACATGCGATGAAATGCCTCATCTGTCTGATCGTCGTATCCGGCGACGGTGTGGCGAACATCATCGGCGTTTACTGGGTTTGGCGATTCGAGAAGGTAGATCAGAAGGTTCAGAACCCTTTCAACGACACTCTGCATCAGTTGTTCTCCCCCAGCGAAACGGAGGGAGCCACACCTAAAGGACTAAGTGGGGCAATGGCAACCACGCTGAACCTTGCTCCAATCGGTTCTTTCCCCCTTGAAAGGGAGGACATCAAAGGCTCTCGATGAGTTTCTCTACACGTTCGTCGTGGGCCTTGAAAGGGTCTTTGCACATCACGGTTCGCTGGGCTTGATCGTTGAGCTTCAAATGGACCCAGTCGACCGTGAAATCACGTTTCTTGGCCTTGGCGGCCTTGATGAAGGAGCCTCGGAGCCGTGCCCTTGTGGTCTGTGGCGGCGTGCTTATCGATTCGGAGACCTTCGCGTCGCTGACCACGCGCTCTACCATTCCCTTGTTCTCCATCATGTAGTAGAGACCGCGGGTGCGGTCGACGTCGTGATAGGCCAGATCCATCATTGAGAGCCTGGGGTCGGACAACGGAATCCCACGGGTTTCTGAGAATCTTTCGAGAAGTCGGTATTTCATCACCCAGTCGACCTCACGGTCCAACGTCATGGGGTCCTTTTCCAAGCCAGTGAGCAAATGCTCCCACCGATCAATCGCCTGCTGCACCTGGGGAGGAAATCCGGGGCTACGGGCGAACCTCATCGCACGGTCGAGATACTCCCATTGGATGTCGAGCGCGCTCAATTCCCGGCCGTTGGCCAATTTGATCTTGCGACCACACGTGATGTCGTGGCTGACTTCACGGATAGCTCGGATCGGATTCTCGAGTGTCAGATCGCGGAACACCACGTCTCGCTCGACCATCTGGAGAAGGGCAACCATCGTGCCCATCTTCACGAAGGTGGCGTACTCACTCATATTGGAATCACCGGCGATCACATGAAGGCGGCGATAGCGTTCGGCGTCCGCGTGGGGCTCGTCGCGGGTGTTGATGATTGGGCGGGATCGTGTCGTCGCCGATGACACTCCTTCCCAGATATGGTCGGCACGCTGTGAAATCGAGTAAGCAGTACCGCGGGGAGTCTGTGCAAGTTTGCCCGCACCGAGAAAGATCTGACGGGTAACCAAAAACGGAATCAGGACATCAACTGTGCGATGGAAGTCCTTATGCCTGCTGACGAGGTAGTTCTCATGACACCCATAGGAGTTTCCAGCGCTGTCGGTGTTGTTCTTGAAGACGAAGATCTCACCTCTGATCCCCTCTTCCTCGAGTCGCTCTTCGGCGCCCTTGACCAAACCTTCGAGGATCCGCTCCCCGGCCTTGTCATGAGCGACCACGTCGTCGAGGTCGTCGCACTCCGGTGTGGCGTATTCGGGGTGGGACCCAACGTCGAGATAGAGCCGGGCACCGTTCTCGAGAAACACGTTGGACGATCGGCCCCATGACACCACACGACGGAAGAGGTATCGAGCAACCTCGTCGGGGCTGAGTCGGCGCTGGCCTCTCAGAGTGCAGGTGACCCCGTACTCGTTCTCAATTCCGAATATCCGTCGATCCACCTTGACAGGCTAAACCGTGCTCCACTTCAGCGGAACCATGTTGGTGGTGCTATTTGCTGGGGAGTTCGGCTGGGTCGAGACGACGGAACGACCGACGACCGTTGGCCTGGTCGAGCACCGCTGCCTCCCAACCCTCCGACTCTCGCCCTTCTGAACGGCGAAAAGCCTCAGCACCGGCTGCCAGTGCTTCGTCGAGGCTCATACCTTCGTGCCACAAGTCTTCGAGAGCTTCGGTCAGTTCCTCGAACTTGCCTCCGATCGCCACGTAGTGACGCTCGTCGAAGAGAGTGCCGTCATAGGTGATCCGAAAAAGACGATGTTCCTCGCCATCCTCTGAGATCTCAGCCAAAAGGATCTCAGTTTCGAAGGGCTTGGGATCACGGGTAAAGATCATCCCCAGGGTCTGAGCAAATGCCGTGGCCAGTCCCATGGCGGTGACATCATCTCGGGAATAGAGATAGCCCATCAGGTCGGCTTGACGGACACCCGCCTTTCTGAGTGTTTCAAACTCGTTGTATTTCCCCACCCCCGCAAATGCGATGCGGTCGTATACCTCGGAGATCTTGTGGAGGGCGGTCGAAGTGTTCTCTGCGAGCAACAGAACTCCATCGCTGTAGTCGATGGCGACTATCGATCGGCCTCTCGCAATCCCTTTGCGTGCGAACTCGGCCTTGTCTCTGACCAGTTGCTCTGGGGCGACATAGAAGGGAATGCTCATCTCACGCTCTCCAGAGCGCTTTCGGCTATCGGGCCGATGACGGCGTCATCAAGTTCCTCAACACCGTCGGCGTCCACACGTACAACGTTGGGGAAAATCCCCCGCCTCAGATCCGGCCCTCCTGTGGCAGTGTCTTCCTGGGATGCAGACACCAGCGCATGAACAGCCAACTCCGCGGCTTCGCTACCAGAGATGTCGTCGTGATAGACAGTCCGAAGATACGAGCGGGCCAAACGTGAGCCCGAGCCAGTGCTGCCGAAGTCTATCTCCTCGTAGCGACCACCGACCACATCGAAGCTGTAGACACGACCCAGACCGGTGCGCTCATCGTACCCAGCGAACAAAGGCACGACGACAAGTCCCTGGAACGCCATCGGGAGTTGGGAACGGACCAGGCGCGCCAAGAAAGATGCCTTCCCATCGAGAGAGAGCCTCACTCCTTCGATCTTCTCGTAATGCTCCAACTCGACCTGGAAGAGACGGACCATGTCGATGGCGAGACCGGCCGTACCGGCGATTGCCACGGCTGAGTAGAGGTCTGCCGGAAACACCTTCCGTACGCGTCGGTGGGCCACCAAATGGCCTTCTGTAGCGCGCCGGTCCCCGGCCATCACAACACCCCCGCCGTATCGCAGGGCGAGAACGGTGGTCCCTTCAGGCGCAGAAGGAATCTTGGCGCCGGCAGGAATCGTTATTGCCGGTTGAGCCCCTATCGACTCCAACAGATCCGTGAAGCTCGAACCGGGCACCGGAGCATCGAGAGGCAGCGGGCCCATCGGCCTGTCGATCACTCGCCACCCTTCTGGACGTAGTTCTTCACGAACTCCTCGGCGTTCTCCTCGAGCACTTCGTCGATCTCATCTAGCAACTCATCAAGTTCCTCGAGATCGGTCTCTCTCTCTACCTTGGCCTCGACTTGTTCTTCGGCTTCTTCCTTGCCCTTGTCTCGGGATTGTGATCGTTCTCGGTCTGACATGAACCTCATCCTCCCAGAAGACGCAGCAGATCCGCTGCGTCCTCCGCTTCGTCTATCAAGGATCCGACGCGTTCGGCGTCGCCCCGTAAGGGCTCCATCATAGGAACGCGCTTGAGATGCGACTTACCAACATCAAAAACAAGGGAGTCCCAGTTCGCTGCGACCAGTGACTCGGGGAATTCGGTGACGCATCTGCCCCTGAAGTAGGCACGTGTCCGCTCAGGCGGATTCGTCACTGCGGCTTCGACCTCGTCGTCGTCAAACAAACGACGCATCGCACCTCTGGCCTCGAGTCGGTTGTAGAGGCCTTTGGCTTGGTCAATATCGTGATATTGATGGTCGAGGGCTTTGAGCTTGGGGTCTGACCAGGAGAGCCCGTCGCGCTCGATATAGCCGTCAATAAGACGCTTCTTTGCTTGCCAGTCGAGAGTGTTTGAGAGTTTGGCTGGGTCGGTCTCCAGCAGACTGAGCGTCCGTTCCCATTCGTCGATGAGGCGCTGCCAGACAGGATCATCCAATTCCTTCTCTACATACTTTGATAGCCACTCGAGATACCGCACCTGTAGCTCCAGGGCGGTAGCAGTTCCTCCCCCATCGAGTTGGATTGGACGACCCAACGAGATGTCATGGCTGACTTGCCAACAGGCTTCGACCGGGTCGGCCAAATCGAGAGGGTCGGGCAGTGCGCCATCCTCGAGGGCTGCCAAAAGGAGGGCTGTCGTGCCCAGTTTCATGAAATTCTGTGGCTCCGAAAGATTGGCGTCACCGATGATCACGTGGAGCCGGCGATACTTTGACGGGTCGCCGTGAGGCTCATCCCGGGTGTTGATGATGGGACGCTTCAGCGTGGTCTCCAGACCAACCTCCTCTTCGAAGAAGTCGGCGCGTTGGGTGATTTGGAAATCCACTTCGGGTCGATCGTTTTCTCTCCCGACCTTCCCGGCACCCGTGAAGATCTGGCGAGTCACAAAAAAGGTCGTCGCATATCTGATGATGTCTCCAAAAGGGGTATCCCTCGAAAGGAGATAGTTCTCGTGGGCGCCGTAGGAGTTGCCTTTCCCGTCCGAGTTGTTCTTGTAGAGCGATATCTGCCGACCTGAAGACTCGCTTGCGGCTACCGCGGCCGCCCGTATGACGCGCTCGCCCGCCTTATCGAACAAGGCTGCTTCCAAGGGGTCAAACGATTCCGGCGACGAGTACTCGGGGTGGGCGTGATCGACGTAGAGCCTTGCGCCATTGGCCAGAACCGAGTTGACAACGGCGCCTTCGGGGTCGATCAGACCGTAAGTGTCGTGGCCGAACCCGCGTGCGTCTCTGCCAGGAGATTCCTCATCGTATGACCACTGCACTTTGACCCGCGCCCCCGGGTAGCTGTTGACAACCAGCGATGACGCGACAGCTGGGTTGAAACCGGGGTCGCCACGGACCACGATTCCGTACTCGGTTTCGGTCCCGAGCACCTTGTGGATGGCCATCAGAGGTATTGGCCTCCAGAGACCTTCTCAATGAGGCGACTCCCTTCGTCTCC
>Ga0255057_10000312_pt1 | contig 27599 bp, 26 predicted proteins | sample Cases_109_6_MG_FD_189022 | JGI IMG/M metagenome (GOLD analysis project Ga0255057, IMG submission 189022) | Seawater microbial communities from Amundsen Gulf, Northwest Territories, Canada - Cases_109_6 | ecosystem: Environmental > Aquatic > Marine > Gulf | place: Canada: Northwest Territories... | reverse complement strand
TGCCGCAGCTTGCCGATGATCTGCTCCGCCGTGTACCGCTTCTGTCCCATCTCTAACCCCTTTCCTCGAGTCCCAACCAACCACAATACTAACTCTGCGGTCGGTCTCGTTTGAGGGGGTCAGGTCAAGGTCCGGTGACCCGCCTTCAAAGGCGGTGCGCTGTGGGGCTCTCGAACCGCGGGACGACTCTCGTTTTCCATCGGCTTCCCTGGTCTCGTGCTGACGGCATGAGCGTTGTGCGCACGAATCCGTTAGAGGGACCCGTACGTCGGGCGTAGCCTGATATGTGGATCGTCGTATGCCGCGCGGCGGGGCCGACGCACGGGGTCCATCCTCCCTGTCCGCCTCGACAGAAGCCTCAGTAGTGATCGCGCGGTACGTCAGCCAGGGGGCCGCTGAAAAAGCCGCGCGTCGGCTCATCGGGGGGAGATGAGCCAATTGGACTTAGAGTGAGCAAACTTCGTTCCTACTTCATCGCCCTGGGCAAGCTCCTGGCACGATAGTCCGGGAAGGCAGACCCTAAGCGACAATTCCCCTGATAGTTGACTCGATTATAACATCACCTGGAGGTCGTGTTTCGAGTCAATCTGACCCATCGATGCGGCTGTCTGACCCACCCATAACTGTTGCGCCGATGCAACACTAGTGAGCTTCGAGGCCCCATATGCGGGCGCTCCCGACATCTCTCCCTTGACTGGCCCCACGCTCTCCGCCACGCTCAACCCAACTCTCGATCGCTCGCCGGCCGCGGGATCCTGTACACGTCGGTTTCCAGGAAAGAACAGATGACTCTTCAGTCGAAACACGCCGCCATCACCGGTGGCAACAGCGGAATCGGTCTCGCCATCGCGCGGGCCCTGAGCGACGAGGGCGCGTCGGTCGCCATCCTCGGCCGGAACGCCACGACACTCGAGTCGGCGGCGGCCGAGCTAGGGCCCGAGACTGTCTCCGTCCGCGGCGACGTCTCCAACCTCGATGACCTGGACCGGTTCTACTCGGAGGTCGATGCGGCGTTCGGCGGCCTCGACGTGCTCGTCGTCAACGCCGGTGTGTACCACTCGGCCCCTCTCGACGAGACTACCCCCGAGTTCTTCGACCACATGTCGGCCGTCAACTTCCGCGGTGCCTTCTTCACCGTGCAGCGCGCCCTTCCCCTCCTGCGCGACGGCGCCTCCGTGATCCTGGTCACCTCCACGATCAACGAGTCCGGCGTCCCGGGTCTCGCGGTGTATTCTGCGACCAAGGCTGCCATGCGCTCGCTGGTCAGGAGCTTCGCGGCGGAGCTGCATCCGCGCGGCATTCGTGTGAACGCGGTCAGCCCGGGAATCATCGACACTCCGATCTTCAACCGCCTGGGCATGGCTGCCGACGAAGTTCAGGCACTCAAGAGTGGCCTCGAGAGCCAGGTACCGGTGGGCCGCCTCGGGACGCCAGACGAGGTCGCCCGGGTTGCCGTGTTTCTCGCCTCCGACGACTCGTCATACATGACGGGATGCGAGGTCCCGGTATCAGGCGGCCTGGGACAAGTCTGATCCCTCTCCGAGCCGGACGCGGGCGGGGCGCTGGCCACGTATGCCACGTATATTGGGGGTAGATGTCTTCGAGCCACGTGCTCGGGTCTGAGACGCCGGCCATGGAAAGGACAGTACCGATGGTCCCGCTGAAGCAGATCATGTCGACTGAGCTCGTCACCGTGAGCCCGGACCTCACGCTGCAGGAGCTCGCGCAGGTCTTCTCCGCGCAGGGCATCAGCGGCGCCCCGGTCGTGGCCGGCCGTGAGCTGGTGGGGGTGATCTCCACGACCGACCTCGTCGAATTCGAGACGACCAACCCGGGATCCCCCAGGCAGCGTGAGAATCGGTCGGAGTGGGGAGAGATCGTGTCGACGCCGGTCCTCGACGGGTCGGAGGAAAGCGAGCCGGGTCTGTATTTCACGGAGATGTGGGATGATGCGGGCGCCGATGTGCTGGAGCGGTTCCGGAGCGACAGCCCGGAGTGGAACCGCATGGCCGAGGCAAGCGTGGGTAGCGCCATGACGACGTCGGTGGTTTCTCTCCCTCCCGGGGCCGCCGTTCAGGAGGCCGCGCGGATCATGCTTGTCGCGGGAGTTCACCGCATGCTCGTGGTGGACGACGCGGGCGACCTCGTCGGGCTGGTCAGCTCTTCCGATATCGTCCGGGCCGTCTCGGAGCGGGGGCTCGGCGAGGCCTGAATAGAGCGGGCGGACCACGCCTGGTGGCCCGCCCGGTTGGAGTCGTCGGTTGCGCCTGCCGTCAGCGGTTGTCTACCGGCACGTAATCCCTCTCGTCGTAGCCGATGAACACCTGCCGCGGACGCGCGATCCTCTGGTCTCCGTCCTCGAGCATCTCGCTCCACTGGGCGAGCCAGCCGGCCGTCCGCGGAATCGCGAACAGCACCGGGAACATGGCCACGGGGAAGCCGAGCGCCTGGTAGATGATCCCCGAGTAGAAGTCCACGTTCGGGTACAGGTTCCGCTTCACGAAGTACTCGTCCTCGAGCGCTATCCTCTCGAGCTCGATCGCGATGTCGAGCATCGGATTCGTGCCCGTGACCTTGAATACTTCAGGCGCCATCTCCCTCAGAATCCGCGCGCGCGGATCGTAGTTCTTGTACACGCGGTGGCCGAAGCCCATCAGGCGGAAGTCACCCGCCTTCACGCGCTCGATGTAGCCTGGGATGTTGTCCACGTGGCCGATCTCGCGGAGCATCCGGAGCACCATCTCGTTGGCGCCGCCGTGCAGCGGTCCGTACAGCGCGGCGGCCGCCGCCGAGAGCGCGCAGTACGGATCCGAGTGCGAGCTGCCTACGGCGCGCATTGCGTTGGCGCTGCAGTTCTGCTCGTGGTCCACGTGCAGGATGAACAGGACGTCGAGCACCTTCTCCAGGATCGGATTCGGCTCGTACCTCAGCTCGGTCGTCTTGTTCATCATGTTCAGGAAGTTGCCGGCGTAGCTCAGGTCGTTGTCCGGATACACGTATGGAAGACCCCGGCCGTGCCGGTACGCGAACGCCGCGATCGTGGCGACCTTGGCGACGAGGCGGTGGATCTGCTTCAGGCGGATCTTCGGATCGTCGATGGTGCGCGCCTCGGGATAGAACGTCGAGAGCGCGGCCAGTGCGCTCACGAACATGCCCATCGGGTGCGCATCGTGCCGGAAGGCAGCCATCAGCTGCTTGAGGTTCTCGTGCACGAACGTGTGGTGCATCACCTCGTAGGTCCAGCGGTCCAGCTCGTCCGTCGTGGGCAGCTCACCGAACAACGACAGGTACGCCACTTCGAGGTAGGTGCTCTTCTCCGCCAGCTGCTCGATCGGATACCCGCGGTAGCGCAGGATCCCCTTCTCACCGTCGATGAACGTGACGGCACTCTTGCAGGAAGCCGTGTTGGTGAAGCCCGGATCGTAGCACAGCATCCCGAAATCCGTATCGGACGCCTTGATCTTGCGGAGCTCCTTGGCGGGGATGGCCGCGCCATACTCGGGGTACGTCCCGTACATGATCGGGAGCTCGTACTCCTTCTTGGTGCGGTTGTCGATGATGGTGAGGGTGTCAGCCATAGGTTGATCTCCTGTCATCTCTTTCTTGCCGGTGTCGGCAGCCGTGACGGATTCTGGCATCGGTACTTCTCCTGGAGGATTGCAGGCTCCCCCCGTCGTGGTGGCTCGAGCGGCGAGACCGCCCGAGGGAAAGTGTGGGGCCGAGAACTGCGCCGGCCCGAGCCCACGTGGAGGGTTACGCGACTCGCGAACCTGGAGGCGTCAGCATCGACTCCAAAAAAGCGGTTCAAGCAAACATTACCCGTGCAATTCCGGGACCAAGAGTGGCCGCCACAACACCCGGCGGCTCGAGAGTGTCCGACACTCCTCAACCGCTATCCAGCGGCCGCGAGCACTCACTGTAACACCAAGTTTCAAAAGAAGTTCCACCCGGACGGAGTGATCTCGGATTCTCCGTTTCCACGGCGGTCAGCCACCCGGCAACTTTCCGGGTTGCCGACCGCTCGCACCATCTCGCACCATTTGGGACAAAGTGTCGGGCAGAGACCGGCCGGTTGCCGGACACAATGGCGCAGTCTGCTCTGGCGCGAGCCGCTCCGGGCGGGTATCACGTTCACGTGAAAGCGTGTTTCACACAGCCGACCGGAGAATCCTGATGGCCCAGCTCGAGCAGAGCATCGCCGCCGCACGCGGAGACGTCGAATCCGACCTCGTGCTGAAAGGTGGCCGTCTGGTCGACGTGTTGGCCGGGGAGATCTACGAGGCCGACGTGGCCGTCCTGGACGGAATCGTCGTCGGCGTCGGCGACGGGTATGCGGGTCGGCAGGAAGTTGACTGCCGGAACCGGTGGATCTCGCCGGCGTTCATCGACGGCCACATGCACGTCGAGAGCAGCCTCGTCACGCTGCCGGAGTTCGCGCGAGCGGTGTTGCCTCGCGGGACGGTCACCGTCGTCCTCGATCCGCACGAGATCGCGAACGTCCACGGCCTGGAGGGCATCCGGTACATCCTCGACAGCCGGCGCGGCCTGCCGCTGCGAGCCTTCGTGATGGCCTCCTCGTGCGTACCGGCAACGCACATGGAGACGTCCGGCGCGGAGCTGGGCGTCGACGAGCTCATGGAGCTGCTCGACGAGGACGGCGTGCTCGGGCTGGCGGAGATGATGAACTTCCCCGGGATCGTCCACGGAGACCCGGTCGTGCTGGCCAAGCTCGAGGCGGCCAGCAAACGCGGCGTGCCGATCGACGGACACTCGCCGGGCCTGCGCGGCACAGACCTTAACGCCTACGCGGTGGGCGGCCCGGGCAGCGATCACGAGTGCACGACGCTCGAGGAAGCGCGGGAGAAGCTCCGGCGCGGCCTGCGGTTGATGATCCGCGAAGCCAGCACCGCACGTAACCTGGAGACCCTGCTCCCCATCGTGACCCCGGAGAACGAGCGCCGCTGCTGCTTTGTCACCGACGATCGACACCCATCCGATCTCCTGACCGAGGGTCACATCGATCATGCCGTACGGAAGGCTATCACCCTTGGCCTGGACTCCATGACAGCATACAGGATGGCGTCGATCAACACGGCCGAGTGGTTCGGTCTCGATCGTCTGGGCTACGGAGCCATCGCCCCGGGCCGAAAGGCGGACATCCTCGTCCTCGACGATCTGGAGGCCGTGTCCGTGGAGCAGGTGTTCGTCGACGGCAGATTGATCGCGCGCTCGGGAGAGCTGACCGTGGAGGTTCCGGCGGCTTCGACCACCCTGCCCCCCAGCGTACACGTGGACATGGACCGGTTCCCCGGTTTTGCGATACCAGCGTCCGGGGAGGACATCAGGGTCATCGAAGTGATCCCGGGACAGATCGTGACCGGACACGGGACGGCGCGGGCCAGCCGGCGCGACGGCCTGGCCGTCGCCGATCCGGACCGCGACCTGTGCAAGATCGCCGTGGTCGAGCGACACGGCCGGCGAGGCACGGTCGGCCTTGGCTTCGTCCGCGGATTCGGCCTCCGCTCCGGGGCGCTCGCGAGCTCGGTGGGACACGACTCCCACAACATCGTGGTCGCCGGGGTGGACGACGGTTCCATGGAGCGGGCGTTACGGGAGGTCGTGCATCTCGGAGGCGGACTCGTCATCGCTTCGGGAGAGGACATCCTCGCGTCCCTCGCCCTGCCGATCGCCGGCCTGATGAGCGACCAACCGTTGCAGGAGGTCCGGACGGCGCTCGACCGGCTGCATGCAGCATATCACGACCTGGGAGGAACGCTGGAGGATGCCTTCATGAGCCTCTCGTTCCTCGCGCTGCCCGTGATCCCGGCGCTGAAGATCACCGACCTCGGACTGGTGGACGTGGAGCGGTTCGAGATCGTGCCGCTGTGGGTCTGAGATGCGAGAAGCGGGACAGCCCTTTCGGGCCGCCCCGCTTCCAATCGAGGATCGAGTGGTTCCCGTAGTGTAGAGCCTTACGGCCCGAACATGCCGAGCGCGCTCATCTGACCCGCATCGAGCGGAGTCACGTACTGCGGCAGGATCTGGATCGTGTCCGCACCCGACTTGAGGAAGGTCCACACCGCCCCCACGCCGTCCTGGGAATCCGTCGTCGCAAAGTCGAACTTGAGCGACGTCAGATAGTCCGCCGGCAACGGCACCACGCCGGTCGGATACACCAGGTTGCCCGCTCCCTCATCCCACTTGGCCACGTCGATGATGCCCTCAGCGTTGTACTGGTCGATCGCGGTGATCGTACCACCGAAGTTGACGTGGCAGTCAGAGCATTGTCTGGCCGTGGCCGCCGGACCGATCGTGTGCGGCGTGTAGAAGCCGAACGCCACGAATGTCGTGTCCAGGTAGGCGACGCTCTGGTAGTTGATGGGATAAACCTCGGTCTCCCCAGAGCCGTCCCTCTTGAACCGATTGCCGAGCCACATCCAGTTATGGGCCGGCGGCTTGAGGAAGAACTTGCCCGTGTTGTTGACCTGGGCCTCGAAGTGGCAGTTGTTGCAGGTGACCGTGCTCTGGGCATGGCACGAGGCGCAGGCCACATCGCCACCGTGTGGATCAGCGGCCACGCTGTGCGCCGACGCGTCGTGGCAGTCGGTGCATTCAGAATCAATCGCACCGATGTCCTGCAGGCTGAGGTATTCGTTGCCGTCGCCCATCACGTCACCGAGCGTGTGACAGCTCATGCAGTCGAAGCCCATGTCACGGTGCACATCGCTGTAGAGACTCTTCTCGAGCCCCTGCCGACTGTGGCACGCGTTGCACACACCGTCGGTCCACGACGTGTTCACGACGGCACCCAGCTGCGGGTCTACCGTATCGTGGCACCTGTCGCACGTGCGACCGCTCACCGGGGCCAGGCCCGACGCAGCGCTGTGGCAACCCTGGCAAGCGAGATCCGCGTACGCGACGTTGGTTCGCTCTTCGAAACCGCGGTTGGGAACCGTGTTGTAGTACGTCGTCTTGCCCGCGCCCGTCTCGTGCAGGCTGATCGGGAAGTTCTCGTCCCACGGGAAGAAGTTCGTGGCGACGTCCTCGGCGTTGCTCGCACTCTCGCTTGTGTCGTTGATGGCATAGACCGTCGCGACGTAGTCGACACCGTCCTCGAGCCCGTCGTCCGTGGCCGTGAAGACCGCGACCGTGGCGTCGTCAAGCAGGATCTCCTCGAGGTCTGCCGCACCGCCGACCAGCTCTGCGCGGTAAGACGTAGCGAGGGTCGACAGCTCCCACGTAAGTGTGACCTCATCAGCATCGGCAGCCGCAGCCAGCGTGACCGCAGCCGGAGCTCCGGTGCAGGCCACGTCGAACTGCGTGGTCTCTGTCAGACCGGCCGTAACGTTCACGGTTCGCGGATTGTCGCCCGCGACCGTGCAGTTGGCCGCGACATTCGTCAGGCCGACCTGGAAAGCACCGGCGGTCTGGTCGGGTATGACCAGCTGATCGTTAATCCCTATGTTCCCGGCGATGTTGCCGTCGAGAGTGACCGCGTAGCCGTCAGCGTCAAGGTTGTCGCCGGTAGTGACTGAGGTGACCCCGATGGCCCCGGTCGTCGGGACGTCGTCGTCGTCGCCACACCCGACCGCGACAACCGCGGGGAGTGCCACCACGACACCGAGCGTCAGCGTCCTCCGAACTCGCTCGTTGATCCACATAACGCGCTCTCCGAATCGGTTGTGGCGGGGGTCCACTGCTGCGTTACCGAGCGGTCGTCCGCTCCCGCCGTGCGTGTGATCACTCGATGCTAATGTCGCTGCGCAATTCTGGTGCAATCACCGTGCCGCTTGTGAATTCGGTAACTAGTTGAAACAAAAGATTTTAGGTACTTTTGTACCCATGGCATCCGTATATGTGCGGAACAATGCTTTCGGCCCTTTTCCGGGTTTTCGGAGACGCGCCCTGTCCGACGGCCCTGGAGCCTTGAGAAAGGCCTCAGGAGTGAGCTCTTCAGGAATCGGAACGGGCGTTCCGGGACCGATTGTGACAGAATTACCCAACAGGCGGGGCAAAAGTCACCGCCTCAGGTGCGGGTGCAGGTGAGTCTCAGCGCGAGTCGCCTCCATTTGCCGATCCATCCGCGAGGATTCTACTATAATGGCCGTCGCCGCAGGGTCCGGCTAGACGCGAGTACCGGTCACAGAGGGGGGTGGGCTGACATCTCTGCATGGGTCCACCAGGACCGGGTTCTCGACCGGAGACGTGGTAGCCGGGGTCAGCGTGGCTCTCGTGCTCGTCCCACAATCGATGGCGTACGCAGAGCTGGCAGGCCTGCCCGCGCATTACGGGCTCTATGCGGCCGCTTTTCCGCCGATCGCCGCTTCGTTCTTCGCCTCTTCACCGTATCTGCAGACTGGCCCCGTAGCCCTTACCTCCTTGCTGACGCTCGGCGCCCTGTCGTCGCTGGCGGTGCCGGGCAGCGAGCGTTTCGTGGCCCTCGCCGTCCTGCTCGCGCTGGTTGTCGGAGTGGCACGCATCCTGGTTGGACTCCTGCGCGAGGGTCGCATCTCCTACCTGATGTCGCCGCCTGTTCTGCAGGGCTTCACCGTGGCTGCGGCAGTGTTGATCATGGCCAGCCAGCTTCCCGCCGCCCTCGGGATCTCTCCCCCGGTGAGCGGAGTGATTCAGGGGGCCTGGTGGTCGCTCACGCATCCAGGCGAGTGGGAGGCCGCGTCCATCGCGCTCGCCATGCTGACCGGGTTGCTGATCCTCGGCGGCCGACGCATCCATCCGCTGCTTCCCGGAGTGCTGATCGCAACGCTGATCGGGATCGGGTACTCGCTGGCCACGGCCTACAATGGCCCGACGATCGGAGAGATCCCGGCCGGTCTCCCGCCACTTCCCCGGGGCCTTCCGTGGTCGCAGCTTCCGCTGCTCCTGATCCCGGGCGGCGTGATCGCGCTGGTGGGTTTCGCGGAGGCCGCGTCCATCTCGCGCACTTTCGCGGCCATGGACCGGCAGCCGTGGAATCCGGACCGCGAGTTCATCAGCCAGGGAGCCGCGAACGTGGCGGCGGCCCTGTCGAGCGCCTTTCCGGTAGGCGGGTCGTTCGGCCGCAGCAGTCTGAACTACCTCGCCGGCGCACGGTCCCGCTGGAGTGGGGCCGTTACCGGCGTCGCGGTGCTTGTCTTCCTTCCCTTCGCGGGCATCGTGGCGCCACTCCCTCGAGCCGTTCTCGGAGGGATCGTGATCTCCGCCGTTCTGGGCCTGGTCCGGCTCCGCCGGCTCGTCGGTCTGTGGCAACTCTCCAGACCACAGGCTCTCTCAGCGTGGACGACCTTCGCTCTCACCCTGATCCTGGCACCTCGGATCGACCTCGCCGTTCTCTTCGGCATTCTGCTGGCACTCGGCATCCACACGTGGCGCGAGATGAAGGTGCGGTGCGACTCGTGGCACGAGGACTCGACCTTCCACCTTGCCCCCCGAGGCGTTCTTTGGTTCGGGTCGGCTCCGCAAATGCAGCGCGCCTTCATGCACGAGCTGGAGCAGGGACACGAGGTGGACCGTGTCGTTCTCCACCTGGGCGCTCTGGGGCGGATCGACCTCAGCGGCGCGATGATGCTGAAGGAGTTCCAGGATGAGATGGCGGCCGGCAACATCGAAGTCGAGGTCGTCGGCGTTCCCTATCACGCGCGACGAATCCTGCGCCGGACGCTGGGATGGGAGCCGGACGGGGCTGCGGGGCCGGCTAGCGTGTCTTGAAGTGCGCGGTGTGACCGAACACGTGTACCTTGTTGCCGGCGGCGATCATGTAGGTCTTCTGCTGGCCGCTCCAGTCGATCGTGATCTGGCCCCCGCGTCCCTTGAACTTGTAGACGACCTGGTTCTGCATCCCGAACGAGAAGGCGCCTCCCTGCACCGTTAGCTCGTCGAAGTTCACAGACTTGTACGTATCCATCCAGGCAACCTCCGTTAAGCTGCTGATGCCCCCCGGGTCGCCGGGCGCCCACTTCGCCACCACCACCACAGCCCGCCTCCGAGACCGAGGAGGATGCCGGCGACGGCATCCGCCACGTAATGCTCCTTCAGGGTGAGCGTGGAGGCCGCGATCGCCAATGGGAGCAGAATGTGGAACCACCGCAGGCCCGTCGACCGGACGATCATCGCCCCCATGAAACCGGTGATCACGCTGTAAGCCACGTGCATGGACGGCAGGCACGCGTACGGCCGGGTAAACGCCGAATCGTGCATGCGGGTCTGCATGGCGTGCGCCTCGGATGTCCACGGGGCCGCCACCGGATACAGGAGCTGAATCGCACCGCCGATGAACGTGATGACGATGAACGCTTTGATGGCCAGCTTGTATTCCGCCTCACGCATGGAGGCCACGACGAGCGCAGCCCCCAGCGTCAGGTACGGGTAGGCGGCCCAGTAGAACACCCATGTCCATCCGAGCAGCGGGATCTTGTCGTCCAGCGGGATTGATGGGTCGTTCAGTGCTGCCGGCGGCCGGTTACTGTTGACCCGTGTGACCGTGTAATACACCACGAGGTGCAGGACGATGACCACCACCAACGCCAACCCTCGACGCGCGTAGTCCGCAGCACTCGGCCTCTCGAGGGGAAAATCCACCGCGGATTGTACCGCAGATTGTACCGCACCGTCCGGCGCGCTCAATGAACATCCTCGGTCGACTCCGCGCGGCGTCGGGTACGGAGGAAGTCACCGTACTCGAGCGGCTCCTCGAGGCGGCACGACCAGACGAGCCGGTCGTCGAATACCGTCACGTCCGGGCAGGAGTCACACATGTCCTGCCGGCCATCGGGAAGGACGTCCACGGGTTGGATCATCATGATCGACTGGAGGTGCGCCCGGCCGAGCGCCCGGTGCGGCCGGGTGAGCAGGGTCTGTAGCCAGGATCCGGCGGCTCCCCTCACGCCGCGGTCCAGCGGAGACAGGAGCATCATCGATCGCCCCCGCTTCAGCATTTTCGGGTGCCCGTAAGCGGGATATCTGCCATGCTTCAGATGATACGATGTCTGGGCCAGTTCCATGAATTTCGGACCCACGTAACCATATATCTTATCTTTCGTTCCGATACGGCCGGTGAGAAGCCACTTGAAGGAATCGGGACGCTCCGTTCCGTTGAGGTAGGCACACGGCCGGAAGTCCGGAAAACGCTCCTGGATCGTCGCCAGAACCTCCGTGGACTGGATATCGTACCGACCGAATTCGGTCGTCGCGTACACCGTGTCGAGCTCGATCTTCTCTCCGCCGACGTAGTACTCCAGATCTCCTCCCACCATGCCGACCCGGAACGCGATGAACACCATCACGTTGACGATGTCGATGTGCTTGTGGGCCCAGTCCACGAGGTCGGGCACGTAGGGCAGCGTGTCCTCGTACACGGTCGAGTTGAACGAGCACGACAGACCGCCGACCCGGGCGATCATCTCAGCATACTCGAGCCTCAGCTCGTTGTGCTCTACCTCGGACTTGTCTTTCCATTTCGGACGGTTCTGCTTGCTGTCGATGTGCAGCGTGAGACCCCATAGCCCGACCTTCTTGAGCTCCCTGAGCAGCTCGGGGGTGAGGGCCAGACCGTTCGTGTTCAGAATTGGCTTGATCCCGCGCCGGTCTATGCTGGCCACGATGTCCGCGATCTCCGGGTGACACAGAGGATCCCCACCGGCGATCGAGATCCCGTCCGCCGTTCGCAGACGCGTGAACACGTCCAGCTCGTGGTCGATCTGTTCGAGACTCTTGTGGCTCTTCGGATCGTTGGCCCGGTAGCAGCCGAAGCAAGCCAGGTTGCACGCCGCCGTCGGCTCGAGCCATGCGATCGAGTTGTCCGGAAGGCTCCAGGGAAGTCGGTACAATTGACGATGGTCGAGTCGCGCTTGCATGTGTCCCTCCGTGCCGGTGGAAGCACTGATGGTTCGAACTGCTTCTGGACGCCGGACGCGCCTTCTTGTCGCGTCTGCGAGATCCGTCTACCGGGGCGAGGGGGGGTGCGCCAGTCCGGGGTTCGGATCGGCCGGCAATATACTGGGAAGTTCGGCCCCGCGGTACCGATACGAAGGGCCGCGGGACTCTGCGGAAGCAGGCTGGAATCGGCGGCTCAGGCCTTCCGGCCCCGGATAGCCACGTAATCACCGCGGTCGAAACCGTCGACGGGCTCCTGCACCGAGTCATTCGAGTACTTCGGGTGGCACGTCAGCGTCTGGGCGAACTCGAGGTTGACAAAGCCGGTCGATCGCAGAACCTCCGCCTTCTCCCCCGTGGTTCGCCACCTGGCACTGCCCACGAACTCCGCCGGGTAGGGGTGGGCGGGCGACACGTTCGCGACGGGTTGGGCATCCCAGGACCCGAGGTGGCCGACGAGCGCGTACAGAAGGCCGTAGGAGCTCTCGGCCGGCACGTCCGCCACGACGATGTGCCCACCAGGCCTGAGAACCCGCGCAGCCTCTCCGAACACGGGGCCCAGATCGCTCACGTAGCCGGTGATCCCATTGAGAAGGACGGTATCGAATTCGTCATCTTCGAAGGGCATGTGCTTCGCGGTGCCGGGCCTCACGTTCAGCCCGCGCTTCGCGGCGATTCGTGCCATCCCTTCGGCCGGCTCGACGCCGTCAGAAATGTCGATGTCATGCTCACCCCGGAGGATGTGCTCGAACAAGCCGCTCCCACAGCCGACGCTCAGCGCTCGGCCCGGATCGACCAGGAATCGCTTCAGGAGCAGCACTTCCGACTGCAGCACGTTCCGGTTTTCCAGGAACCACGCGTCGTAGTGGTGCGCGTACTCGTCGAACGGCGTATCGACCGGGCTCATGATTCCCCCATGTGTTTCGCTCCCGCCGGGGAGCGACGACTTTTTCTTCTCGTTTTACGGCAGCCGAGGCAGGAGAGTTCCCGGGTCGCCCGGGCATCGAGGACGGGCTAACTTGACGCAGACATTCCGGCGAGCCCGCGTCCCCCCTCCTGACGTGTCCCGCCACCTCGTTCTGTGGAGGCAGTGACTTCCGACAACCTGAGGGAGTTGACCGATGGCCTTCTACGAGTACCGGTGCAAGGACTGCGAGACGACGTTCACGGTGACCGAGCTCATCTCCGAACACGATGAGCACAAGAAGAAACCCGAGTGTCCGAAATGTGGCAAGCGCCGAACGCACCAGATCCTGAGCGGCTTTTACGCGAAGACAGACTCCAAGACGTGAGAGGCCCCGCCGCCTGGGTGCCAACAGGTTTCAACCCGCCGTGAGGTCCTGGCTGCTCGCGCTGGCCGCCGGCGGCGCCCTCGGCGCTTCGCTGCCTCTTCAAGAGGCGGATGAGTACCGGGACGCACGCCTCCTGATGGTCCGTCAACAGATCGCGGCCCGTCTCGGGGGACGGAATCCGGTGACGGATACGGCTGTGCTGCGGGCGATGGAGACAGTGCCCCGGCACCGCTTCGTGCGACCGGGTGACGTGAAACGGGCGTACTCGGATCGACCCCTCCCCATCGGGCACGGACAGACAATCTCGCAGCCCTACATCGTGGCGACCATGACCGAAATGCTCCACGTGGTCCCCGGGGACGTCTTACTGGAGATCGGAACCGGCTCGGGTTATCAGGCGGCCGTGCTGGCCGAGATCACCGACAGCGTGTACACGATCGAGGTGGTGGAGCCGCTCGGTCGGGAGGCGGCACGGCGTTTGGCCGAGCTCGGTTACGGAAGAGTGCAAACCCTGGTCGGGGATGGTTACTTCGGGTGGCCGGGGCATCCGCCATTCGACGGAATCCTGGTCACCGCAGCGGCGAGCCATATTCCCCCTCCGCTCGTCGAGCAGCTCAAACCCGGCGCCCGAATGGTGATCCCGGTCGGAGCACCGTTTCAGGTCCAGTCCCTGATGCTGGTGGAGAAACAGCGTGACGGAAGCGTGATTCAGTGGAACATGGGGGCCGTCCGCTTCGTCCCGTTGACCCGCGGTGATTGACCTGGACTCGCGGGTCGATCCCCCTGGCGCCCGCGGCAACGAATCGGTGCACCGACTCGAGCCCGCCATCCTGCTCATCGGTGCGACCGGAATCGCGTTCGAGATCGCGCTCGTCCGTGTGTTCTCCATCTCTCAATGGCATCATTTCGCGTACATGATCATCAGCATGGCGCTGCTCGGTTTCGCAGTGAGCGGAACCGTGCTCGGTCTGCTCGGCGACCGGGTCCGCGGACGTGAGCCGCGGCTGTTGAGGACCGGAGCCATCCTGTTGCCGGCCTCCCTGATCGTGTGCTATGAGATCAGCCAGGCCATACCCTTCGAGACGCTGCAGCTCACCACGCGTCCCGGCCAGTGGTTCCTGCTCGCCCTCCTGTATGTCACGCTGTCGGCGCCCTTCTTTCTCGTGTCCTGGTGCATCGCGACGGCGCTCCTGCTCGAGCCTGGCCGGGTGGGTCGTGTGTACTTCGCGAACATGCTCGGATCCGGTCTCGGGGCCGCAGGCGTCGTGGGGGCCCTATTCTTCCTCCCCACCGATGCAGTTCCGTACGTGCTGGCATTTGTGGCGCTCGGCGCTTTCCTGCTGCTCGCGGGGAGTGACAGGCGATGGCTCGGCGCCGGCTCGGTGCTCGCCGTGGCCGTCGGGGCGTTGCTGGTCCTGCGCGGGCCGATCTCGATCCGCGTTTCCGAGTACAAGGGACTGTCCTACGCCATGCGGCTCCCGGACGCCCGGATCGTGGCGCAGAGGGAGTCCCCGCTGTCACGGCTCACCGCCGTTCGGTCCTCTCTGATCCGCGAGACGCCGGGCCAGGTCTCCGGTTATCCGATGGAGCGTCTCGGAGTGTTTCCCGAGCAGGTGGGGCTGTTCTTCGACGGAGGCGGCGTCTCCCCGATCCACAGGTTCGACGGCTCGCTGGAGCGTTTCGCGTTTCTCGACTACGTGACTTCGGCATTGCCCTATCAGCTGGTACGGGACCCGCGCGTGCTGGTGATCGGCGCCGGCGGCGGCACCGAGGTCCTGAGCGCGTTGGCACATGGGTCGGCCCGGGTCACGGCGGTCGAGCTCGACCCCGGCGTTCCCGAGATACTCGATCTCCTGGGCTCGTTCTCCGGAGATCTACACGGGCGACCGGACGCGGATCTGGTGATCGCGGAGGGGCGAGGATTCCTCGAGGCGCATCCCGATCTCCGCTTCGACGTTCTCCAGATCGCCCTTCTGGATGCGTTCAACGCCTCTTCGGCCGGCGTGCATGCGCTGAGTGAGAGCTACCTGTACACCGTGGAGGCGCTCGCCCTGTATGTGAGTCGGTTGAGTGACGACGGGGTCCTGGCCATCACCCGCTGGCTGAAGACGCCGCCCCGGGACGCCATCAAGCTGTTCGCCACGGCGGTCGAGGCGGCCGGCATGGCTGGCCTCGAGGACCCGGGTCGTCATCTCGCCCTCATCCGCTCCTGGAACACGGCGACACTCGTCATCTCGCGTGCTCCGCTCGACGCCGCGCGCACGGCAGCGATCCGCGGATTCGCCCGGTCGCGCGGGTTCGATGTGAGCTGGTTGTGGGATCTCGAGGCCGGCGAGACGAACAGGTTCATCGTTCTCGAGCAGCCGGTTTACTATCTGAGCGCCGAGGCGATCCTGTCACCCGACGCCGAGGGCTTCTTCCGCCGCTACCCGTTCCACGTTCGTCCGGCGACCGACGATCGTCCCTACTTCTTCCGCTTTTTCCGCTGGAGGAGTCTGTCCACGCTCGTCTCCTCGGCGGGCAGGGACTGGGTGAACTACGTCGAATGGGGCTATCTGGTGCTCGCGGCCACGGTCGCGCAGGCCCTGGCGGCTGCCGTACTGCTCGTGCTGCTGCCCCTTGCCCTGTTCCGGCGAGCTCACGAGGCTCCGGCCGGCCGGGGCTCCCTGGTGGCGTGCTTTGCCGGCCTGGGCGTTGCTTTCATGTTCCTCGAGATCGCGTTCATCCAGAAGCTGATGCTGTTCCTGCATCACCCCGTGTACGCGGTGTCCGTCGTTCTTGCTACTTTCCTGCTCTTCGCGGGACTCGGAAGCCTGTACTCGAATGGGAAGCGAAGTCGCCCGGTGCGACGAGTGGTGATCGTCGTACTCCTGCTGGCGGCTCTCTCGGCCATTTATCTCGTGGCGCTGCCCCCTCTGTTCAGGGCATTGGCCGGGTGGCAGGCCGCAGGGCGCGTGGCCGTGAGCGTCGCCATCCTGTCGCCCCTCGCGTTCTTGATGGGGATCCCGTTTCCCACGTGTCTTCAGGTAGTCTCGGACCGTAGCCGTGGAATGGTGGCCTGGGCGTGGGGCGTGAATGGCGCGGCGTCCGTGGTCGGAGCGACAGTGGCGACCCTGGTGGCGGTCCACGCCGGTTTCCGTGTCGTCGTGCTGGCGGCTGTTCTTCTGTACGTCACGGTGCCGCTGTCGCTACGCCTGCTCCTGGCTCGCGGCGGATCGCCCGACCCCTCGTGACAGGCTGCGCGATCCGCGGGCAGCGAGACAGCGGACGTGGTATCATGTGACGTATGATCCCTCCGCCCGACGACCGATCCACGTCCGACTCCGACGCGCTCTCACCCGGGTTGCGGAGACTCGCCGACGTGATCCTGTGGGTGGCTGGCGTGGGATTCGCAATCGGGCTGGCCTACTTCATCATCGTGCCCGGACAACGAGCGGCTCACGTAAGTTCGTTCGTCTTCTGGTACGCAACTCCCGCGCTGGTCGTTCTGTTGGTTGTATGGGCTCTTCAATCATCGGCGGAGCGACGGGTAGCCGTGGCGCTCCTGCTCGTCTCGGCGATCGTATCCGCCTTCGCCGCCGATGCGCTGCTGAGGGCTTTCCCCCGGAGGGTCGCCGGTCTCTCGATCACGACTGCCGTTGCTGATTCCGTGTGTACGGGAGAATTCCGAAATCAGGCCGGGTGCCTGGCCGCGTTCGCTATGGGCAGGCCCTTCGACCGTCGCACGACGCTGGAGGTCATCCAGGCCTACGAGGCTCTGGGAATAGAAGCCTGGCCCAGCATCGATGAGTCCTACTTCAGCGACCCGGCCAACGCCATCGAGATCGACGGCAGAGTCGTTGTTCCCCTGTCGCCGGGTATACCCGAGGTTCTTACGGTCTTTTGCAACGAGTCGGGAAGCTGGGTCACCTACGAGGCCGACGAGTACGGCTTCAACAACCCACCGGACTCTCACCATCCGGCCGAGATCAATGTCGCGATCGTGGGGGATTCCTTCGTTCATGGCTGGTGCGTTCCGTTCGAGCAGACGCTCGTGGGACGCATGCGCGAGCTGGATTCCACGGTGCTCGGAGTGGGCCTCGAGGGAAGCGGCCCGCTGGCGCAGCTCGGTATCGAGGTGGAGTACCTGGCGCCGCTGCGCCCCGCGGTCGTGGTCTGGGTGTTCTTCGAGGGCAATGATCTACGTGATTTCAACCGCGAGATGTCTCACGGTCTGCTCCCACGCTACCTCGAGCCGGATTTCAGCCAGGATCTGCGGGCACTCAGGTGGCCCCTCGAACTGGCGTTGCGCGACCAGATACTCCAGTTGCGGAGCGTTGAGACGACGAGAGCGGAGTCGGCGCGGAAGCAGCGGGAGGCTGGGCGTCAGCGACGCCGGTCTCTGGCCGGGTGGATTCGGCTGACGGAGCTGCGCCACCGACTCGCGAAGCTCGGCCGATCCCGCGAACGTGAGCAACCGTACGATCCTGCTCTGTTCGATCAGGTCGCTTCCCGGATGCGCGACGACGTCGCTGGCTGGGGCGGGACCTTGCTGTTCGCCTACCTTCCATCTCGTTTTCGGTTCGAGGACCCGTCGACAGCGAATCCGCATCGGGCCAGCATCCTCGCACAGGTGAGCGCTCTTGGGATTCCTGTGCTCGATTTCTTCGAGGTCCTGTCGCGACATCCGGATCCGCTGTCCCTGTTTCCATTCCGGCTCGAGAGCCACGTGACGGCAGAAGGGTATGACTTGATGGCGCGGGCACTGAACGAGAGTATCCGGACGCTCGACAGGGGCTCGGCGGCAAATCAGATCCAGACCGCAGAAGCCGAATGAGCGGCCCGACGTTCATCCTCGGCATCTCCGCCTTCTATCACGACAGTGCGGCCTGCGTCCTCCGCGACGGCGAGATCGTGGCGGCCGCGCAGGAGGAGCGCTTCACACGCAAGAAGGGCGACGCCTCATTTCCTGCGAACGCGGTTGACTTCTGCCTCGGGCGGGCGGGCATCGAACCCGAAGACCTCGCGTTCGTCGCCTTCTACGACAAACCCTTGCTCAAGTTCGAGCGAATTCTCGAAAACTATCTCAGCGTGGCCCCAAGAGGTCTCAAGCAGTTTCTGGTTGCCGGTCCGTTGTGGATCAAAGAAAAGCTGTTCATGGACCGGTCGCTGCGAGAGGAACTCGGCTACGATGGAGACATCCTGTATGCCGAGCACCACGAATCTCACGCGGCGAGCGCTTTCTTCCCTTCGCCATTCCAGGAAGCAGCGATCCTGACCATCGACGGCGTCGGCGAGTGGGCGACCGCATCGATCGGCGTAGGCGTGGGGAACGAGATAGAGCTCATGCGCGAGTTGCACTGGCCGGACTCGCTCGGCCTCCTGTACTCGGCTTTCACGTTCTTCACGGGATTCAAGGTCAACTCGGGCGAGTACAAGCTCATGGGCCTCGCGCCGTATGGAGAGCCTCGGTACGTGAAGCTGATCCTCGACGAGCTGATCGACCTGCGCGAGGACGGTTCCTTCAGGCTGAACCAGGAGTACTTCAACTACACCACCGGTCTGACGATGACGAGCAAGGCCTTCGAGCGCCTGTTCAGCAGGCCCCCGCGGGAGCCGGAGGCCGGGATGACTCAGAAGGACATGGATCTCGCCCGCTCGGTTCAGGAGGTGTGCGAAGAGGTCATGCTCCGAATGACCCGAACGGCGCACCGGGAGACCGGAAAGAACAATCTGTGCCTCGCCGGGGGAGTGGCTCTCAATTGCGTCGGCAACGGCCGCATCCTGCGTGAGGGTCCGTTTCAGAACATCTGGATTCAACCAGCCGCCGGAGACGCGGGTGGCGCACTGGGCGCGGCGCAGCTCGTGTGGCACCGACGCTGCCGGGGGCCGAGACAGGTGAGCCGTGGCCACGACGGGATGCGGGGCGCCTACCTGGGACCGGACTACTCGAGCGACGAAATCCGGTCTTTCCTCGACGCTGTCGGCGCCGTCTACGCGCGGTTGGATCGAGAAGATCTACTGAGTAAGACGGCGGAGCTTCTGGCTGCCGAGAACGTCGTGGGCTGGTTCAACGGACGCATGGAATTCGGTCCGCGGGCTCTCGGCGCCCGGAGCATCCTGGGAGACGCACGGAGCTCCCGCATGCAGGCGCAGATGAACCTCAAGATCAAGTTCCGCGAGAGCTTCAGGCCCTTCGCGCCCAGCGTGATCGACGAGCGAGCGAGCGACTACTTCGAGCTCGACTGCGATTCACCGTACATGCTGCTCGTGGCACCTCTGAGAGAAGAACGCCGGATCCCGATCGCCGAGAACCAGCAGCACCTGTGGGGAATCGAGAAGCTGAACCTGACGAGGTCGGATGTTCCCGCGATCACGCATGTCGACTATTCGGCACGGGTGCAGACCGTGGGCCCCGAGTTCAATCCGGACTACTATGATCTGCTGCGAGCCTTCGAACGGCTGACCGGATGTCCCCTGGTCGTGAACACGTCTTTCAACGTGCGCGGAGAGCCGATCGTGTGCACGCCGAAGGATGCCTATACGTGTTTCATGCGCACGGCGATGGACTACCTGGTCATGTGGCCGTTCCTGCTCGACAAGAGGACACAACCCAAGTGGAGCGAGGAGGAGGATTGGCGGTCGATGCTCGAGCTGGACTGACGCCTCGCGAGGGACGCAAGTTCGGTCTCACGGTGGGAGCCGCGTTCGGCGTTCTGGCGGCGATCGGGTTCTGGCGGGGTCACGTGTACGTGCCCGGCACTCTGGCCACACTGGGGACACTGCTCGTCCTTGGCGGTCTCGCGATCCCCGGCCACCTTGGACCCGTCTACCGGGCCTGGATGCGGGTGGCACACGCCATCTCGAAGGTCACGACGCCGCTGTTCCTGAGCATCATGTACCTGGTGGTACTCACGCCGGCCGGGTTGTTGATGCGGGCACTCGGTCGCAATGCCCTTCGGCACAGCGAGTCGGAGGAAGGGTACTGGATCATGCGGGAACCGGGACAAACCGGCGATCTAGATCGTCAGTTCTAACAGGAAAGTGCACGGAAAGCGGATATGGCGAAAAACAGGCTTCTTGCCGAGCTCTGGGCGTTCATGCGCGTTCGCAAGAAGTGGTGGCTCTTCCCAATCATCATCATGCTCTTGCTCGTCGGGTCACTGCTCGTGTTCGCGCAGGGATCGGCCCTCGCACCTTTCATCTACACCATCTTCTGACCTTCACGGCCAGGTGTAGGCTGCGAGACCCGGGATCCACTCCATCCCCTTCCCACGTTCTAGCCAAGGGCACCCCTTTTCAGTACCCTTGTGGCGGCCGAGATAGGGACCCAAACGGCGGTCGAGGCAAGGCCCCAACACACCAGACCCGGGAGACCGATGGGGGACACTCCATTTGGACATAACGAGTGGGCGCTGATTCTGGGCGGCTCGAGCGGATTCGGGCTCGCCACGGCGCACAAGCTTGCCCAGCACGGGCTGAACATCTGCGTCGTCCACCGGGATCGGCGCGGGGCGATGAGCCGCATCGAGCCCGAGTTCGAGAAGATCAGGAAGAGTGGCGTCTCCCTAATGACGTTCAACGAGGACGCGCTGGACGACGGGAGCCGGGCGGAGATACTCGACAGCCTGGCAGAACACTTCGGCGGCGGCACGGCTGGCCCCGACCAGCCCCCCGGCGAGGGCAAGATTCGCATCCTTCTTCACTCCATCGCCTTTGGCAACCTCAAGCTCATCGGCCCTGAGGCGCCCCCTGACACCGACGCGCGCGCAACCCTCGCCCAAGAACTTGGGATCGATGAGGAGCGCCTGAGTGAGGTCGCCGACCGCCTGTTCGCAGAGGACGTCGACGGCGTCCAGGCGATCGCTTCCCCACCTCCCTACGCACAGGACGCCTTCCTGGAGGACGAGGACATGGTCCGCACCATCTACGCGATGGGCACCAGCCTTCTCACGTGGACCCAGGACATCCTGGCCAGGGGAATGTTCGCCCCTGACGCCCGCGTGCTGGGGATGACGAGCGAGGGCAACGAGGTGGCGTGGAAGGGCTACGCCGCCGTGGCGGTGGCCAAGGTCGCCCTGGAGTCCGTTTCGCGCGCGATCGCAGTGGAGATGGCCCACCTCGGAATCCGCTCCAACATCATCCAGGCCGGCGTCACAGACACACCGGCCCTGCGCATGATTCCGGGCAGCGGTCATCTCAAGGCGCAGGCTCGCACGCGGAACCCCTTCGGCCGTCTCACGAGGCCCGAGGACGTAGCTGACGTCATTTACCTTCTCTCGCTGCCGGAGGCGGCCTGGATCAACGGGGCGATCATCCGAGTCGATGGCGGCGAGCACATCTCGGGGTTGACGCGATGAGCCTATACCTGCATGGCCTGGGTCACTTCCACCCCGAGAACGAGATCACGAACCAGTTCCTCACCGATCTGGACATCGGCACGAACCAGGAGTGGATCGAGGAGCGCGTGGGGATCGACGCGCGGCGCACAGTGCTCCCTCTCGACTACATCCGCGAGACCCGCAACCTCGACCCCACGCAGGCGCTCGAAGCCGCCATGTACACCCACGCGGAAACGGGGCAGCGGGCGGCGGAGATGGCCCTGCAGCGCGCAGGCCTGGCGAGAGATGATATCGGCATGCTCATCGCCGGCTCCTGCTCGCCGGACATGATGTCTCCTGCCGACGCTTGTCCCATCGCCGCGGCGCTGGAGATGGAGATCCCGGCGTTCGACGTGAATTCGGCCTGCACGAGCTTCCACGTGGCGCTGTACATGCTGTCGATGATGCGGCCCGAGAGCCTCCCGGACTTCGTCCTCATCGTCACGCCCGAGAGCCTCACCACCGCCGTTGACTACTCGGACCGGTCAGCCGCCGTGCTGTGGGGCGACGGGACTACCGCCGCTATCGTTTCTACCAGGGTGCCGTCCCGAATCGAGATCCTGGGAAACAGGCTCCATTCCAGCCCGGCGGGACATGGCAAGGTCGTCGTACCACACTTTGGCCACTTCTGGCAGGAGGGCCGGACCGTCCAAATGTTCGCCATCAAGAAGACAGTGCGCGTCCTCCGCGAGTTCCAGAAGACCTTCAGCGAGCCGGACCGCACCCTCCATTTCGTGGGGCACCAGGCGAACCTCCGGATGCTCGAAACGGTCTGCCTCCAGTGCGGTTTCGAGGAAGACCTGCACCATCACAACGTCGTGAATTTCGGAAACACAGGGGCGGCAGGCGCCCCCGGCGTGATCTCGATGAACTGGGACCGTTGGACCGATCGCGACGACATCGCCGTCGTCGGCGTCGGCTCGGGGCTGTCGTGGTCGGGTCACGTGCTCCGGTTCGGGGAGGCGCCGTGACGTACGCGGAGTTCCGGGAGCGCTCGCACTTCACCCCGGACGAGATCCTGGCCATGGCCTACGGTCGTCTGGTTGAAGACGCACCGGCGGAATTCGAGGCCCGTCTTCCCCTGCCGCCGATGTTGATGGTGGATCGGGTGACGGAGATCACCCGCAGCGGGGCCAGGGGACGGTTAGTCGCCGAGCGCGAGGTTCGTCTCGACGACTGGTTCTTCCACTGCCACTTTCTTGGCGACCCCGTCCAGCCCGGTTGCCTCGGCGTGGACGCGATCTGGCAGCTTATCGGCCTCTACTGCGCGTGGAGTGGAGCCCTGGGCACCGGGCGGGCGCTGGGCTGCAAGGAGGTGGAGTTCTTCGGTCAGATCCGGCCACACGACGGTGTCGTCCGCTACGAGATCGATATCGTGCGGTACCAGGACCTGCCCGCATCCGGTTCGGCCGTCGCCATCGGCGACGCGAAGGTGCTGGTGGACGGCCAGGAGATCTACGAGATCAAGAGGGCCAAGGTGGGTGTCTTCCGCGACATCACCTATCCCGATTATCCCTGGCCCTCGCGGCGCTCGCGGGGAGGCAGGATGGAGGAATGATGGCACGGGAAGGCGCGCGTAACGCCGCCGGCATGATCCTTCGCCCCGACGAAATTCTGGATCTGCTGCCCCAGCAGGAGCCCTTCCGGTTCGTCGACGAGATCCTCGAGGTGGACGAAGATCACATCGTGGCGCGTTACCGCTTCCGGCCGGACGCCGACTTCTACCGGGGCCACTTTCCCGGCAACCCGGTCACACCGGGGGTGATCCTGCAGGAGTGCATCGCACAGGTGGGCGTCGTAGCGCTGGGCATCTACCTGGTAGCGCTGGAGGCCGGGCTCGAAGGAGTGGCGAGGAGGCTGGCACTCTTCGCCGACGCGCACGTCGACTTCTTAGGTATCGTGAAGCCGGGGGAGCGGGTCACCGTATCGGCGACGAAGGTCTTCTTCCGGCGCGGAAAGCTTCGCTCCGAGGCCGAGATGCACCTGGACGATGGGACGCTGGTCTGCTCCGGCACCATATCCGGCATGGGGGTGGCGAGGTGAGGCGCCGCGTCGTCATCACCGGGCTGGGCGTCGTCGCCCCGAACGCCGTAGGCCTCGAGGCCTACGAGCGAGCCCTTCGTGAGGGCATCTCCGGGATCCGCCACATCCCCCTGCTGGAGGAGCTGAACTTCGGCTGCACCGTTGCCGGAGTCCCGCAGGGAGTGGACGAGATCGCAGAGCAGTATTTCGACGAGGACGAGCTCTTCGCGATGAACTCCAGCCACCGGTTCGGCTGCATCGCGGCCGTGGACGCGTGGACAGATGCCGGGTTCGAGCGACCCGCCCACGACGACGACCACGTCTACTGGGAGGCCGGCGCGGTCATCGGCACCGGAATCGGGGGCATCGACACGATCGGCGAGAAGATAGTTCCCATGGTGGATGCCGGGCGCGTGCGGCGCCTGGGCAGCACGATGGTCGAGCAGGTCATGGGCAGCGGTGTCTCCGCGCGAGTCTCCGGACTCCTGGCCCTGGGGAACCAGGTGACGGCCAACTCCAGCGCATGCAGCACGGGGACCGAGGCGATCATCGAAGGAGCCATGCGGATCCGCACCGGGTTGGCGGAGCAGATGCTGTGCGGGGGGACCGAAGGCGCCAGCCGGTACATATGGGGCGGCTTCGACTCAATGCGGGTGCTGTGCCGCAAGCACAACGAAGAGCCGGAGGAGGCGTCTCGCCCCTTGAGCGCGTCGGCGTGCGGCTTCGTCCCGGGGAGCGGAGCGGCCATCCTCCATCTCGAGAGCCTGGAGTGCGCGCAGGAGAGGGGAGCGCGCATCTACGCGGAGGTGCTGGGCGGGGCCGTCAACTGCGGAGGCCATCGCAGCGGCGGAAGCATGACGGCCCCGAACCCGCTCAGCGTGCGCCGGTGCATCCGCCAGGCGCTGGACCAGGTGGGAATCGATCCGAGCGAGGTCGACCTCATCAACGGCCACCTCACGGCGACAGGAGCCGATCCGAGCGAGGTGGCCGCGTGGGCCACCGCGCTGGAAGCGACCCCCGAGAGGTTCCCGGTCATCAACTCGACGAAGTCGATGATCGGCCACGCCCTCGGGGCGGCGGGAGCATTGGAGTCGGTCGCGTGTATGCTGATGCTTCGTGGGAGCTTCGCGCACCCTTCACTCAACTGCGAGGACGTGCACCCGGAGATCGAGTCGTACGCCGGCTCCATCCCCCACCAGGTACGGGAAATGCCGGAGTTGCGCACGATCATCAAAGCGGGCTTCGGCTTCGGTGACGTAAACGCGTGCGTGATCTTCCGCGGGTGGTCCGAGTAGAGTATTAGTTAGGCGTCCAGGGCATTTACTATCGACAGGAGAGAGAGGCGGATGTCGAGAGACGAGATCTTCGCGAAAGTGATGGAGATCATCGGCCGCTATGCGAAGAACAAGGACGCCCTCGCGGGGGCGTCGGACGAGACGAACATCCTCGAAGACCTCAAGGTGAACTCGGCCCGGTTGGTGGACGTCATCCTCGACTTCGAGGACGAGTTCGATATCGAAGTCGCCGATGAGGATGCCGACGCCGTGAACACGGTGGGCAACGCCGTCGCTCTCATCGAAGAGAAGAGTGCCTGATCACCCATCGCGGCCGGTGACAGAGATCTCCTTCCGAACGCGGGCGGCCCTGTGGGTCCAGCGTGAGGTGGGGAGGGCGCTCTCCATCTTCTGGATCCCCGCCAGCGCCTTCGCCCTGCGCTTCGTGATGCGCTACCGGATCAAGGACGCCACCCGCCTGCGGAAGCGATTCCGGTCGCTTGTGCGTGACAGCGACGAGCCCATCCTCATCTGCGCCAACCACCTCACCATGGTGGACTCGATGCTGCTGGCGTGGGCTCTGGGGGGGAGCTGGTGGTATGTGTTCAACTACCGCCGGATGCCGTGGAACCTACCGGAATACCGCAACTTCGCCTCGCTGTGGATCAGCAGGGCGGCCGTATGGGTGACCAAGTGCATCCCGATCAAGAGGGGCGGCCGGAGGGAGGAAATCTCCGGCGTGCTCAACCGCGTGAAGTACTTGCTCTCGCGGGGCGAGACGGCCCTGATCTTTGCCGAAGGGGGCCGCAGCCGGACGGGCAGGATCCAGCTCGACTCCATCGCACATGGGATGGGACGGCTCGCCAGCTCCGTCCGCGGCTGCCGCGCCCTGGTCGTCTACATGCGAGGTGACCGCCAGAAGACCTGGTCCACCGTGCCCGCCATCGGCGACTCGTTCTTCGTGGACTTCGAGATCTTTCGCCCTCACTCGGAGCGAACCGGCATGCGCCGCTCACGTGAGTACGCGCAGCAGATCGTGGACCGCCTGGTCCGCATGGAGGAAAAGTACTTTGCTCGTCGGCAATGACGTAGTCGATCTCCGGGACCCGGAGAACCAGCCGGGGGCCATCCACCCGCGCTTCGACGAACGCGTCTTCACCTGGGGCGAACGGGCGCGAATCCTCGCCGCGGCCTCGCCGCACCGGATGCGCTGGGCGCTGTGGGCGGCCAAGGAGAGCGCCTACAAAGTGGCCCGGAAGATTGACCCCCGCGTCTGTTTCTCGCCGCGAGCTTTCGTGGTTCAGATCCCCGGCGGAGAAATCGGAGTACGCCAGGCCTCCATCGCCGAGGTCAACCATGCCGTCGGCCGCTTCCAGGTGTGGCTCGAGGGCACCGACGAGTGGGTGCATGCCATAGCGTCGATCTCCGGCACCGGCGTGGCGAAGGCCGGCTGGGAGCTGCGCTCGCTGGGCCGCGCTGCGGCGCGCCGCGTGCCCGGCCGGGAAGCCAGCGAGCGGGTCAGGCAGCTTGCCCGCTCGGCGCTGGCCTCAGGCCTCTCCATCGTCCCCTCGGACATCGTCATCGCTGCAGCGGCGAAGCGGGTGCCGCGTGTGTGGTGGCGAGGACGGAGACTGGCGATCGACCTTTCCTTCTCCCATCACGGGCGGTTCGTGGCCTGCGCGTGGGGGCGCGTCACGGAGAGCGTTTCCCGACGGCGGCTCGCGGGGACCGCGGCCCTCCCATCGGGTCCAACACGCCCGAGCTGAACGACGTACGCGAACAACAGCCGGGCGCTGGATGGGAAAGTTTGCTGGAAGCAGGGATTACCGCACCAGGACATGCCCGTTGTCCATGACAAAGCCCGGCAGTTCAGGTACTTCGTTAGCCTCCATCGCACATATCCTGCCTGGCACCGGGGGCCAGCATCTGTTGCATGGGGGATCGAGACGGCTGCGCAGCTCAGCTTCGACTCGATGCCGAACGGACCCTGAAGCCACGGGAATGACGCCGACGCAGTCGACGAGGCCGGCCAACATGCACGCTAAGTCCGAGGGAAGGCAGGATAGGTTGTCAGTCTCCTGCACATACATGACCTGATGCTGCGGCTGTTTCCTGGTGTCCCTGCTAACTCGTGTCAGAGCGAACACGGCGCCGATAGCCATGAAATGTGTGGGCCACGGATATAGATCGAATACAAACCTCCTTCCGCCGTCGAAGGTCATTGGCAGCGTGCCAAGTTTCTGGCGGTCCGCGCAGTTCATTGTCGCAGTAGCGGTGGTGTGAGGTTCGACCAGTCCTGGATGTTCTGACGAACCTCCTGCAAATCTTGTGCTGTTCTGTTCGCGGACGGAGGCAAGTGTGATCGCGGTTTTCAACCTCATTGCGCGTAATTACTTACAGCGTTGAGTCGCCAGACACAAACACCGATGCTCGGCTATCGATTCCGTGGGGCGAGGTCAACAGAGTGTCGAGACGAATCCTCACTCGCCTGATCCCGGCTCTCGTCCCCCACCTGCCTCCGTGCGAGCAGGCGCAGCGCCCGGCATGCCGTCGCAGGCAGGCTTGACATGCGAGACGCGTCGAGCCGCGTCAGCGGTGAGACCCTGAGCGCGCGTAGCGTGCGCCGTCGAGAGGAGCGAGACATTGAGCGTGCGCCAGCACGCCTGACCTGCCCCCAAGAGTGGTACCACAAGCTAAGTTAGTCTGGCCGCAAGCCTCCGTACTGATCCGGGTCCCTGGAGTACGGGCCATCTGAGCCACGCTCGAGCGGGCCGAATCGCCTG
>Ga0255057_10000311_pt1 | contig 27678 bp, 27 predicted proteins | sample Cases_109_6_MG_FD_189022 | JGI IMG/M metagenome (GOLD analysis project Ga0255057, IMG submission 189022) | Seawater microbial communities from Amundsen Gulf, Northwest Territories, Canada - Cases_109_6 | ecosystem: Environmental > Aquatic > Marine > Gulf | place: Canada: Northwest Territories... | reverse complement strand
GCTCGCCCCCGGTTGGCGAGCGCCATTCGAGCAGGGCACCCGGCAGCAAGGTAAGGGTGCAGAAGATCGACAGCATGGCCACGATGACGGCCGGGGACTCGCTTTCGGTCAGCTTCTTGGCGATCAGGAAGGAGACGGCGAACAGGGGTGCGGCGATCAACTGAGCGATTGCCCCTGCCTCGATGGTATGAAACCCGGGTCGGAGGATGACGATGGCGCCGAGGAATCCGGCGCCGACGGCAACGATGCGGCGCGCGTGCAGGCGCTCGCCGAGGAAGAGTGCCGCGCCGATGGTGGTGAAGATGGGTGCCGTATAGCCCAGCGCCGTCACCTCTGCGATGGGAATGCGCGCCATGGCATAGAACCAAAGCATGACCGCCAAGCCGTGGAACAGGCCGCGCACAGCGTATAGCGCCATCTTGCCACGGCTTGGCCGGTTATAGCGAAGGCGTAGCAGGATCGGCGCGATCAGGCCCAAGCCGAAGAGATAGCGTATGAAGGCGGCCTGCACCGCCGGCATGTCGGATCCTAGATAGCGCACGATCCCCGTCACCGCCACGAAGAGCAGGCCGGTGACCAGCATCCAGGCGATTCCGACATGTGGGCCCGCCTGCGCTTGGCGGGTTGTCACGGAGGTCATGATAGAAGAACCTGTGGGTGGAATCCGCCCCGGATTTCATCCCGGGAGCGGGAGAGGCTAAAGAAGTGCGCTGTTCGGCGCCAGCACCTTCTATTCCACGGCATGCCTACGCGCGCCGCGCGCGCGCCGTTTGGCCAAGATCCCGGATCTTACCATCGGTTCGCCGACCTCGACGCCGTTTCGGCCGAGGAACACCGGCAGGTGTACGATCGCGTCGACCATTCGCTCGTCGCCGATCAACGGGAGGATCAGGCGGTCGTAAAGCAGCTCGCTGCCGTCTTGCAACGGAAAGGCCCGCTGCGCGACGACGGGTCGCCGCAAGGCGGCAGCCTCGACGTAGTCGACATGAGACTGTCGCAGGTGGTTGCCGGAATAGGCCTCGTCGAACCACAGGCCGGTGACATCGTGCCCCGCATGGCGGACGATATCGGCCCCGCTGTAGCGATGGCGGAACCGAATTCTGCTTTCCTGGCGCACGATCTCGACGATGCCGAGCGCCGGGGCGAGCGCGCCGGTTTGGGCCAGATCGAAGCTCTGCTTGCGTGGAATGCCGTCGGCCGCGCGCCTGCTGTACCAGTAGCGGTAGAGCGCCTTGTGGCTCGCGTGGACCAGATAGTCCTGAAAATCCGGCCTCGGCATTTCACCCTTTCCTATAACGCGGCAGGCGGAATTCCAACCCCCACCGGCCGGTCCCCGTGAACCCGCACGCATCGGTCATTTTTTCATATAGGAACGATTGGCGCGACGGACGAGGGGATGGGCGGGGCTTGGGCACAACTTTCGGTGGGGGAGGCAAAGCGCTTCAGAAACGTTGCGGTCGGAAGGGGTGAATGTCGATCGCCGGCTCCTTGCCGGCGACCAGGTCGGCGACCAGCCGCCCGGTGGCCGCCGCTTGGGTAAGGCCGAGATGCCCATGGCCGAAAGCATAAACGATATTCCTGGAGCACCGGGCCTGGCCGATCGCCGGCAGGCTGTCGGGCAGGGACGGGCGATGGCCCATCCACTGCACGCCGCCGGCGGTTCGCAGACCTGGAAAAAACCCCTCCGACTTCTTCAGCATCGCCGCGGCGCGGGCGTAGTTCGGCGGCCTTGTCAGGCCGGCAAGCTCGTCGGCGCCGCCGATCCGTAGGCCGCCTTCGAGCTGTACGGCGACGAATCCATGCTCCTCGAAGATCAGCTCGTGGGTGATGTCGATGCCCGGCTCGGGAATGGTCGTGTTATAGCCGCGCTCGCTTTCCAGCGGCAGACGGTCGCCCAGCGGGGCGCTCAGATGGTGCGACCAGGCGCCCGCCGCGATCACGGCGCAGCCGGCTTCCAGCGTCGTGCCGTCGGCAAGGGACAGCGCGACGCGTTCGCCGCGCGGCTCCATGGTGCGGACCTCGGCCTTGCGGAACTCCATGCCGCGCTCGATCAGCCGCTCGCCGATCATGCGGCAGACCTTGTGGGGGTCGGAGACGTAAGTCCACTGCTCCACCCGGAGGGCCTTGACGAAACGTGGCGAGAGGGCCGGCTCCAGTTCCCGGATCGCCCCGCCCGAGACCTGGCTGTAGGCGATGCCGTACTCCTCGCGCCGCCGCCAACCGGGCAGGGCGCGGCGAAATTCCGCCTCGCTTTCATAGAGATACAAGGCGCCGTTCGGGCGCAACTCGCCGGTCAGCTCCAGATCCTCGAACAAGGCCGCCGTCTCCCGCTCGCTCAAGGCCATCAATGACGCCAACGCGTGGGTTGCCGCCTTGACCCGAGAGGGCGACGATGCGCGCCAGAAATGCCAAAGCCAGGGCACGATCCGCGGCAGGTAGGGCAAAGGAATTGCCAAGGGCCCGAGCGGATCGAGAAGCCACTTGGGCGCCTTACGGATGATCCCCGGCGAGGCCAGCGGCAGGATGTCGGAGACGGCAATCGCGCCGGCATTGCCGCGCGACGCCATCTCGGCAATTCCCTCGCGGTCGAGCAGAAGGACCCGCAATCCTTGTCGTTGCAGCGCCCATGCGCAAGCAAGACCGACAATGCCGGCGCCAATGATGGCGACGTCCCACGCCACGGGATGGCGCTGCGCTTCGATGGTCTCGGACAAGGAGAGCCCCCACACTTCGGCCGATTGACTGTTCCGTCGGGAACATAGACCGCCGGTAAGAAACGGGAAAGTGCCGGGGGCTAGTCTAGGGCATGCCCTCCTCCGCCACGACCAGGCGGAAGCCGATCAGGATATGCTTGAGATCTTGGGGCCGGCTGTGGCGCGCCGCCGGGCGGCACACGCCGCAGCCCTTGTCGTCCCATGAGCCACCGCGTACCTCGAAGCGCCCAGGGCGGGTGCCGCTCGCCGTCCACTCGAAGACCTGCCCGGCGGCGTCGAGCAGCCCGAAGGGGCTGGCGCCCCCAGGAAAGGAGCCGACGGGCAAGGTGTCGAAAGGGCCGCCGTCATGGCTGTTGAGCCGCGTCGGGTCCCACAGATCCCCCCACGGAAAGATACGGCCGTCAAGACCGCGGGCCGCCTTTTCCCATTCCAGCCAGGTGGGCAGGCGCCAAGGTCGGCCCGTTATCTCCGTTATCCAGGCGGCGTAGGCTTGCGCGTCGCCGTGCGAGACCAGCACCACGGGATGCTCCAGCCGTCCCTCGGGCGGCTTGCCGTCGATCCAGGCGTGCCGGCGGGTGCGCGCATAGGGATGGACCAGTCCGTAGCCCTTCCAGGTCTCCGCGTCCACATCCGGAACGCGGTGCGCCGTCGCCTCCACGAAGGCTTGATATTGGCGGTTGGTAACGGGGGCCCGAGTGATCTCGTAGGCGCCTGTCTCGCGCTGCTTTTTCTTGTATTCGAACTCGTACCACTTGCGCTCTCGAGTGCGGGCGTGTCCATAGGCGCTCTCGTCCAGGCGGTAGGCCAGCTCGCGCTCGTCCCGGTTCGAGCCCGACCAGAACGGACCCGCGGGAATGAAAATGCGATCCGCGATGGGCGGATCCTCGCCGGTCCCTTGGCCGGCGGACGCCAGACGCGGTGAGACGGCCACGGCGAAGGCGCCGCCCAGCACCGCTAGGGCGCATCGAAGCCCATGCCGACGGGAGAAGGCCTTGCGCAAGGACCTCACGTCGATCAGCCGACAATCCGTGTTCTCGTTCATCGGTAAAACGTGGCGCCGCCGCCGCCACGGCGCAAGGTCGCCCCCGGTCGCGGCGCCTTCACGTTTCGCGGCGCCTTCACGTTTCGCGGCGCCTTCACGTTTCGCGGCGCCGGCCGGAAGGCCGGCTACATCAGCCCTTTGGTGCGGTAGTAGGTCTTCGCGCCGTCGTGGAGCGGGGCGAACTGGCCCTCTCGGATCATCGTCGAAGGATCGAGATTGGCGAAAGCCGGGTGCATCTTGCGAAACCGCGACAGCTCTTCGAAAACGGCCGAGACGAGGGCCTCCACCGTCTCCTCGGCCACGAAGGCGTTGGCCACCAGGGTCATGCGCACGCCCAAGGTAGCAACGGGGGCGGGGTTATCCTCGTATAGGCCACCCGGCAGGGTGAGGGGGACCAGGTAGGGCGCCTCGGCTCTGAGCTTATCGACCTCGCCGCCGGAAATTCCGACGATCCGCGCGTCACACAGCGTCGCGGCCTGGGCCAGCGCCGGGTTTGGGTGAACGCCGTAGTGAATGAGCGCGTCGAGCCGGCGATGACAAAGCGCGAGTGTTTGCTCGCTGCGTCCCAGCCGGTCTACGAAGGCAAAATCCTTTGAGGTCCACCCCATGGCCTGGAGGATGATCTCCGAAAAGTCGGCATCGCGGCTGCCGCCGGCGCCCAGGTTAACCCGCCGCCCGCGCAGGTCGCCGAGCGCCGCGATACCGGCTTGGCCGTTAACGACCAGCGTGAGGGCCTCGGCATAAAGCGAGAAGACCGAGCGCAGATCGGTGACGTCCGTATCGATGAAGGCGAAGGGCCCGCTGCCGTTGACCGCTTGAAAATGCAAGTCGGCGGGGACCAGGGCGAAATCCAGAGCGCCGCCGGCCACGTTGACCAGGCTGTCGATCGTGCTGCCTGTCTCCATGGGCCGGCAACTGACCTTGTCGGCCCGCTCGGCCAAGTGGCAGATCGCCCGCCCGACCGAATACTGCATGAGGTCGGATTGGCCGGTTCCGATCAAGACCTGCTGCGCGGCGGCGCCATGGGAGATGGCGAGCAAGGCGCCCGCCAGGATGGCGGGTCGCACCACCTTGTCTCGGATCGCGTTCATGGTGCCTCCCTCTGCCAGGCTAGCGACCGGCCCGGTGGCCGGTCAAATCAGCCAAGGAACTCGCCGCGGCGCGCGTTGTGGCGATGTACCCCGCGCGTCCGTTCTACTCACGCACCACCAGAACTCTACCCACGCACCACCAGGACCGAGCAGCCGGCATGCCGCACCACCCGTGCGGCGTTGGGGCCGAGGAGATAGTCCTTCAAATCCGGCCGATGCGCGGTCATGACGATCAGATCGACGCCGAGGCGTCGGGACGCCTGCAAAATCTCTTCATAGATCGTGCCTTTCAGCACGTGTTCGTGGACCTCGAGGTCCTTGGGCAAGGTCTTGGCGCACCACTCGGTAAGACGTTCGCCTGCCTCGTCGAGCATTTTCTGCTCGAAATTCTCAGGGAAAAAACTGCCGACGATGCTCATGCCGTAGTCCGGCAGCACGCCCGCCACGTGAAGCACGGCCTCGTTCATATGGGCGATGGTGACGGCCTGCTCCAATGCCCCCTTCTGCTCGTCCAGCCGGTTGAGGTCGACGGGTAGGAGGATCACTTTGTACATCGCTTCGTCCTTGCTCAAGCGTCCGCCGCGGTCCTGCGGCGGCGTTGCAGGAAGATCACCAATCCAAGGAGCACGAAGGCGGGAATGAACATAAGGTGCTTGGGTGGCCGATCGGCCGCCAGCTCGATGCCGGTGATCTCCCAATCGAAATCGAGCCCGGCGGCTTCCGCCGGCCCGCCGAAGACGAGGTTGTCGATGAACACCTTGCCGTCCTCCTCGCGCACCTCGAGACCGGCATGGTCCAGGCGGGCCGGGCCCTCGCCGGCGGCGCCGAGGGGTAGGCGGACCAGCTTCGAGACGACGTCGCCGTCGATGGTCTCGCCCTCGGCTAGGATGTTCAGGTTGGTATCGGCCGGCAGCGTCGCGGCGATCTCGACGATGCGCGACGGCGCGGCGATCTCGGTCGGCGCATAGACCATGTCCCACCAGAAGCCTGGGCGGAACAGCGTAAAGGCGATCAGCAGCAACGCCGCGGTTTCCCAAAGCCGGCTCTTGGTCAAAAAGTAGCCTTGTGTCGCCGCCGCGAAGACCAGCATGGCGGCAACCGCGCTGAAGATCACGATGATCAGCTCCAGCGCGCTATCGATGCCGATCATCAGAAGTTCGGTGTTGAATATGAAGATGAAGGGCAGGATCGCCGTGCGGATGTCGTAGGCGAAGCCTTGGAGGCCGGTTTTGATCGGATCGCCCCCCGAGATCGCCGCTGCGGCAAAGGCGGCAAGCCCCACAGGGGGCGTATCGTCCGCCAGGATGCCGAAATAGAAGACGAACATGTGAACCGCGATCAGGGGGACGAGCAGCCCGCTCTGCGCGCCGAGCTGCACGATCACCGGCGCCATCAGCGATGAGACGACGATATAGTTGGCCGTGGTCGGCAGGCCCATGCCCAGGATCAGGCTGATCACCGCGGTGAAGACCAGCATCAAAATCAGGCTGCCGCCCGAGATGAACTCGATGAACTCGGTCATCACCTGACCGATCCCGGTCAGCGTCACGGTGCCGACGACGATGCCCGCCGCCGCCGTCGCGACGCCGATACCGATCATGTTGCGCGCGCCGTTGACCAGGCCGTGGAAGAGATCGTGGAGCCCTTCGAACCAGGGCAGACCATCGCCATGAAGGCCGCGAAAGATCATCAAAAGCGGCTTTTGCGTGACGATGATGAAGATCATGAAGACCGTCGCCCAGAAGGCCGAAAGGCCAGGCGAGAAACGCTCGACCATCAGGCACCAGACCAAAACCACCACGGGCAGGAGGTAGTGCAACCCCGCCTGGACCGTCGGTCCGGGCTCGGGCAGCTCGTCGATTTCGTGCGAGATCGGCAAATCCGGCACCCGCGAGGCGTACCAGAGAAGCCCGAGATAGGCGGCCACCAGCAGCGCCGAAACTCCCCAGCCCGCCTGCTTACCGAGGGCGGCCTGGATCCCACCGACCACCGGCGGCATGACGTAAACCAGCACGCCGGCGACGATGACCACGGAAAGGACGCCGATCGTGCGTTCCTTCCAGCTCATCTTGTATTTGCGCGGCAGCCCCTGGAGGTTCGCCTTCATCGCCTCGAGGTGGACGATGTACACGAGCGCGATATAGGAGATCACGGCCGGCAGGAAGGCGTGCTTGATCACGTCGGTCAAAGGGATGCCGACATATTCCACCATCAAGAAAGCGGCCGCGCCCATGATCGGCGGGGTCAGCTGCCCGTTGGTCGACGAGGCGACCTCGACGGCACCGGCTTTTTCAGCGGAGAACCCGACCCGCTTCATAAGCGGGATGGTGAATGTTCCCGTGGTCACCACGTTGGCAATCGACGAACCGGAGATCATACCCGTCAGGGCCGAGGAGACGACCGCCGCCTTGGCCGGGCCGCCGCGGAAATGGCCCATGAAGGCAAAAGCCACACGGATGAAGTAGTTTCCCGCGCCGGCTCGATCCAGCAGGGCGCCGAAGAGGACGAAGAGAAAGACCATCGTTGCCGACACGCCCAGCGCGACGCCGTAGACGCCCTCCGTCGCCAGCCAGTAATGCGACATGCCCTTGTTCAGCGAGGCCCCTTTATGAGCGATGATATCGGGCATGTGGGGGCCGGCGAAAGCGTAAAGCATGAAGACGCAGGCGACGACCATAAGCGGCGGGCCCAAGGTCCGGCGCGTCGCCTCGAGCAGAAGCGCCATGCCGATCACACCGACGACGAGGTCTTGGGTTGTGGGAATTCCGGGCCGGTCGGCCAAGGCGTCGTAGAAAAGGAACAGGTAGGAGGCGCAAAAGGCGCCGACCGTGGCCAGGACCCAGTCCTGGATGGGGATCCTGTCGCGCGGCGAACGCTTGAAGGCGGGATAGGCCAGGTAAGCCAGGAAGATCGCAAAGGCCAGGTGAATGGCGCGCGCCTCGGTGTCGTTCAGCACGCCGAATCTAAAAATGAAGGGAAGGGGAGAGGCGTACCAGAGCTGGAAAAGGGACCAGATCAGCGGCACCAAGAGCAGGATCTTGGCGGGAACGCCGGTCGGCGCCCGTCCGCCGGTATCGGCATCGGCTGCGATGTCCAAGGCGCCGCTCGCTACCTCTGTCGACTTGGCCTTATCCGCGTCCGTCATCTTTGGTCCCCCTCTTTCACCAAAGTCGGCGCCCCTCTCTCACCAAGGTAGGCGATCGTCGGTATATCCGGTCGGCGAACCCGCGAACCCCCGGCTGACCGTCACGCCACACCTCAATTACCGGAAAACTCGCGAAGGCTTGCGAATTGAGGAACCGAGGCCGGCGGCGGGCACCCCCCCACCCCGGTGGCGGTGCCCGCGGCCAACCTCTTATGCCGGTCGCGGCCTAAGGACGGCCGGTGCTACATAAGGCCGGCTTCGGTGTAATACTTGGCGGCACCGTCATGCAGCGGAGCCGACAAGCCGTCCTTGATCATCTCTTCCTTCTTGAGAACGGCGAATGCCGGATGCAGCTTCTTGAAATCGCCGAAATTCTCGAAGACCGCCTTCACCACCTCGTAGACGACCTCCGGTGAGGTGCCGGTCGAGGAAACGAAAGTGGCGCCGACGCCGAAGGTCTGCACGTCCTGATCGGAGCCCCGATACATGCCGCCCGGAATGGTAGCCATGCGATAGTATGCATTTTCCGAAACCAGCTTGGTGACCGCCGAGCCGGTAACGCTGACCAGCACGGAATCGCAGGAGGTCGTGGCCTCCTTGATCGAGCCGGACGGGTGGCCCACGGTGAAGACCATGGCGTCGATCTTGTTGTCGCAAAGCGCCTTCGACTGTTCGGCCGATTTCAGCTCGGACGCGAGCGAGAAATCGTTCATCGTCCAGCCAACGGCTTCCATGAGCACCTCCATGGTGCCGCGCTGGCCGGAGCCGGGGTTGCCGATGTTGACCCGCTTCTCCTTCAGGTCTTCAAAGGAGGTGATCCCCGAATCACTGCGCGCAACGACCGTAAACGGCTCGGGATGGACTGAGAAAACAGCCCTCAGGTCCGTGAAGGGGCCGGCGTCCTTGAACTTGTTGGAGCCGTGATAGGCATGATACTGCCAATCGGATTGGGCCACGCCCATGTCCAACTCACCGGCGCGGATGGTGTTGATGTTGAAAACCGATCCACCCGTGGACTCCACCGAGCAGCGTATGCCGTGCTCCTTGCGGCCCTTGTTGACAAGACGGCAGATCGCGCCGCCCGTTGGGTAGTAGACCCCCGTCACTCCGCCGGTTCCAATGGTGATAAAGCGCTGTTCGGCGGCCGAGGCCCGGTCGCCGAAGCCTGCCGCGGTCACACCGGCTGCGACAAGTACGGTCGCAGCGGTCAGAGCCAGTTTTTTCATTGCGATTTGCTCCCTCTGTGAAGTCATTTGAAAAGCTCTTCCGTACAGGGAGCCCGGCTCGGCGGATCAACGGACTATTAGCGGTCGTGACGGGACTATTAGCGGTCGTGACGGCCCGCCGTCGGGCCAAGCGGTCGAACAGCGGCCCATGCTTTCGGCTTGCAGTTCCGATGGTGTCGTCACAGCCGCGCCCGGTTGCATCCGGCGCCGTTCCTTGTTGCTCCCTTCTTACCGTCGGTGCTTGTCGCACCTTAAATAAGGCCGGTAGTTCAGCACGTTTGACGGTTCAAGGCCACCCCTCCCGGTAAAGAAATTGGATTTGCCGAAAACCTCGTATGGTGCAGCTCGAATAATCCTGCGGGGTCGGATCGCCGAAAAATGCGATCACATTGATTTTACCGAATTAGGGGAGGCAAGGCAGGGTGTCCGGTGTTACCTAAGGAGCACCATGAGAAACGAAGACAAGATCAGCGATGTGTTGGTCACCGACCATCAGCCTCTGAGCGAGCTTTCCGACGAAGAGCTGCAGCGGATGGCCGAGGCGGGGGGCGAGGTGGTGAACATACACCGTGTGCTTGCCAAGACCGGTGCCAACGTGGTCGGTGAGCTTCTGAAGACCCAGGAAGGGTTCTTCGAATGGGATCACCTCCCCAAAGGTGACGTCTACGACCGCGAGACCCACGCACAGTACTACTACCATGCGCACGTGGTCGATAAGCGTTTCAAGGGCGAGCACGGGCACTTCCACACCTTCCTGCGGCCCAAGGGCATGCTCTCCGACATGAAGCCGGCGAAGGTCCCGGGCGCTGTCCTGCCGGAGGACAAGAACGACCATCTGAGCCATCTCGTCTCCATTTCGATGAACCCGCCCGGCTTTGCCTTCCGGCTTTTCACCGTCAACCGGTGGGTCACCGGCGAGGTCTGGCACAAGGCCAAGGCGGTCAAGCGCATGCTCGACCTATTCGTCATCGACCACACCTGGCCCTCCTGGCCGGTGAACCGGTGGGTCACCGCCATGGTGCCCCTCTTCAAACCTCAAATCATCGCCCTTATCGATGAGCGCGACCGCACGATCGAACGCTGGGTGGGCGAGGAGGCGAAAACCGATACGCCGCATGAGAAAGTGTTCGAGGACCGCGAACGGGAAATCACGTCCTTCCTCGATATCGACATCCAAGCGCAGGTCAAGGCGATCGAAGAGGAGATCGGGCGCCGCGATTCCTAGTGCCGTCGCCGGCCACCGCGTAGTAGCCATCCGGCCGCCGCCGTCAGCGCCAAGAGGGCAAGCGCGTGCTTGAACCTTATCTCCGGCCCCGAGGCGAGCTCGGGAACGATGGTGTTCCAGGACCAAGTGACGACGACCCCAAGCGCCAGTGTCGCGGCGATGACGCCAAATAGGCGCCCCAGCCTATGGCGCCGGCAAGCGTGGTATCTCTCGACAAGTGCTTTCATTTCCATTCCTCCTCGTTCAGGCCGGCCGATAGGGCGGCCAAGGTGCGCGCGCTCACGGTGAGATCCTCGCCGTCAAGCTCTTGCGCCAACCTCTCCAGCACGACCTCCTCGGCCGCTCTCATGGCGGCGAAGAGCGCCACGCCCTCATCGCTCAACTCGATCAGCGGCGAGCGGCGATGGGCCGGGTTATCCCGGCTGCGAACCAGGCCGCGATCCCGCAGCGCGTCGACCCGCGCCTGGATATGCTGGCGCGAGCAGCGGCGCGCGCGGGCCATCTGAGGCACCGTCATGGGCCCCCCTTCGGTCAGCCGTTCCAGGACAGCGCGCTCGGCCGCGGCGATGCGCCGGCCGGCATGCAGGCCATCGCTGGCTCGGCTCAAAGCATGGAACGCCGTGCGCACCTCGCGCACCACCCGATAGAACCGCTTGGCCTGCGTCGTCGGCATGATGGTTCAACTTTTTAGACAGCTATGTTGTCAAGATGACAATTATATTGTCAAAAGAGAGTCGTCAAGCGAAAACGACCCGAGGCGCCGCCGCTACCCCTCAGTCGAGCCGGAACCCCTTGCCGATGATAAAAGTCCCGAAGTCGGCGCGCTGCGGCTCGGCATACATTCGGGCCTTGGCCCGCGACCAGCCGACGAACTCCGGACTATCGGGGTCTTTGCCTTCGACGCGCGCGCGGCGGCGGTCGTAAGCGGCGAGCGCTTCGGCCGGCTCGCCCTCGTCGTGGCGGTCCCGGTGCAGGGTTTGCGACAGCGGCAGGCGGGGAGAAAGGTGGCGCTCCCCAGCCGGCCAGCCGAGGCACAGCCCGGCCACTGGAAAAACGTAATCCGGCAGGTCCAGCAGGGCCGACACCTTGGTCGCGTGGTTGCGGATAACGCTGATCGGGCAGGTGGCCAGACCGACGGCCTCGGCGCAAACGATCAGGTTCTGCAGGACCAGGGCGGCATCGACGGTTGCATTGAAGAAGTGGTCCAGGTGCCGATTGGCGAAGAGTTCTCCGGCGATGCGCGAGGCCTCGAGGAGGCGGCGGCCGTTGCCGCAGACGACCAAGAATGCCGCGGCATCGCGAACCCAGGGCATCGAGGGGATCATCTCGGCGATGGCGGCCCGCTTTTGCCCATCGGCCACCTCGATGATGTCGGCCTGCTGCAGGTCGGACTTGGAGGGCGCCGACAGCGCGCTCGCCGCAATCAGGCGCACTAGCTCGGGCTCGATCGGACGCGCCTCATAGCTGCGCCCGGTGCGGTGGGACGCGATGGCGGCAAGCGTTTCGGCGCCTGCCAGGTCCGCCGGCAACGGCACGTCTTCTCCAAAGCGTTCGGCAAGCGCCGATGTCAGGGCCCGGCGTGCGGCCCGATCGCTGTTCATTGTGTCCCCTCTTTGGAAATCGTGGTCGATGAGCGGCGCCGTGGTGGCGGATCTTGGTAGTCTCCCGGCCGCGGAGGGTCCCCGCAACCCCTTGGTTCAGCGCTGGGGGTCCGGCGCCCGCGCACGGCCGGTAAAGGCGCTATCAGCTAGATCATGGGGAAGGCCCGCTCGGCGAGTGCCGGGCGGGAGGGGTTTAGGCGGCCAAGTCTCGAAGCTTACCGAGGAGGTAGTCGATCTCCTCTTCGGCCAATCCGTTCTCCGGGCCCTGGAACTGCGTGAGGAGACGCTCGATCATTTTGGCGATGAACCGCTCGCGGTCGTAGGGCTGCCCGTCGTAGTTGGTTTCGGCGATGAGCTCGAGCGCCGCCCGGACGACGGGGAACAACCGGTCGGGCAGGCCCGCGCTGGCAAATATCGACTTGAGGCCGAGCGCTCCCCGGTCATGAACCAGCAGCCGGACATTTTCGACCGGCACTTTGGCCAGCCGTGCCAAGGCCATCTCGAAGAGCGGCAGGTCGCCCATGCATAGGGCGCGCAGGACGAGCGACGGCGTCAAGCGCCCGGCACAGTGGAGTTGGTCCACCAGCATGCGCAGACGGTCGTCGCCGGAGCCTTCCGAGAGAAGGGTAACGGTGGCGCGCTCGCGGGCCTGCAGCACGGCATCGCTGGCCATGTCGGGTGAGATGTCGTGGTGCTCGACGAGGTAGGTTTCGATCTTTTGGCTGAGCGTATGCATGATCCGCTCGCCGACCTCCGGAGGTACCCGGTGCCGACGCGAAAGCGTATCGGCGACCGCCGTGCTGTTCTCGTAGCCGATCAGGACCTGGTCGAAATGATGACCGGTCAGCTCCGCCCCTTCGTTGGCGACAAGACGCGCGACGGCGGTGTCGTTTCCGCTGTCGATCAAGGCGTCGGCCACGTATCCCGAGACGGTTTGGCGTGCGGCCACGGCGACCTGTTTGCCGACACACCGGCCGCGCACGATGCCGATCAAGTCGTCGTCGGTCAGCACCGGCGAGAACTTGATCATCGGAAGCGCCACCACCTCGACGTCGTTTGCCAGGGTCAGGGCAAGGTCGCGCGGCAGCTTGTCGGCGCCCTTGAGGTGATTGGCCAAGGACTGGCGAACCCGCGTCTCGACGTCGCGGACCAGGGTGCGGAAGATGTCCTCGGCGATTTCCCTTTCCGCGCCGCTCAAGCGCGCCCAGCCGCGCTCGTACTCCATGGCGATCTTCTCGCCGGTGCGCGCGCGGGTTTCGGCCGACGGATCGGCCATCAGCTTTTCCACGTCGCCTTGGCTGAGGAACCGTTTTTCGGTTGTCATGGTCAGGCTTATGCCCCTGAAGTCCATCGCGTCCGGTAGGGACCGGGCGCCGTGGGTAAGCGGCGAATTATGAGCCTGCCGGCTTAAGTCAAGTTTAACGCGCGTTTCGAAAGCCGCCCCCGAAAGACCTTGGAATGGCCGTATTTATGAGAGAATATGCTACCTAATGTTGTCGCTCAGGAGACAAAGCTGTGCGCCTGTCAACAACAGGGATGGCTCGCTCCGTGCTCCCATCGGCAACTGACGCGTTGCAAACGGCTAGAAACAACTGTCGAACAACAATCGGGCAAGAGCCCCGTTTTCTGCTGGGCAAACAACGGCTCGATTAGCAAGTCGGTCCTCAAAGGCCGGCGGGGATAGGAGGAGGTTACATGTCTGAAAAGCAAGAGCATTATTATATTCCGAAGCTGAAAGAGCAGCTTGTCGAAGGCAAGCTCGATCGCCGTGAGTTCCTGCGCTACGCGACCCTGCTCGGTCTGTCGGCGCCGGCGGCCTATGCCTTTGCCGGCAAGGTCACCGGGGAAGATTTCGCGCCGGCGGCGAGGGCGCAGGGTTTGCCCCAGGGAGGCAATCTGAAGATCGCGCAGCGGGTGGTCGAGGTGGTGGACCCGCATTCATTCTCCTGGGTTTACGACTCGAACGTCGTCCGCCAGGTGGCGGAATATCTGACCAAGACCGGTCACGACAACATCACCCGGCCCTACTTGGTGGAAAGCTGGGAGGCCTCCGACGATCTGAAGACCTGGACGCTCAACATCCGCAAGGGCGTCAAGTGGCACAACGGGCGCGACTTCGTCGCCGACGACGCGATCGCCAACCTGATGCACATGCTCAATCCGGAATCCGGTTCTTCGGTCATCGGGCTCATGAAGGGCTACATGATGAACGACGAGGGCACCGAGATTTGGGACGCCAACGCGATCGAGAAGATCGACGATCACACGTTCCAGATGAACCTCAGGGTTGCCCAGGTCGCGATCCCCGAGCATTTGTTCCACTATCCGGCCGCGATCCTCGATCCGGAGGAAGGCTTCAAGTTCGGTATCGGATCGAACGGTACCGGTGCCTTCGACCTCGTCGAGCACGAGGTTGGCGTGAAGTCGATATTGAAGGCGCGCGACGATTATTGGGGAGACGGGCCGCACCTCGACGTCCTGAGCTTCATTGACCTGGGCGACGATCCCTCGGCCGAAGTCGGTGCCATCGCTTCCAAGCAGGTTCATGGCAACTACGATGGCGATGTCGGCCAGGTCGATATCTACAATGCAATCCCGCATATCACGCTCTACCAGGCCAATACGGCCCAGACCGCCGTGGCTCGCTTGCAGATCGACCGGCCGGAGTTCGCGGACCCCCGCGTGCGTAAGGCCTTCCGCCTGGCGATCGACTCCGCGCGGGTGCTCGAGATCGCTCACCGCAATCTCGGCGCCAAGGGTGAGCACCATCACGTCTCGCCGGTGCATCCGGACTATTACTCGCTTCCCGATATGGCCCGCGACGTGGCGGGGGCCCGCCAACTGCTGGCCGACGCCGGCTTTGCCGACGGCTTCGAGACCGAGATCGCCTGTAAGAAGGATCCGGCTTGGGAGCTGAACGCCGTTCAGGCCATGGTCGAGCAGTGGAAGGAAGCCGGCATCAACGTCAACATCAACCTCATGCCCTCGGCCCAGTTCTGGGACAATTGGGACAAGGTGCCGTTCGGCTTCACGAGTTGGACGCACCGTCCGCTGGGCTTCATGGTGTTGGCCTTGGCTTATCGCACGGGCGTGCCGTGGAACGAATCGCACTATGCGAATGCGAAGTTCGACGAGCTCCTGACCACGGCCGAAGGCACGCTGGACATCGACCAGCGCAAGGAGATCATGAAAGATCTCGAGACCATCATGCAAGAAGAAGGTCCGATCGTGCAGCCGGTGTGGCGTGCCGTATTCTCGGTGATGGACAAGAGTGTGCAGGGCTATCAGAAGCACCCGACCAACTACATCTTCGGCGAAGAGCTGGCTATCGAAAGCTAGGCGTTGGGAGGTTTTATCCTGTATCGAAGGGGGCCGCTCGCGGCCCCCTTTTTTTATGCAGCGCTTCGAACGAGGTCGATGCGGACCGGGTCACTTCGTTGGCAGGGTTTGCCCGGGCCCTGTCGCGCCACGCTTCATCGCGATGGCGCGCGAGGCGTTCTTCGGCAGGGGCAGGCGGCGATGGTGCGCGACGATCGCCGCCAGATGTTCTTGCACTTCCGGCAGAAAAGGCGCGAGGCGGCGTTTGTTGAGATCGAACCCAAGCGCCATCACCTCGTTCGTTGCGACCAATTCGTTCCGTTCGCTGTGATAGAGCTCGTGGTACAGCCAAAAGCGTTTTTCGTCGGCGCCGAGAAGCTGGGTGAGAATGAAATAGGGGTCGCCGTCGTGCAGCTCGCTCAGGTAGTTGGCGTGGGTTTCCACCACCGCGTACTCGAGACCGCCACGCTGGTCCAAGGTCTTCGGCCGATTGACGAGTTCCCATAAGGCGTAGGTGGAGAGGTCGCAGGCCTCGATATAACGAGCCATGTTCATATGTCCGAACTCGTCCACCCATTCGCGGCGCACACGCGCTTCGCAAAGCCTGAGCGGTTTCGATATGTCCATCTCGTGCCCTCATGCGATCGGACCGGCGGCGGGGCGCGAACTCTAGCCGGCCCGGGCCGCCGCGAAAAGGGGGGCCGCGGTGGTTGACTTCAATCAATGTGAAGACGCCCCGATGCGTTCCATGATAACCTTGCGGGCCCGGTGGGTGCCATTGTTGCTGGGGGGTATAGGAGGCCGTGTAATGGCTTACATGCAGTGGAAACCGGAAATGTCGGTGGGTATGGAGGAGCTGGACGAGGACCACCGGTTTCTCATCAAGGTGATAAATCGCCTGGCCGAGAATGCTGCGGGCGACGGCAACGCCGAAGCCGTTGGCGAGTGTCTGGCGAGCCTTAGGAATTATGCGGAATTCCACTTCGCCCGCGAAGAGGGCGTCATGCGGGCCTGCGGGTATTCCACCTTGAGCGAGCACCAGGACGAGCACCGCGCCTTTACCGGCCAGATCGCCGACGTGGCCCGCAGTTTCGAGAAGGGAGGGTCGGACGCCGGAAATGTGGTCAACGAAGAACTGCTCAACTATCTAAAGGATTGGTTGACCCATCACATCCTGGTGGTCGATATGGGCTATCGCCCACTCGTCGAAGGCAATGCCAAAGCGCAAGCGGCGGCACGTGGGTTCAAAGGATCGCAGCTTTGGTACGGCGACTGAAGCGGCCTTCAAAGATGGTTTTCCGGATTTTCTTCCGATCGTGGCAGGACGCCGCGCAGGGCCTTGCGCAATTCTGCCGAGCGTAGCGGCTTCTGCAGCTTGGTGATCGACCGGAAGGAACTCTGCGAGCCCAGTACTTCCGCCATTTCCACGTACTTCGGATTGTAGCCGGTTACGATGAAGAGATGCACCTGGGAGCGGCGCCGGCCAAGCCAATTGACCAACTCGATCCCGTCCATCTCTGGCATCACCATATCCAGCAGCACGGCATCCGGTTCGTTTTTCTCGTACGCCTTCTGGAAAAGGCGGGCGTGGTTTACCGTCTCGACCTCGAGCCCCAGCTCCGCGGCCACCGTGGCAACGTAGCGGGCAAATTCGATCTCGTCGTCTACCACAAGAAGGCGCATGTTTTTAGTGCCCCTTAGTCGTCAGTCCAAAGCCGCCGCCGTCTTGCCCGGGGGGTATGGAGCCATCGCGCGGCGGGCCGGTGTGGTACGCCCCAGCCTACTCCACCGCCAAGCGGGAGCAAGCGTTAGTCTAAGGCGCTATTGTCGGCGGTTCGGGGCGGCGGCCCAGGGCGCCCGCTCGAAGTAATTCTAATGAGCCCGGCGATGCTCTAGCATGACGGGCAACCGGCTGCCGACGCCTCGGGTGTGGTGCCGATGACGGGGATGCGCAGCATGATCGACGGGGGAACATTGAAAGGGCCGGGGCCGCTCGCCGGTTGCACTCTGCAGCCGTACTGGTGGGAGCGCGGCAACGGCCAGCCGTCGGTGCCCGGAGAGCCGGCCGCCGCTCTGCCTGAGAGCGTGGACGCGGCGGTCGTCGGCGGCGGCTACAGCGGGCTTTCGGCGGCCCTGACTCTGGCCCGGGCGGGCCGTTCGGTCGTCGTGCTCGATGCCCGGGCGCCTGGCTTCGGTTGCTCCTCGCGCAACGGCGGTCTGGTCGGCCCGTCCTTCCACAAGCTCGGATACAAGGGGTTGACGGCCAGCGTGGGGCATAAGGCGGCGCGCGATATTCTGGTCGAAAGCATGGAGGCGCTGACTTTCCTCAAGGGCTTCATCGCCGAGGAGGCGATCGACTGCGACTTTCACCCGCACGGGCGCTTTCGCGGCGCGGCCCGGCCGCGTCACTATGAGGAGCTGGCCCGTCAGGCCGATGACCTGAAGGCGGCGGTCGGTCTGGAGTTCGACATGGTGCCGCGCGGCGAGCAGCAAAACGAGATCGGCAGCGACCTTTATCATGGCGGGATCGTCTATCATCAAGACGGCCACCTTCACCCCGTCCTCTATCACCGCGGTCTGGCCGAGCGGGCAACGGGCGCCGGCGCCAGGCTCTTCGCCGGCACGCCGGTGAGCGCGTTGCGGCGCGAGGGCGAGGGCTTCGAGTTGGCGGTGGCCGGACGGCGTATCCTGGCCCGCCAGGTGCTGATCGCCACCAATGGCTATACCGACAAGGCCTTCGCCTATCATCGCCGCCGGGTGATACCGCTGCGCTCGGCGATGATCGCCACCGAGCCGCTCGGCGCCCGGCGGATGAAGGAATTGAGCCCTCGAGGCCGCGGTTTCGGTGACACCTCGCGGCTGGTGTTGTATTACCGGCCCTCTCCCGATGGCGAGCGTATGGTATTCGGCGGCCGGGCCTTCGATATCGACGACCGGCCGGATCGCTACGCTCCCGACCTTTATCGCCTCATGACACGGGTCTTTCCCCAATTGCAGGGCGTCGCGCTCACCCACGCCTGGTCCGGGACGGTCGCCTATACCTTCGATCATGCGCCCCATATCGGTCAGACGGACGGCGTCTACTTCACCATGGGGTATTGCGGATCCGGGGTTGGCCGGGCGACCTATTTCGGGCGCAAGGCCGCGCTAAAAATGCTCGGAAGCCGGGAAGGCCGGACGTCGCTGGATGGTTTGGCTTTTCGCACCCGGCCCCTCTACAACGGATACCCTTGGTTCCTGCCGGCTCTCTTGCGCTGGCATTCCTGGGCTGACCGGTTGGGGCTTTAGGGGACGCGCGCGCTTATGATCGCAATGGGTGCCGGCAAGGGACCGGGGCCTTAAATCAGAGATCGAATTTCCAATTAATCCCAATCCGGCAGCGTAGTCCGATTTCAGCGCTGAAAATGTTGCGAATTTTGCAATAATTTCAGAAGAGCCTAGGCGCCGATCAACTCGCCGACGCTGAGAATGCGGTGGATGGCACGCACATTCTCGGTGGCGAAGAGCAATTCCTGGCCCGGATTGAACTGCTTCAACACGAGGCGCGTGGGCGTGCGTCTTATCAGCCGCTTGATGTAACACCGCCCCGGCTCTCCGTGCTCGCCGGTCAGTTCTACCACCACGTCGTCGCCGGCCCGCACCGGCCGGCCCGGATCCAGGAATATCATATCGCCAGGCTCGTAGCGCGGCGCCATGGAGTCGCCGATCACATAGAGCGCAAAGGCGTTCGGGGCGCCGATCAGACCAGGCGCGCGCGGCATGTAATCCACGACCTCGCCATTGAACAGGAACGTACCTTCACTGCCGCCGAGGGCCACCCCGCGGACCTCGACGTCGCGTTCGCGCACGCCTATGTCGGGCCAGCCGAACAGCCTTTCCTCCGCCATGCCGGGGGGACGCGGGGCGATGGCCCCGGGGCCGGTGCCGAAGTAGGCGGCCACGGCGTCGATCTCCTCCAGCTTCAGCTTGCGTTGTCCGGAAAGCAGCCGCGAGACATTCGACGGGTCGATACCCATCGCCTTGGCGAGCCCGCGTTGGGTTTTGCCGGAACGTGTCAATCCGTCTCTGATCCATTTTATGTGCATGAGTCGTATTTTGCCCCATCGTTAAGTGCTTGTAAATGCGGAATTCGCAACGATCTTCTTGCGCTATGCTTGCGATTTTCGCATGATCGCCTCCACGAACCACACGTGATAAGGGTAATTCTTATTATTTAGGAGGTACGTATGGAACTTACCCAGCGACAGCGGAGGCTCTTGGAGATTATCGCGGATGCGGCGCGCGCCGGGCGCGTCTGTCCGACCAACAAGGCGATCGCCGAGATGGATGGCCTGGCCAGCGCGAGCGCGGTGGCCGACGCTATCAGCAGACTTCAGAGAAAGGGTGTCATCGAGGTCAAACGATATAACCGCGCGCGCATCGTCTGTCTGCCCGACCAAGGTCTGGTAACGGCGAAGCCGGAGGTGTCGAGCCAAGCCGGGCAGGCACCGCATTGGCGGGACCGCAAGCCTGGCGTCGACTATTCGAAAAATGCGACCCGGCCGCGACCCTTTCCGCCGCCCGCGCCTTGGCGCAAGAAATGGCCGTGGGCACGCTGGTACCCGGCACGCTGCCAATATTTGGCCGACCCGCTGGGCTCGATCCGCGCCAGGAAGTGCGGTGGCCTGGTTGTTAAAGGAAGCCCCTATTGCGCGTCGCACCACCTGATCTGCCACAGCATGGAAAACCCCGATGCGGATGGCTGAGAAGGGCGGCACCCTTTGTGCCCATCGACCCGCGTCGCTGTATCAGCCTTCCGTGTCGCCCGGCTCAAGTACTTGCTGGAGAAGGTCCGCGAGCTCGGCCTGCCGGAAGGGCTTCATGATCACCACGGCGTCATCGGGGATCTTGCCGTCGGACTTGATCGTTTGCTCCGGATAGCCCGACATGAAGATCGTCTTCAGTTTCGGGTTGATCCGTGAGAGCTCGCCGGCAACGGCTGCCCCGCCGACACCGAATGGCAACACCACGTCGCAAAGCAGGAGGTCGAAAGGCTCGTCGGCCTCCGCCACCGCCTGAAGCGCGGTCTTGGCATCGCACGCCACTTCCACATGATATCCCAAATGGGTCAGCAGAAAGAGGGTCAAGCGCCGCAAGTCATAGTCGTCCTCGACCACCAGCAGGCGTCCGCGGCGCGCACCCGCCTCGTCCTGCCGGCGCTGCGCGCTCTTTTGCGTTCGGTTGTCCATTTTACGCTCGGCGTCGTTCATCGCCCCGAAGGACGAACCGTCCGCCCGGCATCCGATCCCAGGCGCATCCCAAATCCACCGACGTTCCTCTCATTACTGATACTCTTCTCCGAAGATTACAACATAATCGATCATTGATGTCTTGCGGTACAAGAAAAAGATCTATTTTTAGAAACATACCCAAGTCACTCTCTCCTTTATATTATAGGATTATTTTCCTTTTTTCTGTCGTCGCCGACGACCCGAGCAAGCCGCGAAGCGCGGCCAACTCGTCCCGCACGGCGCGTCCGGCCGGACCAAGCCGAGCTTCCAGCTGTTCGCTGTCCAGGTCGAAGAGCGTCAAGCCGTCGCGTATCAAGTCACGATGGACCGGCCGCTCGATAAGCCCCGGCCTTATGCGCAGGTCGAGCGCTCGCGAGAGCTCGGCCGCAAGAGCCGCGGTCCCTTCCCACTTCTCCCGGGCAAGCGGAGAGCGGCGGTTCCTCACCAAAAGCCAGTCGAGACGCCGGGGCCGAGGCCCCGCCTCGCGGCTCGTCGCCACCATCTCGGCGAAAGGTCCGGGGCCGTGAAAGCCAAACAGGGGGGACGCCAGGTCCGCCAGCCCATCGTTTTCCTCGCCCAAGCCCCGTACGGGGGTCAGCAGCAATTCCGCCTGCTGGACGGCGAGGCGCGTGGCCGGCGAGGTCCCGCTCGGGCAATCGATGATGACGATGTCGGCGCCGCGACGCTGCCGCTCGATCGAATGCCAAAGCTCATCGAGGCTCACATCCGCCAAGTTGGGGGCCCGGTGACGGGCGATCTCGATGCCGGCATCGCGCTGCGCGCGCCGCCGGCGACGGGAGTCCATGAAACGTGTAAGGGCGCGTGTGCCGGTGTCGAGGTCGAAGGTCACCACCTTCAAGCCTTGGGTGAGGCAAGCGCAGGCGATGTGCGCCGCGAGCGTCGTCTTGCCGGTTTGGTGCTGGCGACCGGCAAGCGTGATCACGCGCCTAAGCTCCGGCGCCCTCAGCCGGTCGCGGCGCCGACCCGCCGTCCCGGCGAACCCGGCGAGGCGCGCGAGGAGCCCCGCATGGTCGACGGGCCGGGAGAGGATCTGCCGCTCGCTATAGCCCAGGGAAATGGCCCGCGCCCTATGGCGCCGATCACCGGACAGCAACAGCGCGCGCGCTGTCTGGCCCATGCGCGACTGGCTCTCGAGGAAAGCGAAGGGGTCGGGGGAGCCAAGGCACAGATCGACGATCAGAAGATCGTAGGCCGATGCGTGACCGGCCCGCCGAAGCTCGTCGCCGGCGGCTACTCTCGTGACATGGTGGCCGTGATGTTGGAGGGCCCGTGAGAGGCCATCCGAAGGACCACGGGGGTCTTCAAGCAAAAGTACGCGCATCGGCAAATACTTCGTCACATACTCGTCAAGCACCAAGCGGCCGCCGCCCCATGCCACAGTCCGGGGCTACGGCCGCAAGGAAGACTATGACGACTTCGTTAATAGAAGGAGGTAGGATCAAATATTTACTATAATATCAACGCATTAAGAGAAGTCACAATTAACGTATCGCTGTAGTGTCGCCACGCGCGCCGGGGGGTTAGGGTAGGGTCGGAGCCCTAGAAGGCACCAGGCGCCCCGCCTACCGCCCTGGGGGGCGCTTCGTCGTGGCGGATCCGGATGCGCCATGCGCGCAACTGCTCAAGCCTGCATTGCGGCACCGGGCGGCCTTTGAGGACCATCGCTGCCCACCCCCGCAACAGCCAATCCGGTGTCTTGTCCTTGCGCGCCACGCCGGCCGGGCGTAAAGTCTCGGTCTCCATCAAATCACCTTATTTCCTCGCCGGCCAGGGTCGCCACCCTGGCCGGCTTTTTATTGTTACCCATCAAGCGTTGCGGGCCAGCGATCGATCATGACTATGCGGCGGGCTGATTGGCGTCGTCGGGGGTGTGCGACATCCAAGGATCCTTAAGGCGCCGCCCGTAGTAGTCGCCGCAGAGATCTTCGCTGCGCTTACCCGTCGCATCCCCCAGCGCGTTGATGGAGCTGTTTAGTGCAAGGTACAGGTAGATGAATTCGCTATTGCGGCGATCGCCATCCCGGAGGTTATCCACCACATCTAGGGCAGCCGTAAGTTGAACGATCACGTCTTCAACTGACTCTGCATAGGTTCCTAACGCCCCGTTTCGCAGCAATCTACAGCGCGCATGAACCTCCATAAACGATCTTTCTGATTGCTCCATCGCCTCTGCGCCTTCAGCATTTAACCACTCCTCATCGACGCATTTGACGAGCTCGGATAATTGCCGCATTTCGCCGGCAGCAGCAGTGAGAATTCCGTGTTTCATTAGTCTTCTCCTAGTTATGTCCGCACCCCTATGGCTCAGACGGTTTAGTGCGGCCGTGCCCCTCTTTCTCGACATGGTTCAACGGGCAAAAAGCCCACGGCGACCGCCCTTTGAGGGGGGCTTGGTATGCTCCGACGGGCCGCGCGCCGGCCGGATAGAGGTCGCCGCATCAAAGCACGCACTCTCTTCTGGGGCTCACACATTGGGCGCCCCGATTTCCTGAAAGTCGTCGCCGCCCTCACGGGCGTTCCAGCCTTCCTTCAGGCGCACTTCGTTCGGCGTCAAAATGCGATTCTTGACGGCGATTTCGTGCGACGCCCACCTGACCTCGGGGTCGCCTCTCAGGAAGCCCGAAAAGTCGATCTCTAGCTCGTGGGTTGCACGGCTGGCCGCGCTGAAGACCGATCGTGCGAACTCGCTCTCGATCTTTTTTATCCAGCCGGCCAGGGTAAACATTGCAAACAGGCGAAGCATCGTTTCAGCGTTTGTGAAAGTGCCGTGCGAGAGATCACCAATGATCGGCGGCGGCACCTGGTAGAGGCGGGCCAGCTCCTCGACGGTGAAGCGCCGCGATGCCAGAAGCTCGGCATCCTCGGGCGAGACGCTTAGCTGTTTCCATTGCATGCCGAACTCGAGGACGATGGCCCGCGCTGCGTTATTACTGCCGCCATAGGCCTGCTCGAAGGCATCGCGGAAGCGCTTGCGGTCCTCATCGTCTTTGAAATGCGCCGGGTGCTCGATCACGCCGGAAGGGTTGATGCCATTTCGCCACATCGACCCGGCGAAGTTCTGGAGGCTGACCGCTTGATCGACGACTGAGGCCGCCCGTTGGAGCCGTGAGCGGCCCACCAGGCCGTCGTCGCTGCGGTCACGTAGGTGCAGCACTTCATCGTCTAGCAGGCGCCTCACGCGGCCTGTACCGCCGCCGATGGCAGTGATCTCGCTAATGTCATAGCCCAGCCGCCCGCTCGGCAAGAGCTGGACGCTCACATGCTCCCAAGGGACCGGCGCCAGCTCGACCACGGCGCCGCGCTCGTCGGTGACGATCTCCGCCAGGCCGTTGCCACGAAGCAGGGTGGAGGCCACAAGCCATTGTGCGAAGTCGGACCAAGTTTGATGTCGGTTCGGCCCGTTGCGTATCAGGCGCATGACCGGATGAGCGCGGTCGAGCTCGCGCCCTTCGTCAGTGCGGCGGAAGACGTAAACCGGCAAGGCCGCGATGTTGCCGGCAACGGCTTCGACGCAGGCGAGCACCGCTGACAGGTTCTCGGCGAGCCGCGCGTTCGTCGCCACGCCGCCGGGGGAGAGCGACTGGAGCGCGGCCCACGAAGGATCCGCCGCCGAGCGCTGCTCGGGCTCTTTGCGTCGGAAAATGTCGAGAAGGCCCATGATCAAACCGTGTCCAAAAACCGCGTCAGGCGTGCCAGGCGCGGCCGCTTGGCTCGCGCTGATACGGTGGTGCCGTCATACTGGGGCCACGTGCTGACGATGCTGATCTCTCGCAGATCAATATCCGTTAGTTCGCGCTTGTCCCCGTCGAAACGTTCGCCACCTTTGCGAACCAAAAAGCCAAAAGAGGCGCCGCCCAAATCGCCGCGCTCGGCCAGCGCCAATACGTCGCGGCCGGCTCCGGTGCTTGGCAAGTCCAAGCTGAAGACGAGGCCGCGCTCGTCTTCCTCAAGCCGCAGCGTGCCACTTTTGACGCGCGCCAAAAGCTTGGTGCGGTCGTGGTCAACAAGCGCCACGATGTCATTGCCACCTTCCAAGGAGCGCTTAAACGCGCCACGTCGAATGACTTCACGGAAGCCAGGCAAGCTGGCCTCCTGGTCAAACACCGCCGCGTGCCCCTCGAGGCGGCGGCCGGCGGTCCTAACTTCGGCCGCCGTGCGCCACTCGATGTTGCCGTCGTCGGGCATCAGCTATTGTCGACGTCATCGATGAACACGAATGACTCGGTGTGACGCAAGGCGACGTCCGCCGTTGCGAGCGCCCGGACTTGCACATTTCCCTTCGAATAAGGTGTCGCGGCGTAGGGGTTCACCAGCACCGTGAAGTCCGACCACCAGCCGATCAGCAAGTCCTCGAATGCACCGAAGATTGCCGCGCTCAAGGCGGTGCCGGAGCCCTTGGTCAAATCACTGGCGAGCAGGTTGGTGACGAGCACGGGGCGCCCGTGAAATAATGTGCCGAGGCCGAGCGGGCGGCTGTCGCCATCGAGCAGCTTCAGGGCCGCTGTTTCGGTCGCGGCGTTGATGATGAAAGTTCCCGGCGCCATCGCATTGCTCGCGCTAAGAGACCCAATCATGTCAGCAGTCACCGCCAGGCTGATCGCGCCGCCGTCTGGGTCCGCGACCTCCAGTTCCGTCACGCCGGTTGTGCTGATCACGCCGTCCGGCTCGCTTGTACCGCCGCCGTTCAAAGCCACGTTATCAATCCCGCGCCCGATCACGGCTGCAAAATCGCGACGAATAATGGACTCGATGTCGGGTGTGGACTGCAGCAACATATTCCTGGAGAACTCGGTCAGGCATCCAACGTGTTTGGGGGTGAGGCTTACCTGGTCTATCTCAAGCTCACTGCCCGACAGCGCCCCGTTTTCGGCTATCCATTCTGCCGTACTCGCTACCGATTGTTGCGGAATATCGGCATTGCCGACCAGGCCGCGCAATGTCCGTGCTCCGGCTCGCTCGACCACCATGGCCTCGCGAAGGAGATCTATAAACTGGCCCTCAAGAAGGTTTGTCGCGATTACATTGCCGCCGGGGCCGCCGGCCGGCAGCGCCGTGGTGATAACGCGCTGCTCAAACACTTCAATCGGCACGCGGATGCCTTCGCCCGGCTGGCCACTACGGCGCGCCAGCTCCTGAGAGGTCTCCCGCTCTCGACCGGCATCCACATCCATGCCGGGCACTTGCGAGGCAATGGCGCGGCGAAGCGAGAACTCCCGTATCTGCCTTTCCCAGTTTGTGTCCGCGTTGCCGGCGATCGGCTCGCCCGTGGCGCGGCGGTCGGCTTCGTCGATGAGGCGCTGCCGGCCGATCCGCTCATCGACCTTTTCGAGGTTGCCCCGGAGCTCCTTGAACTCCTTGTTCTGGGCTTCTGATAAGTCGCCGTCCTTGCCTTCGGGCGCATCGTTGAGGGCGCGCATGCGGCCCACGGTCGCATGCCGCTTTTCTTGAAGATCTTTCAGAGTCATAACTTGAATACCCTTTGCTTCCGTGGTGAGGGGTAGGCGCCCGGCGGGAAAGTTTGGTCAGGGGACCGCCGGGTGCCGCTTATCTAGGTTCCTTCTTCATCGTCGGGTCGGGGACCCTTGTGGCCGGTTGGGGCAACGCTCGTCCTGGCCAGAGGGATAAGCTGCTCGATCGTCTGCCGTAGCAGCTTGTCCACCTCCACCACGATGAAGACAGGCGGCACGTCGTCTGGTAGATCGCCATTGTCTAGCTCGTCCACATAGCGCGACACACTGCACCATTTGCCGGCGTCGTCCTTGCCCAGTATGAGCAGCATGTTTTCGCGATCCGAGCCCGGCCCGCCGTTGACCAAATTCATCAAGCGCATGCCCACGTCCATTGCCAAAAAATTGGCGCTGGGAACTGGCACGCCCAAATCCGTCATCAGCTTGACAAAAACGATCGTCACCACATCCATCGTGGAAAAAAGGCGCCGCCTTCCAGTGCCCGGCTTCCAGTCAGCGCTCACCGACAATAGTTGTCGATGCATCCAGGTCTGGAATTGATTGGACTTCATCCTTGCGATCTCAAGTACCTCGGTCGTCGTGAAAAGCGGCGCGTCGGGGTCAAGCTTCTGCGCCAATTCCGGCAGTGGCCCATCAGGCTGCACCTCGGGTTCGACAATTTGCTCCCCAGTCCGTGGGTCTACCTTGTAGACGCGGTGGAGCGCGTAGTCGGAGAAACGCTTAACCTCAGCAGTCATAAGCCTGTCCTAGTTTGCGCGTGACAACTTCCTTTGTAAAACAAAACGTCGCCGCATGTCAACATCTAGAATTTGGCCAGGTGCCCGCACCATATCTAGTGGCACGCGCGGCTTGACCCCCCTACCCCTGAAGTGCGGGCGCTAAATTTGAGGGGGGGCGTCGGTCCTGTCCAAGCAGCTCCCAGAGATTTTCTCACCCCAGTGAAACGACGCTAAGTCGTTGAAGTTACTTAGGAACCCGAAAACTAACTATATCTTGTGGTATCGGATCGGTCCTGTCCGAGCAACTCGGAGCGATTTAATTGCCCCCCTGGCCAGCCGCTGGACCGCCGAGCGCAAGGTACTAACGCTGGGTGAGGACCACTGATTAGTGCCGACCTCCGCTAAGGTTTTGGACCCATCGTGTTGGTCGACCGGTCCAAGGGCGCCGACGCGGTCGTCCGACACGACCACGTTAATCAACGGGGCCGGCAAGCCCAGCACGACCGGCATCATCAGGGGGGAACGTGGTGCGATGGACCGCCGCCGGCGGCGGTCACTCACCGCGCGCCGCCTCATCGAACTCCCGGATCGCCGCCAAGGCCGCGCGCTCCTCCGCGACCTGCGCAAAGTACCGATGTGCCCGGTCGGTGAGGGCGGCTATCTGCGCCTCGAGCTCGCCCGTGCTCGACGGGTAGAAGTCGCCCTTCGCCGCATGGTACGCGGACAAGGCGCGCTTCGTTTTTCGCATGAGGTAGGCGGCCCGCTTCATGAGGAAATCTCGGTGCAGGCCCTCTTGTGGCGTGAGCCGCAATCGCAATCGTTTGGCCATCATATTTCC
>Ga0255057_10000310_pt1 | contig 27728 bp, 20 predicted proteins | sample Cases_109_6_MG_FD_189022 | JGI IMG/M metagenome (GOLD analysis project Ga0255057, IMG submission 189022) | Seawater microbial communities from Amundsen Gulf, Northwest Territories, Canada - Cases_109_6 | ecosystem: Environmental > Aquatic > Marine > Gulf | place: Canada: Northwest Territories... | reverse complement strand
GAAGTACACGTCGACGTAATCCGTGCGCAGGCGGCGCAGGCTGCCTTCCAGGGCGGCCATCAGCACCGCCGGCGGGTCGCCCGCCTGGGTGATCACCTTGGAGCCGAGCACCACGTCGTCGCGCCGACCCGCGAGGGCGCGGCCGATGGTCTCCTCCGCGCCACCCTGCATGTAGCTTCCCGCGGTGTCGAAATAGGTGATGCCGCGGTCCAGCGCGTAGCGCACCAGATCTTCGTCGCCGCTCAAGCGGCTGGAGCCGAAGCCGATGTCGGGCACCTCGAGCCCGGTGCGTCCCAGGCGAACGCGGCGGCGCACCCGCGGCCCGGATTCCCCTGCCGGCCCGGGCTCCTCGGCCGGGCTGTCGGGGGCAAGCGGCAGCAGCGACAGGCCCAGGCCGGCAACCGCGCCCCGACGCAGGAACTCGCGACGGCCAAAGCCGAAGGGAGCTCGCTTCCAACGCTCGCTGCTCATGTACACCTCCCGCCGGGGCCCAGAGCCCAGCGCATCCGCGCGCCGCCGGCAAGGCGGGCGCGTCCGCAGCGAGCGCAATGCTCCGAAAGCGCTGGAAAACAGCCTACAGACGCCCTCCGCAGAGACCGATGCGTGTTCACGGGCCGGAACGCCGCTACGGCTCGCCCGGAGGCCCGGTGGAGACACCGTCCCTACCCGAAACCCTGGTGCTGCACGACGGAGAGTTGGGCGACGTCTGCGCCCTGCTCGAGCGCCTCGGGCTCTATTTCCGGCAGCGCTGCGGTGGCGCCAAGCCCGAGGACGCAGAGCAGCGCTGGGACCTGATCGCAGCGACGCCGCGACGCCTGCTCGAGTTCCGGCCCACGGCCGCGGGGTCGAGCCCCGTACGCATCGCGATTCTCGACCGCGACACCAAGACGCTGCGCTCCATGCTCCAGCGCGCCGGCATCGACTTCGTAATCCGCCGCCCGGTCCACCCGGCCGCTTTGCGCCTGCTGGTGCTGCACTGCCTCTACCGCGGCCCCGAGAGGCGCCGCTCGCCGCGCGTGAGCGTGGGTGCGGCGGTCGGCCTGCGCAGCGGGCTGCGACGGCGCCAGGCCGTGCTCGCCGATCTGTCGATCAGCGGCGGGCGGCTGCTCTGCCGCTACGAGCTTGACCGGGGCCAGAAGATCGCACTCAAGATCCCGGGGCAGACGAGCGGGCGCAGCTTCCGCGTGGACGCCAAGGTCCTGCGCGTAGGGCCCTCGGAGGTCGAGGGTGCGAACGCCGTGGCCATCGTCTTCGAACGCGGCTCGCGCCGCGCCAACGAGCGGCTGCGCGAGCTGCTAAGAGAATATGCCCAGGGGCCGGCAATCCTATCGGGTGACGAGCCGGCGCCTGCGCTCGAGGAGCTGCGGGTCGACGGCCTGGCGGGCTCTCCGGCGATCGCAGAGGCTGGAACAGAGCTGGAAGATTCCGAGCGCCGCAACAGCCCGCGCCGCGAGTACGTTCAGCACGTCATCGCTCTGGGAACCGAAGCCGGCAAGGTGCTCGTCGGTCGCGACATCTCACTGGGCGGCATGCGCGTGGACCCGCACCCCGAACTCATGCTGGGAGACCGGCTCAAGATCGGTCTGCACCTACGCGCCAGAGAGAAGCCGCTGGTCGTCAACGCCCGGGTGTTCCGAGACGATGCAGAGCGGGGCCTGGTGCTCCAGTTCCACGACCTCGAGGCCGAGACCGAGAGCTACCTGCGCAGCATGGTCAATTTCCTGCCCATTCTGGCCGTGCCCCCGCCGGGCGAGGACGAGGCGGGCCTGATCCTGACCGAGATCCTGGAGCGACAAGCCGCCCGTCCAACAGGCTAGAATGTGTCTTCTCGGAGCTCCCTCGCGCCTCCGGCGCGCAGCGGGACGCTCCGAACGAGCGAAACGCCCCGAAAGAACGGGACGCTCCGAACGAGAAGACGTGCAGGAAGCCAGCGCCCCGTCCACTCCCCCCAGAAGCAGCGTCGCCGACGCTGCCCCCGCACGCCCCGGCCTGGAAGCGCCCATCGCGTTGGGCCTGGCCGTGCTGCTGCTCTGTCTCGTCGTTGCCGCCGAGTTGCGAGGCAGTGAGGATCGGGCGCTCCGTGTCGCGTCGACGGCTGCCCTCGACGCGGTGCGCGGCGACCTCGGGACTCGCATCTCCGCGGAGGTGAGCGCGCTCGAGGGCCTGGCGGCCCGCTGGGACTACCGCAGGGGCCTCGACGAGGCCGAGTGGACGGCGGAGGCGCGCCGCCTCGTTTCGGCGTACGACGAGATCCAGGCCGTCGAGTGGGTGGACTCCTCCCTCACGGTGCGGCGAGTCGTCCCGCTCGAGGGCAACGAGGTGGCCCTGGGCCTCTCGCTCGGCCTGGAGATCCGCCGCCGCTTGGCGCTGGACGTCGCGCGCGAGCTGCGCCAGCCCGTTGCGACCCACCGCATCGACCTGGCGCAGGGGGGCCAGGGCATCCTGATCTACGTTCCCCTCTTCCCGGCCGGCGAGTTCGACGGCTTCGTCGTCGCCGCCCATCGGCTCTCCGCTCTGCTCGAAGCCGGGCTTGCCGGCGTGGCGCCCGGCTACCGGGTGAGCATCCTCGATGGCGAGGAGCTGCTCTACGCGCGCAATCCGGCGGCCACCCACCCGCTCTCCACGGACTCCGCGACCGTCCAGATCCTGAATCTCACCTGGAACGTCGAGGTGGCGACTACGCCTCAGGTCGAGGCCGCGTACCGGAGCTGGACTCCGGAAGGCGTGGCCGCGGGAGGGTGCCTGCTAGCCCTGCTGCTGGCCGCGGCGGTTCAGCTGGCACGCACGGGGCGCTGGCGGGCCGCGCAGCTGCTGGAGGAAAGCGCGCGGACCGGCGAAGAGATGGCTCGGCGCACTCAGGCAGAGGCTGCCGAGCGCGAGGCCCGCGACGAGCTGCAGGCGGTGGTCGCCTCCTTCCCGGACCACGTCTGGAGCGCCCACGTCTCGGCCGACGGCGAGTTTCACGCCCGCTACTACTCGAAGGTCGTGGAGGACATCAGCGGCTATCCGGTGGAGCGCCACCGGGAAGATCCCGAGTTGTGGGTGCAGATCGTCGTCCCCGAGGATCGAGAGATCGTCTCCGAGGGCTACCGGTCCGTGGTGCAGGGAACTCAAGACGAGGCCTCCATCGAGTACCGGATTCGCCACGCGAACGGCGAGATCCGGGCTGTGCGCGACAGACTGCGCGGCAGTGAGATGCCCTACGGCCGACGGATCGACGGTGTCACGACGGACGTGACCGAGCTCAGAAACGCCGAGGAGGAACGCCTGCGTCTCGAGGCCAACTTCCAGCAGGCACAACGCCTGGAGAGCTTGGGCGTACTGGCCGGCGGCATTGCGCACGACTTCAACAACCTGCTGGTCGGTATGCTGGGCCACGCCGAGCTCGCGCTGCAACGGATCGACCCGAACACCCCGGCGCAGCGCGACATCGGCAGCATCCAGCGGGCCGCCCGCCAGGCCGCGGGGCTCTGCCGCCAGATGCTGGCCTACGCCGGCAAGGGCACGCTCAAGACCGAGAGCCTCGACCTACACCAGACCGTCGAGGAGATGAGCGAGCTGCTGGCCGCCTCTACGACCCGGGGCGTGGCCACAAACTACGCCTTCGACGACCAGCTCCCGCTGGTCGAAGCCGACGCCAGTCAGATTTGCCAGGTCGTGATGAACCTGATGACCAACGCCGCCGAGTCTTTCGGCGACGCCGGCGGGACCATCCAGGTAAAGCTGAGAGAAGTCTTCTGCAGCGCCGAGATGCTGGCCAAGAGTCTCGCGGACGACTGCGAGCCGGGACGCTACCTGGAGCTCGTCGTAGCCGACGACGGCTGCGGAATGGACGAGGAAACCCTCGGCCGCATCTTCGAGCCCTTCTTCTCCTGCAAGTTCGCCGGCCGCGGCCTGGGCCTGGCCGCGGCCCTGGGCATCGTGCGCCGACACCGGGGAGCCATCCGCGTCGAGAGCCAGCTGGGGCTGGGAACCACCGCCCGCTTGCTGCTGCCGGCCCTCGAGGCGGCCCCGACGCAGGCTGCCCAGCGCCAGCAGGCCGGGGAGCTCTGGCACGGCACGGGAAGCGTGCTGCTGGTGGACGACCAGGAGGACGCGCGCGAAGTCGCCAGGCTCGTGCTCGAACGCGCGGGCTTCCGGGTGCTGAGCGCTCACGAAGGACTCGTGGCACTCGAGCTCCTCTCCGCGCACCGCGACGAAATCGTCTGTGTGCTGCTCGACTCGACCATGCCCGGCATGAGCGGGGCGGAGGTGTGCCGGAAGTTGCGACACCTCGCGCCAGAGCTGCCCGTGGTGCTCTGCAGCGGCTATCCGGAAGACGCCGCCGTGGGCGGCTACGAAGGACTCGGTCTCTCGGGCTTCCTGGAGAAGCCCTACGCCCTGGAGGACCTGCTCCGGCGCGTCCATGACGCCATCGGGAGTGCTGCAGGCGCCCCGGCGGGCAGCGCCGACGACGCCGAAAAGGGCAGCCGCGCAGCCGGAGCCTAGTTCCGTTCCTAGTGGGCCGAAGGCTGCTCCTGACCGGCGCAGCGGCGCCGCTCCTCCTCGATATCCTGGTCGACGTCCGAGGTGGTGTTTGTCTCGAACTCCAGGATCCCGAGATCGGCGAAGCGCTGGCGCTGGCGCTGCGAGAGCAGGCCGAGGCTCTTTACGTTGGGAACGATCTTGGAGAAGAGGCGGTAGCGGAACTGCTTGGCCAGAGCGGACTGGTCCGAGTACTCGATGCACTCGTCGGGGTCGAGCCCCATCGTCTCCCAGACTTCGCGGTTGGTGATGCGGTCCCGCATCAGGACGCAAGCCTCGTAGACGAAATCCTCGCGCTCCAGCCGATCCTTCTCGGGCAGGTTCTCGTAATGCTCGCGCAGCGAGAGCACACCAAAGGCCACGTGACGCGACTCGTCCTCCATCACCGCGGCGGTGAGATCGCGCAGCAGCGGGTTGGCCGCGGTGTCGCGGATGGTGCCGAAGGCGGCCAGGGCCAGGCCCTCGACGATGATCTGCATGCCCAGGAACTTCATGTCCCAGCGCGAGTCCCCGAGGATCTGGTCGAGCAGCTTCTTGAGCTCGGCGTTTACCGGATACTCGTGGCCGAGCTTCTCCTGGATGAAGCGACGATACACTTCTACGTGTCTAGCCTCGTCCATCACCTGGGTGGCCCCGTACTGCTTGGCCTCGTACCACGGCACCGCATCCACGATCTGGGCGGTCGCGAGCAGCGCGCCCTGCTCGCCATGGAGGAACTGGCACAGCTGCCAGGTGATGGCCTCGTGGCGCAGGCGCTGCACCTGCTGCCTGGAGAGCTTCTCCCAGATCGGCGTGCCGTAGATGCCGATGCCAGCGTCCGGGACCAGCTCCGACTCCGGATCGACATCGACGGACCAGTCGAGACGCTCGGTCCCGTTCCACTGGTCGCGTTTGGCGTTCTCGTAGAGACGCATCAGGCGCCGGCGGGTCGCGTCGTACTCCCAGTTGTACGAGACGCTCTGCGGCACGCGGAGCTCTTCGATCGGCTGCTCGGGGTGGAAATGGTCCATGGCGGTCATCACGTTTTCTCCTGGATGTCGAGATAGGCGAGGTAGGCGCGTGTGAGCTCGGCGGCGAGCTCGTCATCGGAGAGGACCAGCGCACCCGAGCGCAGCTCGCCGAAGAGCAACACGCTCTCCAGAGTGCTGACGACCAGCGTGAGGCCGAAGGCGGCGGCGCGTTCCGGGTCGGGGTGCGCGATCTCGTCGCGCCGGGCGAGCAGCAGTGCGCAGAGTCCCTCGCTGACATAGTGCGAGAGGCGTTCCTGACGCGCGCGAAACTCGACGTCGGCATGGTTGCGTACGACGAAGGCGCGGATGAGTCCGGCGCGCTCACGGTAGATCTGGGTGAGGAAGACCGTGACCGCCTGGATGATCTCGCTGATGCTGGCCCCCTCCCAACGCTCGGGGTCGAGAGCTTCGTCGGCGGTAGCCATGGCCTCGGCCATGTAGCGGTCGTAGAGCGCGTGGAGCAGCCCGTCCTTGTCGCGGAAGCGCGTGTAGAAGGCGCCCACCGAGGAGCCGGCGCGTCGCACCACCTCGGCCACCGGCGAGTCCTCGAAGCCCTTGTCCGAAACCAACGCCTCGGCGGCGTCGAGGATGCGGTGCAGGGTCTGCTGGCTACGCGCCTGCTGCGGGGGACGGACCCAGCGCAGTCCGGCTTCTGAAGCTGTCACGGCGGGGGCTCCGGGTTCGAGGTTGATTTCCGAGGGAGTTCAAAAACAGAATCAGTGTTCTGGTTCTGTTTTTTAGCCCGGCGTGCCCGAACGGTCAAGCCCCTCCCCCGATTGCGTACCGGGGCGTCTAGAATGGGGCCTCTGGAGGACCCGTGGCCAGCGGCAGCAGACGCGCCATCATCGCGGCATTAATCGCGAATTTCGGGATCGCCGTGGCGAAGTTCGCCGCCTGGATGGCGACCGGCGCCGCCTCGATGCTGGCCGAAGCCGTGCACTCCGTGGCGGACACCTCGAACCAGGCCCTGCTGCTGCTGGGCAACTCGCGCGCCCAGCGCCCGGAGAGCGAAGAGCACCCCTTCGGCTACGGCCGCGAGCGCTACTTCTGGTCCTTCGTGGTGGCGATCGTGCTGTTCCTGCTCGGAGGACTCTTCGCCATCTACGAGGGCGCCTCCAAGCTCGGCCATCCGCACGAGCTGGCGTCACCGGCCTGGGCCATCGGCGTGCTGCTGGCGGGCATCGTGCTGGAGGGCGGCTCCTTCCGAGTGGCCGTGCGCGAGTCGAACGCCATACGAGGACGCAGGAGCTGGTGGGAGTTCGTGCGGCACTCGAAGATCCCCGAGCTTCCCGTGGTGCTGCTGGAAGACGCGGGCGCACTGATCGGCCTGGTGCTGGCCATGCTGGGCGTCGGCCTCACGATGCTCACGGGCAATCCGTTCTGGGATGCCAGCGCCAGCATCGCCATCGGCAGCCTGCTCTGCGTGATCTCGGTGGTGCTGGCCATCGAGATGAAGAGCCTGCTGATCGGCGAGTCCGCCTCGGCCGCCGACGAGCGCGAGATCGAGGCTGCGATCGCCTCCACCCAGGGCGTGCAGCGCGTGATCCACATGCGCACCCTGCACATCGGCCCGGAGCAGATCTTCGTGGGCGCCAAGCTCGAGCTGGCGAGGGGCCTCGACGTATCCGGTGTGGCGCGGGTGATCGATGCCGCGGAGGACCGCGTGCGCAAGACCCTGCCCAGCGTCTCGATCATGTATCTGGAGCCCGACCTGCACGACGCCGCGCGCCGCGACTGAGGGCTCAGGCGGAAATCGTGCTCCGCTCTCAGGCAGAAACCAGGCGCACCTCTCCGGCAGCGTCGACCTCGACCCTCGGCGCCCGCGGCAAGCGCAGGCCGCGCCCATCGGTGCTACGGCCACTGCGCAGGTCGAACGCGTAGCCGTGCCAAGGGCAACGAATCTGGCCGGCCTCGGGCTCCGCCTGCTCCAGAGGACCCAGCATGTGGGGACAGCTGGCGGCGTGGACGAGTAGCTCGCCGCCGTGCTCGAGCACGCGCCAGCGGCGTCCCGCCAGCTCGACGCAAAGGGGCAGCTGCTTGCGCAGCTCGTCCTCGCGCCCCAGGCAGAGCGGGCCAGTGGGCTCCGCGCGGGCGCGATCGAGCTCTCTCTGGCGCCGGCGCATCATCGTCTCGTCCTCGTCCCAAAGCCGGGTGTAGAGGGCGACGTAGGAGAGGCCCAGCTGCTCACGCCGCTGCGGGGGCACGCCGGGCAGGTGGAAGCCGACCTCGACCTGGGTGCGGTCGGCGGCCAGCGGCGTCAGGCGCGTCCAGATCTCGCTGCCGGCTCCGCGCCCGTCGAGCGTGCGCGTCACGTAACGGCCCGCGTCGCGCTCCACCAGCAGCTCGAGCCGGACTTCGCGCCCCTGGTCCGGCCGCAGTCGCACGCGAGCACGCCAGCCCCAGCTGCCCGAATCCTCCCGCTCGATCGAGGCGAAGGCGTCGCGATGGAGCCAGGGCAGGTGCTCCCAGTCGAGCACGTTTTCCCATGCACGCTCGAGGGAGGCCTGGAGTGTCCTCTCGTAGCTGGCAACGTGGGTGAGCTCGTGTCTCGCCACGCGTTCTCCTCGGCCTGTGCTTCGGTCCTCGGCGCCGGGTGATAGGATACCGCCGGCGCCGACGGAGAGCGTCGCACATGAGCAGAGAAGCCACCCGGCCGCGCGCCGCGCAAGCCCGACCCCGCAACGCCGTGGTCGTGCTGCTAGACAGTCTGAGGCTGGGGCTGGCATGAGCCAGGCCTGCACAAGCTGCCGCTTCGAGAACCCCGCCGGGGCGAAGTTCTGCCAGGAGTGCGGAGGCAGACTCGAGCTGCTGTGCAGCGCCTGTGGCACCCAGCTGCCGCCCGCCGCCAAGTTCTGCCACGAGTGCGGCGGCGCGCAGGTTGCTGGCGCGGCGGCGTCCGGCGGGAGGCCTGGCACCACGCCGGTGGCCGCTCCCGCCAGGTCTACATCGGAGTCCTACGCCGGAGGCCGCTACGAAGTGCAGCGGCTGCTGGGCGAAGGGGCGCGCAAGCGCGTCCATCTCGCGCGCGACACCCAGCTCGGGCGCGACGTCGCGCTCTCCCTCATCAAGAGCGATGGGCTCGACGACGCCGGGCGCGCGCGCGTCCGCCACGAGGCGCAGGCCATGGCGCGCCTCGGGGACCACGCCCACATCGTCACCGTGCACGACATCGGGGAAGAGGCCGGGCGCCTCTACATGGTGAGTGAGTTCATGGGCGGGGGAGACCTCGAGACACACCTCAAGGCAGCCAAAGACGGCCGCCTGGCGGTGGAGGAGTCGTTGCGCATCGTGTCCGAGGTGTGCGCGGCGCTCGAACACGCACACGGCCAGGGCATCATCCACCGCGACGTCAAGCCCGGGAACATCTGGCTCAAGCAGGACGGCTCGACCGCCCTGGGCGACTTCGGGCTCGCCTTCTCCGAGGACCGCACGCGCATCACCAGCGAGGGCATGATGGTGGGCACCGTCGCCTACATGCCCCCGGAGCAGGCGCTGGGCCGCCCTACCGACGCGCGCAGCGATCTCTACGCCCTCGGCGTCACTCTCTACGAACTGCTCACCGGCCGTACGCCCTTCGCCGGCGACGACGCGGTGGCCATCATCTCCCAGCACATCAACACACCACCGGTGGCGCCCTCCTGGCACAACTCCGAGGTGCCCAAGCCGCTCGACGAGCTGGTGTTGCGGCTGCTGGCGAAGAGCCCGGAGCAGCGCCCCGCGAACGCCGGGGAGGCGCGCAGTGCACTCGGGCTGGTAGCCGACGCCTCCGTCGTGAGCCCCGTTCCCGAAACAGCAACCAATCCCCTCGACGCGCTGGCCGCCGGCGTCTTCGTGGGTCGCGACGAGGAGGTGGCCAAGCTCCGAAACGCCGCCGACTCAGCACTCTCGGGCAAAGGGCGCGTGGCGCTGCTGGTGGGCGAGCCGGGCATCGGCAAGACGCGCACCACAGAAGAGCTCGGCACCTATGCCAGCATGCGTGGGGCCCAGGTGCTCTGGGGCCGCTGCTACGAGGGAGAGGGCGCACCCACCTACTGGCCCTGGGTGCAGATCGTGCGCGCCTACGCCCAGGAGGCGGACCCGGCCGCGCTGCTGGGAGAGATGGGAGCGGGGGCCAGCGCCATCGCCGATGTCGTCTCGGAGGTGAAGCAACGCATCCCGGGGTTGCAACCAGCGGCCGAGCTCTCTCCCGAGGAGACTCGCTTCCGCCTCTTCGACAGCATCACCAGCTTCCTGCGCAACGCCGCCCGCCAGCGCCCGCTGGTGCTCGTGCTCGACGACCTGCACTGGGCCGACAAGCCCTCGCTGCTGCTGTTGCAGTTCCTGGCGCGCGAGCTGGCCGGCGCGCGCATCCTCGTCGTCGGCACCTACCGCGACGTCGAGCTCGGCCGCAAGCACCCACTGGCCGAGGCGCTGGGCGAGCTGTCGCGCGGCGAGGCAACCGACCGCGTGCTGCTGCGCGGGCTTGCCCAGCAGGACGTCGCGCGCTTCGTCGAGCTCTCGATCGGCCGGCCACCGCCCGCCGCTCTGGCCCAGGCGGTGTTCCGCGAGACCGAGGGCAACCCCTTCTTCGTGCACGAGGTGGTGCGTCTGCTCGCTGCCGACGGCCGGCTCGACGACACCAAACAGTCGGGCACCTGGAGCGTCGAAATTCCGCAGGGCATCCGCGAAGCCGTGGGACGCCGCTTGAATCGTCTGTCCGACGGCTGCAACGAGCTGCTCGCCGTGGCAGCGGTGGTGGGCCGCGAGTTCGAGCTCCGCGTGCTCGAGCGTGCAGCGGAGAACAGCCGCGAGCAGATCATCGAGCATCTGGAAGAGGCGCTGGCCTCCCGGCTGATCCAGGAGTTCGGCGACGGCCCCGATCAGTACCGCTTCTCGCACGCGCTGGTGCGCGAGACTCTCTACGAAGAGCTCAGCACCACCCGGCGCGTGCGGCTCCACCGCAGCATCGGCGAGACCCTGGAGTCACTCCACGCCGGCAACGACGCGCGGCTGGCCAGCCTGGCCTACCACTTCGGAGAGGGCGCCCACGGCGGGGGCGACGTGCAGAAGGCTGTGGACTTCTCGCGGCGCGCGGGTGACCGCGCCGTGGCACTGTGCGCCCACGAGGACGCGGCACCCCACTACGAGCGCGCCGTGCAGCTCCTGGAGCTTCTCGAGAAGCCGAGGCCGGAGGAGCGTTGCGACCTGTTGCTGGCCCTGGGGAGGGCCCACAGCGAAGCCGGTGACAACGAACTCGCCCGGCCGGTGATCCAGAAGGCCATCGACATCGCCCGAAAGATCTCGGATGCGAAGCGGCTGGCCCGTGGGGCGGCGGTGCTCGCCGGGTCGTCCCACACCCTGGGCGTGATCCAGGCTCCCATCGTCGAAGTGTGCGAGGAGGCCCTCGAAGCCCTCGGCGGGGAGGACTGCCCCGAGCTGGCGCAGGTCCTCACCGAGCTGGGCATGGAGATCTGGCTGGGGGAGACCCACGAGCGGGCCAAGCAACTGATGCTGCAGGCGGTGGCAGTCGCGCGCCGCGTGGGCGACGTGCCCGCGCTGATCGAGGCGCTCTTCATCCTCAACATCACCCTCACCAGCAGTCCAAAGCTCGACGAACGGCGGCGACTGGTGACCGAGGTCTTCGAGCTCGCCGAACAGATCGACAATCCCGAGCTGCTGACCCAGGCCTACTTCTCGCGCTTCTACCTGCGCTTCGTCAGCGAAGACCTGGCCGGCGCCTGGCTCGACCATGAGGCGGTGGAGCCGCTCCTGCAGCGCACCCAGAGCGGGCGCTCGGAGTTCTTCTTCAGACTCCAGGCCGCCACCCAGGCCATCGTCGACGGGAGGCTCGAGGAGGCAGAGAAGCTGGCCTCCGAGGCCTTCCGCTTCGGCGTGCGGCTGGGCGGCGACATCGGTCTGCAGATGTACGGCGCCCAGCTGTCGGTGCTGCGCTACTTCCAGGGACGCCTGGAGGAGCTGGCCATCACACTCGGCGCCTCGAGGCACCCTCAGCCCGTGTGGCGCACCGGCGTGGCGTGGATCTACGCGGAGCTCGGGAACGAGAAGGAGTGCCGCCAGTGGTACGAGCCCCTGGCCGCAAACGACTTCGCCGAGGTGCCCCGAGACACCAACTGGCCAGCGGCGCTCAGCCTGCTCTCCGGGGCCGCCGCCTTCCTGCGCGACCGAAAAAACGCGGAGTACCTCTACGAGCAGATGCTTCCCTGGAAGGATCAGCAGATCCAGGTCGGCGCGGCCGCCTACGGCAACGGGCCGGGCGCTGCGCACCTCGCGCGGCTGGCCCGGTCCCTGGGCCGCCTCGACGAAGCCGTGGAGCTGTTCGACGACTCGCTCAAGCGCACGCGCAAGATGGGCTTCCGGCCCTGGCTTGCGATCTTCTCACTGGAGCAGGCACGCACCCTGCTCGAGCGCAACGGGGCCGGCGACGACGAGCGTGCGCTCCGGCTGCTGTCCGAAGCGGTGGAACTGGCTCGCGAGATCGGCATGCCCAAGATCGTGGAGGATGCGCTGGCGCTGCGCCTCGAGGTTCAGGGCATCGACGCCTCGCTCACCCAGCACTCGATCTACGCGGTGGCTCGCTCGATCCAGGACCGCCGGCCCGATTTCGGTGCGCTGACGGCAGCCGACGGCACGGTCACACTCGTCTTCAGCGACATCGAGTCCTTCACCCAGATGACCGAGCGCCTGGGCGACTCCGAGGCCCACCGCGTCGTGCAGAACCACCACGCCATCGTGCGCGAGAAGATCCGTGCTCACGGCGGCCACGAGGTAGAGCTGCGCGGTGACGGCTTCCTGCTGGCCTTTCAGGATCCCGCCCGAGCGCTGCGCTGCTGCATCGACATGCAGCGCGCCTTCGCCGAGTACAACGGCCGCAACCCCGACGAGCCGATTCGCATCCGCTTGGGACTCCACACCGGCGAGGCCATCCGGGACGCCGACAAGTTCTTCGGCAAGACCGTGATCCAGGCCTTCCGTATCGCGGATCTCGCCGACGGCGACCAGATCCTGGTCTCCGAGGACCTGAAGCGGCAGGTAGAGGGCGACGCGCAGCTGCGCTTCGACGCCGGGCGCGAGCACGAGCTCAAGGGCATCTCCGGCCGCCACCGGCTCTACGGCGTCGATTGGTCCTGACCGCGTCGGGCCGGGCCCCGGCGGGCCACCACCTGGTATCATCAGCCCCCCCCAGAGGAGGGCCCCATGGCAAAGGTTTCAGAGAGCCAGCGCGGCGAGTTCTTCGCCGCCGTGGAAGCGGCCAGCAAGCAGGCCATCTGGTGCGCGGTCGCCAGCGTCGAGGGCGGCGAGCCGCGGGTGCGCATGGTGCACCCTACCTGGGAGGGTGAAACCCTCTGGTTCGCCACCGGCACGACCTCGCCAAAGGTGCGCCAGCTGCAAGCGACGCCCGCCATCGACATGCAGTTCCAGGTGGCCCCGCCCGACTTCGTGCACATCATGGTGCGCGGCACGGCCGAGATCGTGACCGACGAGGCCGAGAAGAAGCGGGTCTGGGACGTGCTCGACTACGACCTGAGCCAGTTCTGGTCCGGCGGCCCGACCGATCCCAACTACACGTTGGTGCGCGTGACGCCCGCGCGGGTCGAGCTCTCGAAGATGTTCGGCAGCATGGACAAGCGCGTCTGGCGCAGCGCCTGAGCGCGCCCGATCCCCGGGCCCGCCCTCCCTATAGATAGGAACACAGGAGCAAGCCGTGAGCGAACAGGTCCTGGTCGAGCGCGACGGTCACGTCGCCACCCTCACCCTGAACCGCCCCGAGCGCCTGAACGCCATTTCGGGCCCGATGCTGGCACAGCTTCCGGAGCACCTGCTCGAGCTGGACGCCGACCCGGAGATTCGCGCCATCATCCTGACCGGCGCGGGACGCGGCTTCTGCGCGGGGCTCGACCTGCAGGACGCCTCATCGGGTGCGGGCATCGGTAGCGGCGGCGGCCTGCCGCCGGAGCTCGACATCCGCAGCGCACCGCCCGTGGTGCTGCACGGCATCGACACACCGACGATCTGCGCGCTGAACGGCGGTGCGGCGGGCTACGGCATGGACATGGCGTTGGGCTGCGACATCCGCATCGCCAGCGAGAAGGGCAAGCTCGCGGCGGCCTTCACGCGCCGGGGCGTGCTGCCCGAGAGCGGAGGTACCTGGCTGCTGCCGCGCATGGTGGGCTGGGCCAAGGCAGCGGAGATCATCTTCACGGGGCGCACGCTCTCGGCGCAACAGTGTCTCGAGGTGGGCCTCGTCAACCGCGTGGTGCCCCACGAACGCCTGGCCGACGAGGCGCGCGCGCTGGCCGACGAGATCGCGGGCAGCGCCCCGCTCGCGGTGCGCGCTTCCAAGCGTATGATGCGCGCGGGCTTGTCGGAGGAATTCGACAACCACGTGCAGCATGTCTTCCTGCAGCTGCTTCCGCTCTTCCGCAGCAAGGACTTCCGGGAGGGCATGCTGTCCTTCCTGGAGAAGCGCGACCCGAACTTCGAGGGTCAGTAGCCCGCCTTCGGGGCTGGGTCGCGACCCGCCCCTTCTGGCACTCTCTCCTGCGGGCGCCTACCGTTCGGGGGACCACAGGCCCCCCCGCGGACCTCGGCTCTAGCCGGGGGGGATTATTCCTTTTGTTTTCCAAACAGTTAAACAGGCGAGGCGACGGAAGACGGCGTTCGTCTTGACAAGAAATGACTCCAGGTCACCCTCTGTCCGACCGCTAAAGGTGACCCCGAGTCAAGCGATCTGACGCCACCCGCGCTGGGGGGAAGCGGTGGCCAGAAAGCGTCGCACCCCCTACTGAGAACGGCTTCGAGCGAACTGGACCGAGGAGGGGGCTTTGCACGCGCGCATCTTCGAAGGTCGTTGGGGAGTGATCCTCGGCGGCTCAAGCGGCTTCGGCCTGGCGACCGCACACAAGCTCGCCGCCCACGGCATGAACCTTTGCCTCGTGCACCGGGATCGCCGCGCGGCGCTGCGCCGCGTGGAGCCCGAGTTCGAGAAGATTCGCGGCCATGGCGTCGAGCTGTTGCGCTTCAACGTCGACGCCGTTGCCCCCGAAGGACGAGCGCGCGTGCTCGATGCGCTCGCCGAAGCCACCGGGGGCGAGGGCTGCGTGCGAGTACTCCTGCACTCCATCGCCTTCGGCAATCTCAAGCTGATAGCCCGCGAGCGCAAGCCCACGCGCGGTCCCGACCCGCGCGCGGCACTCGCGAAGAAGCTCGGCATCGACGCCGCCGCGCTGGGCGAGGCCGTCGATTCGCTCTTCAGCGAGGGCTGCGACGGGCTGCACGGCCTGGCCTCGGCCCCGGTCTACGGCGAGCGCACCCTCGACGCCGAGGACATCGCGCACACCATTCACTGCATGGGCACGAGCCTGATCGACTGGACACAGGACCTGCTCGGCCGCGGCCTCTTCGCCGACGACGCCCGCGTCTTCGGGCTTACGAGCGAGGGCAACTCCGTGGCCTGGAAGGGCTACGCGGCCGTGGCGGCGGCCAAGACCGCGATGGAATCGGTGGCCCGCTCGATCGCCGTCGAGCTCGCCCCCTACGGCCTGCGCTGCAATGTGCTCCAGCCGGGTGTCACCGAGACGCCCGCCCTCGCCGCCATTCCTGGCAGCGCCCAGCTCAAGGCGCAGGCCCTGGCGCGCAACCCCTTCGGCCGCCTCACCCGGCCCGTCGACGTGGCCAACGCGATCTTCCTGCTCAGTCTCGACGAGGCGGCCTGGATCAATGGAGCGCTGCTGCGCATCGACGGCGGCGAGCACGTAGCGGGGGCCTCGTCATGACGCTCTGGCTGCACGGTCTGGGCCACGCCCACCCCGAGAACGAGATCACCAACCGTTTCCTCGAGGAGCTCGACATCGGCACGACCGATGCGTGGATCCTGGAGCGGGTGGGTATTCGCTCACGCCGCACGGCGCTGTCCCTCGACTACATCCGCGAGACCCGCAACGCGGACGTGCGCGGCGCCCTCGAGGCCAGCCAGTGGAGCACCGCCGGCCTGGGCGCCCGCGCGGGCGAGCTCGCCATCGAGCGTGCGGGGATCGAGCGCAGCGACGTGGGCATGCTGCTCTTCGGAAGCTGCGCACCCGACTTCGTCACGCCTGCCGACGGCTGCAACGCCGCCGCGGAGCTCGGCCTCGAAGTGCCCGCTCTCGACGTGAACTCGGCCTGCACCAGCCTGCTGGCCCACGTGCACCTGCTCTCGCTGATGGATCCGGCCAAGCTCCCCGACTACGTGCTGGTCGTGGTGTCCGATACCCTCACCAAGACCGTCGACTACTCCGACCGTTCGGCGGCGGTGCTGTGGGGTGACGGTGCCGCGGCGGCCGTGTTCTCGACGCGGGTGCCGGGGCGGGCCCGAGTACTGGGCAGCCAGCTCGCCTCACGGCCAGCCGGCGCCGGCAAGGTCGTGGTGCCGCGCAGCGGCTACTTCGCCCAGGAGGGTCGCACGGTACAGGCCTTCGCGATCCGCCAGACCGGTCTGTGTTACGACGCGCTGCGCGACGAGTTCGCCCAGCCCGAGCGACCCTTCCACTTCGTCGGCCACCAGGCCAATCTGCGCATGCTCGAGAACGTCTGTCGGCGCAGTGAAATTCCCGCCGACCGGCACCACTCGAACGTCGAGTGGTTTGGCAACACGGGCGCCCCCGGCTCGGGCTCCGTCGCCTCGATGCAGTGGGAGAAGTGGTCCAACCACGACGACGTCGCGCTGGTGGGTGTCGGCGCTGGTCTCACCTGGTCGAGCGCTCTGCTGCGCTTCGAGGAAGACCCGGCGTGACCCGCGAAGAGATCCTCAGCAGCCTGCCGCAACAGGAGCCCTTCCGCTTCGTCGACGAAATCCTCGAAATCGACGACGAGCACGTGCTGGCCGCCTACACCTGGCGGCCGGACGCAGACTTCTACCGCGGCCACTTCCCCGACAACCCGGTGACTCCCGGTGTACTACTGGTGGAGTCCATGGCCCAGGCCGGCGTGGTGTGCCTCGCCCTGCACCTGATGGCGCAGGAGGAGGGTGGCATCGACCCGGACAAGCTCGTCTTCTTCTTCACCGATTGCAACGTCGAGTTCTCGGGCGTGGTGAGCCCCGGCGAACGCGTGCTGATCCGGAGCCGCAAGGTCTACTTCCGGCGCCGCAAGCTACGCTGCGAGGTGGAGATGCAGCGTGAGGACGGAGAGCTGGTCTGCTCCGGCACGCTGTCGGGAATGGGCGCACCGCGATGACGGAAGATCGGCGCATGCGGCGACGGGTGGTGGTGACCGGCCTGGGCGTGATCGCGCCCAACGCCAACAGCGTGAACGATTTCGAGCTGGCGCTGCGCAAGGGCAGCTCCGGGCTGCGTCGCGAGCAGTCGATGGAGGCGGCCGGCTTCGGCTGTCGCGTGGCGGGCGTGCCCCAGGGCATCGACGCCCTGGCCGAGTCCGTCTTCGACGAGAGCGACCTGATGGCCATGAACTCGGCCCATCGCTTCGCTTCGCTGGCGGCTCTGGAGGCCTGGAACGACGCGGGCTTCGAACGCCCCGACAGCGAGGACGACCGCGTCGACTGGGACACCGGCGCCATCCTCGGCACCGGGATCGGCGGCATGGACACCACCGGGGAGAAGGTGGTGCCGTTGGTCAACGCCGGAAAGACCCGTCGTCTGGGCAGCACCGCCGTGGAGCAGGTGATGGCCAGCGGCGTCTCCGCACGCGTGTCGGGCTTGCTGGCCCTGGGCAACCAGGTCACCACCAACTCCAGCGCCTGCAGCACCGGCGCCGAGGCCGTGGCCCTGGGCCTCGAACGCATCCGCAACGGCCAGGCCGAGCGTATGCTCTGCGGCGGTGCGGAAGGTGCGAGCCACTACATCTGGGCAGGCTTCGACGCCATGCGCGTACTGTGCCGGCGCTTCAACGAGGAGCCCGAGAAGGCCTCCCGTCCGATGAGTGCCAGCGCCGGCGGCTTCATACCCGCCGCGGGCGCGGGTGTGTTGTTGCTCGAGAGTCTCGAGAGCGCGCTGGAACGCGGAGCGCGCATCCACGCCGAGGTGGCGGGGGCTGCCGTCAACTGCGGCGGGCACCGGGGCGGCGGCAGCATGACCGCGCCCAACCCCGCCGGCGTGCGCCGCTGCATCGAGATGGGGCTGCGCGACGCCCGCGTGGCGGCCTCCGCTGTGGGCGCCATCAACGGTCACCTGACGGCCACCAGCGCGGACCCGAACGAAGTGCGGGCATGGGCCGCCGCCCTGGGGCGAGGCCCGGGGGAGCTGCCGCCCATCACTTCGACCAAATCCATGATCGGACACGCCCTCGGCGCCGCCGGCGCCATCGAGTGCGTGGCCACCACGCTGATGCTGCGCGGCGGCTTCGTGCATCCGTCGCTCAACTGCGAGGACGTGCATCCGGAGATCGAGCCCTACGCGAGCGCCATCCCCCACACGGCTCGCGAACTCCCCGAGCTCGACGTCGCCGTGAAGGCGGGCTTCGGCTTCGGCGACGTCAACGTTTGCGTGGTCCTCACCAAGTGGGCCCAGTGAACTGGAGCCCCTGGCCTGGACCCTATTGAAGCGGTGCTGCCGCAAGGAGGAAGCATGACGAGAGAAGAAGTAACCGAGCGGGTGATCAAGATCCTGACGCCCCACGCCAAGGACCAGGACGCGCTGGCCAAGGCCAGCGATTCCACCCACATCCTCGACGACCTCAAGGTGAACTCCGCCCGCCTGGTGGACGTCGTACTCGCCTTCGAGGACGAGTTCGACCTGGAGATCCCGGACGAGGACGTGGACGGTGTGAACACCGTCGGCGATTGCGTCTCCATGATCCTCGAGAAGGCGAGCTAGTTCCACTTGAGCGCGCTGACTCGCCGCGATCGCCTCGGGCTCGAGGTGCAGCGCGGGGTGGGCCTGCTGCTGGCTCCCCTGTGGGTGCCCTTGTGCGCAGCCCTGGCGCGCTGGTTCTTCGGCTGGCGAGTCGAGGGCAAGGCGGAGCTGCGGCGCCAGTACGCAGAGCTGCGACGACGCTCCTCGGCGCCGCTGTTGATCTGCCCCAACCACCTCACCATGCTCGATTCGGCGGTGGTCGCCCACGCCCTCGGCTCCTGGCCCTGGTACCTGACGCACTACTCGGCGTTGCCCTGGAACGTGCCGGAGCGGCGAAACTTCGCGAGCAACTGGTGGAAGCGCATGCTGGTCTTCCTGATGAAGTGCGTGCCGTTGGAGCGCGGCGGCGACCGCAAGGCCGTCGCCCGGAGCCTCGATCGGCTCGCCTATGTCGTGCAGCGGGGCGACACCGCGATGGTCTTCCCCGAGGGCCAGCGCGGCCGCAGCGGCAGGGTGGACCCGGAAGCCACCACCTACGGTGTGGGGCGTATCGTGAAGGCGCTGCCCCACTGCCGCGTCCTGTGCGTCTACGCGCGCGGCGACAAGCAGGATTCGTGGAGCGCGCTGCCGGCACGCAATCAACGCATCCGTGTCCAGCTCGACTGCTTCGAGCCGAAGACCGACGCCCGCGGGCTGCGCGGCTCGGTCGACCTCTCGCGGCAGATCCTGGCACGGCTGGCACAGATGGAGCGGAGGCATTTCGATGGTGGGCAATGACGTCATCGATCTCGGCGATCGCGAGGTGATCGAAGGCCCGGCTCATCCGCGTTTCGACCAGCGCGTCTTCACGGCGGCCGAACGTGCGCTGCTCCGCTCCTCCCGAGCCCCCGAGCTGCTGCGCTGGACCCTGTGGTCGGCAAAGGAGGCCGCCTACAAGCTGACCCGCAAGCGCAACCCCGGCGTGATCTTCTCGCCGCGGCGCTTCGCCGTCCGCCTGGCGGAGCCGGACCGTGCCCTGGTCCGCCACGACGACGTCGAGCTTCCCGTACAGCTCACTTCCGCCGGGCGCGCACTGCACGCGCTGGCTCTCGACTCTGACCCGCAGACGGAGCGGCTGGTCTGGGCCGTCGAACGCCGGCCGGCCGAGGCCGACCCATCGCGCGCGGCACGCGCACTGGCCGCGCGGGTGCTGGGCGAGGAGCTCGAGCTCCCCGCCAGCGCGTTCCGCTTCGGTCGTCGAGGCCGCGTCCCCACGCTGACTGCCGAGGGACGCCGCGGTTCCCTCGACCTCTCGCTCTCGCACCACGGTCGCTTCGTGGCATTCGCATGCCAGGTAAGGATGGCAGCGTGAGCCGATCCCGAGGCGCGATCCGGCGCCTGGCCGTGGTAAACCGCGGCGAGGCGGCCATGCGCTGCGTGCGCGCGGTGAAGGCCTTGCGGGCCGCCGAGGGCTCGGACCTGACAGCCGTCGCCTTCTACACCGCCGTCGAGCGCGACGCGCCCTTCGTGCGTCACGCAGACGCCTCCGTCGAGCTGCCGGCCAAGGACGGCGCCGTGGCCGCCTACCTGGACCACGAGTGCCTGATCGAGGCGCTGCGCGAAGCGCGGGCCGACGCCGTCTGGCCCGGGTGGGGCTTCGTTGCCGAAGATCCCAGCTTCGTCGAGCGTCTCGAGGCCGAGGGGATTCGCTTCCTGGGCCCCTCCCCGGAGGCCATGCGACAGCTGGGCGACAAGATCGCCTCCAAGCGGGTCGCCGAAGCGGCCGGCGTTCCGGTGACGCCCTGGAGTGATGGCGCGGTCGAGGACGAGAGCGAGGCGAAGCGTCAGGCCAAGCGCATCGGCTATCCGCTGATGGTGAAGGCCTCCGCGGGCGGCGGCGGTCGGGGCATCCGCAGTGTGGAGGGCCCGGACACTCTCGCCGAAGCGCTGCACTCGGCTAGCTCGGAGGCCGAGCTGGCGTTCGGCGACGGCCGCGTCTTTCTCGAGGCCAAGGTATCCGGCGGTCGTCACATTGAGGTGCAGATCGCCGCTGACGCCGACGGACACGTGCTCTCTCTCGGCTGCCGCGACTGCTCGGTTCAGCGGCGCCATCAGAAGGTGATCGAGGAGGCTCCTCCGCCGGGTCTCGACGCGGGTTTCCTGGGCCAGCTGGAGAGCGCCGCCGTCTCCATCGCCCGGGACGTGGGATACGAGGGAGTGGGGACCGTCGAGTTCCTGGTGTCCGGGCAGGATTTCTTCTTCCTCGAGATGAACCCGCGACTCCAGGTGGAGCACGGCATCACCGAGTCTCTCACCGGCGTGGACCTGGTGGAGCTCCAGATCCGCATCGCGCGCGGCGAGAGCATTGCGGCCCTGCGTCCCGTCTCGCAGGGCGCCGCCATCGAGGCGCGCGTCTGCGCCGAGGACCCCGATGCCGGCTTTTTGCCCGCTCCCGGGCGGATCGCACGTTTCGATCCTGCGCTGGGCCCAAGGGTGCGCATCGACACGGGGTTCGCGACCAGCAGCGTCGTGTCTCCCGACTTCGACTCGCTGGTCGCCAAGGTCATCGCCAGCGGCGCCACCCGCGACGAAGCCCGCGCCCGCCTGGCCTGCGCCCTGCTCGACTTCGAGCTGGTGATCGAGGGTGGCGCCACCAACAAGGGTTTCCTGCTCGACGTGCTCGACGCCCCGGAGCTACGCGCCGGCGGCGTCGACACCGAGTGGCTCGACCGCTTCTGTGCCGAGCGCGAGGGAGCCTCGGAGTGCGCCGCGGAGGCGCTGGTCGCCGCCGCCATCCTCTCCTACCAGAGTGCGCGCAACGCCGCGCGGCTGTCCTTCTACGCCGACACCACCAACCTGAGCGCGTCGCGCGTGCCCCCCTCGGCGGGCCAGAGCATCGATCTCACCCACGCTGGCGAGTCATACCGCGTCGAGGTCTTCGCCGTGGGCTCATGGCGCTACCGCGTGCATTGCGACGGCAGCGTCGTGACCGCCACCTTGCGCGAGGAAAGCGCCCACACGGCGCGCCTGGTGCTGGGCGAGCGCACACTGCGCATTCTGCACGACGTGACGGACTCGGGCCTGCGCGTCGAGGCCGAGGGCCGCGCCCATTTCTTCGGTAGTCAGGCTGTCGGCAGCGTGCGCTCCGGCACGCCCGCCATGGTCGTCGCCGTGCACGTGGAGCCGGGGGATCGAGTGGAAGCCGGAGCCGCCCTGGGCGTGCTCGAGGCGATGAAGACCGAGATCCGCTTCGAGTCGCCAGTCTCCGGTGTGGTGCTGGAGGTGCGCGTCCAGCGCGGCCAACAGGTGGCCGCCGGCGACGTGCTGCTGGTGGTGGATCCCTCCGGCGAGTCGCGCGCGGCGGCCGGGAGGGGAGCACGCCTCGGCTTGCCCGTACTGCCGGATCCGCTGCAGCCGCTGGTCGCCGGGGAGGCGAGCCCTCTGCTTTCCAGGCTGGATGCGCTCGAAGCCGACGAGCGGCGCGCCGCCCTGGCCACCGCCCGCGACGAGGTACGCCGCGTCCTGCTGGGCTACGACGTCAACCCCGAGCGCGCCGAGCTGCTGGCCACCTTTCTCGACGCACCGCTGCAGGAGGGCCTCTCCGACAGCGTGCTCTGGGAGCTGGCGGAGATGCGCACGGAGCTCAAGGCCTTCGCGGATGTCAACGCGCTCTTCGTGCGGGCTCCCAACGCCTCGCCTGGCGGCGAGGCGGGCCCCTCCAACAGCGCGCGGCTGCGCATGTTCGTGCGCCGCATCCAGGCCGCGGGCGCCGGCATCGACGAGGACTTCCTCGAGCTCGTGCGTGCGGCGCTGGCGCACTACGCCGTCAGCTCCCTCGAGCCTTCTGAGCGCCTGGAGCGCGCCGTGCTGCGCCTGCTCGCCTCCCAGGGTGAGTCCGAGCTGCGTCAACAGCTGGTGTTGGCGCTGCTCAACCGCGTGGCTGCGCTCTCCGGGCGGGGCATACACCTCTCCGATGACCGCCAGCTGGAAGACGCCCTCGGAGCTCTCGCCGCCATGCGCGGCCTGCTGGGCGACGCCGTGGCCGACGCCGCCGCAGACGCGAGCTACACAATCTTCGAGAGGCCGCGCATCGAGCGGCTCTCCGAGCGCACCAGCAAGGAGCTGGAGGGCTGGCTGGCCGCCGTGGAGGAGACCCCGCAGGCGCCGCCCGAGTCGGTACTGCTGCACCTCGCCGACGGCCCGCATCAGGTCTTCGACCGCGTACGGCGCTGGATCGGTGACGAGGACGGGCGCCGCGTCGCCATCGCGCGCACCGCGTGGCTGCGGCGGCTCTACTCGCCGCGCACTCCGCTGGCCCACCTCTCTTCGCGCGCGGGCGACGTCCACTTCGATCGCGTGCTCTTCGACGACGGCTGCGTGGTGCTGGCGGCGAGCTGCAAGCCCTCCCAGCTGGCCGCGACCGCCGAGCGCCTGCACGAGGCGGCGGGCGCGGAGCTACCGGGCTCCGGCGTGACGGCCGTGGAGCTCTTCAGCGCCGTCTCGACGGAAGCCGAGCTGGATGAAGCGGCGGCGGCGCTCGTCGGTGCCGAGGCCGGGAGCGCGCTGCGTGTCACCCTGAACGCGGTGGACGCGCAGGGCCAGGGACTGCACCGCAGCTTCGACCCCGAAGCGGGCCGGCTGCGACGGACCGCGGAGGATCACGGGATCCATCCCGAGACGGCGCGGCGCATCGACCTCCAGCGCCTGCGCCACTTCGAGCTCGAGCGAATGGCCGCCGGCGAGAGCCTCTACTGCTTCCACGGCCGCAGCCGCAGCGTGCCCTCGGACGAGCGCATCTTCGTGCTGGCCGACGCCCGCAGCCGCGCCCCCGACGACGGACGCGAGGCGGCGCTGCACCTGGCGGCCTTCGAGCACTCCTTCTACGAGGCCACCACGACGCTGCGCCACATCTTGCGCGTGCGCGACCCCAAGCGCCGACTGCAGTGGAACCGCCTGGCCCTCTTCGTGTCGCCGGCCCTGTATCTGGATCCGGCCGTGGTGCAGCGGCTCTCGCGGCGCCTGGCGGCGGCCACCCGGCACCTTGGCCTCGAGAAGGTGGTGGTGCGGGTGGAGTTGCTCGACCGCGACGCACCGGAACGGCACCCCGAGCCCATCGAGTTCGTGATCACCGACCTCACCGGGTCGAACATCGAGATCGCGCGCCGCGCGCCGAGCCGCGCGCCGCTCGAGCCGCGCAGCGACTACGAGCGCAAAGTGGTAGACGCGCGCCGGCGTCGCCTGGCACACCCCTACGAGATCGTGCGCATGCTGACCGGCGGCGACTCCGGAGCCGGTGTCTCGACCCAGGGCCCCGCCCTGCCGGTGGGCCGCTTCGAGGAGTTCGACCTCGACCCGAATTTCGAGCAGCCCCGTGCCGTGAGCGTCGACGGGCGACCCTACGGCGGCAACAGCGCCGCCATCGTCTTCGGCATCATCACGACTCCCACCGACAAGGTGCCCGAGGGCATGGGCCGCGTGTTGCTGCTATCGGACCCGACTGTTTCCATGGGCTCGCTGGCCAAGCCCGAGTGCGACCGCATCGTCGCCGCCATCGATCTGGCCGCGGCCCGCGGGATTCCGCTGGAGTGGGTGCCCGTTTCGAGCGGCGCGCGCATCGCCATGGACAGCGGCACCGAGAACCTGGACGCCACCGCCCGCGTGGTGCGGCGCATCATCGAGTTCACCCAGGCCGGCCACCCGATCCACCTGATCGTGAGCGGTGTGAATGTCGGCGCCCAGAGCTACTTCGACGCCCTGGCCACCATGCTGAGCCACACGCGCGGGGCGCTGGTGATGACGCCGCGCGGCTCCATGGTGCTCACCGGGCGCGCGGCCCTCGAGGCCTCGGGCTCGGTGGCGGCCGAAGACGAGGTCGCGATCGGCGGCTTCGAGCGCATCATGGGCCCGAACGGGGAAGCCCAGTACCTGGCTCAGGATCTCAGTGACGCCTGGCGCATCCTCTACGAGCACTACCGCTACACCTACGTGGTTCCCGGTGAGAACGGACCGCGTCCGATGCCGGTTGCAGACCCGGCGGAGCGTTCCGTGGCCGACGCGCCGGTCGAGGCCTCGGCTGCGGGGGACTTCTCGAGCGTCGGCGAGATCTTCGACGCCGCGACCAACCCAGGCCGCAAGCGTCCCTTCTCCATGCGCTCGCTGATGGGCGCCGTGATCGACCGAGACGGCGGCCACCTGGAGCGCTGGCGCAGCATGGCCGGGGCCGAATCGGCCATCGTCTGGGACGCGCACCTGGGTGGACAGCCCGTCTGCATGATCGGGATCGAGAGTCACAACGTCGCGCGTCAGGGCTACCGCCCGCTGGACGGGCCGGCCAGCTGGACGGCAGGCACGCTGTTTCCGCTGTCTTCGAAGAAGGTCTCTCGCGCCCTGAACGCCGCCAGCGGCAACCGCCCGGTGGTGGTGCTGGCCAACCTCTCGGGCTTCGACGGCTCACCCGAGAGCATGCGCAAGCTCCAGCTCGAGTACGGCGCGGAGATCGCGCGGGCCGTCGTGAACTTCGAGGGCCCGCTGGTCTTTCTGGTGGTTTCCCGCTACCACGGCGGCGCCTACGTGGTCTTCTCACGCGAGCTCAACCCGGGCCTGCGCGCGGCCGCCCTCGAAGGCTCCTACGCCTCGGTGATCGGCGGCGCTCCCGCCGCAGCGGTGGTCTTCCCGCGTGAGGTGCGCGCTCGGGCGCTGGACGATGATCACGTCGCCGCGCTGGCGAAGTCGGCCCGCCTGGAAGGCACGCCCGAGGCTCGCGGCCGTTTCGAACGCGCGCTGTCCGACACCGTGTTGGAGAAGCAGGCCGAAGTGGCGGAGGAGTTCGACGCCGTCCACACCGTCGAACGCGCCCGGGACGTGGGCTCGCTCGAGGAGATCGTGCCCGTGGCCGAGACCCGCGCCTACCTGATCCGCGCCCTCGGCGACTGATCCGCTACTGGCGAGACTCGATGCCGCCGAGCACCGCGGCCTCGCGCGCGCGCAGCTCGGACTCCCGGCGGCTGCGCTCGTCGCTGTAGCGCGCGCAGAGCCCCTCGTCCTTCAGGCTGCCGAGGTTGGCGTCGACGTTGCGCAGCACGGCCCGCCCCGCAGCGGAGAGCAGCATGACGCCGGCCGCAACATCCGAGAGGATGTTCGTGTGCGCGCTGCGGGCGGCGCGCTCGGCCAGCTCGAGGCCCGAGGCACACAGGCCCGCCGCCTCGAGGGGAACCTCGGTGGCCTTCACCGTCGCCTCCTGCATGGCGGCCCGGCGCAGTGCCTTCTCGTCATCGCTCGCCTTGGGCAGGCGCATGGCCGCCATGAAGGCCTCGAAGACCTCGACGTCGGCGTCGACGCTGCGTCGCGCCGCCTCGAGTAGCGGGCGGCCCTCCTCCAGCAGCGCGTCGATGCCGGCCGGCGCGTCCTTGCGCTTGCACGTCACCTCGAGGGCCATCAGCACCAGGCCCAGGCCGAAGGAACCCGCCAGCATGCCGACCGAACCACCGCCGGGCGTGGGATCCGCGCTGGCGGTTCGCTCCAGCAGGCTCTGCGCCGTGTCACTCCACAGGGAATCCGCCATCAAGCCTCCTGGCGCTGGAGCTCGATGGCTCGCAGCAGGTTCCGGAAAACCAGGCTCGAGGTCACCGGGCCCACGCCGCCCGGCACCGGCGTGATGCGCTCCACCACGTCGATCGCCTCGTCGGTACGCACGTCGCCGGTCGTGCCGGCCTCGCTCCAGTTGATGCCCGCGTCGACGACCAGCTGTCCCTCGCGCAGATGCTCCGCGCCGACGAGGCCGCTGCGGCCCACGGCCACGAAGACGACGTCGCCCTCGCGCACCACTTCGGGCAGGTCCCGCGTGCGCGAGTGGCATACGGTGACCGTCGCGTTGCGATTCACCAGCAGAGGCAGCAGGCCCTTGCCCACGGTGCGGCCGCGGCCGACCACCACCACGCGTTGGCCCTCGAGGGGACGCACCGTCTCGGCGAGCAGGATGCAGGCCAGCGGCGTTGCCGGAGCCAGCGCCTCGTCTTCCCGGGCCGCCAGCAGCAGGCCCAGGTTGGCCGGGTGCAGGCCGTCGACGTCCTTGTGGGGATGGATGCAGGAGAGCGCCGGCTCGGTTTCGAGCTGCGCAGCCAGCGGCAGCGAGAGCAGCACGCCGTGCACCTTCTCGTCGTCGCACAGCGCGCGCAGCCGCGCCTCCAGCTCGCGCTGGCTGCAACCCGTGCCCAGGCTCACCAGCTCCATCTCGATCCCGAGCTTTGCGGCGTTCTTCGCCTTGCTGCGCTCGTACTGCTCGGCGGCGGGGTCGTCGGTCGCGAGCACCACGGCCATGCGCGGCTGCACACCGCGCTCTCGCCACTGCTCGACCCCTTCGGCCACCTCCGCCTTGATCTGCTTGGCGAGCGGAGCGCCTCTCAGGTGCTTCGGATGCGCTTCGACCATGCCAGTCCCCCCGTCGGAAGAGGGCACGCTAACGCATCCCCTGAAGCCTTGCCGGAACCGCGCTCAGGCCGGTTCGAAGACAACGGGCAGACGCTCGGGACCGCGAAACGCGTAGCCCGCGATCTCGGGCAGCTCTTCCTCGGGGTCGAGGCGCAGGCCGGGCAGGCGGTCGAGCAGTGTGCCGAGCCCGACTGAGAGCTCGAGGCGCGCCAGGTGCATACCCAGGCACAGGTGGCGTCCCCAACCGAAAGCCAGATGCGGCGGCTCGATCTCTCGGTCGAGCTGCCAGCTGTCGGCATCCGGATAGACCGAGGCGTCGCGGTTGGCGGAGCTGGTGAGCAGAATGATCGAGCTATCGCGCGCCACCGGGCAGCCCGCGATCTCGGTGTCGCGCGTGGTGACGCGATTCACCATGGTGACCGAAGTCTCCCAGCGCAACGTCTCCTCGATGGCTCGGGTCACGAGCGTGCGATCGGAGCGCACGCGCGCCAGCTCATCGGGGCGGGAGAGCAATGCCAGCAGCAGGTTGCCCATCACTCGGAAGGTCGTCTCGGCCCCGGCCGGCATCAGCAGGCGTAGGAAGCCGTAGATGTGCTCGTCGTCCAGACGCTCGCCGTCGACCTCGGCTCTCACCAGATCGCTGATCAGGTCCTGGCGCGGGCTCTGCCTGCGCGCCTCCACCAGCGGCTCCAGGTACTCGCGCATGGCCAGCGAAGCCGCCTGTCCGCGCTCCGGGTCGAGAGGACCGGTGCTGATGTGCTCCGCCCACTCATGGAAACGCGCGTGATCCTCGACGGGAACCCCGACGATCCCGGCGATCACCTTCACCGGGTACTGGCTGGTGACGTCGCGCACCAGATCCGACCGGCCCAGCGGCGCGATCGCGTCGACGAGCTCGTTCATCAATGGGCGCACCAGCTCGCGTTCCCAGCGCTCCAAGGCCGAGCGGCGAAAGGCGTGGGAGACGAGGCTGCGGTACTGGGAGTGCTCGTGCCCGTCCATG
>Ga0255057_10000309_pt1 | contig 27789 bp, 26 predicted proteins | sample Cases_109_6_MG_FD_189022 | JGI IMG/M metagenome (GOLD analysis project Ga0255057, IMG submission 189022) | Seawater microbial communities from Amundsen Gulf, Northwest Territories, Canada - Cases_109_6 | ecosystem: Environmental > Aquatic > Marine > Gulf | place: Canada: Northwest Territories... | reverse complement strand
CATCCGCCGTGTGACCGGCCGAGGTGTCGTAGATCGTGGCGGTATCCGTACACCCGGTGGCCGCCGTCGAGACCGTCCCCGTCTCAACGGTTACGACGGGATCCATCGTACCCGGCGGGATGCCTTCAAAACCGATCTTTTCAGACCCCGCGATCGGGACCTGCAGATCGAGGTTGCCCATTGTGGAGCCGGCCAAGCTCTGTTGGTCGAGGCCGACCGAGAAAGTCGTATCGTCAGTTGGCACCCCCGCCTCGATCGGGAAACTGACCTCGAGGGTCGCCGTCTCGCCCGGTCCCAGGGTCCCCGTGACAGGGGAGAGCTCTAGTGGTGTCACCAACCCGACGGTCGTCCAGCGGAGTGCGGCCGACCCGACGTTGCGAACCTGGACGGAGCCTCGAAAATCGTTGCGCGCCGATAGCGATACGGAACACGTGTCGAGAACCAGGATCCCAGTCACCGGATCCAGAGGCACGGACACCTCGAAACCATCTTGGCTCACTGTTGTGACTTCGGCTCCCCTTAGAAGGAATGAACCACTGTTACTCAGAATGCTCACTTCGAAGGTGACGCTGCCCACCTCCACGTTGACGTTTTCGAATATGACGGTGCCGGTCGATTCGAGTTGCTTTGTCCTCTCAGGCCGACCATTGACGCTCAGGGACGCGGTCTCGAACACCGTACATTCCAATCCCTGGGCGAGTCCCAGATCGATGCGCACGTCACTATCAACTGCGGATGCAGGAGCACTCGGGTTTTCTCGGCCACACGAGACTCCCACCACAGCGAGAGCCCCCAGTAGCGCGAGAATCGGCCTCGTTCGCGGATTGATCATGGAATCGGTTCTCCGGTGACAGTGCCTGTCACCCTCTCGGGACCGCCGTTGCCATTGCCATTGCCACCGCCGTCACCACCCGACCCCAACACACCCCCGAGGATGGCTCCGGCACCGATCCCGACGTACCAGAGGGGCTGACTCCAGATCGATCCACCGCATAGATCCTCGTCGTTGTATTCGAGCTCGCTGCGCAGGGCGGCTATCTGATCCGGCGACAGCGAGGTCACGAGTGCGGGCACAATCTTGTTGCGGTGGAGCTCGACTACTTGCCCAGGTCGCATTCTGAATGTTCGCCCGAGCGGGAAAACGACGGTGCCCTCGTCCAAGAAGACGATGCCGCGCTCGGCGTCCGAGGAGGTCTTGACCAGGACCTTGGCGTCGAGCACGGAGACCGGATTACCCGCTACATAGATCGTGAGCCTGCCCTCGGTCCACCGAGCCACCAAACTGCCCCGCATGACGTCGATCGCGATGTTGCCAGGCCGGAACGGGTCGTTCAACAGCTTGTACTCCGCGCCTTGTCCGACGCGTAGCGCGGCCCCCCCCAACTCTTCGTCTAAATCATTGTTTCGAATCTGTGGGAAGAATACGAGCCTGCCGGCCTGCCCCGACCGATCGACTTTGACCCGGGCGTGGAGACCGGCGTTCAGCAACAGGCCGTCGTCGAACATCAGTGCCTGGTCAGGACCCGCCGGCCTGGTCATCGCCTCTCGCTCGATGCGAACACTCGAGACCGGGGTCTTGATCGACTTGGTGTCCCGCCCGCCCCCAGTCTCCTGCCTGACGCAGTCAACCTCGGCAACTGGCTGCTGAGCGGTCTGTCCCAAAAGCCCCGAGACGTAGAACGTCGACGCAACGAGTGACGCGGAAACGTACCCGAGTATCCTTGTTATTTGCACTATTCTGACCTCGGCCTGCGCAGCGGACGGGGAGTTACCCTGCGAATTACCATCAATTTATACAAGTTCCGTGCCGATTGGAAATGCGGGGTTTGTGCCAATGGACAGGGCCCCGTTGGTGCCAACGGGGCCCTGTCCAAAAGGGGGTTTGTACCGGCTAGCTCAGATTACTCCGTGCTACCCGCGGGCGTGTCGCTGCTCCACGAGTCGACAGCCAGCAACCACTCGCCGTTTACGTTCTTGAACACGGCGACGTACTTGCCCGCGTCATCAAACGTCGAGCCGTCCGCGTTGATCATGGGACCGGAGTACGATCCGACGACGTAGGCGAGCTCGCCGGACTCGGGGATGCCTAGGTGGTCGATTGTGATGTCGCTCGCGCCAAACTTCACCTGGGTGAACATCTCCGCGAACCCGGCTTCAATCGCAGCCCTGCCCACCGCTCGCGGTGTGTTTGGCGCTGCGAGGATGGCGTCGTTCATATACAGGCTTGCCAGAGCAGTGGCATCCGCGGCTTCCGCGGCTTGACTCCACTTCTCATTGGCGATTTCAATGCCCGCCCGAATCGCCTCGGCGTCAACCGCGACGGTGACCTCCTCGGTCGCACCCGTCTGCTCAGCTTCCTGCGTTTGGCAGGCAGCGGCAAAACCGAGCACGAAAATCGCTACAAGCACTCTCATCGTTTTGAACATTGATGACTCCAGTTGTTGAGTGATTCTGTGTGGCCCGACCCAGCCTAGATCGTACACCGAAACTGCGGGCGGCGGCAAATGGTCGCCCCTACGCCTTCGGGATCTCCTTTTGCGGATCGACGAACGGCTTGGGCACGACGATAGCCGAGCGCTCGTCGCCCTCGTCCACGGTGACCGTAAGCTGGGTACCCAACTCCCCTTGTTCTGTCGGGAGCATGACGTAGCCGATGTTCTTTTCGAGCCGCGGAGAGTAGATCGCTGACGTCACGTAGCCCACCTTGGTCCCGTTCATGTGAGCGGCCCAGCGAGTCATGTTGAGGTCGAGCGGCTCGCCGTCGATCTCGATACCGACCAACCGACGTTGTGGACCCTCGGCCGCAATGCTCTCGAGCGCGCTCCGGCCGATGAAGTCAGCCTCCTGATCGAGGTTTACCTGCCAGTCGAGGCCGACCTCGAACGGGTTGGTATCGAGCGTAATATCGATTCCGTAGTTCAAAATCCCGGCCTCGATGCGGCGGATGTCCGAAGGCCCGGTGGGTGCGATGTCGAAGGCGCGCCCAGCTTCCAGTACGCGATCCCACAGGTCTGCACCGCGACTGCCATCTCGCAAGTAGATCTCATAACCGACCTCTCCCGTCCAACCGGTGCGCGTTACCACCACCGGGATTCCGTCGAGATCCGTCTCGGTGAAGTGGTAGTAACCCAGATCCAGTACCGCGTCTCCGAACAGCTCGGCCACGACTTGCCTTGACTTTGGACCTTGAATCTGCATCGGCGAAACGTCCGGTTCATCGATCTTGACGTCGAGACCGGAGTTCAGCGCCACCCCCTTGGCCCACAACAACACGTCGCTGTCGGCGACCGCCAGCCAAAAGTGGTTCTCCCCGAGGCGAAGCAGCACCGGGTCATTGATGATGCCGCCATCCGCGGCGGTAATAATGACGTACTTACCCTGACCGACTTGGCACTTACCCAGGTCCCGCGGGGTGAGCATGTTGGTGAAGGTGAAGGCGTCCGGACCGGTGATCTCGACCTGACGCTCGACGCTCACATCCCAAACCGTGACATCCCTGAGCAGCTTCCAGTATTCAGCCTCGAGGTCGTCGTAACAGGTCGGCAGGAACATATGGTTGTACACCGTATACCGGCGGCAGCCGGAGCGTTGCGTCGCCTCGAAGTATGGTGACCTTCGCACTCGCGCTCCGCGTTGGATTAATGCCATGTCAAAGCTCGCGGCCATCGAACCTCCCTCGTTCTAGTCGAGTCCCATCTTTGTGGAGTAGCCCAGTAGGGTCGATCAGCCTAAGGCGCGACGAGCGTCCCGGCCAGGCGATTTGGAGAGCCGCCGGAAGTTGCTTTAGGGACTGTCGACCGGCGCAGGGAAGAGTCGGTGGCTGTCGGTTTCGCCATCGCCCAGCTCGCCAAAGAGGCCGCGAACGCAATGAGTAGCGCGGCCCAACCGAGCTTGGTGGTGGTTGCCGTCGATCTTCGGGGTAGGATGGCACGGTTAGCTGGCATGGAGCCTCCCGTCGTTATCAAGAACTCTAGCAGCGACCGGAGGGGTTTAAAGGGCCGCTGTCGACTACGATAGCTCCCAAGGCGGATGGTTCCAGATGTAGCGCGCGATCTTCCATTCAGCGCCCTCACCCCGGCGCATGACCATGAGATAGTTGCCAGCGGTCGTGTAGAGTTGGCTCTCGCCCTCGTCCTCGATCGAAAACGAAAGTGACATCGTACCCCAGACGTAGGCGATATCACCGGCGCCTTCGATTTCCCCCGGGTTCATCTCGAAGTGAGGTACCGTCGAAGTCGGCGCATCGGGCGGCCAGAAGAACTCACGGATCGCTGCCGCGCCACTGACAGGGTCCGTTCCCAAAGCCGGGATGAGCACCGCGTCATCGGTGAGGGTGGCCATCACCGCTTCCGGATCGTTCGCTAGCCAGGCTGCAGGATAAGCCAGGTTCAACTCCCGAATCACTTCGATGTCCTCGGCGGTAAGCGGTTGGTCGACCGTAGTCTGTGTCGAGCAGGCCGCGCACACAGTCGCCAAAACCAAGAACCATCGCCCGCGATGGAAATGTTCTGACCACGTTGCCATAAGCCCTCCTGTTCCGTTTCTAGCGAATGCGAGGAAGATAACCGGCTTTGCGGTATCAGAGGGCATAGATGTGGCCTCGAGGGGCTCACGCGTCGCGATACCCCCCCAAAAAAAGCGGGGCGTTCCTGCGAACGCCCCGCCGATCACTAATATCGATCGCTGTTCCGCTCAGTCGCCGCCCCTCGGGCCCGGGGGCCGCATCGGGGAGACGCGCTCTTCTAGCTCTGCGGCGGTTAACTCGATCGCCTTGGCGTCCTTACCGGTCGCCTCGTGGATCTGCTTCTTCTGTGCATCGGTTAGCTCGATGCGTACCGTCTTCTCGTCTGACATTCCTTGGTTCCCTCCAGACAATGGTTGATGTCACCGGTTTGACTTCTGATCGGTGACTACGATTCAATCTTACCCTGGCGCTGGCGCCGATATCTAGGACTTGTGACACAGTGAACGCGTGACCTGAGGATGCACGGCACGTGTGCTCATTGGAGTCGCTATTCAGTGACATCTGTCACCGTTCTTCGTCATGTAGGACGAGGGCTGCATGTGAGACTCGGATCACCCGTCCCTCGGCTTGTAGCATTTCGCTGTCGAGGAGCTGTTTGAGCACCCTCGACACGACCTCCCGACTCGACCCGATTCGGTCCGCCAACTCCTGGTGGGTGGGACGAATAAAGACCAAATCCTCGCCTTCCGAGTGCGGCTCTCCATCTTTCTCGGCGATATCCAGAAGGGCCGAAAACAGACGATCTTTGACGTTCATGAGCGCGTGTTCGCCAACTCTCTGATAGGCGAGCCGGAGGTTTCGCGCGAGCTGGACCAGCATCGCCTTCTCGGCCACCTCTTCCCCCTCATACCATTCCCGAAGGTCGCGACGACCGAATTGGGCGAGGTGTGATTCACACGCTGTCGAAACCGTGGCCGGCTGGGTACCCCGGTCGAGCATGGACGTGAGCCCGACAAGACGACCCGGTCCGATCAAGTTCAGGCCGACCTCCTTACCGTCCTGATTGGTAAGGCTGACCCTCACCTGTCCATCGATCACAAAGTAGACGGACGGGGCCAGATCACCCTGATAGAACAGCACGTTGTTCTTCGGGTAAACGTGGCACCGCGCCTTCGAGACCAACGCCGACAAACCCTCATCGCTGGCACCTGCGAATAGCGGCGAATCGCGAAGCGTCTGCAGGCAAGCGTCGGTGGCCACCTGGGTGTTCACAGCCAGAGATCCAGTCGAACGGTGTGGCGGAACTTCCGAAAGACGAACTCGCCGACGCTTCCGTGGTCGGTCACGATCTTGGCGGCGCCGTTCATCCCGACCAATGGCATTCGGTCGCTCTGAGGAAACGGAACGACGGCCTCGACCCACCCATGCTGCGCGGCTGGGGCGACGCTCGTCACCGTTGAAACCCACTTCGTTCCCGGCCACGTTGAGATCTTCAGGCCCGCTCGCTGACCGGTCGCGATTCGACCGGCCTCCTTGATCGGAACGCGCACCCGGGCGGTCCGGCCATCGACAGAATCGAGTTCGAGCAGCAGATCGCCTTCTTTGAGCGCTTCTCCGACGCGCTCGGAGAGCCGATATCCCACGACGACCCCGTCGATTGGCGCTCGAACGAGCAGCCGTTCGCGCTGATCGCGCAGGGTGTTCAGCTCATTGTTCACCTCGTCCAGCACGGCACCGGACGAGGCCGCGACCCGTAGATCTCCCGTTGCTCTCGCCCTCGCCTCGGCGAGCCGCAGCTCTTCCGCACGCCGTTCGACGTCCGCGACGTCGGCTGCAAGACGCGGGTTCCACAACGTTGCGAGCGGATCTCCAGCGACTACGATGTCGCCCTCTTCGACGTTCACTCGTTCAAGCACGCCGTCGACCCGGGCAGTGACCAGCACCCGTTCCGTACCTTCGACCACGAACGATCCGTTGGCGCGGAAAGACCAAGGAAGCACGAACAGCAAAAAGATCAACAGTAAAACCCCACCACCCGCCCAACCCCACTTGCGCGGATCAGTTGTGGAGAACCGTGCCCTTAACGATGTCGTGGCGAATGTGGTCAGCTCTTGAAGGCGCCCGCGGCGACGCCACACCCCGCGACCGACCAAGAGAGCGATCAGCACCCAGGCCCACGGGCCGATCATGCCCCGAAGGATGACGGTCAGCCACAACACGCCGACGAAGATCGAAAACAAACTGTAGGCGATCGCCAGCCCACCGTAGTTCAGGAATATTCTTCGTTCCCGGGGGGTGACTGGCGGCTCGGACGCATCCAAACCCATGAACTTTGTCTTGAGTAACCAGCCCCAGTACCCAAAAGCGCGCCCGCGGAGATTGGGTACCTCCAGGTAGTCGGACAACGCGTAGTAGCCGTCGAGCGGGATCAACGGGTTCATGTTGCCCACCAAGCCGGTGATGGCCCCGATTAGCACCACCGCGAAAGCGATGTCGCTCACCAAAGTGCCATGCTCCAGCATGAGCCAAGCGACCGCGGCCAGAAACGCCAGGATCAGCTGGATCCAAGGTCCGGCTGCCGTCACCCAGAGTCGGTGTGCACGGCGCTCAAAGAGCCATGCGTCGTTGGTGTTGCAGAACAGCGCCGGCGTGAAGTAGAGCAGCATCCCACCGATCTCGTGCACCTCACCGCCAAACCGCTTTGTCGTCAGGCCGTGGCCGAACTCGTGGATAGTGCCGACGAACAAAAACACGACGTATAGCAGCACGTAGTCCCTGGCCCCTGCTTGACCGGTCGAGACGGCCCACGCGCCGGCGAAAAACTCCTGCCAGTTCATGATCACCAGCACGGCGAGCGCGAGGAACATCGCCACTGAGGCCCAAACGAACGCCGGCGCCCACATCCACCGCAGCGGAACGATCCAACGATCAAACAGCCGATCCGGATCGCCGATCGAAAACCGCATGCGCAAGATCGATCCCTTGGTGCGACCGCGCGCGCGGATCTTTCGATTCGAGCGGATGCGCTCCATCAGCATCAGGTGCTGCTCGTTCGGAGTGCGCTCGACCAGCCCGAGTCGCTTGAGCTTCTGGGCGAAGTCGGCCACCGTGCCAGGATCGAGCGTGCCGCCGAGTGTGGCGCCCGCTTCGTCGGCGATCTGCTCAGGAGTTCGGCTGCCGTCCATCAGATTCATCAGCGTGATCTCGGCTTCGCCGAACTGGGAGTACTTCCCCTCGACCGGTTCCTTGACGATGTAGTGAACTTTCCCATGGCTTTCGCGCCGGACGATCGTCAGGTTATCGCGCAAGAGCGGGTGCATCTGGAGGGCGCCAACCGTCACGGCTCTTTTGGCTCCGGTGAGAGTTCGGTGGTCCGGATGGGGGCGGCCAAGACTTCCGCGCCCGGCAACAACTCGCCTCTTTCGATGATCTCGACGATGACCTCGCGCGTTCCACTACCCGGGTCGATCGTCGGACTTACACGCACGACCTCTCCCTCCGCCGCCGCTCCGTCCACAGCGGTTAGCAGGATCGTCGAGCCGATCTCGAACCCCATCATCTCGCCCTCAGGGATGAGGAAGCGCGCCCGAAGGGGACTCATTGCGGTCACCCGGAATAGCGGCGTGTCGTTCATGACCCGCTGTCCGAGAGTGACGTAGCGCCGTGATACCACGCCCGAAAACGGAGCTCGGACATGGGTTCGCGCTAGCTCGAGCTTGACTCGGCCGAGCTCCGCCTCGGCTACCCGCTGGAGGTTCACGAGGGTTTCATGCTCAGCGGGGGCGGCGACTTCCTTGTCGAGGAGTTTCTTCGCACGCTCCGCCTTGGCGCGCGCCTCGTCCGCTCGGGCCTGCGCCGCCGCGACCGCCAGACCGACTTGCCGATCCTCCAGCCGGGCGAGAGTCTGACCCTTGCTCACCCGATCCCCGATATCGACCAAAATCGATCGGACCATCGTCGCGTCGGTCCCGCTGATCAACTCGTCGATGTACGTATGAACGTCGGTGTCGTTCTCGGAGTAGAGATGCGACCGATAGCGTCCCAGCTCCGAGCCACGGTCGTCTTCATCTGTGGTCCGCCCGAGCGCGTCCATCGAGCCCACTGCAAGCGCTGCTTCAGCCGGTTGCGACTCGATCTTCCTGCCGCACCCCGAGGCTAGCCATGCCAAACCGAGCAAGAAAACGGCGACTGCGAACGTCGGTGCGACTCTGTTCCTCATCTCCACATCCTCATTCGAGTCCAGTTGAACAACGGACGCAGCATCAACCAACCGATGGGGCGCAGCCCGGCCACGATCTTGGCCTTGGCTTCCATCCCCGGCCGCAACAGCCCTTCGGTGTTGTCGATTTCCGCCCGCACTAGGAACGTGGGCTCGCCTCCGGACACTGAATCCGCGTGCGCCGCGATCTTGTTTACCGTTCCGACGAACGTGTACTCGGGCCGTGCGGCGGTTCGGACTCGGATCTCCTGACCTTCCTTCACTCGACCGATGTCGCGCTGAGCGACCCGCGATTCGATCTCGAGCCGGTCGGTCCTACCGAGGGTCACGAACGTTTCTCCCTCACGGAGCCACTGACCCACCATCTCGCGTGGACGCGGCGTCAGAACCACGCCGGCTTGTCTGGCTGTAAGGAGGGTTCGGTTCATCCGTTCGTCGATGACTGCCAGACGACTCTCCATCTCTCGCGCCTTGAGCTCCGCGACCTGGGCAGCTCCCTGGTCTCCGCGGCTCCGAGCCGCGGCAGCATCCCTGCGCGCGACGGCGAGGGAGCCGGTAACCTCCTGACTTTCGATGCTCAGGTCGTCGGCCCGCAGCAGCGCCAGCGCCTGACCTGCGGCGACTTCCTGGCCTTCTTCGATCCGGACCTCATCGATCAACCCGGCCACCGTCGCCCGAACCGGTGTGCGCTCTCCGGGCAGCAGCACCGTCTCCGGTGGCTTCACCCGCGCTCCCCAGGGGACGAGGAGGATCGCCGTGACCACCGCGGCCCGGATACCGATCCGCCTGAGAAGCGGACGTCCCCGCTCCCCAACCAGCTGGCGTTTCCAACCGCCGACTCGTTCGACCACACCGATGAACGGGACCTGGTCGTAGAGCTGCGCGTTGCGCAATGCGACGGTTGTCTGATTGACAAGCAACCCAAGCTGCTCGAGTTCGGTTTCGGGGAAGCAATCGGGTGTCTTCGACTCGAGATAGAGCGCGCCCAACCGCCCTTCCTCGTCCTCGAGCCTGGTAGCGCAGATCGACTTTGCCCCCGAACGATCGAGGTACTCGGCGAAACTCTCGCGCAGCGCGCCTGCCACATCGTCTTGGGAGTCGACATCAGCCACATAGGTGAGCGCGTCTCTCTCCGCGAGCCACGGTATGAGCCGCTCGAAATCGCGTACATCGTCAGAGTTCATCTCACCCGGCTTCTGGCCGGATATCGCTTGAAGCGAGAGGCGTCCCCCGCGATCGAGCGCGATCGCCGCTCGATCATACGGCAGCGCCTGACTGCCGAGATTGACGACCGAAAGCACCAACCGATCGACATCCAGCGTCGAGGTGAGTTCCTGGCTGATGCGGAGCAGGGATTTGAGGTCGCGGGCCTGCTTCTCGGCCACGTGAAGCTGAGCGTTACGAAGCGCCAGCCCAGCGGTCGCGCCCAGCCCGTTGAGCAACGCCATGTCACCTTCGTCGAACTGCCCGTTTCCCGAACGTTTGTTGAGCAACTGGAAAACGCCCAGAACCTCGTCTTGCGCCTTCAGAGGCGCGGCCAACATCGAGCGCGTGACGAATCCGGTGGCCTCGTCGACCTGGTGGACGAAACGCGAATCGCCACGGACGTCGCCCACCAACTCCGACTCTCCCCGCCGAGCGATATCGCCGACGATCCCCGCACCCAGCGGGAGCTCCAGATCTTTTAGACGCTCGCTTGCCGGCCCGCGAGCGAGATGGCACACCACGCTGCTGTTGCGGCAGAGCCAGATCGACCCGGCCTCCGCGTCCAGGATGTCGAGCACGCGATCGAACAACCGTGGCAGGAGCTCGTCGAGATCGAGCGTCGAGTTGAACTCGAGCGACGTCTCGTACAGCAGGTCTGCGTGCTCTCGCCGTGTGGTCGCAGTCGGGCTCGCGGTCATGAGATTCCGCTCATGTGGCTGGCCTCTTCCCGAATCGGTTGTGCTATGGCCTGTTGAGAGGGAGACCCTGCGGCGGCTCGGCGGTCTTAGGATCCTTCGTGGCGTCGCTAACGGCGTCGCGGAGGAGGCGAGGATCCGTAGCTTTGCGTCTCCGGCTTTTGCCGGATTTGCCTTTTTCTTGGTCTATTCGCTCACTTGTAACACTTTGTAACACATTAGCATAGCAGGGCAGCGAAGGGCCTGTCTGTGGGGAAAGTCACCAAAACCGCCTATCCCTAGCCTTGCTCCGTTAATCATATCTGATCGACCGTCACCATATCGTCCCCCCCCGAGCGGAGGCGCTCCTGCGAGCGCCCCGCGGACCCCGCGATCAGGTACCCCTGCGCTCCAGCTCCCCACAAGCGATGATCGTCGTCATGGGGCTAACCGCTTCGGCGTTGTGGATGTTGATGTAGTAGCTGCCGTTCGGGTCAAGCACGACTTCAAGATTGGCGGTAGCCGTGTAAATGCCCTCCGCGTCCGGCTCGAGCATCGGGTAATCCTCTGCCCTCCCGAGGATCGGCCCGTTGGAACCATCCTCACAGCTCCCAACGTGAATGTGCCAGGGGTACATGCCCTCGGGCATTTGTCCCTGCAATGTGACGGACGACCGGGCTCGCTCGTCGGTCAACCGCGACGTCGTCACGTTAGCGACGAACGTCTCGCCATCGGCCTCCAGTCCCCCAACGTGAATGTCGCCGTACCATCCCTGCGCGGGCGCCCGCCCGGCGCGACCACCGCTCTCGGTAGCGCAGCCGATTGCGACCATCCCCATTACGGCGACTAGTACCGTAAACGCTCTGTCCATCTTTCCCCCTTGCGGTCGATGCCATGAACTGTTGAGAGGGGAGACCCTGCGGCAGCTCGGCGGTCTTGAGGATCCTTCGTGGCGTCGCTGACGGCGTCGCGGAGGAAGCGAGGATCCGTAGCTTTGCGTCCCCGGCTTTCGCCGGGTTTGCCTTTCTCTTGGCCTACTCGCTCACTTGTACCACCTTAGCATAGCTCACTTGTACCACTTTGGCATAAAGGGAACCGAGGCCCGCGTCTGTGGGGAAAATCCCGTATCGTCACTTCGACTAGACTTACTTTATGGGCATGGAGACCTGGTCGCATACACCCATGGCTTATGGTAGCATACCGATTGATCGAGTCTGGATCGCTCACGCGATCCCAGCAAAGGGCCGGGCCTGCATGAAGAGGATCGATAGCGACGGCTACCGGCGACGCCGCTCGGGCCTCCGGTGAGCGAAGCGCTGCCTCATCGGCTAGCGGCAGTATGGTTCGCTGACATCGTGGGATTCAGCCGCCGTACGGCTGAAAACGAAGATGAAGCCCTAAAGCTCGTTCGGTTGTTCCAACAGCTGGCCGAGGGGGTGGCGGGCCACTTCGGTGGTCGGGTGGTCAAGTTTACTGGCGACGGGGCGTTGGTCGAGTTTTCCAGTACTGAGGCCGCGGTCAAAGCCGCGTGCTCTCTTCGCGTCGCCTTCAGCGAGCAGGCGAAAGCGGCCGGCGTCCCAGACGCCAATCTCCACATCGGTATACACGTAGGTGAGGTGGCAACCGCCCCCGACGGCGACATCTACGGCGAGGGGTTGAATGTTGCCGCGCGACTCGAAGGCGTCGCTGAGCCAGGTCAGGTTCTCGTCAGCAAGGATGTCTGGCGGCAGCTTCGCCAGCGGCCGGGATTCGAGTTCGAGTCGCTTGGGGAACGAGACCTAAAGGGCTACGATCGGCCGCGGGCGGTCTACGCGGTAGATATCGAGGGCACCCTGGAGTGGGATGTGGCCGAGGGTGGTGCGGTGGGCTTCATGGGGTGGCGGGCGTTTCTGGCGAAGCTCAGGCGTCGCAAAGTGCTGCGCGCGGCCGGCATCTACGTCACGTTGGCGTTTGTAGTTATCTCGATTGTGCTGGCGACATTCCCTGCGTTGCTGGTTCCCAGCTGGATCACGCGCGCGGTCGTGGTCGCCGTGATCGCTGGTTTTCCGCTGGCGCTCGTTCTGGCCTGGGAGTTCGAGATCACGCCCGAAGGGGTGAGAAGGGCCCGGCCGGTCCCCGGCGAGTCCCACGTGGCACGTCGCGAAAAGCTCGCGTATCTCGGATTTGGTGTCCTCATCGCCCTGGTCGGTTTAGGGCTCTCGGTTCGCTACTTGCCAATCGTGGAACAGGCGCCGGCAAGACTCAAGCTCGACCCCAATCGACTCGCGGTTCTCTATTTCGACGACTTCAGCGAAGGCCAGCAGCTGGGGTTTTTGGTCGACGGCCTGACCGATGCCCTTATCAACGAGTTGGGTCAGGTGCCGGGCCTGGAAGTCGTTTCCCGGAGCGGTGTGCAGCCCTTCGCCAATGCGAACGTGCCGGTGGACAGCATAGCTCGCGTGCTCGACGCAGGAACTTTGGTTCAAGGCAGTGTCGCGGAGTCGGGCGATCTGCTCCGCGTGACCGTCCAGTTCATCGATGGAGCTTCGGGAACGGTGATCGAGAGCGAGAACTTGGAGCGGCCGCGAGGCGAGCTGTTCGCGCTCCAGGATGACCTGGCGCAGCAGGTCGCCGATTTCCTCCGCCGGCGGTTGGGCGAGGAGGTGCGCCTTCGCGAGATGCGGGCCGGTTCGCAAAGCGTCGAGGCGTGGGAGCTGGTCCAGCGCGCCACACAAATACGGGAGGAGGCCGGACCTCTCGTGAAGGCCGGCGAACTGGATGCGAGCGCGGTCCAATTCGACCGAGCCGACTCCCTGCTGGCTCGAGCGGAAGCGCTGGATCCGGCTTGGGTAGAGCCGTTCGTCCAGCGCGGCTGGTTGGCGTACTGGCGATCGAGGTGGAGCTGGTCTTACGACCAGCAGCTATCGGAGCGCTGGATCGAGACTGGCCTCGGTCACGCCGACGGTGCCATGAACGTTGAGTCCGATCACGCGGAATCGCTGTCGCTGCGGGGACACCTCAAATACTTGCGTTGGCTCCGGGGTTTCGAGTCCGACCCAGCGCGCGCGGGGCAGCTCATCGAAGAGGCAGAACAGGACCTGCGCGCGGCGACCGCGGCGAACCCGGCAGACGCAGCTGCACACGCGATGCTCAGTCACCTTTTGGAGGCGCGCGGGGCCACGGTCGAAGCCGCTATCTCTGCTCGTCGGGCGTATGAGGCCGATGCATACCTCAGGGAAGCGGACGACGTCCTGTGGCGGCTCTTTACCACTAACTACGATCTGAATCAGCCAACCGAAGCGAATCGCTGGTGCCGAAAAGGCTATGAGCGTTTCTCGGAGGAACCGCGTTTCGTCGAGTGCCCGGTGTGGCTCATGACGATGCCAGAGGTGGTGCCCGATCTAGAGGAAGCGTGGAGGCTGCTCGGGGAGTACGTGGATCTCTCGCCCCCGCAAGGAAAGGAGTTTTCGCGCCGATGGCTGCAGCTAGCCGTGGCAGCGGCTGTGGCTCGCGCCGGGTTGGCGGACAGTGCCAAGGCGGTCGCGAAGCGCGCCCGCACAGACGAGGAGATCGACCCGAGCGGCGACCTGATACAGACCGAGGCCCTCGTGTACACAATCATAGGGGACCACGACGAAGCGATGCGGTTGCTGACGGCTTTAGTCGAAGAGCATCCCGGCCAGAGAACCAATGTCGTCGAGACAGGGTGGTGGTTCAAAGACCTCGAGACTCGCCCCGGTTGGCGAGCCCTGGCGAACAGCGAAGAGTAGTGTCGTGAACCTGCCGATTGCGCGAAGGGCGGCCCCAGTTGGTGGTCGCCCTTCGCGTTTTGCGGTGCTTACGGCACGACAGCAGCAAACGGGCTGAGCGAGCCCCCTCTGCCGCCGAGCCCGCCCTCCCGCGGGTTCGCGTATAGCGGTGTGGCGCTCAGCGGACTTCCGCCGAAAAGCTGCTGGAGGTAACTGGTGGTTGACGCCGTGGGATCTACCTCGCATCTCAAAGGGCAAGGTGTGTCCCTGTCCAAGAACACGAGCGTGCCCGAGACGGGATGGGCCAGTCGCGCTTTCTCAAAGCTGTCGATTTCCGAGTGATGATACCACGCGCATATTCCCATCGTGAAAAAGTCGCGACTGTCTGTAATTGTAAACGACGGGTTAGCGGAGAAGTCTATGATCGGTGGGAAGACCTTTCTCCCATGAAAGGGCAGCGGGTGATCTTGCGGCTCCGGGCTGCCGGTCACGAGCCCGATCGTGATTTCCGTTCCCGGGGCGACTTTCCCTGAATCGCTGCCGATGGTGCTCGCCGGGATCTTGATACAGGCTCTTGGGGCCCGCCGATTGGGCCAGGCAAGCTCGAAGTCCTGCCCCGCCTCTACGATTCCAGATTGCACCAACCCTTGGGGCGGGAGAGAATCGATCTTCCCATCGACCCCGATGACCTTGAATTGGACGAGGGCCGCAAGGATAACCGCGCCTACGGCACCCGCGACAACACCGGTGATCGCAGTGGTTTTAATATCCAAACTCATACTTGCCTCCAGGTGGGATCGCGGGGGGGGGACGGGACGGGTGAATACCAACCCCCGACCCCGATAGTAGTAGCGTATCCTAACTCGTTGCGACGTGTCAACTTGTGACCGTCAATGACGCACGCAGGGCAACCCACGTGGGCCGCCCTGCACGGTTTTATCAGCTACAAACTGTTGGAGCCTGGCGGTGCCTGCTTACTGCTCAACTGCCGCGAACGGGCTGAGCGATCCCCCCTTGCCCCCCAGGCCGCCTTCCGGTTCCGGAGCCGCGTAGAGCGGGTTAGCGGTAAAGGGACTTCCCGCGAACAGCTGGCGAAAGAAGCTGGCGGAGCTCGAACCGTTGCAGTCGGGGGTACACCTCAGATGACAGAGGTCGGCTTTTTCGTTCGCCGGGGTCAAGAACTCCAGCGAGGTGGTGCTTGCTGGTGCTCGGGCCAACCGGGCGTTGTTAAACCTAGGCGTATCGGAACCGTGATACTGCACGCACATCGCGATCGTGAAATAATCCGCTGCGTTTGTGATCGTGAATAACGGATCGGCTGAGAACGCGACGATGGGCGGGAACACTTTCTTGCCTTTGTCCTTCGCGTGATCCTTGAATCGCTTCGGGTAATCAACTGACTCTGAACTCTCCGTCACCAGCGAGATCGTGATCTGCGTGCCGGGGGCGACTTTCCCTTCCCCTTCGCCGATGGCGCTCGCCGGAATCTTCATGTGCGCCTTTGGTGCGTTCTGGGGCCAGCCGAGCAGGAAGTCCTCGCCCGCCACGACATCACCGCTGACGCTCGCCTGAGCGACCGCGGATCGCTGCCACCCAACGATGAGCGCTGTGAGAAGAAGGACTGAAATGAGATACCGCATTGTTACCTCCGAGCGGGGGTCTCGGGGTCAGGCTGGTCTGCGGACGCGCGGATCGAACCATGCGACCCCACGGAGGACTTGAGGATACCCCGCGGGCATACATGGTGCAATCTCGCATGTGCGACCTGGCAGCTTCGTGCCCAACGGGGTACATCTCTAGCGATTAACAATCGAATGTTGATTCTCACTTAGGAGTGACATGAAAAAGAGCGTGGGGTTTCTTACCGCAGCGATCGTCTTAACACTGACCCTAGCGGTGCCAACGGCGACCAGGGCTCAGGAGAGCATCGTCATTGAGGTTACGGCACCGGTCAACCTCAACGCGCCCAACCGACCTTTAGACGAAGTCGAGCGCGATCAGTGGTCGAAGCCGATCGAGACACTCCAGTGGGTCGGTGTTGGGCCCGGCGACGTTGTCGTCGACTTCCACGCGGGCGGCGGCTACGCGACGTGGATTCTGTCGCGTTGGGTGGGTCCGGAAGGTGTCGTGTTCGCCGAAATGGCGGGCCGCCGCGCGGGCGCACTTCAAGAACGGGTCGAGAGCGGCGACCTGGCCGAGATCGGCAACGTCGTTTTCGTCGGCGGCATCGATGAACTCCCGACCGACAGCTTGGATGTCTTCTACGTGGTTCGGAATTACCACGACTACGGCGCCGAGGAAGTGTCCGCGTTCCTAGATCACGTAGCCCGTTCTCTAAAACCCGGCGGTCTGTTTGTCGTCATCGACGTGCGCGCCCACGAGGGTCGGGATGACGACGGTCACCGGATCGCCGAGGAAATCGTCATCGAGGAGACCACGGCGGCCGGCTTCGAACTCGTCGATTCGACCGATCTACTGGCGAATCCGGACGACAGCTACGAGGGCGCGCAGTGGGACAACCGCGATCAACTCGACCACTTCGCGCTCAAGTTCCGGGCGCCAGAAAGTGAGAGCAGCGAAGACTACTAGGAGCTCCCCCTACGGCAGGTACTTCTCCGGTAGCGGACCCGCGCCGACCTCCTCGTCCCACGCGACGCCGGCGATCCACCAGCGACCGTCGTTGTAGACGAGCTGGAAGCTGTTGACCCCGCGGCCCAGGATCTCGTCTTGGTCCCACCGGTGTTTCTGATAGGTGCTGAACGCCTGAGCAACGTCGCCGAACTGCTCGATGACGGTAGCGATCTCCTCTTCCTGAAAACCCTGATCCTCGGGTCCGCCGATCGGGTTGTTCTCGGCGTAGTAGTTATCGATCCAATCGACGAAATCCTGGACCGACAGGATCTCGAACTCCCCGCCCCGCTGCTCGGTGCTCGGGATCATGAGCGCACCCGGCAGGAACAGACCGCGGAAGCGATCCCAATCGAAGTCCTCACCGGGCTCGCGCGCCAGCGCGTCATAACCCGCGAGTACGATCGCCCTCGGTGACGCCACATCTTCCGGGCGAACGTCAGCCGTCTGACCAAAGAGCGGTGTGATCGAAACAACCAATAATAGAGCTGCAAACCCTGGGGCAACGATCTTCATCGGTAATCTCCTGACTGGGGACACGAGGGCGAGAATTTCATTCCGAAGACGGTTCCCGTCCGTGAATCGTTCATTCAAGTAGCTTGAGCCACGTGGTAACCCGCGTTCTACTGAGCATTCTCCTGATCACTGCCGGTATCGTCGTTTCGCTCGTTGCGATCGACGTGGTCCAGGTCGACCCAAAAACGGTCCATGCTCCGAACTGGATCCTCGGCCTTTTGGGCCTGCTGTTCGTGGGTGGAGGCCTAGCGACGATCGCCAGGCCACAGAGCGGCCTCGCTTCGTGGTCGGCCGGGACCGTCGTCATTGCGATCACCGTCGTGTTCGCTTGGGTATCGCTCTACGGACCAGGCGAGCAGTTCTCGGGCGATCTCCCCTTCTTGTCGCGCGAGATCAATGTGACGATCGCCAGAATCCTGTTCGGGTGCGTCGCGTTGCTCGGCCTGGCGATCACCGTCGCAGCGGCCAAAAAAACCTGGGACCGATCCGATAGTCAGACCTCCAGCGTTGACCCAAATGCAGACGCATAGGTATATCAAGATTCGCATAGATAAAACCCTGCCTGACAGGATTCATAGTTGAAATTCTGTCGTTTTCCGGGTATACAGTATGTGTAGGAAACACTGCAATCACGGGCCGAACGGAGGTTTGCATGGAAAAGAAATTTAGCATGTGGCGCATTCTGGAGATGTTTGTCGCGGTTCTAGCAGCGCTCGTAGCATGGTCAATTCTCTCGCTGTCGAGCCTCTGAGAACCTAGGCTCTTCAGTCTAATCCCCTGCGGGTGCCCCGGGTCCGGGGGTTGGGGCACTCTCCACAGCCGCCGTAGTTCCTCGCAGTGTCTTATATGGAACTGCGCGAACGGGTGGTGATCCACCCGGCGATCACGATACCACCGATCATCGCGCCGCCACCCAGTGCCAAGACAGGTTGCGTTCCCACCAAGATCACGAGGATTGCCAGATAAAGGGCAATCGTCAGCGCCGGAATCCACGGGTGTCCGGGCACCTTGAACGGACGTTCCAGGTCGGGCCGGATCTTTCGGAGCCGGAAGTACCCTGCCAGCACCATCGCGTCTACCGTGATCGCCACCATCATCATGAATCGGATGATCAGCTCGAACGCGCCCGACAGGGCTAGGATCCCGATCCAGATCGATATGAAGATCAGCGCATTGCGCGGTGTTCCCCGCGCATCGACTCGGGCCAACGCCTTGAACGCGAGGCCGTGTTGGGAAAGCCCGTACGCTACGCGCGGCATGCCCAAGAAGTTGACGTTGATGCTACTCAGCAGAATCAACAGGCTCGCAACAACGACCAGCTTCCCCGCTATGGTCCCGAAGACACCGGCGACGGCATCGCTGGCGACCAACTCCGAACCTGCCATCTCGGCCGGCGTGAGCGCGGCCAAAAACGCGACGTTGATCAGCAGGTACAGGACCATCACCGCCACCGCGCCACCGAGGAGTATTCGGGGCAGCGCCCACCCAGGATCTTTCACTTCCTCGGCCATCTTGGCCGCGTCTTCCCATCCGTAGTAGGCGAACGACACCGACTGGTAGGCAAGCGCAAACCCCAGCAAGCCAAACTCGGTGGTCGTCAGCCCGCCCAAGCCCCCCGCGAAGCCGGCCATGTCCCCGGCCCAGATCCCCGCGGCGGCGATCAGGAGGATCACCCCCACCTTGATCGCGGTGGTGACGTTCTGGAAAACGGTGCTCGTCTCGAGCCCGCGAGTGTGGAGGAAGAAGTAGGCCAGGACGACGCCACCGGCGAGGATCGGAACCGAGCCTTGCCCCGCCAGGATCCGAACGTACTCGGCGATGACGACGGCTTTCGACGCACCGGAAAAAGCACGCGTCACCAAGAGCTCCGACCACCCGGCCAGAAACCCCATCGTCGGACCCCAGGCGTGGCGGGCGTAGACGTACTTCCCGCCCGCTTCTGGGAGCGCGGCAGCCATCTCGGACAGCACTAGGGTGCTCAAGCCGGCCACGACCCCACCCAACACCCACACCCCGAGGATCAACCACGCATCGCCCAAGTATCCCGCGATGAGTCCGGGAGTACGGAGGATTCCGGCCCCGATAACGATGCCGACCGTGATCGCCATCCCATCGCGGATGCGCAAGACACGGTGCAGGGACGGTGCGTCGGACATCGTCATGACGGATCCATTCTAATAACCTATGCGGTCTGCATGACAGCACAGCGCGAACGTTGGCGGACACCATCCAAACCGGGTACGATCTGGCCGATCAGTCTGATTCTTCGGCAATCGATAAGCAACAGACAAGGAGACGGGTATGCACTCGCGTTTTTCGACTTTGCTCTTGGGCTTTTTCTTGACTTTGCCCGCCTGGGCGATAGCCCAGCAACCCGCTGACCAATTGGGCGAGGTCAGCTTTGAGACGTCGTGCACGGACGAAGTGCAAGCCGACTTCAACCGCGCCGTGGCCCTACTCCACTCGTTCGAGTTCGAAGAGTCGCGTGGTGTGTTCACATTGATCGCCGAGAATGATACAGACTGTGCGATGGCCCACTGGGGCGTGGCGATGACGTACTACCACCCGCTCTGGGGACCGCCGAGCGAGAGCGACCTCGAGTTCGGAAGCGCCGCGGCCAAGAAGGCTCATAGCCTGCCCGCAACGGAGCGCGAGGAAGCCTTCATCGCCGCGATCGCCGCCTTCTACCGTGATTACGAAACACTCGACCACCGGACGCGGGCGCGCGTATACGAAGATGGGATGGCCGAGGTGCACGCGGTCGCACCCGAAGACCGCGAGGCCGAGATCTTCTACTTGCTGGCGATCCTCAGCAACGCCGACCCGACCGACAAGACCTACGCCGTGCAGAAGCGAACCGGGGGCAGGGCCGAGGAGCTGTGGACCGAGATGCCAAACCACCCCGGGCTAGTGCACTACATCATCCACAGCTACGACTATCCGCCACTCGCCGACAAAGCCGTCGAGGCCGCCCATCGATATCTGGAGATCGCTTCGGCACTTCCCCACGCTCTGCACATGTCGTCGCACATCTTCACGCAGGTCGGGCTGTGGGATGAATCAATCCATGCCAACACACTTTCGGCCGAAGCGGCTCGCGAGCGCGGCAAGCAGACGGGAGCACTGGCACAGGCTCAGCTGACCGAGATGCACGCGCTCGACTACCTCGCTTACGCCTACCTACAGCAAGGCAAGGACGAGAAGGCCCGAGAGGTGCTCGACCACATCAATTCGATCCAGGATCTCAACTGGAAAAACGGCGTGGTGGCGTTCAACGCCGGTGCGGTTTCAGCCCGTTACACCTTGGAACGCCGCAGGTGGGAAGACGCCGCATCGCTGCCCCCGCCGATAGAAGCCGAACAAGCCGGCGGCGATTACCAGACTCGGGCGCTGGTCGCCCTGCGCTACTGGGCGCGCGCGGTCGGCGCAGCTCGCAGTGGTGATACCGAGAAGGCCGAGCAGGATATCGCGCGACTCGAGGAGCTGGCCGCAGAGCTACACGACCATCCCAACGTCTGGGCGCGAAACACTAGTGAGGTGTTGCGTCTCGAGGCCGCCGCTTGGCTGGCGCTGGCAAACGGCGAAGACGAGCAAGCACTCGAGCTGATGCGTTCAGCAGCTGCGCTGGAGGACGAGACCGACAAGAGCTCGCTTAGCCCGGGGCGCGTTCTGCCCGTGCACGAGCAACTCGGAGACATGCTGATGGAGCTGGGCCATGCAGCGGAAGCGCAACGGGAGTACGAGATCTCGCTTGGGCATGCGCGTGAGCGGTTCAACAGCATTTACGGTGCAGGGCGAGCGGCGCAGGCGGCCGGAGACGTGGACGCGGCTCGCAGTTACTACGAGCAACTACTGGAACTCACGGTTCCAGATAGTCCGCGCGTCGAGCTCGACGAAGCGACCCAGGTCCTCGCCGAGGCGGTGTCGACCACGGAGTAAGCCGGCACGCGAAACGCGTTGAACTCTAAGGCGAGACGGCCATCGGGTGCTTGGGCTGGTATAAGCCCAGCTCTCCGCCGCCCGGCAACTGGAAGGTCGTTCGGATCCCCCAGCTCGTGTCGACCGGGGCGCTGCAGGGAACGTCATGCTTCGCCAGCTCAGTCATAGTGGCTTCGAGGTCATCACACATCAGGTAGAACTCGTGAATGCCGTTCTTGTCCGAAGGGTGAAGCGCTACCTCGGATGGTGGTAATGCGAAGATGAGCCACCCGTCGCCCGCATCGACGAAGCTGAATCCCAGAACGTCCCGGAAGAACGCGCGGTCTGCTTCTGCGTCTCGGGACGAGATCACGACGTGGCCAGCAGTAAACACGGAACGCCCCCTTTTCTGTTAGCCGAATGAACCCTCATGTGTGTAGAAGCTGCGGTCGTGCTCGTGCCGTGGCTATCGGCGCTCTGATTGATCGCGTCGGCGGCGACAAGTCAGCACGGGGTCTCGGCCCCTTTCCGCGCGTAGAACCACCAGTTGACGACCAGACAGCTCAGGTAGTACGCCGCGAAGCCGTAAAGCGCGTACTCGGGAGTCCCGGCTTGGATCTGTGTGGCGAAGATCTTCGGGATCAGGAAGGCGCCGTAGGCGGCGATCGCCGAGATCCAGCCCAGGACGGGACCGGCCATCTCCTTCGAGAAGATCATCGGCACCATGCGAAAGGTCGACCCGTTGCCGATGCCGGTCGTGGCGAACAGAAGGATGAACAACAACAGGAATGGAACGAAATACTGCTCGGGGTTCATCGACTGGCTGGCAAGCGATACGTACCAACCCGCACCGATCGTCGCCCCGATCATGACGATCGTGTCCCAGTGCGTGACCCGCGCGCCACCGATCTTGTCGGACAACCAGCCGCCCACGGGCCGGATCAGTGCGCCAACGCCGGCGCCTATCCAAATGTAACTCGACGACAACGGCGCATTCGGGTTGATGATGCTCTCGGTCAGCGGGTTGCCCAAAGCATCCACACGGATCACGCCGAACACGTCGTCGATCAACTTTGGGAACGCGTTGGCGTACCCGATAAACGAGCCGAACGTCATCGTGTAGAGCCACGTCATGATCCAGTTGTGCTTGTACTTGAAGATCGAAAACTGATGAACCAGATTCTCCTTGGTCTCCCTAGGAGTCAGGTACCGCATCGCCGCCAGTGTGATGATCACCGCCACGGCGATCAGGACGAAGATCTTTAGTAGCTCCGGAAAACCGCCCCACGGGACGATCAACAACACGATGCCCGCCGCGGCGCCGAGAAATCCGAGCGCCGTCAGCCAGAGGTACTTGGCAACCGCGACCGGTGTGGAACCGCACTTGTGCTGGGGCAGGTTGTCCATGAAGAAGAACGCGGCCACGCCAAAGAAGGCGAGGATCGGAATCCAAACGAGACCGGCATTCTGAACCCAAACGGTGACTTCGCCGCCGTCCCTACCGGGAATGACGTAACCGTCACCGCCGAGGCTTCCGAAGGCGCCAAAGGTGATGATCCATGGCAGAAGGAACTGCATGACGCTGACGCCCAGGTTTCCGATACCGGCGTTCAGCCCGAGAGAGAGTCCCTGCATCCGCTTCGGGAAGAAGAAGCTGATGTTCGACATCGAGGACGCGAATGCGCCGCCGCCGACACCTGCAAGAGCAGCGAGAAGAATGAAGACGATGAACGGCGTATCGGGGTTCTGTAGGGCGATTCCGGCGCCAACCGCCGGCAGTAGCAGCAGCGTGGTGGTCATGAACTTCACGTTCCTGCCGCCGCAGATGGCGATCATGAACGAGTTCGGGACGCGCAGGGTCGCGCCTGTCAGACCGGCCACCGCAGGGAGCATGAAGAGAAGCGCCCGGTAGCCGTCGCCACCGTAGGGCTCCCCACCATTCATGAAAGTGAAGTTGAACAGCGTCTCGTCGGCGAAGTGAAGCTGTTGGATGAACTTCGCGACCATGCCCCAGTACAACCACACGGCAAAGCCGCACAGCAGATTGGGGATCGAGACGACGAGGTTGCGCATCGCAACGCGTCGACCCGTCTCTTCCCAGAACTGCTCGTCATCCGGATCCCAACGGGAGAGACGGCTGCTCGTGTGACCGCCGTCGCTCTTCATAAGATACTTCCGCTATCGAGCGGCTTCTGATCCAACCCGCGGCGCAATACCGGCTGCACACGCCAGAAGTAGTAACCCATTCCGGCAGCTGCGATAAGATTGCCAACGGCGATGTTGATCCATGCGAGCTCAGCCAGCAGAGGCGTGAACGCGAGCGCGACCGTGGCATGGAATCCGAACTCGAACGCGACGAAGAACTCGATCAGCAACCAGAGGATCCCTGGATCCTTCTCGGCTTCCGAGAACAGCGCGGAGGCGATCGTACCGACAATCACAAAGGCCAGCAGGTGAATTGCCGTGTACGCCCCAACGGTCTCGAAACCGATGATCACCGTCGCCGGATCGCGAAGCCCCCAGAACACGGCTGAACCAAGAACAGCTGGCGTAAAGAACGGTCTCCCGGCAACGATATCAACGAGAAAAAACCAGAACGCAACGGAACTCGCTCCGATCAGGCCCGCCATGATCCCCTCTCGCACGGCCCTTCGCCGTAATCGCATCGTCTAGGCCTCCATCCGTCGCATCTCCTCGGGGTACTTCTCGTGTAGCATGGCCTGCACCACCCGATGCATCCAGACCAAGCACACGACCGACAAAACCAGCATGAACATCCAGCAGCTGGTCCACAGACCCGTCCACTCCAGCAGGTAACCGAAGATGATCGGGCAGAAGAAACCCCCGAGACCTCCGAGCACACCCACCATGCCTCCGACAACCCCTACTTCCTCTGGGAAGTAGTCCGGAATGTGTTTGTACACGGCCGCCTTTCCTACCCCCCAGATGCTTCCGAGAAGAATCACCAGGATCGCAAATATCCAAACGTTTGCCTGGAAGTAGATCCGCGTTACGCCTCTCGCCAGAAGCTCTTTGGCTTCGACGCTCTGACCCGCCTCGACAGTGGACTCCTGCCAGACGTCCTTCGTCGGGAAGACGAGAACGTCGTCTTCCGCGGGCTCGGTCGCGTTCGGCCGCTCGACGAGCGTGTACTGCTTGCCATCAACGGCGACGACGGTCTCGGAGACCTCGGTAACGACACCACCGCGCTTGGCCATCACCCCGCGGCCGGGAGAGTAGATGTCCATCTTCGGGACGGTCAGCATGAGGCTGATGATGACCGAGGATCCCAGAACCCCGTACATCACCTTCCGGGCGCCGAGCTTATCGGACAACCACCCACCCAGAGCACGGATCACTCCTGACGGAAAGCTGAACAGTGCGGCAAAGAGCCCCGCCGTGACGAGGGGCAAGTAGTAGACGTTGACGAAATACGGAACCAACCACTGCGAAAACGCGACGAAACAACCGAACACCAGGAAATAGTAGAGACCGAAGCGCCACACCCGCACGTCTTTGAGCGGATGCAACATCTCCGCGACGGGTCTGCCCGAGGAAGCAGGCTTCTTGTTCTCGGCGAACAGGAAGAAGATCGCGCCCATCCCAGCCAGGATGCCGGCGTAGATGACAGGCAGGGTTCGCCACCCCTCGATATTCGCACCCTGATCGGTCAGCCGGCCCAGCAACGTCGGCGCGAGCAACGTCGTCAAGGCCGCCCCCGCGTTGCCGGCGCCGAAGATCCCGAGGGCCGTTCCCTGACTCGCCCTGGGATACCAAACAGACGTGAACGCGATCCCGATCGCAAAACTCACGCCCGCAAGGCCAAAACCGAAGCTGTAGATCGCGAACTCGAAAAAACTGTCGGCGTAAGAGAGCAGGTACATCGGAACGGCGCAAACAAACAGAAGTGTCCCGTAGACCGGCTTGCCACCGAACCTGTCGGTCAACATCCCGCCCGGGAGGCGGAAGATCGAACCAGCCAGGACGGGAATCCCCATCAGCCAGCCGATTTCGACCGGCCCCCAATCGAACACTTGATTTGAAGACAAAAAAGTGACAAGGACGCCGTTCATCATCCACGCCGCGAAACAAACAGTAAAGGCCAGCGTGTTGAGGAACAGGGCTTTGTGCGATTTGGCGGTCGCAGTCTCCTGCACGATGACAGACCCTCAGACGAAGCTCGCGCCGACGCTTGTTATTTCAGGGGAGCAAATCTCCCTCGTGCTTCCGGCGGTTCCAGATCACCAGTTGGTACGGACGCCACAAGTACCCGAACGGAACGATCAGGAAATGCACGAGACGCGTGAACGGGATAATTGCGATAAGCACCCACGCGTTCAGGATGTGAAGTCTGACTGCGAGTGGCAGAGAGGCCACCAATTCTGGTTCAGGTGAGAACCTGACCAGCGACCACAAGTACGGCGTTGCGGTGTGGACGAACCACGCCGACCCCCAGCGATGGAAAACCGCTGTGTACGTGCCGCTGACGACCATCGTCAACAGCAGAACCAGGAGCACCACGTCCATCTTCGAAGTCACCGCGTGCACACGTTGATTGGTCAGCCTCCGGTGAATGAGCAGGACGAGGCCGACAAGGGTCAACAGACCAAACGCCAGTGCTGCGATCTCCAGCACATACAGCCGGATCGGTACGCCGTTGAACCATACGATGCTTCGCGGGAACAGAAACGCAACCAGATGTCCTGCGAGGATCGTCAGGATTCCGTAGTGGAACGGAGCCGAACCCCAGAACAGGCGGCGCCCCTCGAGAAACTGCGAGGACAGACTGGAGAACGAGTAGCGATTCGACGTGAATCGATACACGCTGACGACCACCGCGAGGACGACCACCACATAGGGCAAGCCGGCGAAGAGGATGAAGTCAGACATGAGCCGCACCTCGCAGCTGAGTGGCGTCCCGGTCGAGGACCGGGAGCTCCCTCGCTACGCTCTCAGGCGTGACGTAATCGTCAGGTTTGAGCGCGTGCAAAACCGCCTGCGCCAGCTTGGCATATACGTTGTCGGTGACCTCGAAAGCCCTGACGATGTGTGCCAGTGCGGGGAGGATGGCGTGCACGAGCAATCCCGACGCGAGCTCGGGGTCGTCCAGTTGCGACAGGAACCGGAACATGACTGGCAGATGATCAGGGAGATCGTTGCCCGGTTCGAATCCGCGTTCCCGGTATTCCCGGTTCAGCCCGGCCATGAACGCACCGCGTTTGTAGCTGTCTCCATGGAGGTGATAGGCCGCGTACAGGCAGCAGGCGGGGTTCACATCGAACGTACCGGCGTAGACCTCTTGCAGGCGTGATGTCGACAGAGACTCGATCGACGCCAGAAACTCCTCGATCGCCTGCTGGGCCTCACCCCGTCCCTCGCCGAGCTCGCCGATCAGGGACCGACACGACGCCGTCAACTCATCGCCCGGGTATTCGAGCACTTCGGCGAGAAGAGAAAGCCCTGTTCGCGTGATCATATCCATCACTAGGGACCGCGTTGCGGCTCGTTCCGGGATCCAACCCCGGCCATTTCCCTTCGAGTCTGCGGATCGTCCATCATCTCGATCGCCATCTCGCGATGGTACGGTGGGACCTCGAAGCGCTGTTCGAACGTCGGCAAGGACGTGAGGCGATAGATCGCGTCGGCGGTCTCCGCGTCGAGCCCGGCTTCGGTCAACGCACGGTCGACGGCGGCCGGATCACAGTCGCTTACGGTTTCGTGCCGTCTGTGCAGCCGCACAGCGATGAGTTTCTTGAGAACAGCGCCGACGATCGATTCGTTCCCGGCCGCAAAGAGACGCGACAGGTACCGGAGCGGGATCCGAGCGGTTTCGATCTCTCCGAAATAGTCCTGGCCCTCGATCTCGAAGGCCCCGGACGCCTTCGATCCCATAACCGGGAGCAGAGGCGGTACGTAGAAAAGCATGGGAAGCGTTCGTGCCTCCGGGTGCAGGGGCAACGCCAGGCGCCACTCCTTTACAAACTTGTAGACCGGCGAACGCTGAGCCGACTCAATCCAGAGGGGATCGATCCCGCTCCGGTTCGCCTCGGCGATCACCTCCGGGTCGAACGGGTCGAGAATCATGTCCCGCTGGGCCTCCACCAGTTCCTCATCGGGGACGGACACCGCATCCGTGATCCGATCCGCATCGTAGAGCAGCAAACCGAGATATCGAATTCGACCCACACACGAGTGCATACAAGCGGGCGCTTGTCCGGTCTCCAGACGCGGGAAACAGAGGATGCACTTCTCGGATTTCCCGGTGCCCCAGTTGTAATAGACCTTCTTATACGGGCAACCAGAGATGCACATGCGCCAGGCCCGGCACTTGTCCTGGTTCACGAGCACGATTCCGTCTTCGCCCCGCTTGTAGATCGCGCCCGCGGGGCACGCCGCGACGCAACCCGCGTTCAGACAGTGATTACAGATTCTGGG
>Ga0255057_10000308_pt1 | contig 27792 bp, 23 predicted proteins | sample Cases_109_6_MG_FD_189022 | JGI IMG/M metagenome (GOLD analysis project Ga0255057, IMG submission 189022) | Seawater microbial communities from Amundsen Gulf, Northwest Territories, Canada - Cases_109_6 | ecosystem: Environmental > Aquatic > Marine > Gulf | place: Canada: Northwest Territories... | reverse complement strand
GGGGGCATTCCCCGGCGATACGCTAACTGTGACTACGCCCGAAGTGGCGGCTGTCTCGCCGCTTCACGGGACGGTGCCCAAGCTCCAGAAATTTATCCTCGCGGGGACCTTCAAGAGCGGGCTCTTTGAGTATGATTCGAAGTTCGTCTATGCCTCTCTTGAGTCGATGCAGCAGTATCTCCAATCGGGGGACATCGCTTACGGCGTGGCGGCGAGGGTGTCCGATATTTGGCAGGCGAAGGACATCGGGGAGGCGGTTGTCGATCAGCTCGACGGCCCTTTTTATGTGACCACTTGGATCGAGCTGAATCAGCCCCTTTTTGCGGCGCTGCGATTGGAGAAGAGGGCCATGTTCATTATATTGATTCTCATCGTGCTGGTGGCTGCGTTCAACATCATCAGCACGCTGACGATGATCGTGATGGACAAGACGAAAGAGATCGGGATCTTGCGCTCGATGGGGCTAGAGGGCCGATCGATTCGAAGAGTTTTCGTCTACCAAGGTGCCCTGATCGGCGTCGTCGGCACGGGTCTGGGCACTCTGGCTGGGCTCGTGGCCGCGCTTCTACTTGCCCGCTATCGGTTCATTTCACTTCCCGGCGACGTTTACTTCATCGACACCTTGCCGGTAGAGGTGGAGCCGTGGGGGGTTCTGTGGATCGTAGCCGCCAGTCTGCTGATCAGCCTGACGGCGACGTGGTACCCGGCTTCGTGCGCGGCGCGCATGGCCCCAGTAGATGCCATCCGGTATGAGTGATCGACAGTTTGGGGCCGACGGCCCATTGCTGGTGGCGCATCGTCTGCACAAGGAGTACCCCAGTGGTGGTGGTCCGTTGGTGGTGCTGCGGGGCGTCGATATGGAGGTGGAACCTGGCGAGACGGTAGGAATCGTGGGTGCCTCGGGGGCGGGGAAGAGCACACTCCTACACCTTTTGGGTGGTCTCGATCGGCCGACCCGCGGTCGGGTTCTGCTCGCCGGCCAGCACCTCAGCCAGTTGTCTGACAGTGAGCTGTCGAGCGTTCGCAGCAAGCTGCTGGGTTTCGTTTTCCAGTTTCATCATTTGTTGATGGAGTTCTCGGCGCTGGAAAACGTAACCCTGCCGCTTCGCATCCAGGGTGTTGACGATGGTACGGCGAAGCGTAAGGCCCGCGCGGTTCTGGAGGAGGTGGGTTTGGGCGAGCGGTTGTCCCACCGGCCAAGTGCGCTATCCGGTGGCGAGCAGCAACGAGTCGCATTTGCAAGAGCGCTCGTTCATGAGCCGGTGGTGATCCTCGCCGACGAGCCATCGGGTAATCTGGACCGCGCTAACAGCGAGCACCTGCATGATTTGATGTTCAGCCTGGCGAGAGAGAAACGAGTGGCGTTCGTGGTGGCGACCCACGACGAGCGTTTGGCAGGCAGGACGGACCGTCTCTTGCGTTTGGATGACGGCGTCGTGGCCCCGGTCACCGCTGGCGTGGCTCCCGAGGGGTGGTCGAACCCAACGGGGGTTTGAACATCGCCACATGGCGGTGCGTTTTACTCGGTGTGGCAGCGTTATTAGCTTCTAGACACCTATAGTGAAGCCCTTTGACCAGGATTGAAGTGATGTTGTGTGAAGATTGCCACGAGAACCCGGCCAGCGTTCACTTCACTCAGATCGTGAACGACGAGACCGAGACCCTCCATCTGTGTCAATCGTGCGCAGAGGAACGCGGACTCAAGACTCCGTCGCCGGGAGCCCAAGCTCCGTTGTCGGACTTCCTGTCCGAGATGGGTGCGCCGATCTTTACCAGCGCCACCAATGCCAACGCAGCTTGTCCTCGGTGTGGATGTACGTTCCGACAGTTTCGCAAGACCGGTAGGCTCGGGTGCTCTCGATGCTACACCACCTTCGAGCAAGAAATGATCGCGCTGCTACGACGGATTCATGGCTCCAATGAGCATGTCGGGATCTGCGAAGACGAAGGTGTACAAATACCCGCTGGCCCAGAGGCCCGATTGGCGACGATGCGTCGCGAGCTGCGACAAGCGGTCGACAACGAGGAGTACGAACGAGCGGCCGAGTTGCGTGACGCGATCGTGGAATTGGAGACGGACCTGGTCACCGTTTCTGTCGACGCAAAGGCAACAATGGAAGAGGAGGGAGGTGGAGAAGAGTGAATCTGCCCAGTGATGACCTTTTACAGCCGGTCGAGGGTGGGTTGGCTTGGATCACCGGGGACGGCCCTCACGCGGGTGTAATCCTCTCGACCCGTATCCGATTGGCGCGCAACCTTGAGCAATATCCGTTTCGCGAGACCATAAGCGGGAGCCAGCAAGAACTGGTTATGGAGGAGATCGTAGAGGCGTTTGAGTCAACAACCAACGATGTCCGCCAGTTCGTACGGCTGGCGGACCTTCCCGAGACGGATTTGACCGTCCTTCTTGAGCGGCACTTGGTCAGCCGTGAGATGGTGAAGTTCCGCGAAGCCAGCGGTCTGCTGGTCGGGGACGGGGGCCGTCTGGCGTTGTTGATCAACGAAGAGGATCATGTGCGCATACAGGCGCTGACGCCTGGCCTGCAGATCGAGACCTCATGGCAGATCGCCCGCCGCACCGATAAGACGCTGCGCAGCCAACTGCGCTTCGCCTATCATCATCGGTTCGGTTTTCTTACCAGCTGCCCGACAAACACGGGAACCGGGTTACGGGCTTCAGTGTTAGCTCACTTGCCAGCGCTGGTTTTAACCCGCGAGATTGCCAAGGTCCTTCAGGGTTTGGCCCAAATCGGATTGACGTTCCGCGGACTCTATGGGGAAGGCTCCGATGTCATCGGGAACTACTTTCAGATCTCGAACCAAACCACGTTGGGGAAGAGTGAGGACGAACTGGTCGATCACCTCGGTCAGATCACCCGGCAGGTGATCGAGTACGAGGAGAACGCGCGCCAGGTTCTCGTCCGGGATGCGCTTGACGAAATCGAGGACAAAGTGTGGCGGGCCTACGGTCTGATGACCTGCGCTCGCTCGCTTTCGTTCGACGAGATGATGAATCTGCTGTCCGCCGTGCGTCTAGGCGTGAGCATGAAACTGCTGCCTCGGATCGGGGTATCCACGCTCAATCAGCTATTATTGTGGACCCAGGTAGCTCACCTGGAGAAGCGCGCCGGCCGCAAGCTCGATAAGCGGGAGCGCGAGGTTGAACGGGCATCTCTGGTACGAGAAATGCTAACGGAGAAAGGGCAGGAGGCCGATGAATAGCAATTTCACCGATCGAGTACGCAAGGTCCTTTCGATGGCACGCGAGGAGGCGACCCGTCTACATCATGACTACGTGGGCACAGAGCACATTCTGCTGGGGCTCATCCGAGAAGGCGAAGGCGTCGCGGCGGCGATTCTGACCAATCTGAACGTCGATCTCGATGAGTTGCGCGAGCGGATCGAGGAGCGGGTTGAACTCGGGAAGAGCGACATGACTGCCGACGAGGTTCCGTACACGACCCGCGCCAAGAAGGTACTCGAGTTCTCAGTTGCGGAAGCGCGGAGTCTGAAGCACTCATACGTGGGAACCGAGCATCTCTTGCTCGGACTGTTGCGTGAGGAAAAGGGAGTGGCGGCCCAAGTTCTGGATGATGTCGGAGTCACGATCGACGTGGCCCGGAACGAGACGATTCGCCTGCTCGGAGGGGAGCTGAGCTCTATGGAGAGCGGAGGCCAGACGTCCAAGACGAGCGACAAGAAATCCAAGACCCCGGCTCTGGATCACTTCTGTCGAGACCTGACGGATCTAGCTCGCGAGGGCGAACTCGATCCGACGATCGGGCGGCACAAAGAGATCGAGCGCGTGATTGAGGTGCTCTCACGCCGAAAGAAGAACAACCCCGTCCTGATCGGTGAACCGGGAGTGGGGAAGACCGCCATCGTGGAAGGCCTCGCGCAGCGCATCACCAACGGCGAGATCGTCCATAGCCTTCGCGATTATCGGGTGCTATCGCTTGATATGGCGGCAGTGATCGCCGGTACGAAGTATCGCGGCCAGTTCGAGGAGCGGCTCAAGGCGGTCATCAACGAAATCAAGCAATCACAGCACGTGATTCTCTTCATCGATGAGCTGCACACGCTGGTTGGGGCAGGGGCGGCTGAGGGCGCGATCGATGCGTCCAACATGTTGAAGCCCGCATTGGCCCGCGGCGAACTTCAATGTGTGGGCGCATCTACGCTCAACGAATACCGCAAGTACATCGAAAAGGACGGCGCGCTCGAGCGTCGTTTTCAACCTGTCGTTGTAGACCCGCCGACGATCGAAGAAACCGTCGAGATCCTCCAAGGTCTTCGTCCTCGATACTCCGAGCACCACAGCGTTGATATACCGGACGACACGCTCGAAGCTGCAGCCCGACTGTCCGAGCGCTACATCACTGATCGGTTCTTGCCAGACAAGGCGATCGACGTGATCGACGAAGCGTGTGCCCGTGTGCACCTGGCCACTCAAGTGCCACCGCCGGAGCTGCTAGCACTAGAAGAAGAGGTGCAGGAGATCATTACCCGCAAGGATCAAGCGATTAAGGCGCAGGACTACGAGACCGCAGCCAAACTCCGCGACAGTGAGCGTGAGCTGAAATCGACGATAAAGCGTAAGAAGCTAGAGTGGGAACGTGGCTCGAGCGCCGAGCGGCCGGCCCTGAATACCGAGGACGTTGCATTCATTGTGAGTCGCTGGACGGGAGTCCCAGTGGTTCGTCTCAAGGAGGAGGAGACGGAACGCCTGCTACAGATGGAGGACGAGCTGCACGAGTTCATCGTCGGGCAGGATCCAGCCATCGGAGCGATTTCCAAGGCGATTCGGAGAACCCGAGCCGGTCTCAAGGATCCACGTCGACCGATCGGATCGTTCATCTTCTCCGGTCCGACGGGCGTTGGAAAAACTGAGTTGGCCCGGGCGCTGGCTCGGTTCCTGTTCGCTGACCCGAACTCGCTCATTCGGCTCGATATGTCAGAGTACATGGAGAAATTCACCGTCAGCCGTCTTCTCGGCGCGCCACCGGGATATGTCGGATACGAGGACTCGGGGTACCTGACCAAGGAAGTCCGCAGGAAGCCCTACTCTGTGGTCCTGCTGGACGAGATCGAGAAGGCACACCCAGATGTCTTCAACATCCTCCTTCAGATTCTGGATGAGGGACACCTCACGGATAACTACGGACGAAAGATCGATTTTAAGAACACGGTTGTGATCATGACTTCGAACATCGGTGCGCGGCGAATCACCGGCGCTAAGGCGCTTGGGTTCCACAAGCCAACCGAGTCATCGCGTGCGAGGCAAATTGAGGAAGCGGTCAAGGATGAGATCGATAAGACTTTCAATCCGGAGTTCTTGAACCGATTGGATGAAGTCATTGTCTTCCATCAGCTCTCCGTGGAACACATCGTTGAGATCGTTGACATTCTGTTCCGAGACGTTCTGGAACGGTTGAGTGAGAGAGAGCTCAACCTCGTGTTGTCCGACGAAGCAAAGCACTTCCTGGCTGAGAAGGGGTTCGATGAAAAGTTTGGCGCCCGTCCCTTGAAGCGTGCGATGCAGCGCTATCTGGAGGATCCCTTCTCGGAGGAGTTGCTCCAGGGTTGCTTCGCTCCCGGCGATGAGGTGACAGTTAACGTTGATGGCGAGAACGACAAGCTCGTGTTCGTTGTCGACAGTCCTCGTAAGCCGGAAGGAGCAGGGTCGGTACAGGAAGAGGTCGGTTGACGGCGTCGCGGGCTGCCCCCGCCCGCGCGCTGGCGCGCTCCCTGCTGCCCTCCAGCCTGGTAGTCGCCGTTCTTCTGCTCGCTGCGCCACCGCTGTATTCCCAAGCCACTGGGATGCGGATATCCGAAATCGTTGTTGAAGGAACGCAGACGATCGATCCCCAGCGGGTCCAGGCCCTCTCGGGACTGCAGCGTGATACGGTTCTCAATCCGCGTGTGATGCAGCAGGCGATTCGAACCCTGTGGAAGACCTACCTCTTCAATGACATCCAAATCGACACTCGCCCGGGCGATGGTGGCGTAACGATCGTGCTGAAAGTGGAAGAGGCGCCGGTTGTAACGGCGCTCGAGCTCGAGGGTGTGGACAAGATAGACGATAGCGACGTGGAGACGGCGCTCAAGCTGCGACCAGGTGATCGGTTGGTCGAAAGCCGCGTGCACCAAGCCGAGTTTGACGTGAGAGAGTTGTATCAGGTCCGGGGTTTCTATCTCGCCAGCGTGAACATCGAAGCCCAGGCACCAGGGGCAGATTCGACGGCGGTGTCGGTTATCGTCAATGAAGGCCGGCAAGTCGCCATCAAGACGATCGAGTTTGATGGCAACGAGAGGTTCTCTGACAAGAAGCTGCGGAAAGAGATCGAAACAGAGCCCGAAGGCTTCTGGTTCTGGAAGGACGGCGAGTTCGATGAGCTCAAATGGCGGACCGATCTGACTCAAGTGCTTCCGTCATTCTACGGGCGTCATGGGTATCTGGATATGCGAGTGGTTTCAGACTCACTGACGGTCGACGAAGCGGAAGGTACGATGAGGCTTTTTGCGGCCGTCGACGAGGGTACCCGTTATCGGACCGGCGATGTTGAAATCGAGGGTAACACCCGCTTCTCGCAGACCGATTTGCGCGGGTTCGTCAAGGTAGAGTCAGGCGGTGTGTTCGATACCGCGGCGGTCCAAGAGACCCAGGCTGACCTGTTGAACCTGTACGCCGATGACGGGTACATCTACGCCCAGGTGCAACCCATCCGCAGGGTGCGACCAGATACCGCGGTGGTCGATCTCACCTGGCAGATCCGCGAGGGGAACCCGGCCTACATCCAGCGGGTATCGGTCAAGGGCAATACGGTCACCCACGAATCAGTCATTCGAAGGCACCTCTTCGTGCAACCCGGAGAGCGTTTTCGCCGATCCGACGTTCGCAACAGCCTGCTGTCACTGGAAGGTCTTGGATTTTTCGAACCCGGGATCATTCCGACGACACGCGTTGTCGATCAAGAAACAGGGGATATCGATCTATCATTTGAGCTGACTGAGCGCCGCACGGGATCGCTCTCATTGGGTGCAGCGGTGGGGGGTGGGACCGGGTTGTCCGGGTTTATCGGATACGAGCAGCCGAACCTCTTCGGGCGTGCAAGAACAGGCCGGATCAGGTGGGAGTTCGGGAGTCGCAACCAGAATATCGAGGTGGGCTACACCGAACCGGTGTTTTTGGGAACCAGGACTTCTCTGTCAACTTCGTTTTTCAGCTTTGATCGCCGATTCACCAACCAGGCTTTTCGCCAGGACGCACTCGGTGGCAGCGTCCGCCTTGGAACACCGCTTCCGTGGGATAACGCGACGCGGGTGTTCTATGGGTACAAATGGCAGCGGGTAGACTTGGAAGACACAACCGGCAGCAACGAGGAGTTGGAGGAGGAGTATCCACGCACCGAGTCGAGCCTCACGCTCGGCCTGGTTCGAGACACCCGGCTACCCCGCCTCCACCCTATTCAGGGTGCTCGACACTCTCTCAACGTGGACCTTGCGGGTGGACCGTTGGGTGGAAACGTCGGGTTTCATAAGTATGAGTTCGAGAGCTCCTGGTTCGCGTCTACCTTCAATGATCGGACGACCATTAACCTCAAGCTCAAAGCAGGGGGGATCAACTCCACCGGCTTCGTTCCGATCACCGAGCAATTTGTCTTGGGCGGTGTACAATTCCCGGCCGAAGGCCTTCGCGGTTACCGGGAAAACTGCGTCGGGTTGCTCAATTCGGGCTCTCCGGAGGGCGACTCCTGCGGCAGTGATCGAGGAAACGCATTCTTGCTTCTCACGGCGGAGCACTTTTTCAAGATCTCGGATACGATATACGCGTCTGTCTTCTACGATGCCGGCGACGTGTTTCGCGAGTTCCGTGATATGACGTTTGCGGATTTGAAGCGCGGCGCGGGTATCGGTGTGTCGGTTGAGTTGCCAGGGGTTGGACCGCTGGGGCTCGACTATGGGTACGGGTTTGACCGGCGGGACATCCTCGGAAACCCCAATCCCGGTTGGGAGCTCCATTTCCGGTTTGGCATGCTGCAGCGTTGAGTCCGGGCCCCGGCGTCGGTTGGCAGCAGATTGGGTGCGCGTCAGCTAAATTCTCGTGTCGATCATAATGCCCATGAGGAGGGAATCCATCATGTCGAGACCAAGGATCGTTCTCACAGCCTTGTTGCTGGCTGTTTTACCGGGAGTCGCGCTGGCCCAGGATGGCGGGCTCAAGATCGCCTACGTCGACTCCGACGCGGTCATCAAGCAGGCGCCTGGATACACGGAGGCCAACGAGGAGTTCAATCGTACCGCCAATGAGTGGCGTGATTCGCTGGCGCAGAGACAAGAGGAGCTGCAGGACCTTTTTGAGGAGTACAAGCGCCAAGAGGTGATTCTGTCGCCGGAGAAAAAGACCGAGCGTCAGGAAGAGATGCTCAAGCTCGAGCGCGAGATGCAGGAGTACTTTCAGAGCAAGTTCGGACCCGAGGGAGAGGCTGGAACGCGTCAAGCCGAGCTCATGCAGCCGATTATCGAGCGCGTGAATCGGGTGATCGATCAGACGAGACAAGAGGGGCAGTACTCGTTGATCTTCGATCTGAACGACGGCGCTCTGGTAGCCGGAGACCCGACACTCAACATCACCGAGCAGATCATTCAGAAGCTCCGCGCTTCGGAGCCTGTTGCGCCGTCTTCGAACTGACGGAATTCCACCGGTTGACCTGGAGGCCGCATGCCATCGTACTCGCTGGGTGAGCTGGCGAGGGCGATTGATGCCCGACTGGAGGGTGATCCCTCGATCGAGGTAAGCGGTGTCGCCCCGCTCGAGGGCGCGGGCCCCGAGGATCTCTCTTTTCTCGCCAACCCGAAGTACTTGGATGCAGCCTTGGCATCGTCTGCCGGAGCGCTGGTGGTCGACGAGGATTACCAGGCCAACGGGCAGAATGTGTTGCGGAGCGACAACCCCTATCTGTCGTTCGCGCGCGCGGTTGACCTGTTGTTGCCTCCGCCCGCGGTTGAGTTAGGCGTGCATGCGTCCGCGATTGTGGACCCGGCCACCACGCCGCCGAACGACGTCTCGATTGGCCCTGGCTGCGTCGTCGGCCCCGGCGTGGCGCTAGGGTCGGGTGTCGTTATTGGCTCGCTGTGCGTCATTGAGGAGGGAACCGAGATCGGAGATGGCAGTCAGCTGTTTTCCCGGATCACCCTGCATCGCGGCACACGCCTTGGAAAGCGCTGCGTCGTACAGAGCGGAACCGTGCTGGGCTCCGACGGCTTTGGCTATGCGACCGACAAGCTCGGACAGCACCACAAGGTTCCCCAGCGGGGTGGGTTGTCGATCGGTGACGATGTAGAAATCGGTGCCAACGTGACGATCGATCGCGGGTCCGCTGGAGCGACGGTCATCGAGTCCGGGGTTAAGATTGACAACCTCGTGCACATTGCTCATAATGTGCAAATAGGTAAAAATGCTGTCATAGTTGCTCAAGTCGGCATCTCGGGCAGCACAGAGGTGGGGGAGAGCGCTATGTTAGCTGGCCAGGTGGGGATCGCGGGGCATGTGAAGATCGGTGCTCGCGCCCGGGTTGGCGCTCAGGGAGGAGTAATTGGTGACATCCCGGCAGACGCCGAATACTCAGGCTATCCAGCGCGACCCCATCGGGAGCAAATGCGAGCGCATGCGCTTTTCTCCCGACTCTCCGAGCTGTTCGAGCGTATCAAGACGCTGGAACGCCAGGTAAGATCCAAATCTTAAAGGACCTCCGGTAACTCACGAAATCGATATGACGAGTAACGAGTGGCAACTCACCATTGCGCATCCCGTGACCTATAGCGGGGTGGGACTCCACACCGGAAACCAGTGTCACATGACGTTCGTTCCCGCGGAAGCGAACACTGGGATCCGGTTTGTGCGCGTTGATCTCGAGGGACACCCAGAGATCGTGGTTGAGCCTGACCACGTAATCGGCGTAGAACGAGGGACGTCGATCGGGATCGACGGTAGCAAAGTTCACACGATCGAGCACGTCCTCGCTGCACTTGCTGTGCGAGGCATCGACAATCTGCGCATTGAGCTCGATTCCAGCGAACCACCGGTAGGGGATGGTTCCAGCTTGCCGTTCTGGAAGGTGCTCCAGGAAGCTGGCCTCACCGAGCTCGACGCTCAGCGTAGGCGGTACCGTGTCGAGGAGCCGATCTTCTACGAGGACGGTGAGGTCGAGATTACCCTGTTGCCTTCCGATCGCTTGCAAGTGTCATTCTCGATCGATTTTGATCACCCGCTCGTCAAGCATCAGTTCGAGTCGTTTGAGATCACGCCAGAGACGTTCGAAAAGGAGATCGCGCCCGCCCGAACGTTTGGCTTCTTGGCCGAGATCGAACAGCTGAGGGAGGCCGGTCTCATCAGGGGTGGCAATCTGCGCAATGCGATCGTTATCGGCGATGACGAGATCCTTAGCGAGGAACGACTCCGATTCCCTACCGAGCTCGTCCGCCATAAGATTCTGGACCTGCTTGGAGATCTGAAGGTGCTCAATGTGGACATTCAGGCTCATATCATCGCCCATCGTTCCGGTCACCGAACGCACCTGGCGCTGGTTCAGATCCTCAAGCGACGAATGACGGCCGAAAGTGGGAACAACTCAAGTCCGCATGTTGGCAGGCAGTCAGCGGTCGCGACATCGCACGAGCAAGCGTCGAAGACAGTGCTCGACGTGTCTCAGATCCTCGACACGATCCCACATCGGTATCCGTTCCTACTTGTCGATCGGATCATCGAGATGGAAGACGGAAAACGCGTTGTCGGGATTAAGAACGTGACGATAAGCGAGCCGTTCTTTCAAGGTCATTTCCCTGGGCACCCGGTGATGCCTGGAGTGCTGATCGTCGAGTCGATGGGTCAGGTAGGCGGCCTGCTCCTGATGAGCCTGGTTGATGACACGGAGGAAAAAGTCGTTTACTTCACTGGTCTGGACAACGTTCGGTTCAGACATCCGGTCCGGCCTGGGGATCAGCTCGTGTGCGAACTCGAGATGTTGCGACGCCGCGGCGCACATTGCAAGATGCGTGGTGTGGCCCGAGTCAACGGTACCGTGGTTGCGGAAGCCGATCTGATGGCGACACTTGTCAAGAAATGAAGTCGGTAGCGGAGACCATACACGCGACTGCGATCGTAGATGAAAGTGCCGAAATCGGCACTGACGTCTTCGTCGGCCCATACGCGATCATTGGTCCCGGGGTCACGATCGGTGCTGGCACCCGAATAGCAGCGCACGCAGTAATAGAGCGTGACACGACAATCGGCGAGCGCTGCAAGATCCACTACGGAGCCATCATCGGAAGCGATCCTCAGGATTTGAAGTACCAGGGCGAACCGACGACTTGCGTGATTGGCAACCGTACGGTGATTCGCGAGTACGTCACCGTGAATCGCGGAACCCTAGCGCAAGGATACACGAGCATCGGTGACGCCTGCTTGCTCATGGCGTACGTGCATGTTGCGCACGATTGCCTCGTAGGCGACGGGGTGATCCTGTCAAATGCTGTAAACCTGGCTGGACATGTCAGGATAGACGAGAACGCCATTATTGGTGGGATGACCCCGGTTCATCAATTCGTCCGCATAGGCGCGCACGCGTTTGTGGGTGGGTGCTCTCGCATCCAGAAGGATGTACCGCCCTACGTCAAGGCGGCCGGTGACCCCGCGGCTTTGTTCGGGCTCAATTCCGTCGGCCTCGATCGGCGCGGTTTCCCGGAGAACGTAAAGAGCGAGCTCAAGCGAGCGTACCGGCTGTTCTTTAACTCCAAGCTCAACATCACGCAGGCATTGGCTCGATCCAAGGATGAGCTTCATCCGTACCCGGAGATCGTTCGCTTTATCACGTTCATAAGCGAGAGCGAGCGGGGAGTGACAGTCTAGGATGGTTCTCATCAAGGCCTGGAAGGAGCGCCAGGCCGTCTCACCGCACCGACCTAGGCGGGTGAGAACGCGTTGGATGGTGGTAGTGCTCGCCGCGATAATCCTTGCTACTTGGATGCTCGGAAGGATTCAGTGAGCCGTCCTCGTCTTCGGTTTCTGGCCAGCAATAGCGGCTGGCTCGTGGCTCGCTTCGTAAAGGCGCTGTCTAGCACGTGGCGGGTAGATGTGACCGGCCTCGAGCACCTGCAGGCGGTACGGGACGAGGATCGGGGCGTGATCTTCTGCTTCTGGCACGGACGGATGCTCGAACTGGCGGCCCTCCACGCCGGGAAGGACGTCGGCGTGCTCGTGTCCAGTCATCCGGATGGCGTTATGGCAGCCAAGATCGTCGGCCCGCTCGGGTATGTCGCTATCCGCGGCTCTCGGCGTCGGGCGCCGGTGGCCGGGTTTCGCGCGATGTTGCGTCATGCCGCGGCTGGTGGGGATCTGGCGCTTACCCCTGACGCTCACACCGATATCCATAGCGTGTTACCCGGTGCCGTGGCGCTGGCGCGCAGGACAGGCCACGCGCTCGTGCCGGTCGCTGCCGCCGCTCGACCCTGCAGGCGTGTCGAGTCGTGGGATCGGTTCGAGATCCCGTGGCCCGGGGCTCGTGTCTGCGTCCGCTACGGAAGTGCAGTTTGGGTCGCGAAGGCCGCCGATGAACGACTGAGCGCGAGCCGGGAGCTCGGCATTCGGCTCTGTGCCCTCCATAGGCAGCTGGAAAGCGAACTCACCGAGAAGCCACGCCGAGTAGAGCAACGCCGTCGAGCGACCCTTTCGGGATGACCCCTAGATCAGTGCGACCGGACCCGTCTCCCATCGGCGGGCCAACGGTCGTCGAACGCTCAGCCGCGTATGGTTGGGCGCGCCGGACCCTGTACGGCGAGGGTGGCGCATTCGGCGCGGCGTTTCGTGGGCTCGCCGCTCCAGTCGCTTTGGGGTGGGCGATCGTCGCCGATCGCCACCTGAAGAGTGATGAGCCCGCTGTCCGTCTCGGTGCCCCGACGATAAGCGTCGGCAATATCACGCTGGGCGGTGGGGGAAAAACGCCACTGGTTCATTGGCTGATCACCCAGGGGTTGGCCAGCGAGACTCGCGTGGCTGTGCTGTCGCGTGGCTACGGACGCGGTGCAAACGATGTCGCCGTCGTGGCGCCCGGAGATACCTCGGTCAACGTCGCGGCGGTCGGCGATGAGCCGGCGCTGCTCGCCCGGGCTGGCGCCTGGATAGGTGTGGGTGCCGATCGCCTAGCCGCTGCCCGGGCGGTGTCGGCCGTGATTGATCCCGACCTATTCCTGCTCGATGACGGCTTGCAATATCGGGGAGTCGCCCGCGAGTTGGATCTGATCGCGTTCGCAAGTCGTGATCTGGTGGCACCAGCCAAGTGCGTGCCCTCCGGGCCGCTTCGTCAACGACCATCGTGGAGGCCGCCCTGCGGGGCCTGGGTCGTCAACGGCGTCGATCCCCGAACACGCGCTTGGCCACCAGGGTCGATCGGCCACGCGCTGGCTTCCTGGTGGGAGCAGGCACCCGGGACTGCGACCCAGTGGCGAGACGCTGGCACCGTCGACTTGGCGGGATGGTTGGCTGGGGCTGAGGGACGGTTCGAGGTCGCCGATCGGAAGGTGATCGTCGTTGCCGCCGTAGCCGACCCGGTTTCGGTGGCCCGATTTGCCGAACATGCCGGTTTGTCGCCGACGAAAGTGGTCGCTTTTCCTGACCACCATCGCTTTACGGAGATCGACATCGCCGCGCTACTGGTCAAGCACCGCGACGCGCCGTTCGTCGTCACCGAGAAGGACGCGATCAAGTGTCGGCCCGAGTGGTTCGACGACCGACCGGTAGGTGTGCTTCGTAGAAGGCTGGAGCCCTCGGATCCCAAGCTGCTAAAGAGGCTTGTCGCGGACGTGATGGTTTCGAGCGCACAATGAACCCCCGCGCCACGGATCGAATTATCGAGACCGACGTGTTGGTTCTCGGGAGCGGTATCGCGGGTCTCTCATATGCCATCAAAGCGGCGGCGCACGGCACCGTAACGGTGATCACCAAGAAGGAAGACTCCGAGGCCAACACCAACTACGCGCAGGGTGGTATCGCCGCGGTCATGGATCCCGCCGATTCCTTTGATGCGCACATCGCCGATACGCTACGCGCTGGCGACGGTTTGTGTAACGCTGACGCGGTACGGTTGGTGGTCGAGGAAGGACCGACCCGGGTGCGCGAGCTTATCGATTACGGGGTTCGCTTTAGCTACTCAGCGGGAGATCCGACTGAGCTCTCTCTGGCTCGAGAAGGGGGTCACTCGGCGCGGCGGATCGTGCGCGCCGATGATCTCACCGGTCGGGCGATAGAGAGCGGACTCCTTGATGCTGCGGATCGGGCGGGTGTGCGGATTCACGAGCACTATTTCGCGCTGGATCTGTGGGTCACGGAGTCGCAGAGTGGACCGCGGTGCGTTGGCGCAGTCGTCGTTGACCGCCACGGGGGCGAGCTGGTGGCGGTCCGTGCCCGTGTGATCTACATGGCCACCGGCGGGTGCGGTCAGGCCTATCGGTTCACGACGAATCCATCGATCGCCACCGGCGATGGCATCGCGATGGCTTACCGGGCCGGGGCGGCGGTGGCCAATATGGAGTTCATCCAGTTTCACCCGACAGGACTGTATCCCGTTGATGAGAAGCCGTTTCTGATCAGTGAGACCGTCCGTGGCGAGGGAGCCATCCTGCGCAATCTCGATGGTCACCCGTTCATGCAGCGCCACGGAACCGCCGAGCTCGCCCCAAGGGACGCGGTGGCGCGGGCCATTGACGCTGAGATGAGGACCACCGGGGCGAGCCACGTTTGGCTCGATTGCAGCCCGATCTCGCGCCAAACGTTCGAGCAGCGATTCCCGAACATCTTGGCGACATGCCGGGAGCGAGGCCTCGACCCTCCCGATGACATGCTCCCGGTCGTGCCGGCCGCGCATTACATGTGCGGCGGGGTCCGAACGGATCTATGGGGACGAACCGGCATACACGCTCTTCTCGCAGCCGGTGAAGTGGCGTGCACGGGGGTCCATGGCGCCAATCGGTTGGCTTCGAACTCGCTCTTGGAAGCGGTCGTCTTTGCCGCGCGGGCCGCTGAGGTGACCCGAGATGTTTTGGCAGAGCGCATCGCGGACGTCGGCGACCCACCGGTCATCGCATCGACGCCGCCTGTTGAGAGTTCGGCCGCTCAGTTGCGTGCCGAGATCGGCGACATTTTGTGGGGCGGCGCAGGCATCGTCAGGGACGACGACGGGTTGGCACGAGCCGCGCGCCAGCTAGGAGAACTCGGGCGTCGCATACCGAGCTTCTCGACAGTTCCGGAGATGGGAGAGGTGATCAACTTGTTCCAGGTGGCTCAGATCATCGTCGAATCGGCACAGCGGCGTCGCGAAAGCCGTGGCCTACATCACACGCTCACCTACCTGGAGACCGATCCGGGGCAACAACACGACACGGTACTGATTCCAGAAGCCAAATCCCCGGTCGGCGGCTAGCAGTACGTGCAGATCGAGATCATCGCGGTCGATCGACTTAGAAGCGATTGGGTGCGGGCTGGCGTCACCGAGTACATGGCTCGAATCGAGCGTTTCTGCGGGATCGAGCGGAAGCACGTCAAGCCTTCCAAGAAGGCGGGTTCGGAGGCGCTGGAAGACGAGGGTCAGCGGATTCTCAAGATCGCTGGGACTGGATCTCGCGACCGGTTAGTCGCCGTGACGCCGCGGGCGGAATCGCTGGCGTCCGAGGGCTGGGCCGCGCTGCTCGACGGATGGTGCATTGACGGTGTTGGGCGCGCGATCTTCGCGGTTGGCGGGGACGATGGACTCTCGCCGACAGTGATCGCGGTTGCCGATCGGAGCGTCGCGCTCGGACCTCAAACGCTCTCGCACGAGTTGGCACAGGTCGTGCTAGTAGAACAGCTCTACCGCGCCTGGACGATCATACGCGGTGAGCCCTACCATCGTTGACGACCCTACCTGAAGATGGGGTGAGGGTGCAGATTATAGGCGTCCGCTACGTGTATTGGACTACAACGCAGGCCCGGAAGGGAGCGATCAATTGAAAATTCTGATTCTCGGAGCTGGTGGGTTCATCGGCTCCCACATGGTTGAGGACTTGATATCGAGAGCCGAGCACGAGGTAGTCGGAGTCGACATCGCAAATGAGAAACTGGCTGGAATCGAAGGCGAAAATTTTGTCTTTCATAAGATGGATGTGCGCGAAGAAAACGAGCCCGTAAACAAGCTCGTCGGCGAGGCCGACCTCGTCGTCGACCTCGTCGCCCACGCCAACCCGAGTCTCTACAACACTACACCACTCGAGGTTTTCGATCTCAATTTCTATCAGAACATGAAGGTTCTTCGCATGTGCCTCGAGAACCCTGGTGTAAAGCTCGTACAGTACTCGTCCGCCGAGGTGTACGGGAAACTGACTGAGGGTGAGCGCTATTACGAGGATGAATCTGACAGCGTCTTCGGGCCCGTGGAAAAGCAACGCTGGATCTACGCGACATCGAAGGTATTGCTCGAGAGAGTCATCCACGGGCATGGAACGGCCGGTAACATCGAGTACACTATCATTCGCCCGTTCAACTTCTGCGGGAGCCGGATAGACTACCTAGTACCGGCCAACAGCCAGGGCGGACCGCGGGTCTTTGCGCATTTCATGTCGGCGCTCTTAACCGGCGGGCGCATGCAGCTGGTCGACGGTGGTGATGCGCATCGAACGTTTCTGCACATCGACGACGCCAACCGCGCGTTCCAAGCGATTCTCGACAACCCTGACGCGACCAAAAACCAGATCTACAACGTCGGTAATCCAGGCAACAACGTCACGATCCGCGATCTCGGGAAGATGATGATTGAGTTATATGAGGAGCTTACCGGCGAGCCTTCGCGGAGCGAGCTCGTCGACGTGACCGGCGAAGAGTTTTACGGCGAGGGGTACGAGGACTCGGATCGGCTCCCTCCAGACATTACGAAGGTTCGCTCACTCGGCTGGGAGCCGGAATACGATCTGCAGACGACCCTTCGCGAAACGATGCAGTACTACTTGAGGCAATGGACCGAGGTCGGGGAGGGTCTGCTGATCAGCTAGTAGCTGGTTGCATTCGACGATCTTCAAACCCACGGGTATACTTTGTGAAGTTGGGGCTGTAGCTCAGCTGGGAGAGCGCCTGAATCGCACTCAGGAGGTCGTCGGTTCGATTCCGATCAGCTCCACCAGACTCCGTTTGGGAGACCTGTTCGGGCGCGTCGTTAGGGAAGCTTGACGACGCGCCTTTTTTTGGTTCGTCGATAATCCGCGGGGACATGCCCTGGTGACTCTCGCCAAGCTCAAACGACCTAGATCATCCTTCTACGAAGATGTCTACGCGATGGTGCGAAGTGTCCCCCGCGGGAGAGTGGCGACTTACGGTCACATAGCGGCGCTATGCGGCAAACCGAGAGCGGCCAGGACCGTGGGGTGGGCGCTCCACGCGCTTCCGGAAGACGCTGATGTCCCGTGGCAGCGGATAATCAACGTGCGTGGGGAGATCTCAATCGGCAAGGTTGGGATTCCGCCGGAGCTTCAGCGCGCTCTGCTCGAGCGGGAGGGCGTGAAGTTCGATCTCGACGGAAGTGTAGATCTCCAGCGTTGGGGCTGGCTCGGTCCCGGCATCTCAACTGAAGCTGCTACCGAAGTGGATCAGCGCGACTAAGCGGTGAACTGTTTTGCCGGTCCAAGAAACGTGGCGTAGCTTCGCCAACCCATGACCAACAAAAAGACCACGACCGTCGCTCTGCCGGATGGGGCCACACTTGACGTGGCCGCCGGTTCAACTCCGCTCGACGTCGCCAGCCGCATCGGCCCCGGTCTCGCTCGGGCGGCGTTGGGGGCGGAGGTCGACGGGCAGCCCTACGACCTGGGTCGGCCGCTGGAGGGCGATTCCCAACTCCGGATCCTGACCAGCCGTGACCCCGAGGCGCTCGATATCTTCCGTCACTCCACCGCCCATCTCATGGCCCAGGCGGTTCAGCGGCTGTGGCCCGAAACAAAAGTGACGATCGGCCCCGTCATAGCCGACGGCTTCTACTACGATTTCGATCGTGACCCGCCGTTCGCGCCGGAGGATTTCGAGGCGATCGAGGCGGAGATGGCCAAGATCGCTAAAGAGAACCTGGAGATCACCCGCGAGGTCGTGTCCCGCGACGAAGCGGTGGCGCTGTTTCATGAGCTCGATGAGCCCTACAAGATCGAGATCATCGAAGATCTACCGGCGGACGAGATTTTGACGCTATACCGCCAGGGTGAATGGGTGGACCTATGCCGCGGCCCGCACGTGCCGGCCACCGGCAGGCTCGGGACTTTTCGGTTGTTGTCTGCTGCCGGCGCCTATTGGCGTGGCGATGAGCGGAACAAGATGCTCACCCGGATCTATGGGACCGCTTTCTTCGATAAAGCTGAGCTGGAGCAGCATCTAGAGCGGATCGAGGCTGCCAAGGCGCGTGACCATCGTCGGCTTGGTCGCGAGTTAGACCTCTTCTCGTTTCATCCCAACGCGCCGGCCAGCCCGTACTTTCATCCTAAGGGTGCCTGGATCTACAACCGATTGCAGAGTTTCATGCGTGAGCTGTTCGCAACTGAATGGCCACACGACGAAATCATCACCCCGCAGATCTACGATGTGGAGCTCTGGCATCGGTCAGGCCACTACGACAACTACCGCGAGCACATGTACTTCACCGCCGCGGATGACCGCGAGATGGCGGTCAAACCGATGAACTGCCCGGCATCGACGTTCGTATACGCGAGTCGCAAGCGATCGTATCGGGACCTGCCGATCCGGTACGCGGACTTCGGTCGATTGCACCGATACGAAAAATCGGGCGTCGTCAGTGGTCTGTTGCGCGTACGTACGTTTGTTCAAGACGATGCACACATCTTCTGCACACCCGATCAGATTCAGGCCGAGGTGACGTCGCTGCTCGGACTCGTAGAGTTCGTGCTTGGTGATGTCTTCGGTTTTGAGATTGCGGTGGAGCTATCGACCCGCCCGGACGCGTATATCGGCACCGATGAGATGTGGGACCGGGCCGAGGCGGTGCTCGAGCAGACGTTGGTCGATAACGAGCGGGAGTTCATCATCAGCGCTGGCGAGGGGGCGTTCTACGGCCCGAAGATCGACTTTCAGGCCACGGATGCACTTGGCCGCCGGTGGCAGTTGGCGACGATCCAGTTGGATTTCAATCTGCCGGAGCGTTTCGACCTGCACTACACTGCTTCTGACGGGACCGAGGAACGACCGGTCGTCATCCATCGAACGATCCTCGGATCGATCGAACGATTCTTGGGTGTTCTCATCGAGCACTATGGAGGAGCGTTCCCTGCGTGGCTGGCGCCCGAGCAGGCGCGCATCATTCCGGTGAGCGACCAGTTTAACGACTACGCCGAGAGTGTTGCCGCTCATCTAGTTTGCCACGAGATCCGAGTGCACGTGGACGACCGGAGAGAGGGTGTGGGTTACAAAGTGAGGGATGCCGAGATCCAGAAGATCCCGTACATGGTCATCGTCGGTGAGCGCGAACTGGGGACCGGGCATGTGAGCGTTCGATCCCACGTGGAAGGGGAACTGGGGTCGATGGAGATCGATCACTTCGCGCGACGGATCGTGGAGGAGGGTGCGGTACCTCGTCCTGGGGCCGCTAGCTAGTCGGTCTGGGAAACCGATTCTCCAAAGCCTCGGGAGTCGGACGGTAGTACCAACGGACTCGATGGATAGGGATCCGAGTCGCAAAGGCGTATGGGTGCCAGGTCGTTCCACTGGTGGCTGGTAAACAGCGAAGCCAGCACGCGAGCCTGGGGTCGACCGGGACCGACCTCAAACATGCCCCCGATGTACGCAGCCCAGCCATTCTGACGACATAGGTCCAGACAGCGCAATGCTTCGAGCGGGCCGCCCATGCGGGGTGCTTTGACATTGATCGCTGCGGGTCGAAAAGTGAGCGCAGTCAAGTCAGCGATTCGCGCCGCGTAGCCGTCTACCGCCACTCGCTTGGCCCATGCACTCGACTGGCTACCGTCGCTGAACGCTTCCAAGGGAGGATCTTCCAGCCAGACCTCTGGCAAGAAGCGATGGGCGAGCGCCACAGATTGGCTTGTGCCTCGACGCTTGAAGTCGACGACCCGCACTCGGTCGATAGCAGCGAACCGCGACCACATTGCTTCCGGCCACCCGTCGACCGGGACGTCGAGCTTGAAGGTGGCGTTTGGGTCAGCGTCCAGAATTGTGCGCACCGCTGCCAGCGGTCCGCCGACGGTCTTCGACAGATCCTGACCGATCGACCAACAAAAGGTCACCGGTTCTGCCGGCAGCGTGGCGATTGCAAACAGGTTGTTTTCGGCTTGACGCAACGCCAAGTCGATCGCCGCCGCCTCGATCGCGGCCCGGTGGTGTGCGACGAGATGCCCTTCCAGTCGCTCACTGAGCTCACCGATCGTCGTACGGCTGGCGGCAACCGCGTCTTGCACGGTATCCCTGAAAGTTGCTTGATCCTCGGGTGTCCAATCGACGTTTTCACCTCGGCCGAGGTGTCCACCCCCGATCAGTATGACAGTGCCGGTGGGTCTGGGTGCTCCACCGTAGTAGCCGACCGCCGGCACTGAGCCGATCTCGATCCGACACTCTTCAACGTCGAGTGGTAGTCCTGCCAGTCGTTTAGCGAGTTCTCCGGGTTGGATCAAGCGTCCCGGGCGCAGCGAAAGCCGGCGAAGATCTGTCGCCGCTCGGGAAGATCCCAGTTGCGGAAGGTGTTCCGAGCGACCGATCGACCGGTGGCCCAGGAGCCTCCGCGAAGGACCCGGTAGCCCTGGCCGAAGTGGATCGCGGAGTATTCCGGGTAGGGGTAGGCCTCGAAGCCCGGGTAGCCGTCCAGCTCGCTGGCCGTCCACTCCCAGACGTCGCCCACCATGTGGTGACACCCATAGAAGGAGCGGCCGGCGGGGAACGCACCGACGGGGGCGGGACCGAAGATCTCAGCACCGAGGTTGGCATGACGCGCTTCGAATTGATTGTCACCCCAAGGAAAGCGGCGAGCGAGCCGCGCTTCGGGATCCCACGCAGCGGCCTTTTCCCATTCGGCTTCAGTTGGTAATCGCTTTGATACCGAGCGTGCGTAGGCACGCGCCTCATACCAGGAAACGTGCTGTACGGGTCGCGTCGGGACCAACGGCTCGGGCCGTCCGAACTCAACGACCTCCCAACCGATGGGCGAGCGGCGCCAACCCAGTGGGTGCTCGATCTGATGTTCTGTCCGCCATTTCCATCCTTTCTCGCACCACCATTCGCGGCGCGCGTAGCCACCCCGGTCGACGAATTGAAGAAACTGCCCGGCTGTGACTGGGGCGGTGTCGATCCAGAATGCTTCGACGTCGACCCAGTGCGCGGGTCGTTCGTTGTCGTAGGTGTCCGCGTCTCGATTGGTGCCCACAGGGAATGACCCCGAAGGAATAACGACCATTTCCGTGTCGGGTGGCAGCGGTGCCTTCGGCAGTCGATCCCCGTAGGCCGGCTCGTACACGAAGTTCTCCATTCGGGCGATCGACTGAAGTATCGTTTCCTGGTGTTGATGCTCGTGTTGGACAACCAGGTGGTACACGAATCCTTCCCTCGTGAGTCGCTGGTCCGCCTCCAGGTCTACCGTTCGGGCACGTTTCAAGGCTTTGCGACGTACGCCTCCCAGCTGACGCATGATTTCATCGACTGCCGGTAGTTTGAGCTCCCCGCGGGCCGCGCGGGGCGTAGCGACCGCATCGTAAGCGTCGGGGAGTTGGTCACGAACCCCGCCATTGTTGCTGAGCCCGTCGATCGCATCGACCAACCACAGTTCCTCGAACTCAGCGATGTGACATAGGTCCCAGGCGATAGGGCTCAAGATCGGAAGGACCTGTTGCTTTAGCTGGTCATCGCTCAGACTGCTCAGCAGCCCAAGTGTCTGACTGCGTGCTGCACGAAGCTCGGCCGCGAAGGGTGTCCAGGGTGGTGGTCCACCGGTGGTTCTGATGCGGCGAGACAGCAGCAGACCGAAACGCTGCTCGCGATCGGTGAACGCGTCCTCGAGCTGGAAGCCGAACCGTGCCAAGTCGGACTCGATCTTCGCCAGCCGATACTTGCGGCTAATCTCGGTGAGCACCATCTCGCCAGCGGCGATCCGGAACTTTCGGTCGATCGATGGAAGCTCGAAGATTACTTCCTGCCGAAAGCGGGCGTAGATCTCGATACGCTCCAGTCGATCGTTCCAAAAAGCCACGTGATCGATCGCATCGACCGGGACTTCACACCCCAGCTCACGATTCATGCGATGGAACAAGTTGCGAGTAAAGGCCTCGCTTACGCCGGCGGCATCGTTGTAGGCAGCCTCTAACTGATCGACGTCCTTGATCAAGTCGACGCCGAGCAGGAATGCGTCGTTGGGTGAGAGACACGACCGAAGCCGGGCCAGGAACGTGTCGGTTTGCTCGAGATTGAAGTTGCCGATCGATGAGCCCAGGAAGACCAGACACAGCGGTTGATGCTTGCCTAATAAGTCGAGCCCGCGCTCGTAGGATGTCGCCAACCCAGTGACGAAGAGCTCTGGCAGCTCAGTCGTCAGCCGCTCAGCCGCCTGGGCGAGGACGGAAGGGTCGATGTCGAGTGGCAGATACTCCGCGCTCCCGTCGGCGTCCAGCCACGCCTCCAGCAGCAGTTGCGTTTTGACTGCCGTGCCGGAACCGAGTTCCATGAGTGGCAGGGATCCCACCGCTCGTCGAATGGCATCGGCCTGCTGCTCGAGTATCTCGGTTTCCGCCCGGGTCAGATAGTACTCGGGTTGTTGGGTGATATCGGTGAACAACTCGCTGCCGGCCTCGTCGTACAGGTATCGGCAGTGAAGCCACCGCGGATGGTCGGAGAGGCCGCGAGCCACGCTGTAGGCGAAGGCTTCCGCAGAGGTCGGCGTCTGGTCGACGTGAACCACCCACCCGTCTCCCCGTTGCGTGGTGAACGCCGGCGCTCCGGGACGGGTGAAGAGCAACTCGACCGCTTGGGTGACGGTCGCCATGGCTCCCTATATTAGCCTCGAAACGTGGACAAGCACGTCAGCTCAGTTCCGGTCGAATTCGAGGCCGTCACTTACTCGATCGATAGTCGGCGCACGATTCTCGATCGTTTCACGCTCACGGTCAACGAGCGAGAGACGATTGTTCTCGTCGGTCGGTCGGGGGCTGGGAAGACGACCGTCCTCAAACTGGTGAACCGACTGCTTGATCCGACGATGGGTACGGTGCGCGTGTGCGGTCGGCTGACATCGGATTGGGATCCGGTGGAGTTACGTCGGAACATCGGTTACGTAATTCAGGAAATCGGTTTGTTCCCGCACATGACCGTGGCCGACAACGTGGGGTTGGTTCCTGAGCTACTGGGCTGGAACTCGCACCGGATCGAGGAGCGCACGCGCACGCTGCTCGAGATGGTGGGTCTTCCGGCCGATACATACGCGCCACGTCGACCGCACCAACTCTCCGGCGGCGAACGCCAACGAGTCGGGGTCGCGCGGGCGTTGGCTGCTGATCCTCCGCTGCTTTTGCTGGATGAGCCATTCGGCGCACTGGACCCGGTCACGCGAGCGAGCCTCCAGCGTGAGTTCAAGGCTCTCATGCGGCGGCTCGGCAAGGCCGCGCTTTTTGTCACCCACGACGTTCGTGAAGCGCTGGTCATCGGCGATCGGATCGGACTGCTAACCGCTGGTACGCTGGACGCCTTGGAGGCACCGGATGCTTTCCTCGCCGCGGACCACCCTGAGATTCGGGCGCTGGCCGAGATCTTCGAGGGTCGGCTAGGCGGTGGCGATGCTTGAGCTGTGGCGATATGCTGCCAACCATCGTCAAGAGATCGCTGGTCTGACGCTGGAACATCTACTGCTGGTGGCCGTGTCCGTTGGCGGAGCCATTCTCATCGGGGTGCCGCTGGGTATCTGGGCCACGCGGAGCCGTCGTGCAGAGCGCCCGGTGATGGGGCTTGCCAACGTCGTCCAAACGATTCCCAGTCTCGCGATGTTCGGTTTTCTGATCCCGCTTCCACTTTTTGGCGGCGTGGGCGCAAGTACCGCCATCGTGGCGCTCACGCTGTATGCGATCTTGCCGATTGTCCGTAACACTTACGCCGGGATTCGGGGAACAGATCCAGCTCTGCGCGAAGCAGCCAGGGGAATGGGAATGACCGATCGACAGCTCTTGATCCGGGTCGAGCTGCCGCTGTCCGCGGGGATCATCTTGGCCGGCGTGAGGGTCGCGACCGTCACCTCGGTAGGGATCGCCACGATCGCTGCCGCGATTGGAGCCGGCGGGCTCGGCGTCTACATCTTTCAGGGGCTGGCGATGGTGAACGATACGGTGATCCTGGCTGGAGCGCTGCCGGCAGCTTTGCTGGCATTGCTGGCTGACGGGTTGCTGAGCGCCATGGAAAAGAGGTTGACTGTCCCATCAACCGAAACGGAGGAAAGCGGTCGTTGAGCAAGCGTGTGCGGTACACCATCTCGATGCTCTGGACGACAGCAATGCTCAGCGGCTGCACGCCCGGCGATGCGATTGTCATCGGCTCGAAGAACTTCACTGAACAGAACATCCTGGGCGAGATCGTGGCCCAGGAGTTGGAAACGCGTGGCGTTCCGGTAGAGCGTCGGTTTCACTTGGGCGGCACATTCGTCTGTCACCACGCTCTTATGAACGGTGAGATTGATGTTTACGTGGAGTACACCGGAACCGCGCTGACGGCGATTCTCGAGCTTCCGGTGGATAGTGATCCCGAGCGGGTGTATCAGAGAGTCCGCAATGGCTATCGGGAGCGGTGGGACCTCGAATGGGCGAGCCCGCTGGGGTTCGAGAACACGTTCGCGCTGGTTGTTCGCCGCACCGATGCTGCGGCACACGGTTTCGCGTCGATCGCCGATCTCGCTCCCCGAGGAGCTGATCTCGTCGCCGGATTCGGACCCGAGTTCATAGCTCGTCCCGATGGATATCCTGGTCTCCGAGACAAATACGGCTTGGAGTTCGGCTCGATCCGGCAACTCGACCTAGGACTCATGTATCGGGCACTTGCCGACCACCAGATCGACGTTGCGGTCGCCAACTCGACGGATGGCCAGATCGCAGGGCTGGATCTGCTCGTCCTCGAGGACGACCGGAATTACTTCCCGCCATACCAAGCGGCAGCCGTATCGCGCCGGGTGACGCTGGAGAGGGAACCTCGTCTCGCGGAGGCTCTTACCGATCTTGCTGGTGCCATTAGCCCCGAGACGATGCGTAATCTCAACTACGAAGTCGATGTCGAGGGCCGCGACGTGTCCGAGGTCGTGCGATCATGGCTGGATGAGCGGGCTAGCGGCAATCGTCTTGAGCCGTAGATTAGAATAACGAATGCGTACACAGCTTCTACACACGATGCTTCGGGTCACCGATCTCGAACGGTCGGTCGAGTTTTACACCAAGGTCCTCGGCCTCACTGAGCAGCGCCGGAAAGTCCTCGAAAAGGCGGACGCGACGCTGGTTTTCCTGGTCGATGAACAGGGCCAGCATGCGATTGAACTCACCTACAATCACGATGGCCGGAGCTACGAGCTGGGAGACCAGTTCGGGCATCTGGCCTTTGGGGTCGCCGACCTGGATTCTGCCGGCGGGTCGCTTCAGAGTCTCGGGTTGAATTTCGACCGCGGGCCGTACCTGGTCAGCGAAGGTGGCCCCCGGATCGCTTTTATCCGCGATCCGGATGGGGTCGAGTTGGAGTTGATCGAAATCGGGGCACCCTCCTAGACACTACCTCACCCAAGAAGTGTAACAGCTTGATTTGTAGGTGGTTGCCGCAACCAATGTGATTCGTGCAACCAGCAATGGTTGGTGGACCCGCGTCTCGCCCCTGGGGGGCGGTGAAACCCGTCGACCCAGGTATGGGAAACGTTTTTCACACTTACGGCAAGAAAATGCCTTCAAGTGCAAAACACTTTCACCAAACTGAAAAACATTACCACAACTCTTGATCGGCTTGCATGGTCCGGGTAAAGTGAGACACCCCCCGAAGAAGACCCTTCCAGTCGGTGAAAGAGGCTGATCTAGGGAGAACCGGTTAGTTCACCCCGTCGCTTGGGAAACATTGGAGGGAGTCCTGACAATGCTCTCCGTCGTGTTGCCGGCCTACAACGAGGCCGCTTGTCTGGGTGAACTGCTGGAGCGAATCAGCCGCGTCGTTGCTGCCGCTGTAAAGGAATACGAAATCGTGGTTGTAGATGACGGGTCTACCGACGAAACACTCGCGGTAGCCGAGGCGGCGGCGAAACGCCTTCCGGTCCGTCTCGTTCGGCATCCGCGAAACCTTGGGTATGGTCGAGCGCTGCGGTCGGGATTCGAGGCCGCACTCGAACGGGGCGACATCGTCGTGACTTTGGATGCCGACGACTCGCACGGACCAGAGTTGATTCTCTCAATGGTCGAGCGTCTGAACGAAGGGAACGACCTCGTCATCGCCTCACGTTTTGCCAGCGGCGGTCGTGAGGTAGGGGTGCCACGATTTCGGCGGTTCCTGAGTCGAGCTGCTGCGCTCGTTGGACGCGTAGCGTTCCGGGTTCCAAGGGTGCGTGACTACACGTCGGGCTACCGAGCCTATCGATCCTCATTGCTTGCTCAGCTGGTTCATCCGGCTGAGGGACCAGGCCTCCCGCGCGAAACCGGGTTTGCTGCCGGGCTCGAGCTCCTGCTCTGCGCGGCCGCGCTAGAAGCCTCAATCGCCGAGGTCCCACTCGTGCTCAGGTACGATCGCAAGCAGAGCGAGAGCCGTCTTCGATTGAGGCACGCTCTCCCGCGCTACTTCAGCTTGATGTTGAGGCATGCAGTGCAGACGCCGCCCACGCACACGGGCACAAACGCGTAACGATGTCAGAGCTGGAGTTAGGTGATGTTCTCGTGATCGGGGGGGGGATCGCTGGGCTGGCCTCGGCTCACGCGCTGCTCCGCGCGGGGGCAAAAGTCACGGTGCTTGAAGCCACGGCATCCTTTGGTGGCCTCGGGACGACGTTTCGGCATGGTGAGCAAGATTTGGATTGTTTTTATCACGTCGTCTTACCCACCGATGAGCACCTGATTCGACTGTGTTCGGAGCTTGGCCTTCAGGACCGGTTGTACTGGAGAGAGGCATCGCTCGGGTTCATGTATCGACGTCGCCTGTACGCGCTGAGCGGTCCGCGTGATCTGCTGCGTTTTGGCGCGGTACCATTGTGGGACAGGCTGCGACTTGGGCTCACCGCCGTATACGCCACTCACTTCGCCCGATCAAAAGGGCTCGACGGGATCACCGCCGAGACGTGGCTAGCTCGGCTTTCAGGAAAGCGAGCGTTCGGTCGTCTGTGGAGGCCTCTTCTGGAGGCGAAATTCGGCGCGGCCTACAGCCAAATTCCCGCCCTCTGGTACTGGGCGAGCTTTAGGCGCGAGAAGGGAACAGGTCCCGAGGTCAAGGGCTATCCGCGGTTCGGCTACCATGGGCTGACAAGCGCTCTGGTTTCCTCGCTCAGGGAACGCGGCGGCCGGCTGTTAGAGAACACGCCGGTCGAGAGATTAGAGCTCGATTCCGATGACCGGCCGGTAGTCACCACGGCGGGTGGGAAACAGCGGTATGACCGGGTCATCAGCACGGTGCCGCTCGTTCAACTGCGCCATATCTGCGGGGACGGAAAACTCGCCGACCGGTTGGCCCACGCCGATCCTGGTATCGACTACCAAGGAGTGATGAACGTCCTCCTGCTACTCGACCGACCA
>Ga0255057_10000307_pt1 | contig 27837 bp, 29 predicted proteins | sample Cases_109_6_MG_FD_189022 | JGI IMG/M metagenome (GOLD analysis project Ga0255057, IMG submission 189022) | Seawater microbial communities from Amundsen Gulf, Northwest Territories, Canada - Cases_109_6 | ecosystem: Environmental > Aquatic > Marine > Gulf | place: Canada: Northwest Territories... | reverse complement strand
TTGCAACACCGCAAAGACGCCGCATAAAATCAACAACCAGATGAGCCAGAGCCTCCGTTACGAAACAACCTCAACACGCCCATTCATTTTGACGACGGACACACCAGCGTCACCGCCAGCACCACCATCACCACCGCCGTCGCCACCATCACCGCCGCCGCCATCACCGCCGTCACCACCACCGCCGTTACCGCCGCCGCCGCCGCCGTTACCACCGCCGTTGCCGCCCTTTGCTTCGGCAATCGCATAATCGATATCAAGGTTTTGGAGGTTGATGGATATTGGCGCCAAGACGATGGCCAATGCGCCAACGCTGCTCAGAAAGAACAACCTCCCCATGATCGCCTCCATCGGCAACGGCATTGCGTATTGTTTGCTGCGCTACAACGTTAACACAGAACAAATAATCCCTGAATGCAACTTTATATTGTAGCTTGTCATGCCAACCCCCTCGAAGAATGCGGGGCCGCGACGCTTATCGAATCAAATAGGCTCTCCCTTTTTGTTGGTGAAGCGATCCCGGCCGCCGCGGGTTACCAGGTGCAGGTCCACGTCGGGGTAAAAGCACTCCTCGTCGGTTGTGCGCGTTCCGACCTCGAGGTAACGGGCCTCGGCCTGAGAGCGATTGACCAAATGGTGCGCGTTGGCGACGCCGGCGGGAAACCCGACACACATGCCGGCGCTCATCGTCTCTTCACCGTCGTCGGTGATCAGCACCACCTCGCCGGAAAGCACGTAGACGAACTCCTCCTCGTGCCGGTGCCAGTGGCGCTGCGCCGAAGCCTCGCCGGGCGGCAAGACCACGTGGTTGACGCCGTACTGGGTAAGCCCGGCGTGGTCGCCGAGCGGGTGCTTGGCCCGGGTCGGCGCGATGGCGTCGAAAGGCTTGGGATAGCTCGCCCCGATGCGGGCAGGAACAGCGTCGGGTCGGAATGCATGGGTCTTGGACATGAACCCGCTGGCCTCCTTGGTTTTAAGACGATTGAATCCGCGTCATGCTACTCGAAATCTCTTCACCGGGCACCTGCGGAAAGGCGGGAAACCGCCGCGATCGAGGCCAGTTCACCGAGGGCCTGACCGTTTAATCTTTCTTTAATATTTGCTGCTACGGTGAACCCAGGTAACAGTTGAGGATTTCGGCATGAAGCTTTTTATTATGGGTACCATCGTTGCCATAGCCATGGGCAGCCTTTTCCATGAGGACATAGTCCAATCGTTTTCGGCAAAAGGCAACGGGTCGCAGGCCGGCATTCCTGCGGTCAAGTCCGCGGGCAATCTTGGCAGGGCGATGAACAACAACATGCAGGGCATAGGCAGCGCCCTGTCCCGGTAAGCCATCGCGCCCGATCCCTGGAAGCCGGGCAGGGCGGGGCTATCGCGCTATGGACTCCAGCTTTTCGATCTGTGGGCCCGCATGGTCAAGGTGTTGCGTGTTGCCGCACAACGCGGTGATTAGCATGTCCCCGGCACGGCTCTCCGCGACGACCAGGTAGGACGCCTCGCGCGAAAAGCCATCGCCCCAATAGGTGTCCCGCGCGACGATGACGCGCTGGCCTGGCGTTACGCCTTTCCAGGCACGGCTTACCGAAAATCCAAACAACCTAATCTTGTTCGGATCGATGCCGGCCAAGCCTCGCGCCTCCAGCTCTTGGCGCTCGGGCCCGCTTGGGGGACGATCGTCGACCATGCGTCCGACGAATATGGCGGCGCTTCCCGAAAAGACCTCGGCGTTCATCTCCGGCGGCACGCAGGAGAGAGCGCGCGCCGAATGTTCGTAGGTCGACAGGCCGATCAGCAGCAGCGCGAGGCCCGATAACCACCGCTTTGATTTCACCTTTACCCTCATCTTCCGATTGTTTTCCGATACAGACGCAATGCCCGTCCGGCTCTCCGCTATTATCGGTCGATTGCTTTGTCGCACAGGAAAGGACCACGGAGGCCGTTTCGTTTCAACAATGTTAGATGGTATTAATTTAGATATTGTCTTGAGCCTGTGAGATCGGGGTGCGGCTCCGTCAGGTAGAGCAAGATCAACGATGAGAGCGGCGCTTTTCGCGGCTGCGCAGATTTGCCTGCTGATGACGGCAGGTCACGGCGCTTGGGCACAGAGTGGCGTGACTTTCGATTTTGACGACCCACCCGACACGACGCACCGCCTCACCGATACCCTGAGCTATGGCGCCGACGTCGAGTTGGAGATGCGGCACGACCGGAACTTCGATCTCGACAAATCCGTCGATGACGACGAGACCAGCCTCGAGCCGACGATGGATCTGGCCTTCACCTATCAGCCCAACGACGGGGTGCGCGCCTTCGTCGACCTGGAGTTGTCGAAAATTTTCGTCGTCGACTCACCCGATGGGAGCGATTCCCGCGACACAAAGTTGGAGGTCAAAGAGGCCTCAAAGAGACCAACGTGACCCTGCGCGAGATCTATGAAGGCTTGAGCCTCCAATTGGGACGACAGCAGTTCCAGGACGAGTTGGAGTGGATCTATGAAGACGAGCTCGACGCGGCGCGTGCTTATTATCGTATCGGGAGCGTGGCCCTTGAGGGCTCGCTGAGCGTGCAAGGCGACATCGACAAGGACCTGTTCAACGACGACGACGAGGACAAGTCCTTCAACGCCTTTCTGGTCGGGCACTACACCTTCACCGAGGACAGCGGCGCCAGTCTCTATTTCCTGTTGCGCGACGACCGCGAGGACGACCACGAGGACCTCTACTTTTTGGGTGCGCAGGCAATCGGCGAACTGGCGCCTGACTTCGATTACTGGGTAAACGCCGCCTACGTCTTGGGAGATAGGAGCAGCGACAACGGATCGCGCGATATAAGCGGCTTCGGCGTGGATCTGGTCGCCAGCCGCGCCTTCGATCTGCCATGGGAGCCCTCGGTAACGCTGGGCTTCGCCTTTGGCAGCGGCGATGACGAACCCGACAAGGGGACGGACAACAACTTCCGGCAAACCGGCCTGCAGGCCAACAATGCCGAGTTCAACGGCGTAACGAGGTTCCAGTATTATGGCGAGGTGCTCGATCCCGAGCTGAGCAATCTCGCCGTTTTTACCCTCGGTGCGGGAGTGCGCCCGAGCGAGGACAGCTCGATCGATCTCGTCTATCACTACTATCGCCAACACCAGGCGGCCGGGGAGTTGCGCGACTCCAACCTCGATGCGGAGCCGGACGGCCGGCACCGGGAGCTGGGCCATGCGGTGGACCTCGTCTTCGGGTTTCTCGAGTTCGAAAGCTTCAGCTCGGAGCTTGTGGTCGGTGCCTTCTTCCCCGGCCGGGCTTTCGAGAGCGGTGCCGACAACGCCTATTTCGCCGGCCTCAAATTTCAGTACGAATTTTGAGCCTGCGCCCGATTGCCGGCCATCGGCGGTTACGCTTAAAATCGGTCATTCAGGTCAACGGGGGAGAGCGGCCGCATGAACCTCACGTATTTTTCGCCGAAAGTCGAAAAGCGCCCCAGCGGTGTCGACGGCATCGGCTTGTTCGCGCGCCGGCCGATTTCGAAAGGCGAAACGGTCGTCGTCAAGGGTGGCTATGTCATGACGCAAGCCGAGCGCGATGCCGTCTCACAAAGTCTCGGACCGGCGGAGATCCAAATAGGCGACGACCTTTTCATCGGACCGCGAACGGCAAGCGAGAGAGACGGCGGCATGATGCACCTCAACCACTCGTGCGAGCCGAACGTTGGTATCAGGGGAGAGATCACCTTCGTCGCTATGCGCGATATTCGATCCGACGAGGAACTGTCGTTCGACTACGCGATGACCGACGACGAGCCCGACATAGATATGCAGTGCAACTGCGGCACGCCCGACTGCCGCCGGGTGATCACCGGCCTGGACTGGAGGCGCCCGGAATTGCAGCGCCGCTACGAAGGATACTTTTCCGCCTATCTGCAGCACAAGATCGCCACCTCGACAGGGAGATAGCCACACGGGGCAGCCGAAGTGCTGTCAAAGGAAGTCGAGTTAACAGTTTGAAATTAGTTGATAATCTGTAACTCTGGATAGGCGCGACGGGTCAGAAGATCGCAGCCGTCGTCCGTGACCACCACGTTTTCCTCATGGACCATCATGCGCCCCGGGGCGAACTCCAGACCCGGTTCGATGGTCATGACCATACCGGGCCGCAGCGGCGTGTCGTCGCCCGGCCGGTTCGACGGCCACTCGGTCAGCTGCATGCCGAGCCCGTGGCCGAGACGGCCGACGTTGTTGCCGAGCGCGCCCCCGGCCTCGAGGACGTCGTTCATGGCGCGCCACAGATCGGTTGTGGTGGCGCCCGGGCGGCAGGCGGCGATGCCGGCCTCCGTCGCCTTGAAGGCCACATCGTAAGCGCGCCGGAGCGCATCGTCAGCGCGGCCGAAGGCGAAGTTTCGGTCGAAGTCGCAGAAGTAACCGTCGAAGGTCGTGCCCGTATCGATGATCAGAACGTCGCCTTCGGCCAGGAGCTTATCGCCCGGCCCCATGATGATGTTGTCGTACCCGCCGGGCCCGGACTGGCCCATCATGTAGGGCGATGCGTCGGCGCCGAGCCGCAGGACCTCCAGGCGCATCTCGCGGCACGCTTCCCATTCGCTCATGCCGACGGCGAGGCGCGTGGGCAGGTTCTCGAAGGCTTGCGAAGTGAGATCGCAGACGAAAGCGATCTTCTCGACCTCCGCCTGGGATTTGATCGAGCGCAGTTGGCGCAAGACCTCGCTGCCGTCGGCGAACTCCAGTGGGCGCACCGCATCGCGCACGCGGGTCAGGTCGTTGAGCGGCATGCGAACCACCATTTCCTGCCCGAACTCACCACCGATACGCCCAAAACGGCGTGGCAGCGAGCCGATCGCCTCGGCCAGGAGGCTCACCCCGTCGTCTTCGGGCCGCGGCGCCGGCCAGGTCCGGATATCCTCGACCCAGGTGCCGCTCATACCCGCCTCGCCGATGGCCGGGATCACCGCGATCAGGCGGCCTTCGCGGGGAACGATCACGTACCATGGACGGGTTGGGCTGGCCCAGAACTGTGAGGCGAAGCCGGTGAAGTAGCGGACGTGCTGCTCGCTTGTGACCAACAGGGCGTCGAGCTCCGCTTCGCTCAGCAAAGCCTGGGCGCGGCTGTGGCGCGCCTCGAACTCCGATCTGGAAAACCCGGTGGCGGGTCTGTCGCTCATCGCTCTCTTCGCTGATTTGCCAGCACTGCCTGAGCTTGAAGTCGCTTCGTCTCGAGTGCAAGCACGTGGTTGCATTCTTGACGCCCAGACGCTCTTACACCGGATCCACGTACAAGGGGCCCGGGCGTGTGTAAAGCTCTTCGTAGTGGACCAGCGACGGTTCGCCGAGCGGGCAGGGCGCGCCGTGGCGGAAGGCCCATTCACCCCTGTCGCAGTCGGCGGCACGCACATAGCCGTTGATGTAGGCACGGCGCTCCGAGGCCGCGACGTTGGGGCCGGAACCGTGCACCGTAAACAAGGTCCACAAGGCCATGTCGCCTGGATCGAGCTCGAGATAGACGAGAGAGGAGGGATCCAGGCCGAGGGCCACCAAATCCTTCGCGTCGAGGGAACGGCTGAGAATCCGCCCGGAGCCAGGGAAGCTCAACTCACCCAGCAGATGGCTTCGCGGCAGCACGGCGACGGCCCCGTTTTCCTTGCGGTGCGCATCGATGGCGATGACCGTCTGTAGGTAGGCGCTGGCCGGGTTGCGATAGGCCGTGCGCGGGCGCCTGAAGCCGATGTCCTGGTGAAATCCGAACTCGGCGCGGGCCGCACCCGGAGGCTTCCAATGTAGTTGATTGATAATCTGCTTTATATGAGGCCCGATAAGCGGTTGTAATACCGCAAAAATCCGCGGATCGGTACGGTAGCGTGCGAGCGTCTCGTCGTGATACGAGGGCCACTGGGCGAAGCGGACGATCCGCCCAAGGTTGGGGTCGCGGGCAAGCTGGAAATAGGTGTTCTTATAGCGATAGCTTCTGGGGTGGGACAAAGCCGAGGCATAGGTGCGATCGAAGGCGCGTCCCAGCTCATCGATGTCGGTTGAAGAAAATACGTTCCTGACGATTGCATAGCCGGTTTCGTGCAACCGATCGTGAAGGTTCTGGCCGGTCGAGTGTTGGTCGGCGCCGGGGTCGGCACCGGGGGCCGGCTGCGGGCACTCCTGCAAAGCGCCGCCGGCTCGTATGGGAGATTCTCTAAAGGGCTGTCGCCTCATGGTCCGCTGTGCATTAGGAGCGAAAAAATGATCCCGTCCGCTCGATCGAATAAATGAAATCTTAGGTTCAAATAAAATACAGAAATCAATCATAATAATATTGACGCCGGAACGCTAGCTTTAAATAACAATCAAACAATAGTATTATAGTTAACAAACATGGTAAAAAATTGACACTGATCCATTCATAACTTAAATAATGAGCTCTTTCTATACTATCGTCACCTGCTCATTCTTCGCTCGACACGTGCGGGCGTCGGCGGTTGGACTAAGCCGATCACATCCCTATGTAAAACAGATGAAATCCTTTCTCGGCTTGTGGGCGGCAGTGTTGTCGCTCGTGCTTTGCGGCGCCTCCGCTGCCGTCGCTTCGCCGGGCGATACTCATGTCGTGACGGCGCAGTCGGCCGAGTTGCGCGTCGAACCGGCAGGCGAGGCGAAGCTCGCCATGACCTTGGAGCCGGGCCGTCGTCTGAAGGAGCTTCAGCGTCGGGGCGCCTGGATCAAGGTGCTGGTCTACGACGAGATCGGGCTGGATGGATGGATTCATCAATCTTCGGTGGAACCGGAAGGCAAGCCCGATGAGGGCAACGCGCCCACGCAGGGGACGAACGGCGGCGCGGGCGATGATAGTGACGAAGTACGAACGGCCCGCTACATGCTGATGGTTGAGGGCCGGACGCAGCCTTTCCGGGTCGGCTGCACCATCGTCGGCGCGCGCGGTAACAGCCGAACATGGAAATATGAGGGAAGGGCGCCATCGCGTCTGCATCTGGATGGCCGCGCTCTGCGCTGCCGGGTCGACAAACTGGACCAGCACGCGGGTTTCCTGAGCGTCACGCTGTATGAACGGGGTGCTCGGTTACCGCTGGCCCAGAACAGAACCCAATCGGCCTTTGGCTGCGTAAGGTTGCGCAGCAACGGCCCTTGGGGCAATGCCTATGCGCGGCGCTGCTCGCGTATCGCGATCTTCAGGAGCGGTCAGACCACGGGCGCGCCGTAGCCGTAGCTATAGGGAACCGCGCCGGAAAAGGCGACGACGTCCCCGTCGTCCAGCATGTGGTAATCCTTAATCCGCGCGCCGACGAGGCCCGGCGTGATGTCTTTGCCGTTGACCAGGACCAGGAAAATATCATCGATGGCGATGCCCAGTTGGCGCGCCAGATGATCGACGGTCGCACCGGCCGGCAAGCGTAACCTGCGGCACACACGCCCGCCGCCCATCTGCTTGAAGATGCTGTTGAAAAGCCGCACCTCGACCTCGATGGAGGTGTCTTGTGAGTTATGGCCAATCGACGGCCCGGCAGGCTGATCGTTCATCGAGGTGATCTCATCCATGTATTCTCATCCGTGTGCTCTCGCGGGGCCATCCGCCTCTGCTATCAAGCACGGCGCGGGGACACCTTGATCAAGGTCAAGGAGAGAGACCCGAGCCGGCGAGCCGTTCAGCCAAAGGGGCCGCCCTCGGACATTCGGCAGCGGCTGTTCTGGAAATAGGCGCGGCGGAACTCGCACCCGCGCCCCATCACGACGATCAGATGCCCGTCGCAGGATTTGACGCGCGTCCAGGCGGTATGGCTAAGGATCTTCGTGCTGGAGCGGCCTGCGCGGGCATCGGTCCTTAACGTCAGCTCTTCGATCTCCTGCGCCGAAACCGCAAGCCGTGCAAGATGGGCCCGGGCTTCGGGCTCGCAGGGTTGCGGCGGCTTATAGGTCGTGCAGCCGCCAAGGAAAAAGACGGCGAGCAGCAAGACGCTCGGGAGGGTTCGTGTTGACGCAGGCATGTTGGGGTCGATCCCGCGATCTTCTGCCGGTTACACCATTCGGGTCGTCACCCTAACTCTCCGCAGCCGCGGCGGAAAGGCAGCCGTCGCCATCCGGGCCGAGATGATAGACGTCGATCGATACGCCCGCGCGAAACCGCGGCGTGGCCTCGAGCAGCCAGCCCAGATGACGGCGATATCGCTCCCGCGCGAGCAGGCTGACGGCCACCCAGCCGCTCGGGCGCTCGTGTCTCGGATCGAAAGTCCGCAGCGGCGGTAAGCCGTAGTAGGACGGGTCGGCCGACCCGCTATAAAGCAAGGTCAGGCAGGCGATATCGTGCTCATCGAGGCCTTGTGCGAGCCTGTAGAGGTCTTGTCCCCAGTCGAGATCGCTACCGATCAGGATGCGTTCCGGTGTCTCGCCGGCCAGCGGATTGAAATAGGCCAGATAGTCGGGATAGGCCTTGAGCGCCGTCACCGCCTGCCATCCGAGCAGCGCGCAGAGCACGGCCAGCATGGCAGGTCTGGCTCGTGTGATCTTGGGGACGAGCCGCACCATGGCCACCGCGGCCAGGATCGCCAGCAGGGGATAGAGGGCAAGCACATGCCGCAAGCCGATGTTGATACGGGCGGTGCAGGCCAGCAAGAGGATGACGAGAAACGCCACGGCGGGCGCCGCGCATCGCCAGTCTCCGCGGGCGCGCAGGCGCAGGGTCGCCCAAAGCAGGCCGCAAAGCCCAAGCAGGAGAAGCGGCAAGGGAGTTTTCACCGCCAGCGCGACGGGAAAGAACAGCGGCGAGCTGTGGCCGCTGAACTCACCGAGGAAATACCCCGCATGGCCGCCCCGGTTCTTCTCGATGACATCGGCTATTCCCGTCGCGATCGACCGCACGAAAACCGGCGCGCCATCGAGCCCCTCGACCGGCGGGGCCACCGACGCCGACGGGCTGCCCGAGGACGCCGCGAATTTGTGCGCGAGAGCGGGTGCATGGCTCACCCACGCGACGGCAAGAAAGACCAGAGCCGCCGCCAAAACCCCGGATTTCACCGGCGGCCGATCGCGGGCGCCGGCGGCCACAACGCCAGCCTGAACACGCCCGTGAACGACGGCGATTGCAAGAAAAGACAAGCCGAGAAACGGCACCGCGGAATACTTGCTCATGACCGCCAATCCTATGGCGAAGCCGAGGAGGGCGCCGCGCGCCAGGCCCGGCCACTCCAACCACCGGACGAAGGCCCAGAGCGCGAGGGTCATGGCACCGGTCAGCGCCATGTCCGTCGTCGCCAGGCCGGCGTGGCCGAGGATTGCCGGCGTGGTCAGCAAAAGGAACCCGGCGCCGAGCGCGCCCCATGCGCCGGCGAGAGCGTTGGCCCACAGCACGGTGGCGACAACCGTCAAGGCGAGAAAGGCGAGGGCGCCGCGCCGTGCCGCGATCACCAGCTCTTGATGGCGGGGATGTCCGTAGAGGGTCCGGCGAGCCGTATCCCAAATCCCATCGGCTTGCTGAAAGCGGGCCCCCAGGGCCGCCGGCCCGATGGCGGCGGCAAGGCGGGCGAGCGGCGGGTGCAGAGGCTCCAGCTCGTAACGGCCATGCTGAAGGAGCTCCAGGCCGGTTACGATATGCGCCGGTTCATCCCAGGTCGGACTGAAGATTCGATGGGTGCTCGCCACCGTCCCGATAGCCAGCAGTACGAGCAGCGCGAGGATCGACCAAGGCAACCATGCGCACCTCATGATCGTGGTTTTTCGGGCTTCGCTCGCCATGGCACCTCGCCGGCGACAGGGACTATTCGCCGGCTCGCTTATGCCATGAGGACGTTAACAATGCTCTTAATCCGGGCGTCTCGTTCGGCGAGGCGCCCGGCCAAAGCTGCGATGAAAGAGATCCTTAATTCAGGGCCGAGCCGTCGAGCGTTTTAAAACTGCTGCCGTCGGCCCGGATGACGACGCCGTCGCCGGCAAGCTCGCCGTCCTTGAAGTCCCCTTCATAGCGTTCACCGTCGGCCCATATGAAGACCCCGTGGCCGGTGCGCGCTCCGCGCTGGAACGCGCCCTCGTAGCGGTCGCCGTTGGCCCAGCTATAGGTACCTTCGCCGTGCGGCTCGCCCTCGACCCAATTGCCATCGTATCGATTGCCATTGGCCCAGGTGAAGCCGCCGTTGCCGTGCCGCCTGTTGTCTTTGAACGCGCCCTCGAAGCGATCGCCATTGGGCCAGATGAACGTGCCTTCGCCTTCCTGGCGGCCCTCGACCCACTCCCCTTCGTAGCGGTCGCCGTCGGGCCAGGTCAGCACACCGAATCCGTGGCTCTTGTCGTTTTCAAATACGCCTTCGTAGCGGTGACCTTCGGCGGTCGTATAAACGCCCGTGCCGTTGCGCAATTCGGCCTTCCAGCTCCCCTCGTAGCGGTCGCCGGTGGGCCAGACCATCACACCGAACCCGTCGCGTTTGTTGTGCGCGAAATCGCCTTCGTAACTGGCGCCCGAGCGCCACTTCTGCACGCCCTTCCCATGCTTGTTGCCGGCGACGTATTCGCCCTCGTAGCTGAGCCCTTCCGGCGTCTCCATCCGTCCGTGGCCTTTGAAGGCGTCATCTTCGAAGCCGCCTTCGTAACGCGTGCCCTCAAGATCGGTGCCCGGGCCCCATACGAGAACGCCTTCGCCGTTGAACTTATCGTCCTTGAAATCGCCCTCGTAGCGCGAGCCCTGGGCGGAAACCCAGACGCCCTTGCCGTTTTGCTTTCCGGCCTTCCATTCGCCCACGTAGGAATCGCCGTTGAAGCCCTGCCATTCGCCGTTCCCCTCGAAACGGTCCTCCACGAAATCGCCCTTGTAGCGGTCTCCATTGGGATTGTGCCAGACGCCTGTGCCATGGAACGCGCCGGTGACGAAGGTTCCCTCGTAACGTGCGCCCTCGGTCGTCGACCAGATCCCTTGGCCATCGAACTTATCGTCCTTGAATTCGCCCTCGTAGAGAATCCCGCCGGCTAAAACCAGATTGCCTTGGCCGGATTTCTTGCCGGCCTTCATCTCGCCTTCATAGCGGCTGTGGACCTTGTCGTTCGAGATGAGATCCAGGGTTCCCATGCCCTCGGCCTTACCATCGACGCAAGGCCCGGTCCACACGGTGACGGGATCTACCTGAGGTTCGCCGACCCACACCTGGCATTCGGTTTCACGGTCGGCCAACCAGGCGCCGGTTTCCGCCGCCGCGGCATCCGCCGTCAGGACAAGCGCGCCAAGTACCGTCGAAAGAATAAGTCTGTGCATCGATCGTCCCGTTGGTGATTGTAAGCCTGCCGCTGGTCCCCAAGACCATACATCCAAAGGTCGAGACACTATCATCTTTAAAGGGCATTTGGGAACAGATGCCAGCGGGCATTTGTCCCCTTGGCGGCAATTTTCTACTCCATCGTCATCCGCAGGGCGCAGATCACTCGGGCTCTGAATTCGACGTACCATACGCAAAGAGCAAGCAGAATCCAAAGAGTCCACCGTTCTTAGAAGGAAATTGGCTTATCGTCCAAGTTCCCGGTCAGCAGATCAAAGAATGTCCCCGGCCATTTCACCCCTTCGACCAAAGAGTGAACCAAGGCGCTCACCAGATCCATGGACCCGAAGGTGTCGATGAATTCCGTAAAAGCGAATCCCATAATGCCGAACGCATATCCAATAAACGCCCAGCCCATACCCTTCAAAATCATGCCTCACTCCATGTAATGTCATTTGGACGGGCGGTCTTTATAATTTGTAATATTATTGTTACATATTTTATTCAACACGTCAATATATTAGAGAGCCGCGCTGGAAGTTTCCCGCGGTGGGCGTTAACCATAATTGGTCGAACGAACGCCCATCAACCTTTGGACCGCGGCAGCCTCTCGAGCGCCATCTCTCCCATTCTCGAGACGCTTCTAGCAAGCTCGGCGATCAGCTCGTCCTTGGCCGCCACCGTGGCGAGCAGTTGGTCGATCCGCTTGCCGAGGCGCGCGACCTCGGCCGGGTCGGGCGTCGTAGGCGGTGCGATCGGCGCGTCGATAGCCTGGTCGGTCTTCGGCTCGTCGGGCAAGCCGGCGCCGCGCTTCGTTGCGCCGTTTTTCCGGTCATCGCGTTTCCAGAGATAGTCGAACTGCTCTTCGAGAGGCCTTTGCCCGGCTTCGATTTCGCCGTGTGAGACGGTCCACCTGCCTTGTTCGTCGCGCTGGCCCGCAAGGATGTGGCGGTCCAGCGCCCACTCGATAAGCCTCTCCTCCAGGCCCAGCATGGAAGCGGCCTTGGAAGCCGTCACATAAGTCTGAGAGTCTGGGGTATCGCCGCGCATCGCAGGCATGCCTCCCTGGCTCGGACGCCCTATTGCCGGAATTCAGACGTCCCTCTGATTATCCAGATGATCAGGGGCAACGTCCAATAGAAAGTCTTGGTCTTTCCGACGTGCGGCGTGTGAAGACGCGGTGGAACCCGTCGCCGCGCCACGCAGTGTAAGATGGCAGGTGAGCAATTTAGTAAACCTCGGATGGAATGGGCGTACTTGGCCATAAGCCATTATCAAAAAAGAAAAATATTCTCGATATCTGCCTCGCCAAAGGCGCGATCGTTGCCGAACTTGTCCCGCATTCGGGCTAACGTCTCTTTAACTTAGCTCGTGCAAAGTCGAGCGCGAGCTAGGTTTCGGGAGTTACGGGCGATGGTGGCACGCAATAGCTTCAATGCGATCGAGTGGATCGGGGATGCCTTTCGTGCCGGCATCTTTCCGCGCGTGAACGCGAACGGCGACCTATCGTTGAACGTCATCGACGCTACGCCCGAGGATACCGAGGCTCTGCTAGCGCGCCTGAGCGGCAATTCAGAAGACGTTATCCTGCAAATGCCGCGCCCGGACAGCGACTACATCTATGTAAACTGACCGCCCACCCCTGGCCCGGGCACAAAGGGAACTCGCGCCGCAAGGCAAACGCCCGGGCCCTGGTGAGGTGTCAGGCGGTGTTCGGCTGATCGGCGAAATCGAGATCGTTGGCCGGATGCTGCCGCAGACGTTCGGCCGCAAGCACCGCCACCTGCTTGTCGAGGATCCTCTCGGTGCGCGCCCGGACCCGTCGCGATCCGCGACGCGACACATGCGCGACCCGCCACCGCTTGAAAAACCGCAAGGCAAGGTAGCCGACGATAATCGCCGCCCAGAACAGCGGGTACCACCACGGCATGAGAAGAATGAAGTCGCGCAGAAGAAGATAGTAGGGGTCCGTTTGGCCCGCCGGCCCATAGGCCCAGTTAAGCAATTGAAGCATTGATCTTGGCCCTTTTTCTACATGAAAACTGCCGCCTCCGGCAGCCAAGTAATCACTCGGATGTCTATGCTTATTTTATTCAATTATGAGAAAAAAGCCAGTAAAAAAATAATACAATTTTAACCATTTTTATTAAACATATAAATAAAATTTTACATAAATGCTTCGAATACACTTTCACCGAAAGAATTGGTGCCGTACTTGTACTCGGAAATGGCACCGACGCTGAGACCCGTTAAGAAGGCAGCGGTCAGGCGCGCGCTTAAGCCCGGCTCGCGCAGGCTATGCAGATGGGCGTGGCCGGATCGAGCTCCAGACGCGAGGTTCCGATTTCATCGCCACAAACGGTGCAGTAGCCGAACTCGCCACATTCCAGTCGCTCGAGAGCGGCCTCGATGCGTTGTATCTCGACCAGTCGGCGCCGGTCGGTTGCCAGCGACATCGCCTGGGCTTGCAGCGCATCCATGCGTGACAGACGGCCGACGCGGGTCTGGTCGAGCTCGACCGCCTCGCGCGATTGCCGGGTTAAGTCCTCTCTATCAAGCAGCTCCTTGCGGCGTATCTGAAGCCGATGCCGCTCGTCGGTTGGGTCCAGTGTCAAAGATCACCTCCCTGCACGCGAAGCCCCGGCAGCGCCGCGGCCCCTTCACGCATCCGCCGGAGGAAGAGGCGTGCTTCCTCGGTCCTCCGTTGCCTCGTAGGCATAGTCGTCGTGTCCACGTCGGTTGCTATAAAATGCCAGACCCATGAGCCCCACGCCGAGTGCGGCGGTAAGCCCGGCGCCCAGGCCCAGGGCCAGATACCCGTGCCAGCTCATCTCCGCATCGCCGAGTTCCGTCCACAGATAGAAGGCAACCAATATCGAAGCCGCCAGAAGCGATCCAAGTACGGCGAAAAGAGCAACGGTGCGCATGTTCGCTGTCCCGATCTTAGGGGGCGCTCACTTGCCGACCTCGCAGTTTGATCTCGACCGGGCGGCAAAGAAAAAAAATGATGGTCGCCATTGCGCCAAGACGCAAGGGTTTAACGGTACCGCCGGCCAATAGCGGCGTATGATCCTTTTTCCGTTGCCCTTTTGGGGCGAGACGCTATAACTCCGCCCCCGTGGGCCCAAGCGGACGTGACGCATTCGCGGCTGTGGCGGAATTGGTAGACGCGCAGCGTTGAGGGCGCTGTGGGGGAAACCCCGTGGAGGTTCAAGTCCTCTCAGCCGCACCACGTTCATCGGTCGGCGTGGATGCCGGTCGATGAGGGCGCTGGCCGTCGCGAGGGCGAGGCGGCACTTGAGGTAAGCGGTAATTTGGCGTTTCATGAGCGCGGTTTTTCATGAGCGCTGTGCGGCTGTGGCGGAATTTGGTAGACGCGCAGGTTTCAGGTACCTGTGACCGAAAGGTCGTGGTGGTTCGAGTCCACTCAGCCGCACCATTTCCTCGACGCTTTCGAGGCCTTCCCAGTTTACGGACACCGCCGGCACGGATCTCCATCCCGGGTTCGCATACAGTCGCCACATCCGTCCGGCGGCGCCAAGGGCTCTAGCTATTGAGAACGCACACCCGATAGCTTAAACCAGATAACCAATGGGGTATCGGCTTTGCGCTGGGCGTAGAACAATCGCCGACGATCATCCGCAAAATCCCGATGAGGCACACAAGGGTAAGAGGCACACAAGGGAGCGATGGCCCGGTCCAAGAATAACGCCCGGCGGCGCGCCAAGCGGCAACAGCCGCCCCGACTGAAGCGCAAGCGTTTCGCTCAGCGTCGACGCATCAGCTTGGCGGCGCGCCTTAGGAACTATTTCATCGCCGGCATTCTGGTGACGGCGCCGGTCAGCATTACCGTTTGGCTGGCGCTGAAGATGGTCACCTTCGTCGATAACCGCTTCCGCCCCCTGGTGCCGCCGCAGTGGAACCCCGAGAACTATCTGCCCTTTGCCTTGCCGGGGCTCGGCATCGTCATTTTCGTCATCGGCCTGACGCTGATCGGCTTCGTGACCACGGGCTACCTGGGGCGGGTCATCGTCAAGCTCAGCGAGCGCCTCTTGAGCCAGGTACCGATCGTAAGTTCGGTCTATAGTTGGACGCGCCAGGTGCTGGAGACGGTGCTGTCCAGTGACTCCACGGCCTTCCGCGAGGTGGTGCTGATCGAATACCCCTGCCGCGGAACCTGGGCGGTCGGCTTCATCACCGGTCAAACCGAAGGCGAGGTGCAGCAGCTTACATCGGAGACGGTCTACAACGTCTTCGTGCCGGCCACCCCCAACCCGACCACCGGATTTCTGCTGTTCATTCCGGAGCGCGATATCCACCGTCTCGATGTCACGGTCGAGGAGGGCATCAAACTGGTCATCTCCGGTGGTATCGTGATCCCGCCCAAGGCCGAGGAGCGAGGGCGGGATTGGCGCAACATGACGGTGACCGCCGAGGACCAGGATCGGGCCTGGCGCGCCGAGAAGGCTCAGGCCGAGGGTAAGGACTTCGAAGAGATCGAGGCCGCCGAGGCGGCGCAGCGCGCCGGGCTCCTGACCCGGCTGCGCAACTACTTCTTTGCCGGCATGCTGGTGACCGCGCCGGTGATGATCACCATGTGGCTGGCGTGGGAGTTCATTCGCTTCGTCGACGGCAAGGTAACGCCGCTCATCCCGCCGAAATGGAATCCGGAGACCTATCTTCCCTTCGGCCTTCCCGGTCTGGGGCTGATCGTTGCCGTGGTCGCCTTGACCTTTATCGGCGCCTTCGCTGCCGGCTTCATCGGACGGGCCATCGTGCGCACCGGCGAACGCATCATGAGCGGATTGCCGGTGGTGCGCGGCATGTACTCGGCCCTTAAGCAGATCTTCGAGACCGTCTTCAAGAAACAGTCGCAAGCCTTCCGCGAGGTTGTCTTGATCGAATACCCAAGGCCCGAGTCCTGGGCGATCGGCTTCATCACCGGCACCGTCGCCGAGCAGGTGCAGGCGGAAACGCCCCAGGGTTCGCTCAATATTTTTCTGCCGACCACGCCCAACCCCACCTCGGGCTTTCTGCTCTTCATTCCCAAGAAGGGCGCGACGAAGCTCTCCATGACGGTGGAGGAGGGGCTGAAGATGGTGATCTCCGGCGGCATCGTGACACCCGGCAGCGAGCAGGCGAAGTCGGCCGAACCGACGGCCGTGGCACCTGGCGGCGAAAACGCACCGTCTGGGCGAAGCCAGCCGAAAAACGACCGGACACGAGAGCGCGCCGGCTAGCCCGAGCGCAGGTATTGGACGGCGGCGTCACGCTCGAAGAGATAAAGCAGAATGCGCAGCGCCGCACCGCGCTGGCCCGCGAGATCCGCGTCGCGCTCGACAATCAGCCGGGCATCATCGCGCGCCGTGGCGAGCAGCTCTTCGTGCAGCGGCAATTCGGCCAGGCGGAAATCCGGCAGCCCGCTCTGCCGGGTGCCCAACAACTCGCCCGCGCCACGAAGACGCAAATCCTCCTCGGCGATCCGAAAGCCGTCGTCGGTCTCGCGCAGGATACCGAGCCGCGCGCGCGCCGCATCGCCCAGCGGCGCCAGGTAGAGCAGCAGGCAAGAGCCGCCCTCCGCGCCGCGGCCGACCCGGCCGCGGAGCTGGTGAAGTTGCGCCAGCCCGAAGCGCTCGGCGTGTTCGATCACCATGATGCGCGCCGCCGGCACGTCGACCCCGACCTCGATAACCGTGGTGGCGACCAGGAGATCGACGTCGCCCTCGATGAAAGAGCGCATGGCCTCGTCCTTTTGCGGGCCCTTCATTTGGCCGTGCACCAGGGCGACCTTGTCCTTGAAGCGGGCGGCCAGCTCGACATGGCGGGCCTCCGCCGCGGCCAGGTCGATGGCCTCGGATTCGCCGACCAGCGGGCAGACCCAGAAGACCTTGATGCCGTGGGCCAGCGCGCGTCCCACCGCGGCAATCACCTCCTCGAGCCGCTCGATCGGCAGGGCTCGGGTATCGACCGGCTTACGACCCGGCGGCTTTTCGGTCAGGCGTGAGCTCAGCATGTCCCCGTAAGCGGTCAACATCAGGGTGCGCGGTATCGGCGTCGCGGTCATGACCAGAACATCGACCGCCGTGCCTTTGCCGGTAAGGTCGAGGCGCTGGTGGACGCCGAAGCGATGCTGCTCGTCGATCACCGCCAAGGCGAGGTCGCGAAAGGCGACGTCCGACTGGAAAAGCGCATGGGTGCCGACGACCAGTGGGGTCATGCCGGCGGCAATGGACTCGACCTTCTCCCGCCGGGTCTTGCCTTTGTCGCGTCCGGTGAGCAGTGCCAGCTTGATGCCGGCCGCCGCCGCAAGGGGCGCCAGCGTGGCGTGATGCTGGCGCGCGAGGATCTCGGTCGGCGCCATCATGGCCGCCTGATGGCCGCACTCGACCGCGTTCAGCATTGCCATGAAAGCGACCAGCGTCTTGCCGCTGCCGACGTCGCCCTGCAGCAGGCGCAACATGCGCGAGGGCGCCGCCATGTCGGAGAGGATCTCTTCGATGGCTCGTTGCTGCGATGCGGTCAACTCGAACGGCAGGGATCCCACGACCTCCCGGCGCAAGGTGCCGTCCCCGGCGATCTGCCGTCCGCGCCGCCGGCGCTGGTGCTGGCGGACCAGGGCAATGGCGAGCTGATTTGCCAGAAGCTCGTCATAGGCCAGGCGGGCCCGGGCCGGCGAGAGGGGCGACAGATCCTCCTCTTCGGCCGGCACATGGGCGCGCAGCAGCGAGTCTCGCCAGGACTCCCAGCCCTGCCGTTCGAGATAGGCGGGGTCGAGCCACTCCGGCAGCTCAGGCACCCGCTCGAGGGCGGCGCGAACCGCCTTGGCGAGCGGGTTCTGCGTCAGGCCGGCGGTCATGGGATAGACCGGCTCGACTCGTTTCAGGCGGTCGATTTCCTCCGGGCTGGCGATATGGTCGGGGTGCGTCATTTGCAGACGCCCGCTGAAGATATCAATGCGCCCGCTGAGCACCCGCTGCTGGCCCTCGGGCAGGGTCTTGGCAAGGTAGTCGCCGTGCGCATGGAAGAAGACGAGGTCCAGCTCGCCGGTTTCGTCGTAGCAGCTGATCCGATAGGGCTGCCGCTTGCTACGCGGCGGGCGGTGGGTCCCGACGACGACCGTCACCGTCGCGATACGCCCGGGGATCGCGCTGGCCAGTTGCGGGCTGTAACGGCGATCGATCAGGCCGCTGGGCAGGTGCCAGCAAAGGTCCAGGACCTTCTCGCCGGCCAGCGGCTCGAAGAGCTTCGACAGGCGCGGGCCGACCCCCTGAAGAGAGCCGACCGGCGCGAACAGCGGGAACAGGATTTCCGGTCGCAACGCCTAAAACCGCATCAAAGGATCAATCTTCATTTCTCGTGCGCGCATCATAGGCCGAGCGGGCGCACTGGGCCACCGGTCCGTTCGGGTTTTCGACCGTGCCTTTCCCGTAGGTCTGGACATCGAGGTGGCGTGGTGGCATCACCGGCACTCACCCAATCCGCAGCCGGCGGCGGCAGGAGACGGCCATGGCGGAGAACCCGGAAATACGACGCAAGCGGCTCCTGTTTCGCAGCCGGCATCGAGGCACCAAGGAGATGGACCTGCTGATCGGCAGTTTCGCCGAGCGCTATCTCGACAACTTCGACGGCCGCCAGATGGATTGCTTCGAAGCGCTCCTGGAGATACCGGAGCCGGTTATCTATTCCTGGCTCGTCGGCCGGGTCGAGCCTTCCGACGGGCAGCGAGACGACGTCGTGGACCTGCTTCTTGCCTTCGACTACCCGCGACGTAGCCACCGATACAGTGAATGACACCCCGCCAGTGACCGACGCCCAGAAGACCGTGCAGAACGTGACGCCGCGGCTGATCTCCAGCGCGCCCGAAGGCCTGGATGCGCTATGGCTGGCCCGCCTGTTCGAGGCGGCGGAGACCACCGTCCATCTGCATGTTGCGCGCGACGACGCCCGCATGGAGCAGTTCGTCGAATGCTTTGGCTTCTTTGCGCCCGAGGTCCCGGTGGAGACTTTTCCCGCTTGGGACTGCCTGCCGTACGACCGTGTTGGCCCACGGCTCGATATCCTGGCAAGACGCAGCGATCTTCTCTCGCGCCTGTCGTCGACCCATGCGAGCGCCACAAGGTTGCTTGTGGTCACCACCATCAACGCCTTACTGCAGCGGGTGCCGCCCGCTGCGGCCTTCGAAGGGCTGCGCCGCGATCTCGTGCCGGGCACGACGATCGATCCGGCGAAGCTGATCGAGCACCTGGCCCAATGCGGTTACCAGCGCATCGAGACGGTAAGCGAACCCGGCGAGTATGCGCCGCGCGGCGGGATCATCGATCTTTTCCCCCCGCAATCCCAAGAGCCGCTGCGGCTCGATTTTTTCGGCGACGAGCTGGAGAGTATTCGCCGCTTCGACGCGGTCACCCAGCGAACCTCGGCGAACACCGACCGGGCGGTGATCGGACCGGTCGGCGAGGTCTTCCTGACGGCGGAGACGATCGAGCGATTTCGCGGCGGCTATCGCGAGGCCTTTGGCAGCGGCCGCGACGACCCGCTGTACGAGTCGGTATCGGCCGGGCGCCATCACCAGGGCATGGAACACTGGCTGCCGCTGTTCTACGAGACGTTGGAGCCGCTTTTTTCCTACCTGCCGGCGGATGTCGGGCTAACCCTGGACCACCAAGCCGCGGAAGCGGTCGAGTCCCGTTTCGAGACGATCGAGGATTTCTTCGAGGCCAGGCGCCTTCACAGCAAAGCGGAGGGGGAGGGCGGCTGGGCCTACCGTCCGCTGGAGCCGGACCGCCTTTATCTGTCGCGCGACGAATGGGCGCAATCGCTTGCGGCGCACGCGGGCTTGCAGTTCACGCCATTTGCCACGCCGGCCGGCTCCGACCCGGTGGCGGAGGGCGGCGGCCGGCCGGGCATCGACTTCACGGATGTGCGTGCCAACCCGGAGGCCAATCTTTTCGACGCGGTCAAGGAACGGCTGAGCGCACTCGCCGGGCGCGGCCAGCGGATCGTCATCGCGGCCTACAGCACCGGCGCGCTCGAGCGCTTGCGAACGCTCTTGAGCGACCATGGCATGACCGGGCTGGCGCCCGTCGAGGCCTGGCCGCAGGTGGGTGCGCTGGAGCCGGGGCAGGCGGCGCTCGCCCGGTTGCCGGTCGAACGGGGCTTCACCTTCGACGGTGCCATCCTGGTTACCGAACAGGACATCCTGGGCGAACGCCTGACCCGCCCCGGCGGCCGCCGCCTTCGGGCCGAGAACTTCCTGACCGAGGTCTCGGTTCTTGCCGAGAGCGATTACGTCGTCCATGTCGAGCACGGCATCGGCAGGTACGAGGGCTTGATGGCCCTGGACGTCGGCGGCGCCCCGCACGATTGCCTGATGGTCGTCTACCAGGGCGGCGACAAGCTTTACGTGCCGGTGGAGAACATCGAAGTCCTCTCCCGTTACGGCTCGGACGACAGCGCCGCTGAGCTGGACCGTCTGGGCGGCGCCAACTGGCAGGCCCGCAAGGCGCGCGTCAAGCAGCGCCTGAAGGATATGGCCGGTGAGCTGATCAAGATCGCCGCGGCGCGAGAGCTGAAGTCGGTCGATCGTGTCGAGGTGCCCGAGGGGCTCTATGCGGAGTTCGCCGCGCGCTTTCCCTTCGCTGAAACCGAGGACCAGCAGCGGGCCATAGAAGACACGCTGGCCGACCTCGCCGCGGGGCGCCCGATGGACCGCTTGATCTGTGGCGACGTCGGCTTCGGCAAGACGGAGGTGGCGCTGCGGGCCGCCTTTCTCATGGTGATGAGCGGCCGGCAGGTCGCGGTGGTCGTGCCGACGACCTTGCTCGCCCGTCAGCACCATCGCACGTTCGAAGAACGCTTCCGCGGCCTGCCCGTCGAAGTCCGGCAACTTTCGCGCCTCGTCGGCGCGCGCGAGCAGGCGCAGACCCGCGCCGACCTTGCGGCCGGCAAGATCGAAATTGTCATCGGTACGCACACTCTTTTGTCGAAGTCGGTGGATTTCCGCGACCTGGGCCTGGTGATCGTCGATGAAGAGCAGCACTTCGGAGTCAGGCAGAAGGAGCGGCTGAAAGTGCTGCGCCAGGAGATCCACGTTCTGACCCTGACGGCGACGCCGATCCCCCGCACGCTGCAGCTTGCCATGTCGGGGGTCAAGGAGATGAGCCTCATCGCCTCGCCGCCCATTGACCGCCTGGCGGTGCGCACCTTCGTCCTGCCCTACGATCCGGTGATCGTGCGCGAGGCGATCATGCGCGAGCATTTCAGGGGCGGGCAGGTGTTCGTCGTCTGCCCGCGGATCCAGGACATCGACGAGGTCGCCGAACGCTTGGGCAAGCTCGTGCCCGAGGTGCGCATCGGGGTCGCCCATGGGCAGCTTCCGGCGCGCGCGCTCGAGGCGGTGATGACCGATTTCTACGACCGCCGGTTCGATCTGCTGTTGTCGACCAACATCATCGAGTCCGGTCTCGACATCCCGACCGCCAACACGCTGATCGTCCACCGCGCGGACATGTTCGGACTGGCACAGCTCTATCAGCTCCGCGGGCGGATCGGCCGCGCCAAGATGCGCGGCTATGCCTACTTCACCTTGCCGGTCGGCCGGCTTCTCACGGCGGCGGCGGAAAAGCGCCTGCATGTCATGCAGACCCTGGACAGTCTCGGGGCGGGCTTCCAGTTGGCGAGCTACGACCTCGACATCCGCGGCGCCGGCAACCTTCTGGGCGAAGAGCAGTCGGGCCAAATCCGCGAGGTGGGAATCGAGCTCTATCAACAGATGCTGGAGGAGGCCGTGGCTGCGGCGCGCGGCGGGGCTGGCATCGAAGCCGAAGAGGCGGCGGCCGAGGCGTTCACGCCGCAGATATCGCTCGGCACATCGGTGCTAATCCCGGAGAGCTACGTGCGCGACCTGAGCGTCCGGCTGGGGCTCTATCGCCGTCTGGCGACCCTCGTCGACCGACAGGAGATAGAGTCCTTCGCCGCCGAGCTCATCGACCGCTTTGGCCGCTTGCCGGAGGAGGTGGAAAACCTGATCGAAGTGATCGCCGTCAAGCACCTGTGCCGCGATGCCGGCGTGGCGCGGCTGGATGCCGGCCCAAAGGGCGCCGTCGTCTCTTTCCACCGCGACAGCTTCGCCCGGCCCGAGGCGCTGGTTCCCTTCATCCAAAGCCAAGCCGGCCAGATAAAGCTAAGGCCCGACATGAAGCTGGTCTATCGGCGCAACTGGGACAGTCCGGCCGAAAGGGTACGCGGGGTACGCCATTTCCTCGGTGAGCTGGTCAAGCTCGCCGGCGCGCCGACCGGCTCACGGGCTCATTGATTGGCCGGGCTTTGCGCCGCCTCTTCGGCGTCGACGACATCGAACATCTGCAAGAAGGCCTCCGGCGGCTGGGCGCCCGAGAGCACGTGCCGGCCGTCGATGATGAAGCAGGGCACACCCTGGATGCCCATGCGTCGGGCGGCGTTGTCTTCGGCCAGGATTTCGGCCGCCTGAGCGCCCGAGCCGAGGAACTCCGTGACCGCCTTTTCATCGAGACCGGCGGCGGCGCCGATCTCGGCCAGCACACGGCGATCTCCAATATCCCGGCCGGCGCAAAAATAGGTCTCGAACAGCGCCTGCACGACATCGTCCTGATGACCAAGCTCGGCGGCATAGCGGATCAGGCGGTGCGAGTCGACGGTGTTTGGGGTCCGGGCGATGGCGTCGAAGGCGAAGGGGATGTTCTCTTCCTCGCCGACGCCGAGGATCCGGCCATAGATCGACGCGGCGTTCTCCGCGCCGCCGAACTTGCGGCTTAGGTAGAGCTGGCGCTCCATCCCTTCGGGCGGCATCTCCGGATTGAGCTGGAAGGCACGCCAGACAATGTTGAGGGTGCGCCGCGGCCGGCGGGCGAGCGCCCGCTCCAGCCGCTGCTTGCCGATGTAGCACCAGGGACAGACGGTATCGGAGAAGATGTCGATATGCATTGGCGCCTCGATCCGCCGAACGTACTGAATTTCACCTCGATTTAATCTTGGCCCGGTGGGCGGGACTTGCAAGCCCTCCCAAGTGCCCTTCGAAGCTAGTGCGACTACCGGGCGCGACGCGCCGGTTGCCTGAATTAGGCATTGCGGCGGCGCCTGCGTCGCGTAATCTCGGACAACCAGCAAGCCGAGCTCCCTGAACGAGGCCGCGACACCGATGACGACGCCCGCTCAGCTTTTCGACCTCGACGGCAAGGTGGCCATCGTGACCGGCGCATCGAGCGGTCTGGGTTGGCAGTTCGCTTTGGTCCTGGCGCGGGCCGGCGCAAAGGTGGCCATCGCTGCCCGTCGGGTGGACCGGCTGAGCGAGTTGGCGCGCCAGATAAAGTCGTTCGACGGACGCGCCATTCCCATTGCCTTGGATGTCACCGATCCGGCCTCGGTCGAGGCCTGTGTGGCAGCCGCGGAGACGGAGTTGGGACCCATCTCGATCCTGGTGAACAACGCCGGCGTCGCCGCGCGCGCCCATGCCCTCGAGCACAGCGAGGAGGATTGGGACAAGGTGATGTCGGTCAACCTGAAGGGCGTTTGGCTGATGGCGCAGGAGACGGCCCGCCACATCGCGCGCCTGGGGCACGGCGGGACCATCATAAACATCGCGTCGATACTCGGATTGACTGCGCGCCCGCAACTCGTCTCCTATTGCGCCTCGAAAGCGGCGGTGGTCAACCTCACGCGCGCCATGGCGCTCGACCTGGCGCGGCACGACATCAGGGTCAACGCCCTCGCACCCGGTTACATCGAAACCGCCATCAACCGGGACTTCCTACGCAGCGATGCCGGGCAGGCGATGCTCGCCGGTATCCCGCAAGGCCATGCGGGCAGTCCCGAGGACCTGGACGGCGCGTTGCTGCTGCTGGCCTCGGACGCCTCTCGGTTCATGACCGGCAGCGTCATCGTGGTCGACGGGGGCCATTCGGCCGGACTATGACGGACGCGGCGACAAGCAAGCCGCCGGCCCGGGCCGGCGGCGCCGTTGGGCGGGGACCGGCGGCATGCACCGCCGCTCTGGCCGACTTCCTGAGGCGCGAGGCCGGCGCCGCCACCGTGGACATCGATGCCTGCGCGCAGCTCGCCGGCGGGGCCATCCAGGAGAACTGGAAGCTGACGGCGCGGATCGAGGGCGGCCCTTTCGAAGGCAGTCACGAGCTGGTGTTGCGCACCGACTCGCAGTCATATGTTCCGGTCAGCCGGCCACGCTGGCAGGAGTTCCGCCTGCTCCAGGTCGCCAGGCGGGCCGGGGTGCGGGTGCCCGAACCCCTATGGCTGGACGACGCGGGGACGGTCTTCGGCAAGCCGTTCTATCTAATGCGCTTCGTGCCCGGTATGGCGGAGGGCCATCGTCTGGTAAAGGAGGGCGCGATCGCCGACCCGGAAGCGCTGACCGAGGAACTCGGGGGCGAACTGGCGAAGCTTCACGCCGTCAAGCCGCCGGTGGCCGAGCTCGATTTCCTGGGTCCGCCGCCGGGCGATACGGCGGACCGGGACATCGGCGCTTACCGCGCCTATCTCGACGGGATCGAGCGCGCCTATCCGACCTTCGAGTGGGGCCTCAGGTGGTGCGAGCTGCACGCGCCCGAGCCGGGTGAGAGCGTTCTGCTACACCGCGATTTTCGTACCGGAAACTACCTCGTCCAGAACGGCCGCCTTGTCGCCGTCCTGGACTGGGAGTTCGCCGATTGGGGCGATCCGATGAGCGACATCGGCTGGTTTTGCGCCCAGTGCTGGCGCTTCGGTCGCGGCGATCGCCAGGCCGGCGGCATCGGCAGCCGTGCGGCTTTCTACCACGGCTATGAAGAGGCATCGGGCCGTGCGATCGACCCGCAGGCCGTCGAGTTCTGGGAGGTCATGGCGCATCTGCGTTGGGCGATCATCGCCCTGCAGCAGGGCGCCCGTTTCACGCGCGACGGCGAGGTTTCGCTGGACCTCGCCTTGACCGGCCGCATTCGGCCCGACGAGCTGGGCTATGCCATCTTGAACATGACCGCCCCCGAGCGCTGGAGAGCCGAATGATCCGCAACGAGCCGGATGCCGCCACGTTGGTCCGCCTCGTCGCCGGCATTCTGGAGACCGACCTGGCGCGCGACCCGTCGACCCTGAGCCGCTACGACCGGCTGCTGATGACCGCGGCGCTGAGCCTCGCGGCGCGAGAACTCGACAACGGCGATGCGCCGCTTGCCGAGGCGCTCTCGGCCTTGCAAGCGCTGTTGCCGGATCCGCCCGGCCTAGCGCAAGGCGAGGCCCTCGAGGAAACCCTGGCGCAGCTATCGCGGCAGCTCTCCTCCGAGATCAGGGCCGGAAAGCGCGACGGCGATGCCCCGACCTATGAAGGCCTGCGGCGCGCGACGCGTAGCTACCTGGCCGAGAGCAACCCAAAGGTGCTGGCGCGATAGTCGAGCACCGGTCGGGAAGAAGAAAAAGCCCCGCCAAGGAGACGGGGCTTTAGGCTTTAGGTTGAAGGGCAGACTTACGCGTGGACGTACCATCTACGAAAACCGCTAACGCTTCGAAGAGAGGCTTTCCTACGGGACGCTACCCCGTCTCTCTGATTATGGATATGGTCCCGCCGGCGGCTTTGGGAATTGACGGCCGTCACACTTCGACCACTTGGTGGTATTTTTTTCGGGCCCGTTTGGCGACCCCGTTCAGCGCAGCGCTCACACCAGGGCGAGGCGCGCCTGCTGGCCGGCACGCCAAAGGTAGTCGGGCGAGCTCAAACAGTGGGACACGAAGTCGAGCGCTTCGGCCGAAAAGTCGAAGCGGACCCCGATGGCGTTCCCGTCCTGCCAGCATCGCTTGGCTGAAAAAGCGCCGATTTCCGGCCAGTCGAAACTCACCTCGGTCGCTGTTTCTTCATCCGGCTGGCGTTCCAACTCCAGGCGCGCACCGCCCAATGAAATATCGGTCATGCGGCAGCGGCTGACGTCGTCGCCGATGTGGATATGGAGCCGAAAGGAGCGCTCGGCGACATAACGGGGAAATTCTCGCCGATTGCTCGGCGGTTCGTGATAGATTTCCGCAGGGTGCATTGCCTCGTCTCTATAGGAATTATTACCTAATTCTCGAACCTAAGGGTTGGTCGTTAAGGAATCGTTATCCTTAAAGGCGCCGGCCTGACCCCACGACTAGCCGAAAAGCGAACATTTAACCTCCGGTCGTGGCGTCGTTGGGAAAGTATTCCGATCTCGGCGGCAGCACAGTCCGCGCCGCGGAACCTCCCGACGGAGGAACGTCGAGACCGGCGGTCGGTTCGCGGTGGGAGAGGGTCGATGGATATTCATGAGTATCAAGCCAAGGAGCTCCTGGCGGGGTTCGGCGTCGCGGTGCCGCGCGGCGGCCTGGCTTACAGTCCCGAGCAGGCCAGCTACCGGGCGCAGGAGATCGGCGGCGAGGGCTGGGTGGTCAAGGCCCAGATTCACTCCGGGGCCCGCGGCAAGGCCGGCGGCATCAAGCTCTGCCGGGACTCGCACCAGGTGTGGGACGCGGCATCGGAGCTGCTGGGCAAGCGTCTGGTCACCCACCAGACCGGGCCGCAGGGAAAGGCCGTCTATCGCCTCTATGTCGAGGAGGCGACCTCCATCGCCAAGGAGATCTATCTGGGCTTCGTGCTCGACCGAAAATCCGAACGGGTGATGGTCGTCGCCTCCCCGGCGGGTGGCATGGAAATCGAGGAGATCTCGGTACGCGAGCCGCAGAGCATCGTCCGTGAGACGGTCGAGCCCGCCGTCGGCATGCAGGCCTTTCAGGCCCGCGAGATCGCCTTCGCGCTTGGCCTCGATGGCACCCAGGTCAAACAGGCGGCCGAGACAATCCTGGCCTGCGACCGCGCCTTCGCGGCGCTCGATGCGACGATGCTCGAGATCAACCCGCTGGTGGTCACGCAAGAGGGCCAGATCCTCGCCCTGGACGCCAAGATGTCGTTCGACGACAACGCCCTCTTTCGCCGGCCGCACATCTCCGAGCTGCGCGACAAGAGCCAGGAGGACCCGCGCGAGGCGCACGCCGCCGACCGGGGCCTCAGCTACGTTGGGCTGGATGGCGCCATCGGCTGCATCATCAACGGCGCCGGTCTGGCGATGGCGACCATGGACATGATCGAGCACGCCGGCGGCGAGCCGGCCAACTTCCTCGACATCGGCGGCGGCGCCACGCCCGAGCGCGTGACCAAGGCGTTCAATCTGGTCTTGATGGACGAGACCGTGGAGGCGGTGCTGGTCAACATCTTCGCCGGCATAAACCGCTGTGACTGGGTGGCCCAGGGGTTGGTGCAAGCGCTGGAGGCACTCGACCTGAAGATCCCGGTCGTCGTCCGCCTGGCCGGCACCAACGTCGAGGAGGGGCGGCGCATTCTCGAGCAAAGCGGCCTTGCGGTGATCACCGCCGACAGTCTGGCCGACGCTGCCGACAAGGTCGTCGCGGCCTGGAAAGCCGGTAAGGCCGCGGCGCAAGGACAAGAGCCATGAGCATCCTCCTCGATGAGAAGACGCCTGTCTTGGTGCAAGGCTTCACCGGAACCATCGGCGGCTTTCACGCCAAGGAGATGCTGGACTACGGCACCAACGTTGTTGGCGGTGTCACACCGGG
>Ga0255057_10000306_pt1 | contig 27904 bp, 19 predicted proteins | sample Cases_109_6_MG_FD_189022 | JGI IMG/M metagenome (GOLD analysis project Ga0255057, IMG submission 189022) | Seawater microbial communities from Amundsen Gulf, Northwest Territories, Canada - Cases_109_6 | ecosystem: Environmental > Aquatic > Marine > Gulf | place: Canada: Northwest Territories... | reverse complement strand
GGATTGCGGTCTCTGATTTTAGTCAGGGACCGCTTTTGAATTGACCCTCGTCGTACGTGTTGTTGCACGACGCGGGACCCGAGTACGTAACTATAATTCCGATTCAGTTTTCAAAGACCGATCATCGGCGGACTGTCCGCTGAAGGGAAGCGCGACTTTGAGCCTGGTCAGGGTACTGGTCAAGCTCGGGTCGGCACCGTGTTTCCCGCCGATTGTACGAAAGCCCTTTGGAGAGCCATAGCCCCCCGCAAAGGGACGCCGAAGTTAGCCCATAAAAGGGAGCGGTCAAGGAAGGATCTTCAGGAAATCGGTTCCTAGGTGGAGGGGTTGATTGACAACTGAATATTTATTATGACAATTACATTGTCACTATGCATGAGCACCTCTTCAACGAAGCGCGCCTCCTCGTTCACGCGGTGAAGGAATGGGCCGAAACCCTCCATTTCGGGGTCGATATCACGGTCGGCATGCGCGCGGTGTTGGAGCTCCTGCTGCGTGAGGCCTCCATGTCGGTGCCTGATGCGGCTCGAGCGAGGCTCGTCTCCCGTCAGCACATCCAGCAGCAGGTCGATGCCCTGCTCGAACGGGAGCTCGTCCGACGTGAGCCGAACCCCGCGCACAAGCGCTCGCCACTCATCGCGCTTACCGATCGGGGCCGGGCGCTGATTCAAAACATGCGCGCCGAAGAGCTCCATGCGCTGTCGCGGTTGCAAGCTGGCACGTCCGACAGCGCCATGCGAGACGCCACGCAGGTGCTCGCCGCATGGAAGGAGGCGCTCATCAACGACACTCAAAGGAGAACGTAATGAGGGGGCTACCTGCGTCCTCGCCGAGGCATGGCGGATGCGCTGCGCTTGAGCGCGGGCCCTCTTGGCGGTAAGCGTATCGGCATGGCGCCGATTTACTACGCCATCCCGTTTTTCCTCGCGACGGTCGTGCTCGAGAGCTGGCTGGTCCGACGGAGGCAGCTGAAGGAGGGCGGGGAATCGAGCTTCGCGGGGCACACTCTCAAAGACTCTTTCGCGAGCCTTGCGATGGGGCTGGGCTTCTTGGTGGTGGAAATCCTGCTGGCACTCATTCCTATCGGGATCCTCGTCTGGCTGTATCAGTTTAGGTTTTTCGATATCCGCCCGGTGTGGTGGGCTTTCGTGCTGCTCTTCGTCCTCGAAGACTTCTGTTACTACTGGTTTCATCGAAGCCACCACGACGTGCGAATGCTTTGGGCTGCACATATCAATCACCACTCGAGCACGCACTACAATCTAACGACGGCACTACGCCAATCGTGGACGACACCTTTCACGGGCGTGATCTTCTGGGCACCGCTAGCGCTGATCGGCTTTCCAATCGAGATGATCCTCATCCAAAAATCGGTGAGCTTGCTCTATCAGTACTGGCTTCACACCGAGCTCATCGGGAAGCTCGGGTGGTTCGGGAAAGTCTTCAACACGCCCTCGCACCACCGCGTGCACCATGGGACAAACCCGCTCTATCTCGACCGAAACCACGCTGGGATCTTCATCATCTGGGATAAGGTGTTCGGCAGCTTCGAACCGGAAGGCGAACCGGTCGACTATGGTCTCACCCACAACATCCACACATACAACCCCGTCAAGATCGCCTTCCACGAGTGGAGCGCGATGCTTCGCAATTCCTGGAACGCCAACACATGGCGCGGGCGGCTTGGCTACCTGTTCATGCCACCGGGCTGGCGCGAGGACGGGACCGGAAAGACGGCGGGAATTCTGCGGCAGGAAGCGCTCGAAGCCGTTTCTGCCGGCGCACAGTAGCCGAACGCGAGACTGTCCCCGGGCTTCTGAGGAGGTTCCATGAAACGGATTTTAGCTGTGCTTTCATTGGGCGCGTTGGTCGCGTGCAGCAGCGCTGTACCCATGGCCCCCCAAAGGTCCCCGCACTTCGACCCGGTGAGCGCCCATCTCCAACTCGGCGGCACCGTGTACGCTTACGTCGACATCGATGGAGACGCGGAGCGCGCGGCGGATTTCGTGATCTCACTCCTTCGTGACCTGCCGGCGCTCGAAGCCCCCCGCGCCTCTCGACCGCTGAGTGCCGCGAGCCTCGTTCGCGTCCTCGGCCTCGAAAATCTGCACGCCATCGGACTCAGCTCGTACAAAAAAGCTCCCCTCTACCACAACCGAAGCTTCATCTACCACACCGGCCCGCGGGAAGGGCTTCTGAAGGTCTTCGGAGGTGAGCCTGCGGAGCTCAGCCTCAAAACCGTTGCGCCCGAGGGCGCGGACCTCGTATGGGAACAACAACTCAATCTGAAAGTGCTCTTCGAGATCGTTCGCGCGCTAGGGGAGCGTGGCATCGGAGCCTCCCCTGCAAAGCTCGACACGCTGCTCGCCGAAAGCTTCCTCGGTCTCAACATCACCATCGGTGAGATCGTAGAGCGCCTCGACACGACGGCAGGGTTGATCTTGGAAGTCGACGAAGCGCGGGTGCTGCGGGTCCCCGGGGAGTCGTTTTGGTTTCCGTACACGGACTTTTTGTTTCAAATCGACGGGCTCGGGGATCTGGTCGATGCGATTGCGAAAAGGGCCACGTTCGATCCGTTCATCCGAGCGGAACGAACGAACGAATGGCTGATCATTCGCCCCGGGATCAGGCTCCCGTCCCCGTGGAACGCATACGAACCCAGCCTGATCAAGGATCTCGCGACCGGGCGAATGTATTTGGTGAGCAGCCCCGACTATCTGACGAAGTGCCTCGCGCAGCAGAGCCACGTGACCGCGACCGCCGATTTCGTGGAAGCGTTTGACGGGCTGCCGACGATTGGAAACGGAATGGTGTTCGCATCGCCGCAACTCACACGTGAGATGCACGCCATGCTCGACCGTGTGATCAACAACCGCGGATCGACGGTCGTCACGACGATCGTGCGGTACCTATTGCCGGACGCGGGTGCCCCCATCGGATGGGTCGGCGCGAACCGAAGCGATGGACTCTTGATTACCTCGAACACTTCCTCGTCGCACAAGTCCACGCTTGTCACGCTTGCGTATGCCGCGCTGCTTCCGGCGGTCGTCGTCCTGGGCGCGTCGAGGCTTGAGCCCACCGAACCACCCTCGCTGCCGTCGCGTTGACCACTTGGAGGTCCGAAACGCGCCAGCGAGCGCCCTGAGGAGAGAGTAGCTTTGGAGCGGAGGTGAATCATGGCGTTATACAAGACCACAAAGGAAACCCCGATCGGGGAAGTCATCGCTTGGCGAACCGACCGCGGCCTTGTGGCGCTCGGTTTCTTGGATGGGATTGGGGCGCTTCGGCTGTCGCTCGAGCGGCGCTTTGAGGGAACGCCTGTAGTCGCTGACCCATCCCCCGAAGTCGGCGATGCCGTCGAGTACTATTTCTCAGGTTCGACCGGTGCACTCGACGATCTCGCAGTAGATCTCTACGGCACCGACCTCCAAATGCGTATTTGGGAGGCCCTCCGACGGGTTCCGGCCGGCACGACAGCATCGTACGGAGAGCTCGCAGCCGAGGTAACGACGTCACCTCGGGTCGTCGGCAACGCGATGGCGGCAAACCCGGTGTGCCTGGCACTACCGTGTCACAGGGTGATCCGAAGCGACGGATCATGGAACGGCTACGCCTACGGCAACGACCGCAAGCGCTGGCTGCTCGAGCACGAGGGTCGCGCGACAGGAATTAGAAACGCCGAGCGAGTCAAACCCGCTCGGCGCATCGCAAGCTAGTAGTACGGCTATGGTCGCTGGTAACGGCGAATCGCCAAGGACAAGGCAAGCGACAAAAAGAGAAGAACAACTGGCGAGCGTGCTTTGCCGAGCCACCCCGACACGACAGCCGTGAAAGCCGCCCCCCTCCAAAATGCTAAGAACAAGTGGCGCTCCCCCCGGTGCGCCCGTTGAGAGCATGACACACCCTCAACGGATTTGTCCACTTTGATCAAAATAAATTCCCAAAATCGCAGTGATTCGCTGCTGCGATCTTCCGGGTGGAATCGTCCTAGTATCGGGGACTTAGGTGGGTGGAGAGTGTCCCCTACCTAATCGGGGGCGGGGAGGTCGGAGTGGCCCATTAGGTAGGTGTCCGCCGCGCGGGCGGCGCCTCGGCCTTCGGCGATGCCCCAGACGACGAGGGATTGGCCGCGGCGACAGTCGCCTGCCGCGAAGACTCCCTCGGCGCTGGTCGCGTACTCGCCGTACTCCGCCTTGAAGTTGCTGCGCGGATCGCGCTCGAGCCCGAGTTGCTCGGCGAGCGCGTCCTCTGGGCCAACAAAGCCCATCGCCAAGAACACGAGATCCGCTTCGAATGTCTCCTCGGTGCCGGGCACCTCGGTCATCTGCCACTTGCCAGCGTCGTCCATCGTCCACTCCACGCGCACGGTCTCGATACCCGCAACGTTGCCATTGCCGTCATCGAGGAACCGTTTGCTGAGAACGCGAAACTCACGCGGGTCTTTTCCGAACTTGGCAGCGACCTCCTGGTGTCCGTATTCGACACGGAAAATGACCGGCCACTCGGGCCAAGGGTTGTCCGGCGCGCGCTCATCAGGGGGCCGCGGCAAAAGCTCGAAATTGACCAAAGAGGCGCACCCATGACGCATCGAGGTGCCTATGCAATCGGTGCCGGTGTCGCCACCGCCGATGACGATGACCTTCTTGTCCTTCGCGCTGATGTACTGACCGTCCTCGTGCTTGCTGTCCAACAAGCTCTTCGTGTTCTTCAGCAAGAACTCCATCGCGAAGTGAACCCCGTTGAGCTCGCGGCCTGGAATCGGCAGATCTCGTGGACTGGTGGCGCCGCAAGCCAAGACGAGAGCATCGTTCTCCTCCCGAAGCCTTCGCACGTCGGTGTTCACGCCCACGTGCGCGTTCGTCACGAACTTCACGCCTTCCTCGCGCATGATGTCGACCCGACGATCGACGACGCCCTTGTCGAGCTTCATGTTCGGAATGCCATACATCAGCAGGCCCCCGATGCGATCATCCCGCTCGTACACCGTCACCGTGTGACCGGCACGGTTCAACTGTTGCGCACAGGCCATTCCCGCGGGACCGCTCCCGATGACGGCCACCTTCTTGCCGGTACGCTCCTCTGGAGGCTCTGGCTCGATCCACCCCTCCGCGAAACCTCGGTCGACGATCGCGTTCTCGATGTTCTTGATCGTGACGGCTGGCTCGATGATCGCGAGCACGCAGGCGCCTTCGCATGGCGCAGGACACGTGCGGCCGGTGAACTCGGGGAAGTTGTTGGTCTTGTGCAGCCGGTCGAGTGCCTCGCGCCACCGTCCGCGATAGACCAGATCGTTCCATTCGGGGATCAGATTGTCGATCGGACAACCCGTCGACGATTGGCAGAAGGGCACCCCGCAGTCCATGCACCGCGCACCTTGCTGACGCAGCTGCTCCTCGGGAACCTCGACCAGGTACTCATCCCAAGTCTCAATCCTCTTCAGCGGGTTGACGTAAGGCACCGCCTCGCGCCGAAACTCTTTGAAACCAGTCGGGTTACCCATCGTTACTCGGCTCTACTCACTCTGCGACATCTCTCTCGAAGGCATCCGGCGGTAGGGAGTCTCGTCGACCGACGTCGCCCTCTACGAAGGTTGCGGCATGACCGAACTCGGCGCGCTCACTTAGCACGCGCTTGTAGTCGACTGGCATGACCTTCACGAAGTCGCTTAGGACGGAGTCCCATCTTGCCAGCACGCGTTCGGCCGTCTTCGAACCGGTGTACTGAAGGTGCTCTTCGATGAGCCCTCGCACCTCGGCGATTTCCTGCAGATCCTCCAGTGGATCGAGATCGACCATGTCTTGGTTGCAGCGAGTTGCAAAGCCGCCCTCGGTATCGAGGACGTAAGCGATGCCACCGCTCATGCCGGCCGCGAAATTGCGCCCCGTACGACCGAGGATCACGGCGCGCCCTCCGGTCATGTATTCGCACGCGTGGTCGCCCACCCCCTCGATCACCGTCCAGGCACCGGAGTTACGCACACAAAAGCGCTCGGCAGCGCGCCCTCGGAAGAACGCCTTCCCGTTCACCGCTCCGTACAGCGCGACGTTGCCGATGATCATGTTTTCGGCCGGTATGAACGTGCTCTCTTTGGGGGGGTACACGATCAAGCGCCCGCCCGACAGGCCCTTGCCGACGTAGTCGTTGGCGTCGCCCTCGAGCTCCAGGGTCACGCCCCTCGCAAGCCACGCTCCGAAGCTCTGCCCAGCTGAGCCCTTGAACTTGAAGTGGATCGTCCCGTCCGGCAGCAGCTCCTCGCCCCAGGCCTTGGCGATTTCATGGCTGAGCATCGTACCGACGACGCGATTGGTGTTCTTGATGGGGAACTCCGCGCGAACCCTTTCGCCGCGTTCGATGGCTGGCTTTGCCGCATCGATCAATTGATTGTCGAGTGCCCGCTCGAGCCCGTGGTCCTGCGGTTGGGTACAGTACACGTGGACGCCTTCGTGTAGCTTCTTCGCCGGTGTGAGAATCGGGGTGAGGTTGATCCCGCGGGCCTTCCAATGCGTAATGGCATCCGCAGTCTCCAGCATGTCCACCCGCCCGATCATTTCGTTGATCGTGTGGAAGCCGAGGCGCGCCATGAGCTCGCGCGCTTCCTCGGCAACCATGAACAAGTAGTTGATCACGTGCTCCGGCTGCCCGGTGAACTTCTTCCGCAGCTCCTCATCCTGCGTTGCGATTCCAACCGGACAGGTGTTGAGATGGCACTTCCGCATCATGATGCAGCCGACCGCTACCAACGGAGCCGTGCTGAAGCCCATCTCCTCGGCGCCGAGCAGGGCCGCGATGACCACGTCGCGACCGGTTTTCATCTGCCCGTCCGCTTGCAAGACAAAGCGGCTCCTCAAGTCGTTAAGCACACAGGTCTGATGGGTCTCGGCGATTCCAAGCTCCCACGGAAGGCCAGCGTGCTTGATCGAGGTCAACGGCGAGGCACCGGTACCGCCGTCATGCCCACTGATGAGAATGTGGTCTGCATGCGCCTTTGACACTCCGGCCGCGATGGTGCCTACGCCTACTTCGCTCACCAGCTTCACACTGATCCGCGCAGAAGGATTACTGTTCTTCAAGTCGTGAATGAGCTGCGCCAGATCCTCGATCGAGTAGATGTCGTGGTGTGGCGGGGGGCTGATCAGGCCGACCCCCGGCGTGGAATTCCGTACGGCAGCGATCTTCTCGTCGACCTTGCGCCCGGGCAGCTCACCGCCTTCGCCTGGCTTCGCCCCCTGGGCCATCTTGATCTGAAGCTCGTCGGCGTTGGTGAGGTAGTTGATCGAGACCCCGAACCGGCCTGAAGCCACTTGCTTGATCGCGGAGCGCCTCGGGTTCATCGAGCCGTCGGCAAGTGGGAGGTAGCGCTCCGGGTCTTCTCCGCCCTCGCCGGTGTTCGACTTGCCGCCGAGGTGGTTCATCGCGATCGCCAGCGTCGAGTGCGCCTCCGCCGAGATCGAGCCAAAGCTCATCGCACCGGTGGCAAAGCGCTTCAGGATTTCGCTCGCGGGCTCCACCTCTTCTAGTGGAACGGGGTTGCCTTTCTTGAACTGAAGCAAGCCTCGCAACGTGCATTGCGCTGCGGCGCTCTGGTTGGCGTGCTTGGCGAACTCCTTGTAGGCCTCGGCGCTATTGGTTCGCGCGGCGACCTGTAAGGTGACGATGGCCTGCGGGTCCCACATGTGACGTTCGCCATTGGCGCGCCAATGGAACTGCCCATCGTTGGGCAACGTCGGCAGCCGGATCGCTTCCTCGTCCGGATACCCGAGCGCGTGCCGGTCGACGAGCTCTTGCGCGAGAACATTGAAACCCACGCCCTCGATACGGCTTGCGGTTCCGGCAAAGCACATGTCCACCACCGCCGAGTTCAAGCCGACAGCCTCGAAGATCTGCGCCCCCTTGTACGACTGCAGTGTCGAGATGCCCATCTTGGCAAACACCTTGAGCATCCCTTTCGCGACAGCCTTTCGGTAGCCCTTCACGATGCTGTCATCGTCGGGAAACTGGTCTGCATCGAGCGCGTCTCGTCGGCGGTCCTGCCACAAAGCCTCGAAAGCCATGTAGGGGTTGATCCCGTCGGCGCCGTAACCGACCAAGCAACAGTGATGGTGGACCTCTCGCGCCTCACCGGTCTCGAGGACGAGTCCCACGCGCGTCCGCTTTTCCGCGCGCACCAGATGATGATGCGCCGCTCCGCACGCGAGCAGTGCGCTCACTGGGATGCGATCCTTTCCGATCGCCCGGTCGGTCAGAACGACGACGTTGTAACCCTCGTCGATTGCCTCTTCTGCTTCTCGTTGGATGCGCTTCAGAGCCGACTTTAGGCCCTCTGGCCCCTCGGATCGTGGCCACGTGATGTCGATGTTCTTGCTGCGCCAGCCGCGAACATCCATGGCCTTGAGCGCAGAGACTTCCTCGTTGGTCAGAATGGGGTGGGGAATACGAAGCCGGTGCGCATGCTCTGGCGTAGTGTCGAGCAGGTTGCGCTCCGGCCCGACGTAGCACTCCAGCGCCATGATGACCTCCTCGCGGATCGAGTCGATCGGCGGGTTGGTCACTTGGGCAAAAAGCTGCTTGAAGTAGTCGTAGAGCAAACGAGGCTCATCGCTCAAGACCGCAAGCGCCGCATCATTCCCCATGGAGCCCACGGGGTCGCGCTTTTCGTGGATCATCGGCCCCAACATGAACTCCAGCGTTTCGGTCGTGTACCCAAACGCCCGCATGCGCGGCATCAGCGTCTCCGGTTCGAATCCGTGCGCATTGCCGGGCCGTTCCAACTCTCTCAGACGGAGTCGTTGCTCGTTGAGCCACTCACCATAGGGCCGACGCGAAGCAATGTCGTGCTTGAGCTCGTCGTCGGGGATCATGCGCCCCTGCTCGAAGTCGATCAGGAACATGCGGCCGGGCTTGAGGCGCCCTTTGTGCTTCACCATCTCGGGCGGCACCGGAAGCACGCCCACCTCGGAAGCCATGATCACCCTGTCGTCGTGGGTCAGGTAGTAGCGGCTCGGGCGAAGCCCATTTCGGTCGAGCACCGCGCCGATGTGCGTTCCATCGGTGAACGCGATCGACGCTGGCCCGTCCCACGGCTCCATCAGACACGAGTGGAACTCGTAGAAGTCGCGCTTTTCCTGAGGCATGTGGTCGTCCTTCTGCCAAGCCTCCGGGATCATCATGACCGCAGCCTCGGGCATGGTACGCCCGCCCATGTACAGAAACTCGAGCACGTTGTCGAAGGTCCCAGAGTCGGAACAATCGGGCTCGGTCACCGGGAACACCTTGCGCAAGTCGTCGCCGAAGAGCTCGCTTTGCACGACCCCTTGTCGCGCGCGCATGAAGTTTATGTTGCCGCGAAGCGTGTTGATCTCGCCATTGTGGCTCAGGCAGCGCATCGGCTGCGCACGGTCCCAGGAAGGAAACGTGTTCGTCGAGAAGCGCGAGTGCACCATTGCAAGGTGCGTTTCGTAGTCGGGGTCGGTCAGGTCCGGATAGAGGGGCAGCAGTTGATCGCAGGTAAGCATGCCCTTGTAGATGATGGTTTTGCTCGAGAGCGAGCAGGCGTACAGCATGGAACGCTGCCGGAGGCTCTGGTCGACTCGCAACTGGTTCGCGGCGTGCTTGCGAATGATGTAAAGCTGCCTTTCGAAGGCCTGCTGGTCGAGCCCGTCGGCTGCCTCGATGAATAGCTGCTCGATGCGCGGCATGCTCTGAAGCGCGGTGGGCCCGAGGTCGGCCTTCTCGGGTTCGGTCGGCACCAAGCGCCAGCCGAGGAGCTTTTGGCCTTGTTCGGCGATGACTCTCTCAAACGTCTCCTGGCAGTAAGCTCGCTCGCGGTCATCGGTCGGGAGGAAGATGTTGCCGACGCCGTACTTGCCGCGCGCCGGTAGCTCGACACTTAAGTCTTCCCGGGCGACACGCCGAAGGAGCTTGTCGGGGATCGCTGTCAATATGCCCGCGCCGTCTCCCGAGTTCTTCTCCGACCCGCGCGCGCCGCGGTGGTCCATGTTGGACAGAATACGGTTGGCATCCTTGACGATCTGGTGGGACGCCTGACCCTTGATCTGGGCAACGAAGCCGACACCGCACGCGTCCTTTTCGTTGGCGGGATCGTAGAGGCCGTATTTTTCAGGGAGTCCGTACTTCATCTTCGCGGGATCTCTGAGGGTTGAGGATTGACCCCTCGTTTAAGGGGACTGTCCCCTTTTATGGGAGGTTAAGAGGCTTGCCGGGTTTCGGGGGTGTCCCCTTTTCGGCGGGGGCGCTTGCGGCGCCGAGGTTCGTCGGCGGGCTCACCGACGGGGAGGGCAACTTCGACCCTCTCCGTGTGAGTCGAAAGCACCACCATAGTTTCGGTGCTCGCGACCCCCTCTATGGACCGGATGCGGCTGATGAGCCCCTCCAGATCCTTGGTATTCTGCGTTTTTACCTTGAGAATGAGGGTATGGCCACCCGTGACGTGATGGCACTCCATCACCTGGGGGACCGAGTCCACCCACTTCTCGAAGGCACTCAATTGTGTAGGGCTGCCGATCGAGACCCCGATGAATGCGGAAATATCGAGGCCGACCTTCCGGTAATCGAGCAAGGCATGATAACCCCTAATAATTCCAGCGCTCTCGAGCTTGCGGACCCGCTCGAGCACCGAGGGCGCGCTGAGGCCTACCTGGGCGCCGATCTCCTTAAGAGAGCGCTTGGAATCGTGCTGCAGCTCTTGAAGCAACTGCCGATCGATTCCATCGAGAACGTATGTTTCTCCTAAATTCATTAGGCCGGAACCCTGGGAATCCTAATAGATAAGGTGTTCGACCTTGCCTGTCAAACCATTACTACTTTTATGGCCGGATCGATTGGAAATTCAAATGTAAATGTAATATTTTGACCTCAACGGCTTAGATTGCTCTAGGTCGACGAGACCGGAGTCTCATGAAGGAGTCGAGCGCCAAAACGATGGAGTCCGCAAGCTCTAGCCGTCCACCAGACGCGTCCGTGTTTTCGACTGCCCCTCAGCCAACCTCGCCGAAACGCATCGGCCGCTACGAGCTTTGTTTCGAGCTCGCCTCGGGAGGGATGGCCAGCGTCTATCTGGCGCGAGCCGAGGGGGCGCCCGGCTTCCAGAAGCTGATCGCATTGAAGCGCATCCATCCGCATCTTGCGACGGAGAAGGACTACGTCGAGATGTTCCTCGACGAGGCGCGGATCGCATCGGGTATCACACACGCCAACGTCTGCAGCGTCTTCGACTTCGGCGAGGCCGACGGCGAGTACTTCATGGCGATGGAGTACCTAGTCGGCGAGCCTCTCTCGCGTGTGCACCGCAGGGTCGTGGCGAATGCAGACCAACGGAGCTCCAAGCTACTGCCGGCGCGGATGGGGCGCGTGATCGCGGGCGCGTGCGAAGGTCTTCATGCCTCCCACGAGCTCAAGGACTCGAAGGGAGAGTTACTCCGCGTGGTTCACCGCGATGTGTCGGCTGAGAATCTATTCGTCACTTACGACGGTGTAGTGCAGGTGGTGGACTTCGGGATCGCCCATGCGCGGCAGCGAGTCCATCACACTTCCGCGGGGCAAGTGAAAGGAACGTTTCCTTATATGGCGCCCGAGCAGATGACCGCGGCGGTGGTCGATCGACGAGTGGATGTGTGGGCGCTCGGCGCCGTGCTGTGGGAGCTGCTGACCCTCCGGCGGCTGTTTCTCCGAGACACCGACGTGAACACGATGTATGCGGTGCTGTCCGGTGAAATCCGTCCACCGTCCGACTACCGTAAGGACGTCCCGCCCGAGCTCGATTCCATCGTGTTGCGCGCGCTGCAGCGCAACCCAGACGAACGCTGGCAGACCGCACGCGAAATGGGTACTGCGCTCCGGCGATTCCTGGCCAAGCAAGAGGAGCTGGTCGGGCCGGCGGAGCTTGCCGACTGGATGACTGAGCTGTTCCCGCAAGGCGAGCTTCGGAAGCGGCAGCTCATGGAAATCGCCCGAACGACGGATGGCACCGATCTGCCGGAGGGTGTTCGCGGCGCCACCGAAGAGCCTGGAATTCGGATCCCACGGACCAAAGGACGCACGACCGCGACGGCGCCACCGCTGCCAGCGAGTCTGGTCGTGCTGTTGATTGGCGTCTCGACCGTTCTGACGGTGCTGGCGCTCAACTGGTTTCGCTAGTCGACGCTAGTGAAGTGAGGCGTCCTCCGGGATACGACCGGATTCGGTCATGAGCCCAAAGGCGAAAAACGGTGGACCGCCGGCGTGGACGAGACCTCGCATCCGGCCCTGTCGGTCGAGCAACGGGGCGCCGGAATTGCCTTCGTGAATCGGGCACGACGAGAGCACGCGGACAGTAGGTGACGCGATCGGGCTCCAAGGCGATCTGTCGTCGCCATCATCGACGACACAACGACGCGTCCGAACCTCGTGCATGTCGTCGTAGAAGCGGTCCGCCGTCACCGACACCATTCGAACCACCTCGCCGGTGTTCAGGGCGCCCCGACCGAGCGGGAGCGCAAGGCGTTCCGTTGTCGTCCGCAGCTGCAGGACGGCATAGTCTGGCGCGAGTAGCGTGTCGCCCGGGTTCGACACCGCGCTGATCTTCGAACAGCCAAGCCATTCGGCCTCGCGGGTCGAGGTTTCCGCAAACCCAAGCCACACGTCGTGACACGCCCCGCCGGCGGAGAGCTCCCAGGCGACACAGTGCCCCGCGGTCACCGCCGTCGTCGGACCGATGAGTGCGGCGGTACACCGGGTCGGCTCGCGAGGAGCCGATAGCCCGACCAGTAGCGCGACCGACTCGTTACACTCTTCGGAAGGGGCGCACGATACCTGATAGCGAGGCGGTGTGAGCTCCGCCTCTCGGGCGGTCCTTGAAGAAGAAGGCTGGCAAGCCGTCAAGAACAGCAATGCTGCGATCCCAAACCGATCGAAGAACCGTGAGCGCTTCGTCACCCGATCAACCTATCAAGGTTCGCGTAGGGCGCCACATCATCGCGTTTTTGCCCATTTTTTGGCTGCGCCGCGGAACTTCGGTACACGAGATGGACATGCTTCGCCCGACCGCGATCGCCCTGTTGTGTGCCGTCGTGCTCGCGCCGATTCACGCGATGGCTGATGCCCCGGTCGTGGTCGTGCAGCCGGGCGACGCGTTGAGCGTGATCGCAGAGCGCGCTGGCGTATCGGTGGCCCAGATCAAGAATTGGAATGGTCTCGAAAGCGATCTGATTCGCGTGGGCCAGAAGCTGGTCGTCGGGCCGCGCACCGCTACGTCGGCAGACGGCGACATCGATTGGAGCCCCCCGTTCGACTACGGCGCCTCTCCATCGACGGCGCCGGAGCCGCATTCCGCCGCCATCGCCACCCGCGAAACGTCGATCGCCGTCGCTACGGCGCGCGAGAGCAAAAAGGCCAAGAAGAAAGGTCGAACCTATCAAGTGAAGCCAGGCGACACGCTCACGGGCATCGCCCTCAGGTTCGATACGAGCATCTCCGAGCTCGGCAAGATCAACCCCAACTTGGACCCGGACCGAATCTACCCCGGGCAGACCATCGACATCGGCGAGCCGCGGCCGGAAGTGACGTTCACCCTGGAACGAGGCGACACCCTTCTAGCCGTCGCCGAGCGCTACGGGGTCAACTCGCGTGACTTGGCGCGCTGGAACGCAGGCGTGAGACAGGGTCACGCGAAACCGGGAACCGAGATTCGACTTTACACCCGCGTTCCGGTGAGCCCGTCGAAAGCAGTCGGGCCTACCAATCACGGTCGCCTCGAGAACGGCGTGCTCTTGCCGCAGCACAGGGGCTACGTGATTCGGGAGAAGGACCGCGCATACGGCACCGAAGAGACGACGCGGTGGATCGTCGATGCGTTTGATTCTGTGGACGCGAGGTTCAAGACCCGGAAGGTGGTTCGCATCCATGACATCAGCGACCGCAACGGAGGAAAGATTCGCGACCACAAGAGCCACCAGAACGGCCGCGACGCGGACATCGGTTACTACCAGGACAAATGCCCTAGAAGCGGCTGTGGGTTCGAAGATTTCAAGGCCTCGGAGCTGGACGTCGCTCGCCAATGGGCGCTTCTCGAGCATTGGCTGCGCAACGATGAAGCGGAGATGATCTTCATCGACTACCGCCTCCAAGGGAAGCTCTACCGCTACGCCAAGCGAAGAGGCGTGCCCGAGGCTCAGCTCAGCCGTTGGGTTCAGTACCCGCGCGGCAAGTACGAGCCGGTCGGCGTCATCCGGCACTTCCGAAACCACCAGGACCATCTCCACGTGCGGTTCGTATGCCCCTACTCCGACGTCAAGTGCCGCCGATAGGGAACGTCGCAACTGCGAGCTTGCGCATGGCGTGAGCGCGGGCGTTGACGCGCAGACGCTGCTCGGGCGTCATTTCGCCGTACGTGATCGCGTATCCATCGGGTAGGAACATCGGTTCGAAGCCGTGGCCGAGGTCGCCGCGGGGGGGCCAAACGAGGGTCCCATGCGTCTCACCGCGAAACGTTTCGATGCCCGCATTGGGCCTGGCAACGCAGAGTGCGCAGACGTAGGTCGCGCGGCGATCGGCCGCCGGGCCAAGTTCCATCAACCGGTCTTGAAGCCGCTGGCGAGCGATCGCGAAGTCCTTGTCGGGCCCGGCCCATCGCGCGGTGTGGATCCCTGGCTCGCCGTTCAACCCTTGCGCCTCCACGCCCGAATCGTCCGCAAGGGCGACCATCCCCGTCGCACTCATCGCGGCCGAGGCCTTGAGCGCAGCGTTCGCCTCGAAGGTGGTTCCGCTCTCTTCAGGCTCGGGCAGGTCAAAATCGCCGGCTGGTCGGAGCCGAACCGCAACATTCTCGAACAAGGCCGTGAGCTCGCCGATCTTTCCTACATTGTGGCTCGCAAGCACCCATTCGCGCTGCCCGGCGACCGCGGCCATCAGTTCGGGCGCTCCATGCTCGCCGGCAGGGGGGGCGGCTCGGTCTGCACGTAGCTCGGGTACGGGCGACGTTTGTCGATCTGCCGCTGAAACACAGCCGGACTCGACGTAGGAAGGTCGCAACGCCCCCGCTCACAGACATAGGCCGTAGGCTTACCCTCGAGGGCGCGCTTCCCTTCCAGCCACGGCACCAATCCCTGCTGCACGCCGGCGGCCGCATCGGTCAGTACACAGAACACCTTGTTCGGCACGAACGTTTCGCGAAGCCGATTCGCCAAGGGAGTCGTGTCCACCAAGTCGGCCTCGGCGACGACCACAATCTCGAGGGGAACGTCGTAGTAATAGTCGAGCGCAACGAGGAGCTGAGGGTATCCGCTCGGCGACCGCTGGAGGCGACCCCCGAGGGAGGCAAAGAGGGCCTCGGCCTGCTCGCGCCATTTGGCATCGTCGGTGAAGTCGTGGAGGCGCAGCAGGTTGAGAGCGGCCACCGAGTTTCCGGAAGGCACCGCGCCATCGGTCGACGGCTTCTCCCGGACCAGGAGCACCTCACCGTCGTTGGCGGTCATGAAGTAACCCCCCTCTTGGACGTCGGCGTAGCGCGCGTCCTCGATCGTTTGGAGCTCGACAGCGCGCTCGAGCCAGGCTGCAACTCCGGTGGCTTCGTAGAGGTCGAGGCAAGCCGCGACCATGAACGCGTAGTCGTCCAAGAACGCAGCCGATGATTTCTGCCCACCCTTGTAGGTCCGTGCGAGCGCTCCGTCGTCATCTCGCATCTCTCCCAACACGAACCGAGCCGCCTTCGTCGCGAGCGTGGCATACCGCGGCTCGTCCAGGGCCCACGCCCCCCGAGCGAAGGCCGAGATCATCAGCCCATTCCAGGCTGCGATGACCTTCTCGTCTCGGATGGGCGGCGGCCGCGAGGCGCGCGCTTCGTAGAGCACCGGGCGCGCTTCGGTCAAGACCTCGGCCACGCGCTTGGGCGTGATCCCGAGTTTGGCCGCGACCTCACGATTGGTCTTGGTGCGGTGAAGGATGTTTCTTCCTTCGAAGTTCCCTCCGGGGGTTGCGCCGTACACCGCGCCGAAGATCGCCGCTTGCTCCCTTCCGAGAAGCTGTTCGAGCTCGGCGGGTGTCCACGTGAAAAACCACCCTTCCTCATCGTGCCCGCCGGGCGTAGGGCTATCGGCGTCAGTGGCCGAGTAGAAACCGCCTTCGGGCGAGGTCATCTCTGCAGAGACATAGTCGAGAACGTCACGCGCCACGCGGCGGTACTCGGGATTGCCGGTGAGCTGCCACGCGTCGAGGTACACCGAAGTGAGCTGAGCGTTGTCGTACAGCATCTTTTCGAAGTGCGGCACGAGCCATTGGCCATCGGTCGAGTACCGATGGAATCCACCGCCGAGATGATCGTACATTCCCCCATCGGCCATCTTGTCGAGCGTCGTGGTGACGATCTGGAGCGCGCCAGGATCCTGGGTTCGGCGCGCATAGCGGAGCAGGATGGCAAGGCGGGCTGGCTGTGGAAACTTCGGCGCCCGACCGAAACCACCGTCGACGGGATCGAACACCGAGGCAAGTTGTTGCACGGCTCGCACGATCAATTGATCGCTCGGCACCCCTGCCCCCCGGTATGTCGTGGTGGCTTGGGCCACCCGCTGGCTGAGCTCTTGCGCTTGCTGAATCGCACGTGTCGGCTCCTGCTGGTAGAGGCGTACCATCTCGGTGAGGATATCGATCAGACCGGCGCGGCTGCCACGCAGCCCTTTGCGTGGTGGGAAGTACGTTCCGCCAAAGAAGGGGTCTTTGTCGGGCGTCATGATGACGGTCATCGGCCAGCCGCCTCGGCCGGTCAGAATCTGGACCGCGGTCATGTACACGCTGTCGACGTCGGGCCGTTCTTCGCGGTCGACCTTGATGGCGATGAAGTGGCGATTCAAGAACGCGGCGATCTCTTCGTCTTCGAACGACTCTCGCTCCATGACGTGGCACCAGTGGCAGGTCGAGTATCCGATCGACAGAAAGACCGGCTTGTTTTCGCGTTTGGCGCGTTCGAACGCTTCTTCAGACCACGGATACCAGTTGACCGGATTGTGCGCATGCTGAAGCAAGTAGGGGCTCGACTCGAGAATGAGCCGATTGGTGAAGCGCGGAGATCCATCCTCTTCGAGATGGTGGGTTCGAGGAACGTAGTCGCCTTCCTGCGATTCGAGCGCCGCGTCGAGCTTTCGTTGGAGGTCCTCGTCGACGCGCGCAACGCCCGGAATTCTTGGGTCCCCTTGGACCGGCTGTACCTGGGGGGTCTCAGGACCTGAGTCGGACTCTGGGGCACGCTTGCAACCAAACGCCAACAGCCCCATCGCGGCGAGGATCAGCAAGCATCCATAGGGGGCGTGTAACAAGCGGCGCATCGGGCCTAAATCCTAACGAAAACAGGGTGTTATGGTAGCGGTGTCGCGGGAATCGCCAGGCGTGCTAGCCGACGAGATGCAAGCATGGCAGGTCCGTGTTACATCCGCTCCTCGATTTTCCAGGCCACTGGGGCCGGGTCTATTCGCTTTCGACAGGAACTGTAACCGATGGCCGAGACTACCCCTTCCGTTCCACCGCGCGTTTTCGAACACCTTTCCCGCAAAGATTGGGGCCGCTCCGTGTTGCTTGTGGAGATCCCCGATAAGCGCACGTTCCTCTTCGAAGACGGGGCCGAACGGAGTTTCCGACCAGACTACTGGCACAAGATGGAGCTCATCGGCGTTCAGCCAAATGAAGCGGTGCGGATCGACCGGCTCGCACGCCGAAACCAAGCTCCCGCGCCGGGGTCCAGCCGAAAGTCCAAAGCGCCTCCGAAAAAGCCGGACATCACGTTCGAGCAGCAGGTCGCCTACTTCATGAAGCTCTACCCAGTCGGGTTCGAGGACGAGGCCTACGTCAAGGCCGAGCGCGGCGAGGCTGGCACGAAGGCTGGGGAAAAGCTCAAGGAAGCCGCCCTCGAGCGTGCCGAAGAAGAACTCACGCGGAAGCGCCTCGACGAGCTGGTCGACGGAGACCACGCCGACGAGCTGCATCAGCTGGCATATGAGTTCTTGGTCGGCACCAAGAGCACTATCCAAAAGGCCGAAGCCACGCGCTTCAAGAACATGTCAGTCGAAGCGCAGACCGCCCTCGCGGAGTCACTCAGGGAGCTCCTTTACGGCGACCGTTCGTACCCGATTCGGTTCGACTCGTTCGCGGCTGCGCTAGATGTAGATGGTGGACCCACGTGGCCGCTGGCGACGTTGCTTCAGGCGCTCGTCTACCCGACAGACCACGTGTTCGTGAAGCCGACCTTCATGAAGAAGCAGGCGCTGATTTTGGACATTGATCCGAAATACGACACCATCCCGAACGCAACGACTTACGAGCAGTTCGTCAAGGCCGCACAAAAAACGATGGAGCTTCTGCAGGAAGCTGGGCAGCGCCCCCGCGACATGTGGGACGTGCACACCTTCATCTGCAAGACGCTCAGCCCGAAAGCGATCAAGGACGCCACGGGCGGCGAGTAGCAGGACCCCGTGCGGGCGCTGGTTCGAGCCGAGTCGTGGCCCATCGCGGGCGGGTTTCGAATCGCGCGCGGCGCTCGCACCGAAGCAGAGGTCGTCGTCCTCGAGCTTGAGGTGGACGACCAGATCGGTCGGAGTGAGTGCGTGCCCTACGGACGGTATGGCGAGTCCGTACAGTCGGTGCAGAAGGCCATCGAGTCGGCTTTCGAGGGTCTCGCCGAGCCGCCGAACCGCGAAACGATCCATACGACCATGCCGCCCGGTGCGGCGCGAAACGCCGTCGACTGCGCGCTTTGGGACCTCGAAGCGAAACGCACAGGCCGTGCGGTTTGGGAGCTCATGGGACTCTCGACCGAGCCCTCTGCCGCTCGCACAATGAGAACCGTGAGCGTCGGCTCGCCAGACGCGATGGGGGAGGCGGCCGCCAAGCTCGCCCACGCGGCGGCTCTGAAGGTCAAGGTCGACGGGGGGCCGGACCTCGAGCGAATTGTCGCGGTACACGAGGCAGCGCCGCGGTCCGCGTTGGTGGTCGACGCCAATGAGTCCTGGACCGAAACACAACTCGCCACGTGGCTTCCTAAGCTTTCGGCGATCGGCGTCACCGTGTTGGAGCAGCCACTTCCCGCTGGAGAGGACGCGGCCCTGTCCGCGATGCGTGGTGTCGTCCCATTCTGCGCAGACGAGACTTTCCACGACCGGCGCTCCTTCGCGGCCGTCGAGGGGCGATACGACATCGTCAACATCAAGCTCGACAAGACGGGGGGCCTCACGGAGGCGCTTTCGATCATGCGGGAGGCCAAAGTGCGGGGCCTCAGGACGATGGTTGGGTGCATGGTAAGCACCTCCCTTGCAGTCGCTCCGGCTCTTCTGCTCGCCACTCAGGCTGAGTACGTCGACCTCGACGGGCCCCTCTTGCTCGAACGGGATCGAGAAGGCGCAACGCACGAGGACGGGGCGAGCCTTCTTCGCCCGTTAGCTGCGATCTGGGGTGGCGCCTAAGAACGAAGCCGCGCGTTCAATCACAGCGGGGTGATTCATGACGAAGGTGTGAATCGACGGCACCACGTGGTGCTCAGCCATTCCTTCGAGCTTGGTCTCCTCGATCGTGACGAGTCCATCAGTGTGAGTGTTGCCTACTCGTCCCGCGAAGATCGAGATCGGCGCATCGGGTATAGGCAGGGTGCTGGCGACGCCTTCGACGAGCTGGGCGAAGGAAGGCCCCATAGCCGTGCGCAGGACGGCGCTGTCGAGCGTGCGCGCGAGTGCGGCTCCTTGATTCGGTGGCGCCAACATCAAGATCCTGTGAACCGAGGGACGCCACGGGGCGTCGCTTCCGAGGAGCTCTCGCACGATCAAACCCCCTAGGCTGTGCGTCACGAACGAAAGCTTGCCGGGCGTCGGGACGTGGTCGAGCAGGTCGGCCACGGTCCGGGCCAGCTCTTGGATCGTTCGGCGGGTGCTTGGATAATCCAGCCGCGCAGTGGCCGTGCCGGCGCCCGCGAGCGCTCGGTCGATGCGCCGCATCGAGTATCGGGTGCGGCCGAGTCCGTGAAGGATGACGACCAAGTGCTCGGGCCCTTTCCCGACGGGGCGAAGCCGGTCGAGCCCCCGTTCGCAACCGGCCAGCGATCCTCGTCGCTTGATCTGCCCGCTCGGGTCGAGAAGTCGGCTAATCGGCAGCTCCGAGTGTGATTGAACGCGCCAACCGTCACGCCATCGGACGTCGGCCCAAAGCTGCGTTCCAGCACGCTGGATCATCCGCCCAAGTCTTGTTTGAGCCGGTCCTGAATCTTGTCGTCGCTCGGATAGATCTCTTCGACGTGCTCCGAGTCGACCAGCGTAGCGGTCAGCTTCTTGAGCATGTGCTTCACCGAACGTGCGTCCGAGCCGGCCGTGACGAGCTCGATCAGCAGCGCGTCTTTGCGATCCGGGTGGAGCTCGATCTCTCCATCTTGCACCATACCGTCGAGCACGTGAGACAGCGCCTGCATGAGCTTTCGCGTAAAAGGGGTGTGCTGAAACGGCGGCGGCTCCGCTTCCGGGTCGTCGTCATCTTCCGGAGACGGGACGCTCGCGGCGGTGCGCCACGCGTCGTGCCGTTCGACCCAATCCTGCGCGAGGGCGCTGAGCTTTTCGTCGGCGCCATTGGCGGCGACGTCGATGATGCCTGGGACTTCGCCGCCGTGGAGCCCTTGCTCTAAGTCGATCAAGTGCTCGACCAGGTTCCGATGAACTGCATCCATGTCGGAAACCGCTATGTCTGCGGGCAAGTCGAGACGTCGCGTTTCGACAAAACGCCGCGTGAGCCACAACGACAACCGCCGCTGCCACCCATCCTCCCGATCGACCGGTGCCGGGTCGTCGTTAGGGTCGACGACTGGCCACTGGCCGCGGGAGATCGCTCCCCACGCATCAAAGAGCGGGGTGTCGATCAGCTCTTCGAGAATGTACAAGCCGGATGTAGCGCCTTCTTCCCAGGCGTCGTCGAGCAGCGCCGACGCCTCTCTCTGGATCTCCTGTAGCTGCGTGTCGTTATACTCGCCCTTGGCGTGCTGGACTTGCGCGGCCATCCACTGAAGCACACCGGCAAGGTCCGAAAACTCGAGGTCGCCGCGGAGGCCGTCCTTGACGGTGTAGACGCGGTGCCGTCCCTCGGGATCCGCGATCGTATCGGCGAGGAAGATGACGTCACCCAGGTTCCGTGCGACGAACGGCTCGAGCTCACCGACCTGGATCGCCCAGTGGAGTCGCCAAGGGCGAGACTGATCCCCGACGGCAATGCCGGCATACGGTGCCTCGAGCACCTCAAGGAGACGAAAACCGTGAACGGCTGCAGACGTCATGTGGAGGAGGTCGACGAAGGCGTCGATTCGCGACTCACCGAACTCGGGTGGGGTACCGGGCTGGCCTAGCGCACTCCAATAGGCCTGGATCCCCTTTAGAAACGGCTGTTGCGGCATAGGGGCCAGTAACTAGCCCAATTTCGCGCGGCTGACAGCCCAAAGTCGACTTGAAACACGTTCTATTTTTGCCTAAAACCATCCCAGTATGGCGGCGCGCTGCCATTGATTCTCCTTCACGGCGGCGGCCAGACTCGGCATGCGTGGGGAAGGAAATAGCATGCCAATCGACACGGAAAAATTCAGGGAGGCGCTGCGACACTGGGCCAGCGGAGTGACGGTGGTAACGACGCGCGCCGGCGACAAGATGCATGGGATGACGGTGTCCGCCTTCTCGGGCGTGTCCGCAGACCCTCCGCTCGTTTTGGTCTGCGCAAATCAGTCATCGACGACCCATGGCGTCATCCATCAAGGAGGCCTCTTTACCGTCAATATCCTCGCGGCCCACCAGGCGGACATTTCCAGCGTCTTTGCGTCCTCGAAGAACGAGGACTCGCGACTCGAATCGGTGAGCTGGTCCGAGGGGGAAACCGGCGCACCGCTGATCGACGAGGCCTTGGTCTGCCTCGAATGCAAGGTCACTAGCGCCCACCAAGAAGGAAGCCACACGATCTACGTCGGCCAGGTCGAGGCGGTGCACACGACAGGCGCAGAGCCCCTGGTCTACCATCGGGGCCGCTACCGCGCGCTCCACAATGGTGACTGAGGATCAGTGGCTGTATCTCGACGCTTCATGCTAACTTCGCCGCATGTCGCAGCTGAAATTGGTTTTCATCCTTCTAGCCGCAGTCGCCGTCGTCGGTTGTACGAGCAAGAAGAAGGAAGCGGCGCCCGCCGAAGAGGCAGCCGTCGTCGAAGAGAAGGTCGAGATCGTCGCCGAGGAACCGCTCAAGCCACTACCCGAACTGGGCGAGCTCAACATGGAGAAAGTGACGCTTGGAAGGAAGCTGTTCCACGACACGATCCTGTCAGGCGACGGGACGATCGCGTGCTCCACGTGCCACACGCTCGACCACGGCGGGGCGGAGCCACGCAAGACCTCGACCGGCATCCGCGGGCAGGTTGGACCCATCAACTCGCCCACGGTGCTCAATTCGAGCCACAACTTCGTGCAATTCTGGGATGGCCGCGCCAAAGACCTGCGAGAACAGGCCGCAGGCCCTGTCGCCAATCCAATCGAAATGGGGGCAACCTGGGAAGGGGTCGTCAAGCGTCTCAAGGGCAACGACAAATACGTGGCCGAGTTTGCGGCCCTCTACCAGGACGGCATCACGAAGGACAACGTCACGGATGCCGTCGCCGTCTATGAAGAAGCTCTCGTGACGCCGTCACGATTCGACAAGTATCTAATGGGCGACCAAAACGCGATTACCGATGCCGAAAAGAAGGGCTACGAGACCTTCAAGGAGGTCGGCTGCACCACCTGCCACAACGGTGTGCTGGTAGGAGGCGGCATGTTCCAAAAGATGGGTCTCGTGAACGACTACTTCAAAGATCGTGGTACCGAGATTACCGATGCCGACCTCGGACGTTTCAACGTCAGCAAGAACCCCGCGGAGAAGCACTTTTTCAAAGTGCCGACCCTGCGCAATATCGAGCTGACCTCGCCCTATCTACACGACGGCTCTCGCGCAACGCTCGAGGAAACCGTACGAGTCATGGGTAAGTACCAGCTCGGCCGAGACCTCAGCGACGCCGAGATGAACAGCATCGTCACCTTCCTCAAAAGCCTCACGGGCGAGCTTCCACCTTACGCACGAGTGCCCGGCACGTAGGATCGGTGCCAGTGTCAGTGGCTCGTGATCGTGGTCGTGGTCGTGGTCGTCGCGGTGGTCGTGCCCCCCGCCCGGCGCCACCTCAGTGGCGGCATCGGTCAAAGGGCTACGTGAGTTACTTCGGTTCGGACCCGACGAGGACGAGGACGACCACGACAACGATCACGAAACCACGGCGAAGCGCCGGGTGTACAGGGTGCCAGCGTCAGCGTTTCCTAGTTGACCACCTGAAGCCTTACCTCCGGCTCGGGCTCGGCGCGCGGAGTCGGCACCTTGATGTACTCAAAGCTCGTGGGGATGTCTGGGCCTTCTGCTTCGGTCTTTGGAATCGCCCGCTTCATGACCTGTGCCCATGCCTCCTTGGGGGCGGGGACCTTCTCTTTGAGCTCTGTGTAGATCAGGCGTCCGAGTGAGGGCAGGTAGGGAGCCATCTTGCCGAACGTTTCCTTCGCGTGAGCGACGTCCTTCTTGAAGAAGTTCTTGGTGCGTGCGACAGCGCGACCGGCGTGCACCTTCGCGCGCGTGGCCGGGCCCTTGCCGACGAGTGGCCCGATCTCGTGAATGATGTCGGCGCTTGTGCCGGCCACCGTGTGTGGCGCTTTGTAGAAAGTCTTGCCGTACCGAGAGCCCTTTAAGAACTCACGGGCCTGTTCGTCGGTGATGCCAAATTTGTCGAGCGCCTCTTGGTGCTCCTTGCGGGCCCGCTCGCGCGCCTTGAACATGTACATCTGGACGCGGGAGTGGAAGTTCACCGCACCGTCGCCGCTGGTTTCAACAGGGCAGAAGATCGCGTCCGGGTGGAGCTCCGTGATCACGGTCTGAACGCCGTCGGAGACGCCAGAGCTCGGCATGCAGCCGAACGGCTTCACGCTCAAGGTCATGGTCGCCTTCTGCTTGGCGACGTTGAGAATTAGTTTCGCAACCTCCATGTGACCTTCGCCGCCACGGAGCTCGTTGTTGTAGAAGCTGTGACCGACCTGGGCGACTTCGTCCATGTCCGGGAGCGTGTGTCCGTTGAGCCCAACGACTTTGCAAAACGTGTGGAACGTGCCGCGAAGCGCAAGCTCGCCAAGCCAGACGCCCGCCATCTTGTAGCCTACGTCGACGCCTTCGAGCCCATAGTACGACTTCTCCTCTTTTCGCAGGGTCATGCGCCGTTCGGTGTCATGCCGCATTTCCCATAGCGTGTAGAGCAGCCAGTTGACCAACGTCTGGATGTCGTTCTCGCCGCCTTCAGATTCAATGAAGTCGTGAAGATGGTAGTTGCCGTCGCCTTCGGTAGTCATGGCCCAGAACTCGCCAATAATCGCCACCTTGGGCTTCGGACGAAGGCGATCGACTTCGATTGCCCCCAGTCGATGACGGCCACGCCAAAGTGCCTTCAACACGCTCTCGTTCTTCGCGAGAGTCTCGCAAATGTCCTTCTTTACCTCCGCGAGCGCGCGATCGGTGGCGCCCTCTTCGACCTCGTAGGGTCGGATTCGATAGCTGAGCACGTTCAGGGCGTCGCCTGCGAAGAGCGCACGGGCAAGCGCCATGAAGAACTTGGGATTCAGCACCAGGCCGACCTCTTCGCCAGTCGCCTGCTTGAAACCCGACTGCTGCTGGAAGAGGACAACCCGGAATCCATCGAAGCCCGCGTCTCGGAGGGCCTTACGGTACTCGGTGACGTACATCCCGAAGCGGCATGGCCCACATGCCCCGGCGCTCAAGAAGACGTAGCCGTCGATGATCTCTTGGGTGGTCTTGCCCTCCTCGTCCCGCAGCCGCGAAAGCTCCTTCACGAGGTTGCCCACCGTAAAGTACGTGGGGTTGCACTGCGCCTTGTTACCGAACTCCTTGCCGTGTCGTAGCGACTCGGTGTCCGGAACTTCCATCGCCCGCGTGTTGTAGCCGATGCCCTTCAAGGCGGCGGCGACGAACACGTCGTGGGCCAGCGTCAGGCCTCCGTTGAGGATCGTCGTCGTTGGACGTTCAGCCGCGGAGAAAAACGGATCGATCATGGAGTCGGTCCATTGCTCACGGTTGTCTTCGAGTCCGAGCTTCGCACGCTCTTTTGCCTCGAACTCCGCTAGTTCTTTCTCAATGTCGATTTCAAATCCATCAGCCATTTTTCAGCCCCTTACACTCGGACAATGTTGCCGTCCTTGGTTTTCTTCCCGAGACGAATCAAACTCTTCGACACAACAGCGGCGACATCCTGTTCGGATTTCGCAGCCTCGATGCGATAACTGGTTACTTTCTCCGCGAGCTCGTTGATCTGGCGTTCGAGCTCGAGATCGGCCCGCTTGTGCTCTTTGAACTGCGTCTGCTTCAGCCGGAGTAGCTCCAAACGCTTTTCGTCGATGCGGCGCTCGAGCTCACTTTTGCGCGACTCGACATCCTCGAGGTGCTCTTCACGTAGCCGGAGCGAATGCGCATACGTCTTGACGCGAATCTTGATCGAGCCGCCTGGCTTGTTGGCATCGATATCGTGCAGTGACACACAAGGCAGACCGCTGCCCGTGACGATGGCGTCGATGATGCCGTACGTGGGCGCGTCGTGCCCGCACTTGAAGCTGCTGAGGTCGAGGATGGCGACGTTGGGATTGCGGGCGGCGAACTTCACGGCCCACACCTTTTGCGCCGAATTGGCCGAATAGTTTTCCGGCCAGACGTCGGAGATGCTGAGCGTGTCTTCACCCTCTTTGTAGAACTTGCCGAGCCATTCGGGATCTTTCGGGATCGAACGAATACTTAGAATCGGATACCCGAGCACCTGAAACTCGTCGGGGATGCTGTGGTGGAGGCCCGGATCGAGGTGGTACGGCCGGCCCACCACCAGGATCGCGATCTTGTTGTCGTATTCGACCTGGTCGAGGATAGCCTTGCCCTTGGCCTGGATCTCCTGGTCGAAGCGATCGAGTGCGGCAAGCCCTTCCGTGACCGCAAAATCGTTCTCGTCTTCGGTGATTTCGAGCACCTCTGCAAACGCCTCGAACGCGCTGCGTTGCAGGAGCGCCGGTTCAGTGAAGCTGAAGGCCGGAGCCATGTACGTGATCCCGCGGGTCGCGAAGTAGTCTTGCTCCTTCGTGAAAGCAGCTTTCATGACGTCCGGCGTGCCAGCGACGATCGGACAGCTCGCGTAGTCGGTCGCATCGGTCACGAACGATGGAACGTGCGTGAGGATTGGGAAGAAAATCGCATCCAGCGGAGCCTGCACGTGCTTATGAAAAAAGAGTTGGTGGAAATGGGCCTGTGCGACCTTCGACGGGTAGCAAGGGTCGATGGAGCCATACTTGCCGCCCTCAGCAAACATCTCTTCGGAACTTGGATCGCTGAAGACGATGTTCTTGGGGCGCACTCCGAGCACTTCGAGGTACGTCCGGAAGAACGGCGCTGTCGAGTACATGTTGAGGACGCGCGGAATGCCGACGCGCCACTTCGCCCGCTTCTCGGCGGAGGCCGCAGATGAGCGCTTGAAGCCGCGCGTAAATTTCGTCCTCTCGATCGCCCCGAAGAACTTCCGATCGACCTTGATGTCTTCTATTTCCGTCCCGGCTTCGGGCAACGGCTGCACACCGGAGATACGCTTGAACGCCTTGAGCCCCTCATGCGTGACGAGGTTCGGGAACTCTTTCATGATCTTGCGGCGCTCTTTGACGAGCTCTTCCATCGCGTCTTTCGACTCGACCATGCCCTTTTCACAGGAGAACCCGCTGATGTAGCGACTGGTCGTCCCGTCGGGGCGGAAGGCATCGATGAAGGTGCGCGAGCATTCGTTGGCGCAAAAATGGCAGGTCGTACTCTCGTCGTTTGTGCTCTTGTACTTGAGGTCGATCGCGGCATCGAAACCAATGAACGTGGAGTGCCCGCGTCGCTTGACGACTCGCAGTGTCTCCATGGCCGCTCCAATTGCACCGGCCTCGCCGCTGTGGGGATGGACGAACACCTCGGCATTGGGTACACGCTCGTTGATGTAGTCGACCTGCGCCTTGACGGCCGCCAGGTTGTACTGGGTGCCACCCTGCAACACGAACTTGCGCCCGAGCGCCGCCATGCGCGGCACGCCGACGACGTACTGCCACACGTTTTTCGGGAGCACTTGCGCAAGGCCCGCTAGCAGCTCGTCTTTGCCGAAACCCTCCTTTTGGAAGTTCACCCGGTCGGTATCGAGGAAGACCGCGCAGCCGTAGCTGAACTTCGGCGCTAGCTCTGCTTTGAAGGCGTTTTCGGCGTATTCCTGAACAGGAATACCGAACTGGTCGGCCATCGCCTGGAGCAACATCCCGTTGCCGGCAGAGCACTGGTTCGACAACTTGAACGTCTTGATGTCCCCGTTCTCCATGAAGAGGACTTTGATGTCTTGACCGCCAATGTCGCAGATCACGTCGACGTCACCGAAGTAGTGTGTCGCGCTCATCATGTGCGCGACCGTCTCGACGACGTTGACGTCTGCGCGAACGCACTCTTCGAGTACATCGGCAGCGTACCCGGTCGCCCCGAAACCAATGACATCGAGCTCGGCTCCCTTGGCACGAACACGGGTGCGCAAGTCTTCGAGAAGCTCTTTGGCGTCCTGGATCGGATTGCCCTTCGAAAGCGCATACGACTTCATCAAGATTTCGCCGTCTTCGCCGAGCAAGACAGCCTTCGAAGACGTGCTGCCCCCATCAAGACCGATCGCGGCCTTGACGGTGCCGCCTTCTTGCATTTCGGGTTCGATGAACTTCGGGATGCGATACGCGTCGAGGAATTTGTCGAGCTCGCCCTCGCCGGTGATCAACGGTGGGCCGGCAGTTTCGCCAAGGCG
>Ga0255057_10000305_pt1 | contig 27906 bp, 28 predicted proteins | sample Cases_109_6_MG_FD_189022 | JGI IMG/M metagenome (GOLD analysis project Ga0255057, IMG submission 189022) | Seawater microbial communities from Amundsen Gulf, Northwest Territories, Canada - Cases_109_6 | ecosystem: Environmental > Aquatic > Marine > Gulf | place: Canada: Northwest Territories... | reverse complement strand
GGACAACCACTCTTCCGCCGGATAGTGCTCGAGCGAAGCCGGCAGCCATCTGCGACCGACCGGCGTTGTGGACACAGAGAAAGAGAACAGTTGGCACGGACCTCATGATGGCACCCCCCGGAATCATTACCGTTGGGAGAGATGTCGAACCTCCTGCAAGCTGCGACCAAGCCTCGCGACGATGTTTTGGCAGCTGAAGCCCAACAGTTTGTGGCGCTCGCCTCGCCCGGTGCGGTGCTCAGCGGAGAACAGCGAGTGGCTCTCGCCGAGGCCGCCAGAAACGGCCAGACCTCCGACGAACTTGAAACCCTGGCCCACCACCTCTACTTCGAGCCATCCACCGTTCACGAAAAACATGTCAGAGCAGCGGCCGACGTGTTTGGAGATCCCGCCACCGTCGAGGCTGTCGGAATCGTTTCGCGTCTATCTTCCGTCGATCGGATTCACAGCGTTCTTGATGTCGAGCCCGAGCCACTACCCGATCCGTTGCCCGGTCCCCCAACCGGCGATATCGCCCCAGGCCTGAAGAGGCGCCTTGGGTTTCTCCCCAAACCTCCCGGCCCGATCCCCACCACACTCGACCTGGTCCCTGCTGAAGGAAACGCTCTCCGGGCCATGTTTGGTCCGATGTACATGACTGAACAAGAGATGGGTGACCCCCACTTCCGACGTGAGCCCGGTCTCAACACCCCGCAATTGGAGACTGTGGCAGCGCGAATCTCGCTGCTCAATCGGTGTTTCTACTGAATATTCAGTCACGCACGGCGGCTCAGTTGGAGCGGCGCAGCCCTTGGATACGAAATCAATATCGCTGCCATCGGTGGTGAGGATGTCGAACTCGGTATCAAAGGCGGAAACGAGTTGATCGCGTTGGTCGATGCCTTCTTCACTGGCGACGAGTCACAACAGCAACCAGCCCGCAGAGCCGTCATCGACGAGTTGGGGCCCGAGTCCTTCTTCGACACCGCAACCGTCTACGGCAACTTCGAGATGATGAATCGGATCGCCGAAGGAACCGGCATCGGAATCGCACCGCAGGAGATCGAACGACATGCGGCGATGGTCGAAGCCCTACGCCTCACAGAGGTGATGAAGAGTCAGCAGACTTAAAGGCTGATAACCCCGGTAGAAGTGGTGATCGACACCGTGGTCGCAGGTGACCCGACTGAAACGGTGAGGTCAGACGCCCCGGAAACCCAAACCGCCAAGTCCTTGTCCCCCACGACCTCAACACTTTCGAGCCGTGCCGCTCCGGCAGGGTGGTCAACGGGTGTGCGGCCCGGCAACTCGCTCTCAGACACGCCCCACTCGATGAAAAACGGCCAGCCGTCGGTGATCGTCCGCTCAATGCCGGCAACCCGCCAAGAGAGCGTCGAACCATCAGGTCGGTCACGACTCATCGCCACCGACTCGATATCGCGGTCAATCGTCAACGACCCGATGTCGTCGGTCCGAAGACAAAGGGCATCGACTCGGAGGAGGCCTGATGCATGAGTTGCTACCCATGACCCAAATGGGCTGTTGGCAGATTCTGAAACATCAACAACTGCCACGAGTTCGATGTACGTGTCGCCCAGGGGGACGATCCTGTTCGCCGTGCCGTGACCGGAGTGACGACCCCCCGGAACCGAATCGAGACCGTATCGGCTCGCCAACTCCTCGCCTGCTTCTTCGAGGTCGAACACACAGACCACGAGATGGTCAGGAACAAGACTCATCACAGCATCCTGGCATGCCACCGATGGCCGTAGACTCCTGGTCGTGAAACGCTTCTCGCCAATCCTGATTCTTGCGGCCGCAGCAGCTGTCGCAGCGATGCTCTGGCGTGGAGGAAGCGAAACCCCTCCAACTGATAGCTGGAAACCGGTCGATCCTTCGTGAGAATCGGGGTCCTCGTCACCGGGGACATAGCGGTGAGGGCCGCCCATTCGCTCAACGCCTATTCGGGTATCGACGAAGTGGTCGTGATCGGGCCGGCCCGCAGCAAGAGCTTTCGGGTCCTTGATTCCGCCGATGGATGCGACTTCTTGATAGGAACCGGTCCAAAAGCCATCACCAGGGCCCGTGACCTTGGGGTACCGCTCATATGGGATGGTGAAAAACAGGTACCTGGGGTTGCCGTCTGGGGCGGCAGTCCTCAGGGGCTGACTCTCGCCCTTGCGTCGCGGGAGACCGACCCTCGACTGGTCGCCGTTGCCCACCCCGAACTCGAAGAGGGCTCTGATCATCGAGCGAGGTTCCCCGAACCAATCGGACAGCTCGAAGTCGTCGACGGGACATATGGAGGAATGCGGCTCGCCGCGGCTGCATCTCCGAACGAGTTCGCCGCCGCCCTGGCGATTGGTGCCGACCGGCGGGTGACTGTTGTTGATCACGGCGCTTTCATGTCGGGGATTGCGCTGGCGGCCGCCGTCGACATCGCCAACGACACTCCCAAGGCGGTTTGGGATGATGCGCTCCCCTATCTACGTGCCGCGACAACTATGGGTTTGGTGATGGCCGAGGACTGAAAGCGCGAACCTGAGCCGATACGCCCCGTATCCGGTGCCTAGTAGCTGAGGTTCGCGTGTTTGCGATTCAGGCTTCGGCTGAATCGGAAACAACGACCGGGGGGGTCTGCTCGGTGGGGATGTCGGCGTGATCCTCGGGCGGGGTCACCGCACCACTCACCCCGCTCAACCCATCACCAGTTGCACCATTGCCGTTGCGGTAGTCGGCGGGGGGGTGAAGCACCGGAACCGCCGCCTGCACGGGGGTTGGGTCGAGGGTCTCCTCGAGCACGACGATCTCGACACCACCGACCACGTCTGAAACCAGGTTGTAAACGATGGCGCCGGCCACCGTCAACCCGGTCATCAACACCCACCACACCACCGACGAGAAGATCAGGAACCGGAGGAACTGTTCGGTGTTGGCAAAGGGGTCGGAGCCTTGCTCGATCAGGGTGATCTCGACCATGAACTCAACGATTCGCTCAGGGATGCCGGCCCGCTCGAGCACGGACCAGAAAATGACCATGCCTAGTGTCAGCCCGAGGCCGAGCACAGCCCAAGTCACCGCTGAGACTTTGAGGGCGGTCCACGGGTCAATTTTTCGAATTATGCGTCTGACACGACGAACAGTTGCCATGAGTGGGCTCCGGGTTATTGGAAAGTCTACGAGACAACCCGCTTAGTGGTGTGTCACTGATCCAACGCCGAGTAGGCCGGGCGGGTTCCTCAGACCACGTCGATTGGTTCGCAAACAATAATCGTCTGCTACTCAGACGACGTCTTCATCCGAGACGATGGTCACCGCGGAAAGCTCGTTGCCATCACCGACATCGATCACCTTGACACCTGTGGTGTCTCTCTTCTGTCGACTGATCTTTGAAACAGGTGTGCGGATTCCGACACCAGCCGAAGAGATCAGGAAGACTTCGTCGTCCTTTTCGACGGCTCGTGCTGTCACCAGATTCCCCCGAACTCGGGTGATCTTGAAGGCCTTGACCCCAATGCCACCGCGTGTCTGACGACGGAACTCACCCATACTGGTTCGTTTCCCATACCCACCGGCGGTGAGTAGAAGCACCTGGTCGCCATCGACATTCGAAACGGCTGCGACCACCTGATCGCCCTCCCGAAGCTTGATGCCACGGACACCTTGGGTGCCACGCCCCATACCGCGGAGATCTTCCTCGGCAAACCGAATACCCATCCCGTTCCGAGTGAAGATCAAGAAGTCGTTTTGACCATTGGTGGTCCTAACCGATACCAGCTCGTCATCGTCGGAGAGTTTGATGGCAACGAGAGTCTGGTTCCGTGACTCATACTCCTTGAATTCTGTCTTCTTGGCCTGGCCACGTTTGGTGACCATGACCAGATACCGACCCGTCTCGTAGTCCCTGGTGTCGATGATCGCCTGGACTCTCTCGTCGGGGCCCATAGGCAGCACCGACTGGGCCATGACACCCTTCGCAGTCCGCGACTGGCGAGGAATGGCGTGGGCTTTCACCCGGTGGACAACACCCTTGTTGGTGAAGAAAAGGAGGTAGGCATGGGCCGTGGTGTGGACGAGATGGTTGATCACGTCGTCACCCTTGACCTCGGCTGCCTTCACGCCACGACCACCACGAGATTGGGTCCGATACGTGGAAGCTGGCACCGACTTGACGTATCCAGCCTGAGACACAGTGATGATCAACTCATCGTCGGCTATGAGATCTTCGAGACTGAGGTCGCCCTCGTCAGGGACTATCCGGCTCCGGCGCTCGTCGGCGAACTGCTCACGGACTGCACTCATTTCTTCTTTGATCATCGACCATCGAATCTTGGGGTCGGCGAGGATCCCTTCCAGCTCGGCGATCGTGTCCTGGAGTAGGGCTAGCTCGGTGCGCAGCTTGTCGACTTCGAGGGCTGTGAGGCGCCTCAAGGGCATGTCGAGAATGGCGTTGGCCTGGATCTCGCTCAAGTCGAAGTTTTCGATCAAGTTGGCTCGCGCCTCAGCCGTATCTGCCGAACCACGGATGATCCGGATGACTTCATCGATGGCGTCGACAGCGATGATGAGGCCCTCGAGGATGTGGGCCCTTGCGTTGGCTGCGTCGAGGCGGAACTGTGTCCTCCGCTCGACTACCTCCATCTGATGATCGAGGTAGTAGCCAAGCATCTCGGCAATACCGAGAGTGCGTGGAACACCGTCGACAAGCGACACCATGTTGTATCCAAAACTGTCTTGGAGCGGAGTGCTCTTGTAGAGCTGGTTGAGAACCACCTGTGGTATCGCATCGCGTTTCAACTCAATGACAAGACGAGTGCCAACCCGATCGGAAGACTCGTTTCGGACCTCTGAGATACCGGTCATCTTCTTGGCATCAACCAGATCTTTGATCTTTGCGACGATGCGTTCGATGGAGACTTGGTAGGGAAGTTCGGTGACGACGATCGCAGTGCGCCCTTTGCGCACTTCCTGAATGTCACATACGGCCCTGATCTTTACCGAGCCCCGCCCGGATATCAGAGCTTCCCGAGCGCCACCGGTGCCGACGAGAAATCCCCCTGTCGGGAAGTCGGGCCCCTTGACGAATTGGAGTAGCTCCTCGGAGGTGGCATCAGGGTTCTCGATCATATGTAGAGCCGCGTCTATTACTTCACCGAGGTTGTGAGGCGGGATATTGGTAGCCATCCCCACGGCAATTCCTTGTGACCCGTTGACCAAGAGATTCGGATATCTCGAGGGAAGAACCGAAGGCTGTTGCAGCTCTCCCGAATAGTTGTCGACGAAGTCGACTGTGTTTTCGTTGATGCTCTCCAGAAGATGGGTGGAGAGCTTGGTGAGACGACACTCCGTGTATCGAGCGGCGCCAGGAGGATCATCAACCGTTCCGAAGTTTCCTTGTGGGTCGATCAGCAGGTGACGCATCGAGAAGTCCTGCCCCATACGGACCAGGGCGTCGTATATCGCGGTGTCCCCGTGCGGGTGATAATTACCCATCACGTCACCCACGACCTTGGAGCACTTTCGATGCGCCGACGTCGGGCTGATGTTGTTCTCGAACATCGAATAGATGATCCGTCGTTGCACCGGCTTGAGCCCATCTCTCACGTCGGGAAGGGCACGGGAGACAATCACCGACATCGCGTAGTCGATGAAGCTCGCCTCCATCTCGACAGTGATTTCGATCTCGGGAGCGTTCCCCATTGCTCGCTGTTCGTCTGTCATGAGCTCTCTTCGTTTCTAGATATCTAGGAATCGAACGTCGTCGGCGTTCTGCTGGATAAACAATTTGCGCGAAGAGACGTCGTCACCCATCAGGGTCTCGAAGATCTCCTCGGCGCGAGCTGCGTCTTCCATTTCCACCCGCAGCAGGGTGCGAGTCTCCGGGTTCATCGTGGTGTCCCACAGTTCGCTGGCGTTCATCTCACCCAAACCCTTGAACCGGGTTGGCTTGACCTTCGGGTGGTCCTCCAGGAAGACGGCGAGCTCGGCCTCGTCTTTGAGGTAATGGACCTTGGAACCCACTTTCACTCGATAGAGAGGAGGTTGGGCGATGTACACATAACCGAACTCGATCAGGGGGCGCAAGTGGCGGAAAAGCAATGTCAAGAGAAGGGTGCGGATATGGGCACCGTCAACGTCGGCATCAGCCAGCAGGACGATCTTGTGGTAACGAGCCTTGGTGATATCGAACTCTTCACCTACCCCGGTGCCGGTCGCAGTGATGATGTCCTGAACTTCGGCGTTTGCCAGGGCCTTGGCCAGACGGGCCTTCTCGACATTGAGGATCTTTCCCCGAATCGGCAGGATCGCCTGGGTCTCGGAGTTACGAGCTGATTTCGCCGGGCCGGCAGCCGATTTTCCCTCCACGATGAAAAGTTCTGACTCAGCGGGGTCGCGGCTCGAGCAGTCGGCGAGCTTATCGGGAAGACCACCCGATTCAAGGCCCGACTTGCGGCGGGTGAGCTCGCGGGCATTGCGAGCTGCCTCACGAGCTTTGGCAGCGTTGACACACTTCTCCACGATCCGCCGAGCTTCGGGTGAGTGCCGCTCCAACCACTCTGGGAGACGACGATTCAGAGATTTTTCGACGTACGACCGGATCTCCGTGTTCCCGAGCTTGGTCTTGGTCTGACCTTCGAACTGTGGCTCCTTTACCCGAACAGAAAGGACCGCGGTAAGACCTTCACGGACGTCCTCGCCTGTCAAGTTGGTGTCGTTCTCCTTCAGGAGGTTCTTGGACCGGGCGAACTCATTGATCGACTTCGTCAAGGCCTTGCGAAACCCCTCTTCGTGGGTCCCACCCTCATGGGTGTTGATGTTGTTGGCGAAGGACAGAATCGACTCGGTGTAAGACGTGGTCCACTGAAGCGCCACCTCGATCTCAGCGTCATCCGACACGTCGGAGATATCGATGATGTGGGCGTGAAGGGGGTCGCGCTTCGCGTTGAGGTGGTTGACGAAGTCGACCAGACCGCCTTTATATTGAAAAAAGTCGGAGCGTGGCTCCTCGGGCCGCTCATCGACAAGGGTGATGGCAAGACCGCGGTTCAGGAACGCCGTCTCGCGGAGTCGTGATGCGACCACGTCGTACTCAAAGTAAGTGGTTTCGGTGAATGTCTCTTCACTCGGCCAAAAGCGGATCGTGGTGCCGCTCTTCTTGGATGCACGAATTTTCTTGGGTTCTTTGGTCTTGGGATCGCCGTCTCTGAACTCCTGCATGTAAAGCTGACCGTCGCGACGCACTTCGGCTTCCAGTCTCGACGACAGAGCGTTCACCACAGACACACCAACACCATGGAGCCCGCCGGAGACGGTGTAGGCGCCCTGTTCGAACTTACCCCCGGAATGAAGAGTTGTGAGAACAGTGGTAAGCGCCGACCGCTTGGTCTTAGCGTGTCGGTCGATGGGGATACCACGACCGTCATCAACAACCTCAACACCTCCGTCGGCCCGAAGCGTGATCGTGATCTTCGTGCAGAAGCCGGCCATTGCCTCGTCGACCGAGTTGTCGACGACCTCCCATATGAGGTGGTGCAAGCCTCGCGGCCCCGTTGTCCCTATGTACATCCCGGGTCTGCGTCGCACCGCGTCCAAGCCTTCGAGAACGGTGATGTCTTTTGCTTTGTAGCTATCGCGTGCGGCCGTCACGTGCCTCCTAATAGGTCAGAATCCCGGTGGCCGAACTGGAAAGCCACAGCGTCGATTCGCTTGGCACATGGCCCTTGTTCACAGCTCTCCGGATGGAAAACCTGCCGAAATTCCCGGCAAACTCCATATGTGTCATTTTACCGAGAACCTGTGACAAAAACGAATTCATCGCTGACAAAAAAAGCAGGTCATCCCGCTCCAGGCGGTACCACCTCGACATCCGAAATCACTTCGGCGCCAAAACGGCTTTTCAAGGTCTCAGTGAGGTTCGACATGCCATATTTGAGGATGGCGACCATAGATGGAGCCGAAGCTTCGACGAACAGCGTCCGGCCACGCACGTAGAGGGGTCTGGAACGACCAACCCAAGGTTTGCCGGCAAGCGAGTCCCAGTTCTCAGTGATCTTGGACATGAGCACCGGGTCGGGCAACCCCAGTTTGGCGAAGACGTCATCGATCGAACTACTGAAAGGCTCCAGATCACTGTCTCTGCTCATCTCACCACCCCCTCCCCCACTGTTACTCCATCCCGACCCCCAACCCGCCACGTTGTCCCTGTCACCGGAAGATCCTCGGGTCGTGCCGATGTGATCAGAGTCTGGGTGTCTGCGGGAAGGGCCCCGGCCAGGGCCGCGGACCTCTGGGGATCGAGTTCGGAAAAGACATCGTCGAGAAGAAGCACTGGTGGTTCACCAACAGCATCTCTGACCGCACGATGTGCCGCCAACTTCACCGCTAGAGCTGTGGTCCGCTGCTCACCTTGGCTCCCGTGAGTTCGGGTGTCATGGTCATCTATCGAGAATCCGGGCTCGTCGCGATGGGGACCGACGGTTGTCATCCTTCTGTCGTAATCGGCTCGACGAACCTTTTCAAGGGCCTCGGAGATGCGGTCGGCATATTCCCCGGCACTACGCACCTCGAATGTATCTGCCCAGGAGGGCCGATAGGTGATTACCGCGCGAGACTCCTCCCCTGCGATTTCTTGATACGCCGAGTCGAGCAATGGAGACACAATCTCACTGACCCGAGAACGTCGGGCCAAGACTCTCCCACCGGTTTGGGCAAGACGGGAGTCCCATACCGACAAGGTGGCGTCATCCCGTTCGCCGGTCTTGAGAAACGCATTACGTTGTCGCAACGAGCGTTCGTACTCGCTCTGATCGAGATGGGCAGCGGGCCAGAGCTGGACAGCAATGTCATCGAGAAGATCACGTCGGTAGGCAGGGCCACGTTTCACCAGATCGAGGTCCTCGGGAAGAAACGCGATCACCCTCACCACACCAAGCAGGTCTGAAGTTCGCTTCAGCCTGGTCTTGTCGACCTGGGTGCGACGCTGGCCTTGTGCCGGGATCTCAATCTCGATCAGCCGTTCTCGCTCTTCACTGGTGATGCCCGCGCGAACAAACGCTGCCGGCGTTTCGTCGGCGATCAACGCCGAGTCCGACACCGAGCGAAACGACTTCAATGTGGCCAGATACCCGGTGGCCTCGAGGAGGTTGGTCTTGCCGGCACCATTGGGACCGATCAACAAATTGACACCAGGATCCGGTCTCCATTCCAGTGAGTGGTACGACCGGAAATCGATTAGCGAGAGCCAGTCGACTCGCAATTCAGACCCGGACAGGCATCAACAGATATAGGAAATCCCCTGCGGTGCCGGTGTCGATCACACTGGGCTTATGGGAGTCGATTACCTGGATTCGAATCTTGTCCCCCGGCATCGCCATCACCCCGTCCTGGAGGTATCGCGGGTTGAAGGCAATCGAAACCTCTTCATCCGATCCAGTGAACTCCCCGGCGAGGTGTTCTGTCTCTCCGCCGACATCCTGTCGACTGACCGACACTTCAACGCCACCGTCCATGAGCTTCAACTTCACAGGGATGTGGTCCTCGGCCACAAGCGTCACTCGCCCGAGGGCGTCGAGCAGCTCCTCCCGGTTGAGGATGACTTGGTTGGGATACGTGTCGGGGAGCAACGACTGGTACTTGGGAAAGTTCCCATCGATGAGTCGCAGTCTCAGGGTCCCCCGATCAGAACTGAAGACTGCTTCCCGCTCCCTGAGTTGTGCTGTCACTTTGGGAGCGCCGATAGTTCGTGCAAGTTCTCGAAGACCTCGAGCCGGGACCAGACCTGTTCCCTCGAGCCCCACTCCAGCAAGGTCTCTCTTTGCAAGCCGGTAGGAATCTGTCGCCACCATGCGGAGACCGTCGTCTGATGTCTCGAAGAGAACACCTGTGAGAATCGGACGTGCCCCGTCACTGGAGGCGGCAATCGTCACTTGGTTTATCGCCTCGGCGAGAGCTTCACCGTCGACCTCGACACCGTCGGAGACCATGTCCTCCTGCACGGGGAAATCATCCACCGTGAGGGGTCGCAGGGTGAACCGAGGACCGTTGCCCTGGATCTCAATGTCGCTTTCGCTGACACCGATGGTGACCTGACCGGCAGGCATCTTTCGGACAGCCTCGGAGAGAAGACGGCCCGGTATGACCGCACGACCCTCTTCAATGACCTCGACTTCGGCCTGGGTGCGTACCGTGACGTCGAGATCGGTTCCGGTAACTCTCAGAGTGGTCCCTGACACCTCACACAACAGACCCTGAAGCACGGGTAGGGCGGTTCGGGTCCCTACGGCTCGATTGGCTCTGGCGAGCACATCGGCGAGATCGTCTCGCTGAGCTCTGATTCTCACAGGTTGTTGTCCCTTCTTCTGTTGTTATGAGGTCTCATTTAAGAAGTAATAGTTGTAGTAGGGGGTTGTGGAAGTGTGGAATACCGGGGTTTCGCCTGTTGCCTCTTGGGCCTTTTCTTGGGGATGACGGTGTGGATTACCCATGGATAACTCGACGTGACCGTTGGATAACTCAAGAGGCTGTGGAAACACCACCACCTTTCCTCAGCTCCTGTGTGAGTTGGTTGACACGGTCGAACACTGCGCGGTCGGAGCGCAGAATCCGCTTTACCTTTTCTACGGAATGAAGCACGGTCGTGTGATCTCGATTGAAGTGTTCCCCGATCTTGGGAAGGGACAGGTCAGTTAGTTCACGACAAAGATACATCCCGATTTGGCGACAGAGAACCAGGGGCTGACGTCGACTCGAAGAAAGAACATCTTCGACCGAGAACCCAAAGGCTTGCGCCGTGGTCCGAATGATGTTCTCCGGTCCAAGCGGCACCGGCTCATCGGTAGTGACGATGTCTTGAAGAACACGTTCAGCAGTGTCCAGATCGATGTCACGGCGGTTGAGGGCTGACCAGGCTGTCACCCGAGTCAGAGCACCCTCCAATTCTCGAATGTTGTCCGAGACGAGACCGGCAATGTATTCGAGTACCTCGATCGGCACGGGTCTAGGGGCGAATTCGGCGTTCCTCTTGAGAATGGCCAAACGTGTTTCCACATCAGGAGGCTGAATGTCGGTCAGGAGACCCCATTCAAACCTGCTGCGAAGCCGGTCTTCGAGGGTGGATAGATTGCGAGGGTGACGATCCGAGCTGATCACCATCTGCTTACCCGACTCGTAGAGCGAATTGAAGGTGTGAAAGAACTCTTCGAGGATTTGTTCCTTGCCTTCGAAGAATTGAACGTCGTCGAGCAAGAGGATGTCGACGCTTCGATACCGGGCTTTGAAGTCGTCTGGTCTTTTTCGTCTGATCGAGTCGATGAAGTCGTTTAAAAAATTCTCAGATGAGAGATAGCGAACCACCAGAGTCGGATACATCTCGAGTGCCTGATGACCAACCGCGTTGAGAAGGTGAGTCTTGCCAAGACCCGCCCCGCCGTAGATGAACAGCGGGTTGTAGTGGGCACCTGGCTGTTCAGCCACGGCCATGGCAGCCGCCCAGGCGAAGCGGTTGGATTGACCGACCATGAAGCTCTCGAAGCGGTAACGCGATATGAGGTTGGTTGCTTTGCTGGGTGCGCCGGACGGGATTGCTTCAGTGGTCGTCGGCGAGGGTTCTTCACTTTGCGGTTCGCCTAACCGGAGTGGTTGTTCGGCCGGCGCCGTCTCGCTCACCCGGTACACGGGGAGTTCCTCGGTGTCGTATGCGGACCGGTAAGCCGTCTGAACCAGGTCACCGTGTTTGTCACGCACCCAGCGGAGGTGGAACTCCGTTGGTGCGATAAGCACCGGGATGCCACCTTCGAAATCTGGTTCGAGACGAGAGAGCCAGGTGTCCCAGTTGCTCTTGGAGACACTGGATCGCAGCGTCTCCCTGAATTCGCTCCAGCTATCAGTTGTGTTTTGTGCCTGAGTCAAAGGCCATTCCTCTCCACGGCCAAGTTGTCCACAGATCGATCCACATCTGTGGAAACGACTGTGTACATCTCTTCCCGATCAAATCTCTATTTGTAACGAGGTGCGGCGTTGGCGTCCAGCAAGGACAGGGAAAGTCGGCACGCTCCAGGTTCTGAGTCAGGCGAGTATCAAGGGACCGGAATAGAAGGTCAAGACCGCGAGAATCATCGATGTGGAAGACTTGGAGATCCTCTTTCCACAACAAAAACCCAGGTGGCAGCTTGTTTTTCCAGATCGTGGATGACGATGGCACCGGTTGAGATCGACCGAAACCGTGACGAGTTCTTTTCGCGACCTGTACGAATTCTTCGCGAGCCAATCCCGACATCGACCCGTTTTGACGGATTCGGGCTTTGACATAGCTTTCTCGGCGTCCGTATTCTGTGGTTTCACCCTTCGTGGACGTTCCGCTACCTCCTACCTGAATTTGTTATGAAGAGGACTTACCAACCGAAAGTTCGTCGTAGAAAACGCCGTCATGGTTTTCGCCATCGAATGCACACCCGCGCTGGCCGCGCCACCCTCAAGTCGCGTCGTCAGAAGGGCCGAAAGCGTCTCGCTGCCTGATCTCGAATCCTTACAGAACTCGCAAGACTTTCGTAGAGTCTTGTCCAAAGGAGAAAGACGACGCCAGGGCGCCATCGTCTTGGTCAGGTCGCCAGGCCGGCCGGGACCGCCTCGGTTCGGGCTCGTTGTCTCCAAGAGCAGCGGGAATGCAGTGACTCGCAACCGGATCAAGAGACGGCTGCGTCATGCGGTCGGCGTGCTGGGTCTACAACCAGGAATGGATTACGTGATCATCGCCAATAGCCAGGTGGCCGAGGTTTCATTCGCCCGGATAGAGGGCTGGTTGGCTCGCGCCCATGAGGAGCTGTCCGATGTTTGAATGGTTGCGTCCTCGGAGACTGGTCCTCGGCTTCATACACATCTACCAAAAAGTGGTAAGTGCCAACATTTCACCAAACTGCCGGTATCAACCGACGTGCTCTTGGTATGCCGCCGAGGCCATCGAGAGATTTGGCGTTTTTCGAGGTGGGTGGCTTGGCATCAAGCGGATAGGCAGGTGTCACCCACTTCGTCCCGGGGGTTATGACCCCGTCCCCGACAATTGGAGAACTCAGTAAATGTTCGCCTGGTTCAACACACTGATCGACTTTCTGGGAACCGTTCTCAGTTTCTTCTATGATTTGTTGGTCCCTCCGTTCAGCACGGGTTGGGGATACGGGCTTGCGATCATCTTGCTCACCATTGCCATCAATATTGTGGTGTTCCCTCTCACCCTCAAGCAAACCAGAGCAACAAGGGCGTTTACCGAGATCCAGCCCAAGATCAAGAAGATCCAGGCGGAATACAAAGACGATCCCCAGGAATTACAACGCCAGCTGATGGCGACCCAGAAGGAAGCCGGTGCCACACCAGGTGGGTGTCTGCTTCCTCTCCTGGTACAGATGCCAATCTGGTTTGCCCTGTTTCGATTGCTCAGGGCACCGTTGGAGCACCTCCCCGAGGGCTCAGACATGGCGGCATCCATCGCCGCCGGGGGCAGCACCTTTCTTGGGATGATGCTCGGTGAGTCTCCGAACATGGCGATGGAGAACGGCATTCTCTACGCGCTCCCCTATCTGATAATGATCGCCATCATGGTGGCCACTCAGTACATACAGCAGTGGCATTCGACATATGGCCAGGACCGCCCCGACCAAAAGGGTGCTGGTGCCCAACAGGCAATCACCAAGATAATGCCTTTGTTTATTGGATTTATCAGCTGGAACTTCCCAGCCGGTTTGGTTCTTTACTGGGCCACTTCAAACATGTTCCGTCTCGGACAGCAAGTTCTCATTTTCAAGATCGATGGTCGCCCGACCACGCCAGGCACGGTGACGGCAATAGAGTCGTCTCCCGATACCGATCCCGATCAGAACGGGTCGGCAACGCCGAACAAGCCACAGCAGGGCGCCACAGACAAGCGCCGTCGGCGCAGGAGGAGGTGACGTGAGTTACGTTGAGATTGAGGTCAAGGCAAAAACCGTGGACCTCGCAGTTGAAGCCGCCATGCAAGAGCTTGGCATTGATGATCGTGAACAGTTGAACGTTGAGGTGATCACCGAACCAGTCAAGGGTTTTCTTGGCATGGGTGGTCAGGATGCGGTGGTCCGTGTCAAGAAACGTTCCAACCGAAGACGGCGCAACAACCGTGGAAAAGGTGGTAATCAGCAGGGGCAACGTCCCAAGGAGGAGAACTCCTCGAAGAATCGGCAGCGAAGTGGCTCCAAGTCAGCTAAGAATGGGAGCCAACGCAACAATGGCAAAGGTGGTTCTTCCCGACCACTGGCCAAAGATCAACCAAAGAAAGAGAAGAAGGTGAGCGACGATCGCCCGGTGTTGCCCGTAGAGGAGCAAGCCAAGATTGCCCAAGAGTTCCTCGAGGGTTTAGTCGATGTGTATGGCCTTGAAGGCACGGTTACCGCAACAGTAGAAGATGACGTGATCATCGCTGATGTCAGTGGCGATCAGACCGAAGCCCTGGTTGGCGTCAGAGGATCGGTACGGTCGGCAATTCATGAATTGACCCGTACTGTCTTACAGAAGCATGGTCAGGACACAGCTCGATTCCGTCTCGATATTGCCGGTTATGCGGAACGTCGTCGTGAGGCGCTTTCGATATATGCCGAACAGTTGATCAAGCAGCTAAACGAAGAAGGCGGCGAGATCATGCTGGAGCCAATGAGTCCGGCCGATCGCAAGGTCATTCACGATGTGGCCGGTGAGCATGATGGGATTGAGTCCTACTCCGAAGGCGAACCACCACGTCGGTTTGTGGTGTTGTCCCGTGTCGGTGGTACCGAAGAGGAATAGCGCCGAGTTCCCGGTGTTTTGATGACATGTAGCCCCCGGATAGCGCTTCGGGGGCTACTTTGTTTCATGTGGAACAAACCAAATGGCGTGATCTCGTCAAAAAACTCGGTTGGTCTATTGACGACACTCAATTTGAATTGCTCATCCAATATCGTGACTGGTTGGCAACCGAAGCGATTCCCGCCGGTGGTCTTGGTAAACACGAACACGGGAAACTCGACGAGAGACACATCGTCGACTCATTATTGTTCGCCCATTTTATCTCCTCCGACACACCTGAGGTCTGGGATTTGGGGTCCGGTGTCGGTCTGCCCGGGATTCCCCTGGCGATCCTGCGACCGGAAACTCGTTTCCATTTGATCGATCGATCACAACGAAAGGTTGATCTGCTCAAACGGGTGGTCAGAGTTTTGGGCCTGGCAAACGTTAATGTGCTTCAGATCGATATCGAACAACTCAAAGATCGTGTCGGATTGATAGTGTCGAGAGCGACACTTCCACCGAAAAGGGCATTTCGCCTGGTTGAGCCGTTGCTAACCACAACCGGTGTCGCTGTTCTTGGTGGTTCCTGGATCAAGGAACCCCATTATCGAGATTGGGAGACGGTGGATGTCGGTAGCGAGGTCCTTGACCAACCGGTATGGCTTCTTATCATGCATCGCCGATGATAAATAAAACAGTGGTCGCCCTTGCCAACCAAAAGGGTGGTGTCGGCAAATCGACAACTGCGATCAATCTTGCCGCCTCGCTGGCGTTCCAAGATCAACGTGTTCTTCTGATCGATCTCGATCCCCAGGGAAACGCCTCAAGTGGGCTAGGGATCGAGCGTGGGGACATAGAGGTGTCGGTTTACGATGTGATTCTCAAGGAATCAGCACTCGAGGACGCAATCGAACCGACATCGGTACGCAATCTCTATGTGATACCGGCAACAATCGATCTAGCAGGTGCCGAAATCGAGTTGGTTTCTTTGTTTTCACGTGAAACCAGACTTCGCAGCGCAATTGAGGAGTGTGAGCAGGAGTTCGACGTGATTCTCATCGACTGCCCACCTTCATTGGGTCTTCTCACGGTCAACGCATTGGCAGCTGCCGGAGAAGTTCTGATTCCGATCCAATGTGAGTACTACGCACTGGAAGGACTCAGTCAACTGCTGCAAAATGTCGAATTGGTCACCGCCAACCTCAACCCGGAGTTGAAAGTTGGAGGTGTGGTACTGACCATGTACGACGCCCGCACCAAACTGTCCAAGGATGTCGCTGCCCAAGTCAGGGAATACTTCGGGGAGGTCGCTTACCGCACCGTCATTCCGAGATCGGTTCGGCTCTCCGAAGCACCGTCTTATGGAGAACCAATCGAGGCATTTGATCCGATGAGTAGGGGAGCGATCGCCTATCGACATCTGGGTCGAGAGTTCTTGAAACGTAAGCAAGCAGCCGAGGAGGTCTGAAGATGGCACAGCGCAAGGCTGGATTGGGAAGAGGTCTCGAGGTGCTCATCCCCACCGAAGAGAAGGACGAGGCTGACGCCGAATTCCTTCATGTCTCAGTTGACAGAATCACTCCAAATCCAGATCAGCCCCGCTCCCGTTTCGATGACGACTCGCTGGGAGAGTTGGCGGCATCGATTACCGAGGTAGGGGTGTTACAGCCTGTGGTTGTTACCCAAGTTGACGATGGATTTGTCTTGATCACAGGAGAGCGACGTTGGCGAGCGGCCAAGGCTGCCGGGCTGAGCACCATTCCGGCAGTGGTCAGGGGCACCCAAGGTGACTCGACATTGGTAGAGGCCCTTGTCGAGAATGTCCAACGTCTCGATCTGACACCGTTGGAAGAGGCGCACGCCTATCGACAACTTCTGGAAAATTATGGAATGACCCAAGAGCAGGTGGCCGACCGGGTCGGTAAATCCAGACCTGCTGTCTCCAACACGCTCCGTCTTCTTCAGCTGCCCGGTCCGATTCAGGTGATGGTGGACAATGGAGCGCTCAGCGCCGGGGCCGCTCGTGCCCTTCTCGGGGTCGATGACGAGAAGTACGCGCTCTACCTTGCCGACAAAGCTGTCGGTGAGGGGTGGAGTGTTCGTCAAGTCGAAGACGCAGTCAAGCTGCGACGAGAGATGGAGTCGCCGACAAGGGTTTCAGAATCTGGGGTGAGACAACTTCGTCCACTCGAAATCATCGAGTTGGAGAAGCGTCTGGCCGAGCATCTCAACTCAAAGGTGAAGATCAGCTATCGCAATGAGAGAGGCAAGCTCGAGATCGGGTTTGGTTCGCTGGAAGAGTTGGAACGGATCTACCGGATTATTTCCTAGTGGTCCGACCGCCGATGGCAGCGTTGGCAAAGAACTCCGAAAGACCGTAGGCGACCGCATAGCCAAGCTTCTCATCGAGGTCGGCTTGTGACACGACGGCAGATGGTGCTCTTGTTTCCTTGAGCATCGCGCTGGCCCTGCCTTCGATGTCGCAACCGATACTGGCGGCGATTGCCATCGCCAACTGTTCACCGGCGGCCGAGTTGCTGTGTTCGGAAGCGAAGTAGAAAACGGAGTTCTCGGCGATTGCGAGCCGAAAGACAACGATCAGGTCCGAACCCATACGATTGGCTCTGCGGGCACTGAGACGTTCTGGAATGTTGGTGTCCTGGCTACGGGATAACATGGGTATTCCGCCGGCATCCTGGATCGCCAGTGCCGCCGCAGTGGCTGCTTTCCACGCTTGGGTTGACTCGTGTGGGTCACGGCAGGCCGCATCCAGATAGACACGAGCGCCGGCGATGGAAGAGGGCAGTCGTCTCATCCACTCCCGCTCCCGGATCGATTGACGGCCTTCTTTCATCTCACCTCGAGTGACAAGGTGAATCTCGGTCACGACCTCGGGACCTACCTTTCCATCTTCTGCCAGGTTTCGGTTGTTTTGGAAATCGATGACCGCACCCTCGGCCTCCGGTCCGAAGATGCCGTCAACTTTGCCTGCATCGAACCCCAAGGCGTTCAAGCGGGACTGCAACTCGGAGACGTCTTCGCCACGGACCATCGGCCGGCGCATGAGAATTAGGCGGTCACCGAGTCGATAGCCGGCCTCATACAATGACCGCCACGTGTTGGGGCCGACGATGCCGTCGGCATCGAGACCTTTGACCTTCTGGAAACGGACCACGGCGTCGAGAGTGGAATCGGCGAATTTGCCTCGATCGTCGTCAGGGGATTCGAAGCCGAGCGCGGCCAGTCGATCCTGGATATCGCGAATTGCTGGGCCTTCGCTCCCGAGTCGGTAGAGACGCATCTAGAAGCGAGTCTATGGGTGCATGTGTGGATAGACCTGTCGGGCCGCACCCCCGGTACATCGTCAAGGGGTCATGTTTGATGAGAACAAGCGTTCATCGGGTCATCCCCATGTGGCACTCAAGATGAATCCCCGTAACGCAAGTTTCGCAGCTGACCAGATGCAGGGGGTTCCTGTGGCTATTTCCGCTGTATTTGGTAGTGGAGCGTCATGAACACCGACCCCACTATCGAGAACCGATGTTCAGTCCTGAGTTCGTCATGTTCGACGAACACGTCGATCTCTTCGCCAAAGGAGACAAGCTGAAGAGTGGTTAGAGCACCATCGTCTTCGATAGCCGAGAGGTAATGCCCGGCGTACTGCATATCGGTGTGCGAACTGAGCAGAAGTCCGTCGTCTCGGTGGTTGGTGGGGAGAAGCGTGGCTGTGAAGTTGCCCGACGGCAGCGGAAACCCGACGGACACATAGGTTGCCTCCTCGATACGCTGTGTGGTGTAGATCCCCACATAGAGCGGCTCGCCGTTTTCGTAAGCGCGGACCCAAGCCCTGAAATCGGCGACACCGTCGTTGTCGATGTCGATGGTGTCGATCCAGGAAACGACTCCTTCCTGGGTTTCCTCCTGATGGAATGGTACGTTGGCCTGACCAAGAGGTTGAGCAACCGTGGCCCGAAATATCGCGTAGGGGATACGCATCCAACGCTTCCACTCGGGTGTAATGGAAAGCTTGAATCTGCTGGTGTGTTCGTAGAATTCACGGACCGTTGGGTGGACACGGCTGGGATCGAAGGTGGGCCCTGCCAGCCCGTCAAAGTCGGCGACGATCCCAATGTCGGGTGGACTGTGGGCATATCGAGCTCCGACGGTGCGGGCATATCTCTCCAGGTAGTCAACACCGACATATTTCGTAGCCTCGCTGAAAGGAACCACGTAACTGACCAGCTCCGGTGGAATCTGTTCACCCATGATTCGGATCTGGTTCCGACCGCGCCACAAAGCCGCCGCCAATGTTCGGTAGATGACAACCGTCACAGCAGCCGGCACCGCCCAGCCCACATCCGGCCAGAGTGAGTCGAATCCGAACCCGACAGCCAAACCCACCACCAGACCGAGGAGAATCTTTAGGAATCTGAATCCGATCAGACCGGTGACGGCCCCCACCAGAGCCGAGGGAACAGCGGCCGACCAATCAGGAAGAATCCACTCCAGGACAGCCCCAACGATTGCTGCAATGAAACCAGCTGAAACGATCCGGACAAACAACCCTTGCGGTTCCCCCGGGACCCTGTTGGCATCTGCCCATGCACTGACCGATCCGAGCACCAGTGCGCCGATGGTTGCGCCTAACCACCAGCCGATACCCTCGAGCGCCTCTCCGATCGCCGCACCACCCAGACCACCTACCACTGCCCCTGCGACTCCGGCGGCGATCACCTTTGACGGGGCTCGAGTCACTCACCCGACCCTACAGATAGCCCACCATCAAGCGAACACGGACCATCAAACACGGACTTTCCATCTTGGAAGACTGGCAAAATCGCCACAGCGTGCTGCCGACGGCGACCACAGCAACTACGGGCTCAGTGGCCAAAGACAGCCACTTCGTTCGTGCCGTTGTGTGCCGTTCGCCTAGCCATCTCGTTTCGGGTGGGTGGGCTTAAGGTGGCGGGTCGATGGAGGTTGATGTGAGCTGTGGTTGGAGGCGTACACAGACTCGGTTGGCGATGCCGGACTGGGTGGAGAGGGCACTGTCGATTGGTGTTCTATCGGATGATGATCAGGAGACGACCCGCACTAAACGTCTGATGGCGGGGGTGTTGTGGGTGTCCCTGCCGATAACTGTTCTCTCGGCAACACAGTTGGCTGTTGTATTCGATGCGCCGGTTGCTGGTTTGACGGTTAGTACGGTGTTTGTGACGGCAGCGGGTTCGTTGTGGGTGGTGTGGCGCTGGCCGTTTACGTATCCCAACATCGCTCATCTACCGGTTGCCAATGCGGTCATGATTTCGGCTGCACTGGTTGTAATGGCCGGCGGCTTGCTTGCTTCAGCGGTCAATGCTGTCTGGGGGTTTGTTGCGGTGCTCGCTGCATTGGCAGTGTTTGCTGATCGGCGAGCCAGCTTCTGGCTGTGGATCTTCATTGTCAGCCAAATCGTTGCAGCGGCATGGGGAAGTCAGATCGAACCCATCTACGAGGTCGCCAACGTCGAGTACGTCGCCATTTTCAATTTGTTGGTCGTTGTTGTATTCGTCTTCTACATGATGCTTTTCTACGTCCGTCAAAGAGCCTTTCTGTTAACTCAGTCCGAGGGCCTGCTGCGGAACATTCTTCCCGCAGAAATCGCCGATCGGCTCAAGACATCAGACGAGACAATCGCCGATGACTACGAAGCGGCTTCGATCCTCTTCGCTGACATCGTCGATTTCACTCCAATGTCGGCTGATATGACCGCGGCGGAACTCGTGGCTCTTCTCGATGATGTTTTCACCGCCTTCGACCTTCTTGTTGAGGAGCGCGGCCTGGAGAAGATCAAGACCATTGGCGATGCTTACATGGTCGCTGCGGGAGTGCCAAAACCACGCGGGGACCATGCCCAAATTCTGTGCGATCTGGCGTTGGCGGTACAGGATCTCGCCAGTACCCGAGAATTCCAAGGTCGGAGTGTCTCGTTCCGGATCGGAATCAATTCTGGTGAGGTGGTGGCCGGGATAATCGGCACCAAGAAGTTCAGTTACGACCTATGGGGAGATTCGGTCAACACGGCCAGTCGAATGGAGTCGTCAGGCACGGCCGGCGAAATCCAACTCACCGACGACACAAAACGCCTGGTTGAAGACGCCTTCATCTGCGAACCAAAAGGAACGGTGGACATCAAGGGAAAAGGGCCGATGACCGTGTGGACCCTCAAAACCGGCCGACACCAGCACTGAGACGAAGTCGTGTATGACCTGTTCGCTTGGCAACTAATCGCTGACGGCTTCCCCTGACCCGAAAAACCCACGGTGTATCCGTGAGTTTCTCTATGTGCGCTCGGGGAGGACTCGAACCCCCAACTTCCTGGTGCATCGTCAGGCGGTGACGTACTCCTCGAGATCGGCCATGAGCTTGTGCTTGGGAGCAGCGCCGACGATGCGTTTCTTCTCTACACCGTCCTTGAACAGGATCAGGGTGGGAATGCTCATAACGTCGTGAGCCCCCGCAGTCTGGGGATTGTGGTCGACGTTGAGCTTGCCGATGGTGAAACCCTCATGCTCGGCAGCGATCTCTTCGAGTACCGGGGCAATCACCCGGCAAGGTCCGCACCATTCAGCCCAGAAGTCAACGAGGATCGGCTTGTCGGCGGTGATGGCGTCGTTGAAGCCACCGTCATCGAGTGTGATTATCTCTGCCATTTAGCAATCTCCTTGGGGGTCTGTTCAGTGAACCTGGATCACTGAGAAGTCATTCCTGGTGAGCCAGCCAGCGTTCGACGTCGATGGCGGCCATACAGCCGGTCCCAGCAGCGGTCACGGCCTGACGATAGACATGGTCGACCACATCGCCTGCTGCAAACACCCCACCGACCGAGGTCGCCGTTCCGCCGCTTCCATCGACGATCAAATAGCGATCCTCGTCCATATCGAGCTGGTCGTCGAAGAGTTCGGTGGTCGGCTTGTGACCGATGGCGACGAAAACCCCTTCAGCGTCGAGTTGGCTCGACTCGCCGGTCACGGTGTCTTCGAGCGTGACACCGGTGACAGCGTCGTCGCCGTGGATTTCGGTCACAATCGAATTCCACTGCACCTCGATCTTGGGGTGGTCGATCGCCCGTTGCGCCATGATCCGCGAAGCTCGGAATTCGTCACGGCGATGAACAATGGTGACCTTGGCTGCGAACTTGGTGAGGAATAGCGCCTCTTCCATGGCGGTATCTCCTCCACCGACAACCACAATCTCCTGATCGCGGAAGAAAAACCCGTCACAGGTTGCACACGCCGAGACACCCCGCCCTGTCAACTTCTCTTCTCCAGGGATGCCCAGCCATGTGGCAGAGGCACCGGTTGCGATGATCACGGCGTCGGCCGAGTAGTCGTCAGCACCCACTTTGACTCGGAGCGGTCTCGAGGAGAAGTCGACTTCGGTCACATCAACCTGATGTAGACGGGCTCCGAAGCGTTCCGTCTGCTTGCGGAATTGATCCATCAGCTCCGGGCCCATGATTCCGTCAGGGAAACCCGGGTAGTTCTCGACGTCGGTGGTGATCATCAATTGACCCCCTGCCATGGATCCTTCGAAAACGAGTGGGTTGAGATCGGCTCTTGCCGCATAGAGCGCAGCGGTCAGCCCTGCTGGGCCCGACCCGATGATTATCAGTTTTTCATGTGTCATTCTTCGTTCCTCTTGAACCACATGTAGCCGCCTCCGCCAAGAAGGACGACTCCGAAGACCCCAAAAGCTCCTGCTGTTGTGAGGGGGATCTCGAGAGCACCGAAGATCGCCCAAATCACGAAGACCACAGTCATCAACCCCAGGCTGGCGGCGATGATTCCCAGACCGGTGAGGGTGACCCCGGTTCTCACCCGATCGACGGTCATCTCCCTGATCTTGGTGGCGACCTGCTCTAGGAGGTCGGCAAATTTGGCGGCGTACTCATGCATGACCGCGAGGTTAGTTGCGAGGCGATGCGATCCCCGAACGGGCCTACTCGTCTACATAGAATTCGGTGCAGAAGTCCGCATTGACGAAACTGATCGGAGTATCCGTCTCGAGATCGGAGTCAGGTGGAACGGCGAGGAGATAACGGGTCTCCTCGACAACTTCACCCAGCACCACATAGTCGGCCAGTCCAGCTTCTATCAAACACGCCTCAGCTTCGTCCGGCGGCGATGGTTCGTCGTACTCCAGATCGCCCGATCGGGCCAGCAAAGCCAGATCGGTGAGACTGTTCACAGTGGGGGTGGCGAACTGCTTGGTTCCCTCTTCGTCGACCCCGGCCTCCCCATCCGTCGCAGCGGCGGCCTCAGTCGTATCAGTCGCGGTGTCGTCGGCCGAGGTGGTTCCACTATCGCCGAACCCGGCGCTGCCCTCATCACTGGTCGCGGCCTCGCTGGCGTCTTCACTGCCGATGAGGGCGGTTGGTGCAGAATCGGGGATGGCCTGGTCGAGAACGACGAAGAGACCCACCACCACAAAAATACCGGCGGCCGCGTACGACCATCGGTAGTACCAGGGTGGTTTGGCCGTCCCCGCTACCGGCTGATTTTGAAGTTCCGTCCAGATGTCTCGATGAAGGGCCGCCGTCTCATGTTCGGTTAGTTGCGCCGGCGGGATCGAGCTGAGGGCTTGGTAGGCAGTTTTCTGAGCCTCGTACTCCGCTTGATGCTTTGTCGAAGATGCAACCAAAGCGCGTGCCGCTGTCTCGTCTTCGAGACTGCCCTCGGCGAGAGCCGCAATCAGCTCAACTTCTTTGTTACGCATGCCAAACCTTTGATGTTCTCATGACGCCGTTTGGTTCCCTAGATGTTTGGCCAGAAGCCTTCTTCCCCGGAAGACACGCGACTTCACTGTGCCCACTGGTACGCCAAGTGTCTCAGCTGCATCGGGCATAGACATCCCTTCGATATCGGAGAGGACGACCGCGGCACGGAATTCGGGTGGCAAGGCATCGAGCGCCTCGCGTAGTTCTGGTCTGATGCCGGCAGCCTCCACAGCCTCCTGAGCACCCTGGTCTGCTGGATCGAGGTGTTCCGGCATTGGTTCGGAGGGTCGCCTCTTTTGTTTGCGGAGCAGGTCGTAGCAAGTATTGACCGCAATCCGATATATCCAAGTTCCCACTGCGGCATTGCCCTTGAATTGGTGGGCTTTGCGAAAAGTGGTGAGGAACGTCTCCTGGGTTGCATCGAGGGCCTTTTCCCTGTCCCCGAGGATTCTCAGGCATACCGAGAAGACACGTCCCTCATGGGCACGCATGATCTCGTTGAAGGCGTCGTGGTCTCCATCCACCACCCGCACCAGGAGTAGGGCGTCATCGGCTGGGACGGTCACGGCAGAAATCGTACTTCTGAAATCGACGATTGAAATGTTCCGTCGGTGCGTTGTGGGAGGTCAGTCAGCCATACGAGCCAGAATCCGCCATCACGCGGTGGGAGGTCGACAAAGGTGGCACCCGGAGGTGCCTGGCCACCTGCCACCCGTGACCAGTCCTGTTGTTGAGCGAAGAACCTTTCGGACCAGTAGACCTCGAACTGCGTGCCCACCGTGAAACCCGCCAGTTGCACCCGACTTGGCATCCCGGTAATGGTGAAAGCAACCCCGACTCCCTCCTTGACCTGGGGGAGCGGTTCCTCGTATTGCTCGGTGCTCCACGAGGTGGACAGGTCGCCATCGCTGAGATTCGCCAGTTCGGCATCATTCTCGCCCCCGCCACCAAAAGGGTCGAAGGACGTGGTGTTCTCAACAACAACAGCTCCGCTCGGAGGAGTTGTTGCCACGACCTCCGTCGTCCCGGTCGCGCTGGGAACCGTCGTCTGAGTCGGCGGGATTATGGGTTCGCTTCCTCCCGAGAACGCACGACCGAGTGCCACCAGACCGAAAGCAACGACGATCAGCACCATCGCTGCAATCAACAGACGACGCGAGGTGGCACGAGGTTCGGGACCTGGCACTCGTGGTGTCGGCGCTGCGACCAGTGCCTTCTCCAAGTCTCGGGCAGAGAGGTGACCGGCCTGACCGGATCTGAGGATTCGATCAATCGTTCGTGGGAACCCGTCGATCGATTCTGATGGTGGGGGGCCACCGGGCTCATCGCCTGTCAAGGCTGTCTCGAGGGCCGCCGAGAGTGCTGCCACATCCCCGGCGGCATCGGTTCGGCCGGGTCGTCCAAATGCCCCCAGTTTCGCTGTGTGAGACACCGAGTAGGAGATGGCAGACAGGTTGATCCCGCCGTGGGTGATCACCCGGTCATGAAGGGCGGCGAGAGCCCCGGCAAGACCGGATGCGTTTGGCAAGAAGTCGGGCAACTCGATCGGCTGGCCGGCCTCGATTCGGTCTTCGGCAGTCGAACCACCGGTCCATTCCGAGACCGAGTAGGCCCCACCGTCGACCTGAGCCACGGCGAACACCCGGGCTAGATGGGTGTGGGACGCTTTGGCGGCAGCACTGACTCGCTCGACGAACTCTGCCCGGCGAGCAAGGTCGCTATCTGGGCCAAGACTGCGAACCAGCACCGGGCGATCGAGTGACGTGTCGGTAGCAAGCCACTCTTCGATGTCGCCGTCACGGCCAAGCCGCATTTCGAGTTTGAATCGATCAGGAATTGCCGCAGGCATTGGTCAAAGGTCCAAGTTGGTTTCACAGGTCATGACGCAGGATCCTGAGTTTGGTCCCTGTGACTGTGAATCCCTCGTTTGCATAGAGCCTTTGTGCCGGCATGTTTTCGTCGCGAACGTTGAGAACCATCACTTGTGACGTAGTTTTGCGGGCCCATTGGATGGCTCCGCGGACCAAATCCGCACCGATTCTTCTTCCCCGGTGCTCCGGATGGACAGCGAGTCGTTGCAGATATGCGACTCCCCACTGGGCACCGACGATCACGTAGCCAACGATCCCCGAATCGGCTTCCAAAGAGAGGATCGCAGCATGGGAGGTGGCCATGAGCGCCTCTTTGAGACCGTCGGGGCCCATTCTCCAGAACCCCTCGAATGCGGCGTCATCAATGGCACACAATGAGTCCCAGTCGGGCTCGGTATGGGAGAGGGGAGTTTGGGGAGTCTCGATTGGCCGGCTGAGCGAGCGTTCCATGACTCCCAGTCGATGGGCTTCTTGGTATCCGACCTTGGTCCAAACCCGGGTCGAGCTTGGGTAAAGAGCAGGTGAGTAGACCGATTGAGACCCATATTCGCCGAGTCTGGAAGTGGCGGCAGCCAGGAACTCTTGGCTACCGCGCTCCAGTCTGAGGAATCCGTCGGAGGTGTTGGTGTTCCATGGACGAGCATGGGCCCGGGACCATCCTCGAGTGATCGTGATGGGTGAAGGCCAGGCTCCATCGATGCGGACCTGATAGGACACCTATGGGAGAGTACGGCTATGGAAGTCCTTGTTGCTACACACGGGTCTTCGCTGAAACACGACACCGGTGAGCGTCATCCAGAACGACCCGAGCGCGTCGAGGCAGTACATCGCGGTGTGGTTGGATCTGGTCTTGAGGTGATTGAGATTCAAGCGCCGCAAATCCAACCCAGTGAGCTCGAGATGGCCCACGACCCCTCCTATATCGAGATGATCGAGGCCTACTGCTCGCTCGGCGGCGGTGCCCTTGACATGGACACCATCGCGTCTCAGGCAACCTGGGAGGCCGCTCTCACAGCTGCCGGCGCGGTGAGGGTTCTCACCGAGGAGCTACAGGAGAGATCTGACAGCACCGGGTTTGCCATCACACGTCCACCCGGGCATCACGCGTTTCGTGATCGAGCCACGGGGTTCTGTATCTTCAACAATATTGCCGTCACCGCCGTGCTCCTCAGGTCCAAAGGCGAGAGGGTTGCGATCCTCGACTGGGATGTGCACCACGGGAACGGGACCCAATCGATACTCGGTGACGATCCGGGGACGCTCTATGTATCGATACATCAGGATCACTTCTATCCCTTCGACGGACAGGTGGCAGATATCGACGCCGGCGAGGCGAAGGGCACAAACGTGAACATTCCTCTCCCCGCCTGGACTGGCGGTGATGTCTATAGACGGGCATGGGGGGAGTTGGTGATTCCCGTGGTCTCCCAATTCGAGCCTGACTGGGTCTTCATCTCTTCGGGCTACGACGCCCATGTTGATGATCGTCTTGCGGATATGAACTTGGTGGCTGACGACTACGGCTGGATGGCAGCGCAGGTGGCCTCGGTTCACCCCCCAAACCGGACGGTGCTTGCCCTCGAGGGAGGCTACGACCTGGAGGCATTACAACAGTCGACTGCTGCCACCCTGATGGGTATGGCAGGGATCAGTTCAGACCACGAGACGCCGAAATCGTCAGCGACTGACGTTTCCACCGACGTTGTGACTGACGTTCCGCGCGACGTTCCGCCTCCCGCCTCAGCCGCCGCCGCTGTGGACGAGGCGGCGTTGGCCATTGCACGCCACTGGACAATCTAAAATTCGAAACCTCAGCTACTACGGACCATATGCGGTCCTTATTAGCTCATCTTTGCGCCGGAAAGCTCCGCTCAACCCTGCCCCCTCCCTGCCGATAACCATCTGGGAGCAGATTGGAAAAGGAAGATGGAGTTCAACATTGACGAGATCCTTCAGCGCGCAGTCACGGTGGGGGCATCTGACGTTCATCTGAAGGTGGGATCAGCCCCGATCGTCCGAGTCGACGGCGATTTGCGACGTCTCGATGGTTTCGAGCCGTTGCGTCCGGCCGACTCGCAGGGTTATGCAGAAAGTATCTTCACCCCCAAGGCGGCCACGGACTTCAAAGAACGCGGCACAGCTGACTTCGCTTATGGAAAGCACGAACTCGGTCGTTTCCGTGTAACCGCTTTCCGACAACGTGGTTCGGTGTCGATGGTTCTGCGACGGGTTGTGCCCGGTTCTAAGACATTCGCGGAATTGGGTCTCCCCAAGATCGTCGAGAAAGTTGCAAGTGCTTCCTCGGGTTTGGTTGTTGTGACTGGCAGGTCCGGGTCGGGGAAGACATCGACCATGGCTTCGATGATCGACTGGATCAACACAAACCGAGGCATGGCGATCCTGACGGTTGAGGATCCGATTGAGGTGCTTCATCCGGACAAGCGCTCGGTCGTGGTTCAGCGCGAGGTTGGTGTCGACACTTCCGACATGGCACGTGCGATCCGGGGTGCGATG
>Ga0255057_10000303_pt1 | contig 27918 bp, 27 predicted proteins | sample Cases_109_6_MG_FD_189022 | JGI IMG/M metagenome (GOLD analysis project Ga0255057, IMG submission 189022) | Seawater microbial communities from Amundsen Gulf, Northwest Territories, Canada - Cases_109_6 | ecosystem: Environmental > Aquatic > Marine > Gulf | place: Canada: Northwest Territories... | reverse complement strand
GGTCGTCTTGTTCACCGTGGCCCTCCGTAATTCGCGTCAACATGCGATACAGCCAACCCGTGCCCTCGCGACACGGCGTACACTGCCCGCAGGATTCGGCCATGTAGAATCGCGAGATGCGACGCAGTACTTTCACCATGCAAGTTGTTTCGTCCATCACCATGACCGCGCCCGTACCGAAAGAAGAACCGGCCTCTTGTAACGAGGTGTAATCCATTTTCAGATTCATGATGATCTCGCCGGGTAATACCTTGCACGACGAACCGCCAGGAACAACCGCCTTCAATTGACGCCCGCCCAACATTCCGCCGCAAATTTCGAGAAGGTCCTTGAAAGGAATGCCCATCGGCAGCTCGTAGTTGCCAGGCTTCTCAATATGTCCCGAAACCGAAAACAGCGCCGTCCCGCCCGAGTGTTCGGGCCCCAGGCCAGCAAACCATGCTGCACCTTTATTCATGATCATCGGCACACTGGCCAGGCTTTGGGTGTTGTTGATCGTCGTCGGCTGGCCGTAGAGACCAAAATGGGCCGGAAACGGCGGCTTGAAACGCGGTTTTCCCTGCTTGCCTTCAAGCGATTCCAGCAACGCGGTTTCTTCGCCGCAGATGTAAGCCCCGGCACCGACGAATGTATGCAAATCGAAGTCGATACCCGAGCCTTGAATGTTCTTGCCCAGCAAACCGGCGTCATAGGCTTCTTTCACAGCCGCTTCAAAACGCGGTACGGGCTCGTCGATAAACTCGCCACGAATGTAGTTGTAGCCAACCGTCGCGCCCATCGCGTAGCCAGCGATTGCCATGCCCTCAATCAATGCATGCGGGTTATGGCGCAGGACTTCGCGGTCGTGACAGGTGCCCGGTTCTGACTCATCCGAATTGCAAACCAGGTATTTCTGCACGTCGGTCTTGGGCATGAAGCTCCATTTGAGCCCGGTCGGGAAGCCTGCCCCACCGCGGCCGCGCAAGCCGGAGGCTTTAACCTCGTCGATTACCTCTGCAGCCGACATCTTACCCGCCAGGATTTTCCGCCAGGCTTTGTAGCCATCCAGGTTCTCATAGGTCTCGAGCGTGTGTGGCTCGTCCGAGTCCAGCGTATTGAAGCAAACCAGATTCTGTTCCCAGGCCATCAGTCCAACCCGTCCAGAATGTGATCAACCTGGCTCTCAGTCAGGTTCTCGTAATATTTGTGATCGACCATCATCATCGGCGCGCCACAACAGGCGGCGAGGCACTCTTCCTCGCGTTTCAGGTAAATACGACCATCGCTCGAACTTTCGCCAAGTTTGATGCCGAGTTTCTTCTCAACGTGATCGACGATGTCGTCCGCGCCGCGCAACATGCAGGACACGTTGGTGCAAATCGCGACGTTGTGGCGTCCGACAGCTTTGGTCTGAAACATTGAATAGAACGTCGCAACTTCATAAACCTGAATGGTTGGCAGGTCGAGATACTCGGCCACGGCGTTCATTTGTTCCGCGGTGAGATAACCTTCATTCTCGTGTTGAACCGCGTGCAAGGCGCCGATGACAGCCGATCGCTGCCGATCTTCAGGGAAGCGTGCTTTCCAGTGCTCGATCTCGTCCTTGACGTGATCGGAGAGAACGACGACATCATTCATCGATCTACCTCACCGAAGACGATGTCCTGGGTGCCGATGACGGCAACGACATCTGCCAACATGTGCCCCTCGACCATTTCGGCCATTGCCGACAGATGCGCAAAGCCCGCCGCGCGAATCTTGACTCGAAACGGTTTGTTGGCGCCGTCCGAAACAATGTAAACACCAAATTCGCCTTTTGGATGCTCAATCGCGGCGTAGGCCTCGCCGGCGGGCACACAGTAACCTTCTGTAAATAACTTAAAGTGATGAATCAGCGACTCCATGTCGTCTTTCATCTCTACGCGAGTCGGCGCAACAAGCTTGTGGTCATCGAGCATAACCGGACCTTCATTCTCACGAAGCCAGGCCACACATTGCCGGATAATCCGAGTGGACTGGCGCATTTCTTCCACTCGAACCAGGTAACGGTCGTAACAATCGCCGTTGACGCCAACCGGAATATCAAAATCCATGCGGTCGTACACTTCATAGGGTTGCTTCTTGCGAAGATCCCATTCGACGCCCGAGCCACGCAACATCGGACCCGAGAAACCCAACTGCATGGCGCGTTCGGGAGAGACCACGGCGATGTTCACGGTGCGTTGCTTCCAGATTCGATTGTCCGTCAGAAGCGTTTCGTACTCGTCAATACAGCCCGGGAATTTGTCCGTGAATCGTTCAATGAAGTCGAGCATCGACCCTTCGCGCGCGGCATTCAGTCGATCGAGGTCTTTCTTCTTGCGAAATTTGGATTCCTGATATTTCGGCATGCTATCGGGCAAATCGCGATAGACGCCGCCCGGACGGTAATAGGTCGCATGCATTCGCGTACCCGACACCGCCTCGTACAAGTCCATGAGATCTTCGCGTTCGCGAAAGCAATACAGGAACATTGTCATCGCGCCGATGTCGAGACCGTGCGCACCCAACCACATCAGGTGATTGAGGATGCGCGTGATTTCGTCGAACATGACGCGAATGTATTGAGCGCGTTCCGGCGCCTCGATTCCGAGTAATTTTTCAATGGCAAGGACGTAGCTGTGCTCGTTGCACATCATCGATACGTAGTCGAGTCGATCCATGTATCCGATGCTTTGATTGTACGGCTTGGATTCGGCCAGTTTTTCGGTCGCGCGATGCAACAGGCCAACATGCGGGTCGGCTTTTTGAATGACTTCGCCGTCCATTTCAAGTACGAGACGCAGTACGCCATGCGCGGCGGGATGCTGCGGCCCGAAGTTCAAGGTGTAATTCTGGATCTCAGCCATCCGTCCGGTCCTTGAGATCGGCCGAATAGCGATTGTCGTCCCTGATAACTCGCGGCACGAGTGTCCGTTCTTCGATACTTACGGGTTTGTAAGCCACGCGACCTTTCTCATCGTCGTAGCTCACCTCGACGTTGCCCACGAGAGGGAAGTCTTTACGAAACGGATGACCAATGAAGCCGTAGTCGGTGAGAATACGACGCAAATCCGGATGCCCCTCAAAGAGAACGCCAAACAAGTCGAATGTTTCGCGCTCAAACCAATTGGCGCCATTCCAGATGTCGACGACAGACTTCACTACGGGCGGATTATCCGTACCCGTGAACACGCGCAAGCGAACACGATGGTTGTGTTGCAAGGAAAGCAGGTGATAAACGACGGCGAATCGACGCGCGTCGAACTCGTCCGATTCATCGAGAATGACCGGCTTGCGCTCAACGCCACGGCTGAATCCAGTACCCGTAGCGTCTTTAGTATTCCATTCATCAGAACCGAAACCCTGGTAATCGACGCCACAGACATCCATCAACATTTCGAAACCGAACTCGCCTTCATTGCGGAACGCGGTGGCCACCTCAATCAGGTCGCTTTTTGCGACCTCATAGGTCAGCTCGCCACACGTTGAGTCAACGCGTGTGACCTGCTCTTCGAACCGCTCTTCTATCCGAGCCGCTAATGTCTCGTACCGATCACTCATGTTCGATTGCTTACCTGGTCACCTGGCAATGGTGCTCGTACGGCGAATCTTGTTTTGTAGTTGTATCAGCCCGTAAATCAGGGCCTCGGCCGTTGGCGGGCAGCCGGGAACGTACACGTCGACGGGTACGATCCGGTCACATCCGCGAACCACTGAATAGGAATAGTGATAGTAGCCGCCGCCATTCGCGCACGAGCCCATTGAGACCACCCAGCGCGGCTCCGGCATCTGGTCATAGACCTTGCGCAACGGTGGCGCCATTTTGTTCGTCAAAGTGCCCGCGACGATCATGCAGTCGGATTGCCGCGGACTGGGGCGGAAAATAATGCCGAAGCGATCGAGGTCGTAACGCGCCGCGCCCGCCTGCATCATTTCGATGGCACAACAGGCAAGCCCGAAGGTCATAGGCCACAGGGAACCGGTGCGCGCCCAGTTCATGACGGCATCAACGTTGGTTACGACAAAGCCCTTTTCCTGCAGGCTACCGCCGGCAGCGGCCGCATCGGCGCTGTCGCCGGACGTATTCTCGGCTGCAGACCTCAGTCCCACTCCAGTGCCCCTTTCTTCCATTCGTATATGAAGCCGACGACCAGTATCGCCAGAAAAATGCCCATGGATATCAAGCCGAAGGTCCCAACCGTGTCGAGCGACACAGCCCAGGGGAAAAGGAACGCGATTTCGAGATCGAAAATAATGAACAAAATGGCGACGAGGTAGTAGCGCACGTCGAATTTCATGCGCGAGTCATCGAAAGCCTCGAAGCCACACTCATACGGCGAGAGTTTTTCGTCGTCTTTACCGCCGCGCCCGATGAGAAAACCGAGTCCGAGAAGCAGTAATCCGATCCCGGTGGCAACACCAAGAAAAATCAGAACGGGTACGTATTCTTGTAACATTTTCGCCTGCCTGGACGGCGCGGTACGCGCCTCGGATGCCAGCGCGATATTGTAAAAGAAATTGGTGCTCTGGGCGAGACTCGAACTCGCACGGCTTGCGCCACTGCCCCCTCAAGACAGCGTGTCTACCAATTCCACCACCAGAGCGTTGTTTTACCCTTTTAAACCGAGGACTTACTCGTCGTCCGGAACGGACGGCAGCTGTTCTTCAATTGCCGGCAATTCCTCGGTGGCCTCTGCGTCGTCCAAGGACGGCAATCCGTCCGCACCGAGCTCGTCGGTCGGCAGATTTTCGTCATCGACCGGGCCCGCCTCTATCGGCGTCTCGGCTGGCGTCGCGTCTTCCAGAATACTGGTCGGGACCGTCGCACGCTGACTGCTCATATAAGCCAATGTCAGGCTGCTCGCGAAGAACGCCGTTGCCAGGACGGCCGTTGCCCTCGAGAAGAAACTCGACGAGCCTTGCGAACCGAATACCGTTCCGGACGCGCCCGCGCCAAAGGCTGCACCAGCATCAGCGCCTTTGCCGCGCTGCAAAAGCACCATAATGATGATCAACAGTGCGATAACTGTATGCCCGATTAGTACGGCTTTTTGAATCGTATCCATTTAAACCTCAATTTTCGCAGTTGCCTCGACTATCGCGAGGAAATCTGCCGCTTTCAGCGACGCACCGCCAATCAGTCCGCCGTCGATATCGGGCATGCCAAACAGGCCCGCCGCATTGTCACCCTTCACACTGCCGCCGTACAGTATCTGTACACCCGCGGCGACGTCCGCATCTTGCGCTTCGAGTACGCCGCGAATATAGCGATGCACGTCCTGCGCCTGTTCAGGCGTTGCGGTCATTCCAGTCCCAATTGCCCATACCGGTTCATAGGCGATGACGGCCGAAGCAATTGCCTCAATGCCGTTCAGTGTCAGTACTGCGTTCAACTGTTCGTTGATAACGGCTTGCGTATTTCCTGCCTCGCGCTCCTGGAGCGTTTCGCCGATGCACAGCACCGGTGTCAGCCCTGACGCCTGCGCCGCGGCGAATTTAGCCGCCACTTGTTCACTCGTTTCGCCGTACAAAGACCGTCTTTCCGAATGGCCAACCAGCGCGAACTGGCAGCCGACCTCTTGCAGCATTGCCGGCGACGTCTCTCCGGTAAATGCACCGGCAACGTGTTCCGAGACGTTTTGCGACCCGAGCAACACCTTGCTGCCTTCAAGGAGACCATTGACGGCCGCCAGAAACGGGAATGGCGGGCACACCAGCACCTCAATATTGTCCACCTGAGGCAAGCCTGAAATGATGCCGCCGACCAGCTCGCCGTTAGCAGCGGAGTCGCCGTTCATTTTCCAGTTGCCGGCAACCAGAAACTTACGCATATAGCTTAATCCAGAGGGTCTGAGGGCGCGCAGGATACCGGGGCTAACCCGGCAAATCAACGCGTATTTGTGCCTTATTCGGGCGGTGGGACGCCCTATTCGGAAGCGTCTGCAACGACCGCCGCAAGCTTCTGAGCCAGCTCATCAACCACTTGCTCATCCTTCCCTTCGACCATGACCCGGATAACCGGCTCTGTGCCCGATGCCCGCAACACGATCCTGCCAGTGTCCGCGAGCTGCCTTTCGGCCTCCACTACGGCCTTTTGGATGATTGCGGAGTCGTCCGGGTTCATGCGCTTCTCAATCTGGACGTTGACCATGGTCTGCGGGTACTTCGGCATGCCCGCGGCCAGCTCAGACAGTTTTCGCCCGGTTTCCTGCATTACAGCGAGGACCTGCAACGCGGTTATCAGGCCGTCACCGGTCGTCGTCCGATCCAGCACGATCATGTGTCCGGATGTCTCACCACCTATGATTCCACCCGTTTGCTTCAGTTTTTCGAGAACATAGCGATCGCCAACGTTCGCCCGGCGGAATTCGATGCCCTTGTCTCGCAGGGCATGCTCGAGGCCAAGATTGCTCATCACAGTCCCAACGACCGGCCCCTGCAATTCGCCGCTCTCTTTACGTGCCGAGGCAATGATGAACAACAACTGGTCGCCGTCGATGAGCCCACCGGTTTCGTCGATCATCGCGACGCGGTCGCCATCACCGTCCAGAGCGATGCCAACATCGGCCCCTACTGCAGGGACTGTCGTCTGCAACAGTTCCGGCGCGGTCGATCCGCAGCCGTCATTGATATTGCGGCCATTCGGCGAACAGCCGATCGGGATCACCTCTGCGCCGAGATCCGCCAGCGTGCGCGGCCCAACCTTGTAGCCCGCACCGTTCGCCCCGTCGAAAACGACTTTAAGGCCTTCGAGGCTAAGATTGGGAGGGAATGTGGCTGCGCAAAATTCCTGGTAGCGAATCCGCGCAGAATCGATTCGTCTGGCTTTGCCCAGTGACCTTGATTCGAGGGTGATCGCGGGTTTTTCCAGCTGTGATTCGATTTCGCGTTCGATCTCGTCGGTGAGCTTCGAGCCGGCGCCGTCAAAAAATTTGATGCCATTGTCCTGATACGCATTGTGTGAGGCGCTGATCACAACACCCAGATCGGCCTTGAAGTCCTGAGTCAATACGGCGATGCCCGGCGTCGGCAAAGGGCCTAACAGCAATACATCGGCGCCTGCCGCGACAAAACCCGCCTCGAGTGCCGATTCGAACATGTAACCGGAAAGGCGCGTGTCCTTGCCGATCAGCACAGTTCCGCCCGTAGGCACGAGGACTCTGGCGGCGGCGCTGGCGAGCCGCATAGCGAAATCGGCCGTCATTGGATCTTTGCCAACGACTCCTCTAACGCCATCTGTACCAAAATATTTTTTGCTCATTAATTTGCTGCCGCTTCCATTACCGCGCGTCCCACTTTGAGGGCATCGACCGTTTCTGCTACATCGTGTACACGCACAATCTGCGCACCTGACGTCACCGCGACAACTGCGGCCGCTATGCTGGCCGGCAACCGATCGCCGGCAATTCGTCCTGTGAGATGGCCCAGCGTCGATTTCCGTGAAATACCGACCAACAACGGCTGCCCCAGGTCCCGCAATTGTCGCAGATTCGCGAGCAGCTCGACATTGTGCGAATGACTTTTCCCGAAACCGAAGCCCGGATCAACAATTATAAGCTCGCGATTCAGCCCCGCGGCCACGCAAACGCGTATGCGATCTTCAAGGAATTCTGCGACCTCGGCTGTTACGTCCTTATATAGTGGATTCTCCTGCATCGTGCGCGGTTGCCCTTGCATATGCATCAGGCATACCGGTTTTTGCAAGTCTACCGCCGCATCCAGTGCGCCAGCCTCCCGCAAAGCCCTGACGTCGTTAATCATGTCAGCGCCGGCACCTACGGCGGCTCTCATGACGGACGCCTTGCTCGTGTCGACCGAAACGCTGACATCCAGACTCTTATGTATGGCCGCGATGATTGGTACAACCCGATCCATCTCCTCTTGCTCGGAGACGTCCGCGGCACCGGGTCGCGTGGACTCGCCGCCGACGTCGATAATCGCGGCGCCCGCATCTGCCATCGCCTCGGCCTGCCGCATCGCATCCGCGGGTGCCAAAAAGCGACCACCGTCAGCAAAGGAGTCGGGGGTTACGTTGAGAATCCCCATTACAACGGGGATATCGAATTCGAGCGTACCGATTTGCATGGAGCTATCCGCCACGCGGACCGACTAGTTTTCGGTCGCAGGTCCGCCAATGGTCGGTGCATCGGTCTTGGTTGTCGGCGCGTCGTCGGAAGGCTTTGAATCTAGCGACTCCTCCCAGTCCTCAGGCGGCTGCGGCTCGCGCCCCTCCATAATGTCCTTGATCTGCGTGTGATCGATAGTCTCGTATTTCATCAGGGCCTTGGCCATCGCATGCAGCGTATCGATCTTGTCGTCGAGTATTTTCTTCGCGCGTGCGTAATTCGTATCGATAATCATGCGTACCTCTTCATCGATAGCGTTCGCTGTGTCATCAGACACCTGCTTGTGTTGCGTGACGCTATGACCGAGGAAAACCTCGCCGTCATCCTCGCTGTACGTTAACGGACCCAAACGTTCCGAAAATCCCCATTTGGTCACCATGTTGCGGGCTATCTCTGTTGCACGTTCAATATCATTCGACGCGCCGGTCGTAACGCCCGCTGCGCCGTTGATCATTTCCTCGGCAATGCGCCCGCCGAACAAACTGGAGATTCCGCTCTCGAGTCGCTGCTTCGACATGCTGTAGCGGTCTTCCTCGGGCAGATACATCGTGACGCCGAGTGCCCGGCCTCGAGGGATGATTGTCACTTTGTAGACAGGATCGTGTTCGGGCATGAGGTAACCAACAATCGCGTGACCCGCCTCGTGATAAGCGGTATTCAGCTTTTCCTCTTCACTCATGACCAATGAGCGCCGTTCAGCACCCATCATGATTTTGTCCTTGGCCTTCTCGAACTGCTCCATGCTGACGACGCGCTTATTTTCGCGCGCGGCGAACAGAGCTGCCTCGTTGACGAGATTAGCGAGATCCGCGCCGGAGAATCCTGGTGTGCCGCGCGCGATAAAACTCGGGTTCACATCCTCGTCGAGTGGAACCTTGCGCATGTGTACTTTCAGGATCTGCTCGCGCCCTCGTACGTCGGGTAATGGCACGACCACCTGGCGGTCGAAACGACCCGGACGCAGCAGTGCCGGATCCAATACATCGGGGCGGTTCGTCGCAGCGATCACAATGATACCTTCGCTGCCTTCAAATCCGTCCATTTCCACCAGCATCTGGTTAAGCGTTTGCTCACGCTCATCGTGCCCGCCGCCGAGACCGGCACCGCGATGACGACCTACGGCATCGAGCTCATCAATGAAGATTATGCAGGGAGCCTGCTTTTTCGCCTGATCAAACATGTCACGAACACGAGATGCACCCACGCCGACAAACATCTCGACGAAGTCGGACCCTGAAATCGTGAAAAACGGAACCTTGGCTTCGCCCGCGATGGCTTTCGCCAGCAGCGTCTTACCGGTACCGGGCGGACCAACCATCAGAACGCCTTTCGGAATCTTGCCGCCAAGGCGCTGAAATTTGCTCGGGTCTTTGAGGAACTCGACGACCTCGGAAACCTCGGCCTTCGCTTCCTCTACGCCGGCAACATCGGCAAACGTTATTCCAACCTGATCTTCGCCCAGCAACCTTGCTTTGCTTTTGCCAAACGACATCGCGCCGCGGCCACCGCCGCCGCCCTGCATCTGTCGCATGAAATAAATCCACACACCGATTAGCAGCAATATCGGAAACGAACTGATCAATAACTGGCCAATCAGGCTCTGCGATTTCGGCTCGGCGGCGGAAAACTGGACATCGTTCTTCTCGAGGATACCGATGATCGAGTTGTTATCGGTCTCGGGACTGATCGTATAGAACTGCAGCGAGCCTTTTTTGCCGAAGCGAATCCGCTTATCCTCGAATTGCACCACGTCAACTTGACCGGACCGAACCTGACTCAGGAAATCGGAGTAATCAGTCGACTGCGGCTGCCCGCCACCCGCAGTGGAGAGACTCTGGACGACCGAGAGGAGCACCACAATGATCACGATGAAGACGAGAATATTTTTGGTCAGATCATTCACATTCAGTTTCCGCACTGCGAAAAAAAGGCCCGTACAAACGGGAATTTAGACGGCCCCTATGGCTTCGGACACTACACCAATTGGTAGTTCCTCGCTACCAAGTAGACCTCGCGGCTGCCGGGCCGCGAAGCCTTTGGTTTCATGACTTTTACACGCTCGAACTGCTGCCTGGCAGCAACGATCAGCTCCTCACTGCCCTCGCCCTGAAACAGCTTGCAGACGAAGTCACCGCGAGGTTTCAGAACCCGCGTCGCGAGATTCAGCGCTATCTCCACCAGGTACATCGAGCGTGGCTGGTCGACCGCCTTGTTGCCGCTGATATTGGGGGCCATATCGCTCATTACAAGGTCCGCTTTCTCATCCGCGAGCGATGCCTGTATGCGCTCAAGAATGGCGTCCTCGCGAAAATCTCCCTGAATGAATTCGACCGACGGCAACGCGTCCATAGGCAACAGGTCGAGTGCGATGATTCGCACCCGACCCTGCAACTTTTCGGTGACGTATTGGCTCCAGCTGCCAGGCGCCGAACCGAGATCTATGCAAATCATATCGTGTCTTAGCAGACGCTCTTTCAAATCGATCTGCTCGAGCTTGTAGACGGCCCGCGACCGCCAGCCATCGCGACGTGCTTTCTGCACGTAGGGATCGCGTTCCTGCCGGTCACGCCAACTGCCGCCACTGCGTCTCGGGCCACTCATGGATTTGTCACACTGCTACAATTCACGCCTATGACCTTAAAAGAATCCCAAAAGAAATACCTGCGTGGTCTTGGACACGCCTTGAAGCCGACGATTACGGTCGGCGATAAGGGCCTTACGGAATCCTTGCTTGCAGAATACGAATCGACGCTGATGCATCATGAACTCATCAAGGTAAAGGTGCGTATCGGTGATCGTTCGACCCGCGACGAAATGATTCGCGAGTTGTGCAGCAGTAGCTCCGCCGAGCTTATTCAACGCATCGGCAATGTCGCGCTCTTGTATCGGGAAAATCCGGAAAATAATAAAATTCGACTACCGAAGTCCTGAGACTTACTCGTAACGGACTTCAACGACCTCAAATTGTTTCTCACCACCCGGCGCTGAGAAATTGACGATGTCGCCCTCGTTTTTGCCAATCAACGCTCGCGCTATTGGCGATGAACACGAGATAAATCCAATCTTGATATCGGCCTCGTCTTCGCCCACGATCTTGTAGGCGAATTCCTTGCCGGTATCTTCGTCGATCAGATCGACGGTCGAACCAAAAATAATCTTGCCCTTCGCATCGATAGCCGTGACATCGATGACCTGCAGGTTCGACAATTTGCCCTCGAGATTTTTGATGCGGCCCTCGATAAAGCCCTGTTGTTCTTTGGCGGCGTGATACTCGGCATTTTCCTTCAGATCGCCATGCGCGCGCGCCTCGGCGATCGCAGTGATCACGGTTGGCCGATCATTTGACTTCAGTCGCTTGAGTTCTTCCTGCATCAACTCGTGACCGCGAACGGTTACGGGCACCTTGTTCATGCCACTACCTCGTTGTGAAGATCCTGGAGGCGGTTCACTTCACCGTCGTCCAGGTGTTCGATTGCCGTGCATGTCGCTACCGCCGCACCGAGCGTCGTGTAGTAGGTTACTCCCCGCCGGACTGCTTCCGCGCGGATGGACAGTGATTCGTTGATAGCTTGTTTTCCCTCGGTCGTATTGACAATAAGGTCAATCTCGCCGTTTTTGATCATGTCGACAATATGCGGTCGACCCTCGCGAACTTTGTTGACTCTCCGGCATGATACACCAGAGCTCGCCAGGTGCTGCGCCGTGCCATGTGTTCCGACAATCTCGAAGCCTCGCTCAAGCAGAATTTTCGCGAGCTCGACGGCGCCATCTTTGTCACGATCACGAACACTCAACAATGCTACTCCCTGGCGCGGAAGGACGACACCGGATGCCAACTGCGCTTTCGCGTACGCCTCGCCAAATGAACGTCCTATACCCATCACTTCACCCGTCGACTTCATCTCCGGACCAAGGATTGGATCTGATCCCGGGAACTTAATAAACGGGAAAACAGCCTCCTTCACCGAAAAATAAGGAGGGATGCGCTGCTCAACAAAACCCTGGGTCGACAGCTTTTCCCCGACCATGACCTTTGCCGCGATTTTCGCCAACGGAAGCCCGATCGCCTTTGATACGAACGGCACAGTTCGGGAGGCTCTTGGATTTACCTCGAGCAGATAGATGTCATCGCCCTGAATCGCAAACTGCGTGTTCATCAGGCCGACAACTTTAAGACCCTTCGCCAATTTCTCGACTTGCTCGTGCAGGGCTTTCTGCATTTCGTCGCTCAAGCTGAATGGCGGCAATGAGCAACCCGAGTCGCCAGAGTGCACTCCGGCCTGCTCGATGTGCTCCATGACGCCACCGATCAGTACGCGCTCGCCGTCACTGATGCAATCGACATCGACTTCGATCGCCAGATCGAGAAACCGATCGAGCAAAACGGGACTGTCATTGGACACCTGGATTGCGGCATCCATGTAAGCTTCAAGGTCTTCATCGCTGTGTACGATCTCCATTGCACGACCGCCAAGAACATAGGACGGCCGAACAACCAGTGGGTACCCCACCTCGGAGCCGAGCTTCAAGGCCTCTTCCTTGTTGCTGGCGATTTGATTTGGCGGCTGCAATAGCTGCAGATCCTCGACGAGCTTCTGAAAACGCTCGCGATCCTCAGCCAGGTCAATCGAATCCGGCGACGTACCTATTATCGGCGCGCCGGCCGCCTCAAGGTCGCGTGCGAGATTGAGTGGCGTTTGCCCGCCGTATTGCACAATCACGCCCGTTGGCTTTTCACAGTCAATGATTTCCATGACGTCTTCAAACGTCAGCGATTCAAAGTACAAGCGATCCGAGGTGTCGTAGTCGGTCGATACGGTCTCTGGATTGCAGTTGACCATGATCGTTTCGTATTTCGACTCCCTGAGGGCAAGCGCCGCATGAACGCAACAGTAGTCGAATTCGATGCCCTGCCCGATTCGATTCGGGCCGCCGCCAAGAATCATTATCTTCTGATTATCGGTCGGCTCGGCTTCGCATTCCTCTTCGTAAGTTGAATACAAATACGCTGTCGTTGTCGCAAATTCTGCGCCACAGGTATCGACGCGCTTAAATACCGGTCGTATCTCATATTTGAGGCGTCTTTTTCGCACGACCTCTTCTTTGACATGGAGCAGCTCGGCAAGCCGCGCATCCGAAAAGCCCTTGCGCTTTAAGGCGCGCAGAAGCTTGGCATCGAGGCCTCCGATGCCCTGCTTTGTTACCACCTTCTCTGTCAGCACAAGGTCCTCAACCTGTGCCAGAAACCATGGGTCAATGCGCGTTATTTTCGCTACGTCGTCGAATGAAAAATCGCCGCGCAATGCATCGGCCACATGTAGCAGGCGGTCCGCGCCGGGAATGCGCAGCTCGTGGCGCATCTTGTCGCGCTCAGCATCCGTGTTCAGCTTGCCGTTCATTTCGGTAAGTCCGGTAATGCCGATCTCAAGGCCACGTAAGGCTTTTTGCAGGGACTCCTGAAATGTCCGGCCAATGGCCATGACTTCGCCGACAGACTTCATCTGCGTCGTCAGCCGATCATGGGCACCCGGGAATTTTTCGAATGTGAAACGCGGAATCTTCGTGACGACGTAATCAATCGTCGGTTCAAACGAGGCCGGCGTCTCACCGCCCGTGATGTCGTTTTTGAGTTCATCAAGCGTATATCCAACCGCCAGTTTTGCGGCGATCTTCGCTATTGGAAATCCGGTTGCTTTCGACGCGAGCGCGGATGAACGCGACACTCTCGGGTTCATTTCGATAATCAATACCCGACCGTCTTCGGGGTTAACGGCAAACTGGACGTTTGATCCACCCGTATCGACGCCGATCTTGCGCAGCACATCAATTGAGGCATTGCGCAGCCGTTGATACTCCTTGTCCGTCAGTGTTTGCGCTGGCGCTACCGTAATCGAATCCCCGGTATGCACGCCCATTGGATCAAGGTTTTCGATCGAACAAACGATGATGCAGTTGTCGTTGCGATCGCGAACCACCTCCATCTCGAATTCCTTCCAGCCGATGACGGACTCTTCGAGCAAGACTTCGGTGGTGGGCGACATCTCCAGGCCGTGGGTAACAATATTGACAAACTCTTCGCGGTTGTAAGCGATGCCACCGCCGCTGCCGCCCATCGTGAAGGACGGCCGAATGATGGTCGGAAAGCCGATGCCAGGCTGCTTCTCAAGCGCCTCCTCCAACGTATGAACGATCTCGGCAAAGGGCACTTCAAGCCCAATCTCAGCCATCGCCCGCCGAAACAAGTCCCTGTCCTCCGCCATATCGATCGCCTGGCGCGATGCCGCGATCATTTCGACATTGTATTTTTCAAGCACGCCCTCGCGTGCGAGGTCGAGCGCGCAGTTCAACGCGGTCTGGCCGCCCATCGTCGGCAACAACGCGTCGGGGCGTTCTTTTTCGATAATTCGTTCGAGCGCCTCCCAGTGCACGGGTTCTATATAGATGGCATCCGCCATGTCCGGGTCTGTCATGATCGTCGCTGGATTCGAATTGACCAGGATGACGCGGAAGCCTTCCTCTTTGAGTGCCTTGCAGGCCTGCGTGCCGGAATAGTCGAACTCGCAGGCCTGACCGATAACAATTGGGCCAGCGCCAATTATTAAAATACTTTTAATATCAGTACGTTTTGGCATCTACTTAATGTCACTTATGTTGAAATTACGGGTCGAGTGGCTTGGCGCTTATGCGCCTCCATATCCAGTATGAAACGCTCGAACAACGGCAAAAGGTCGTGTGGCCCCGGACTGGCCTCGGGATGCCCCTGAAAACTGAAAACGGACCGGTCTTTAAGCTGGATTCCCTGCAAGGTGCTATCGAACAGCGAGCGATGCGTCGGCTCCACATCGTCCGGCAGGCTATCCTCGTCCACCGTGAAGCCGTGATTCTGACTCGTGATCATTACCTGGCCGGTCGCCAGATCCTGGACCGGGTGATTCGCACCATGGTGGCCAAACTTCATCTTGACGGTCTTTGCGCCGGCCGCCAGCGCCAGCAATTGATGTCCCAGGCAAATTCCGAACACCGGAATACCCGATTCAATGAATTCCTGGATTGCGGTGATCGCATAGTCGCAAGGCTCGGGATCGCCGGGGCCGTTCGACAGAAAAATTCCGTCCGGTGACAGCGCGAGCGCCGCCTCTGCCGAGGTTTTTGCCGGAACTACCGTCATGCGGCAATCAAGATCAGAGAGCAGGCGCAGAATATTGCGCTTAATGCCGAAGTCATAGGCGACAACGTGGTACGGCGCAATGCGTCGACTCAGGATTCGCGGCCTGCGGCCGAAACTGCTGCCATGTGCCCACTGGTACTGACGGTCGGTAGTGACGAACTTCGCGAGATCCATCCCGCTAATGCCTGGAAACTTGCCGGCGTGCGCGATCGCCGTTTTTGCGGCTGCCTTCCCGGTCATGATGCAGCCCGACTGGGCCCCTTTCTCACGAATAATCCGGGTTAGCTTGCGGGTATCGATGTCGGCGATAGCGACGGTACCGCCTTGTTTCAGGAAATCGCCAAACGAGCGATCCGAGCGCCAGTTTGAGCTAATGCGCGAACTATCGCGGATGATTAAACCGGATGCATGCAACTTCGCTGACTCCATGTCTTCGCTGTTCGTGCCGGTGTTGCCAATATGAGGATAGGTCAGCGTGACGATCTGGCGACAATAGGAAGGATCCGTCAGGATCTCCTGATAGCCCGTCATTGCGGTATTGAAGACAACTTCGCCGATTGTCTGCCCTTCGGCGCCGACCGAAGTGCCCTGGAACGTTGTTCCATCCTGAAGTGCCAGTATTGCAGTCGTTGCCAAAAGCGACCCTCGTCCGTCTATCAAGCCAGACCGCTTTGACCGGTTGCAGATGTACAAAAGCGGAAGGACTGTGCCTTCCGCTTGTGCTTACGCGTAACCGACCGCGATCCGGTGTAGTTTACTTAACACTCAGTCTGCGAACAAGACATCCTGCATCGAATAATGCCCGGGTTTTCGTCCTGCCAGCCAGCCTGCTGCAAGCAAAGCGCCCTCGGCGAACACATCGCGAGTCGTCACGCTATGGCTAAACTCCAGACGCTCGTTCGGCGATGCGAAGATCACCCTGTGATCGCCCGGGACATCGCCGCGGCGCTCGGATTCGTAGTGAACTTCGGGGGAAGCGTCAGCACCTCTAACCGCCTCAATCGCCTCTCCCAGCTGCAGTGCTGTGCCTGATGGCGCGTCTTTTTTTTGACTGTGGTGTGTTTCGTGGATCTCGACCTTGAACTGCGGGCCGATCGACTTCGCAACGTTTCTCACCGCCGCGTCCAGAACCGCAATACCCTGACTCATGTTGCGGTCATAAAGAACGGGAATACTGGCAGCCGCCTCATCCATCGCCGCCATTTGCGCCGCATCGAGGCCGCTAACGCCGCAAACAAGCGCCTTGTTTTGGCGAACAGCAGTCTCGAGCACTTCGAGCGTTGCGTCGGGGAGACTGAAATCAATGACGACATCCGCAATTGCAATAAGCGCCTCAAGATCATCGCTGATCAGGATGTCATTTGGACAATCAAAATTGATTTTTGACGGATCCCGCGCCCAGACTGCCGTCACCGTGAGATCCTCAGCATTGCCCGATAGCCGCACAATCGCTTGCCCCATGCGACCGGCGCCCGCGACAGCGATTTTGATCATTGGCTTATTCGCTCGAAGAAGCGCTTCACGGTATCCATCCAGCCGTCCGCTCTCGGGCTGTGCTGTTCTCCGCCGGCACGAATGGAATCGTCAAATTTGTTGAGCAATTCCTGTTGTTCGTTGCTCAAATTCACGGGCGTCTCAACGGAGACCTTGGCAAACAGGTCGCCGGTGCGCGGATCGCGAACGGTCTTGACGCCTTTGCCACGCAAACGAAACACCTTGCCCGATTGCGTTCCCGCCGGAACCTTCAGGGAAACGTTGCCGCCGAGCGTTGGCAATTCGACTTCGCCGCCCAGTGTCGCGGTCGCGAAACTCAATGGCACCTCGCAGCTCAGGTCGGCGCCGATGCGCTCAAACAACTTGTGCTCCCGTACCCTGATTTCGACGTAAAGATCACCCGCCGGGCCACCATTTCTCCCCGCCTCACCTTCACCCGAGAGTCTAATCCGGTCGCCATCGTCGACACCTGCGGGGACTTTGACCGACAGGGTTTTGGTCTTGCGCACGCGGCCGCGGCCATGACAATGCTCGCAAGGATCGCTGATCGTTGTACCTGCGCCTTTGCAGGCGGGACAGGCTTGCTGCACTGAGAAGAATCCCTGTTGCATTCGGACCTGCCCGGCACCACCGCAAGTGCTACAGGTTACAGGCTCGGTACCTTTTTTCGCGCCGCTGCCGCCGCAGCTCTCGCAGCCGACTTGCGTTGGCACATCAATCGTTACCGATTCACCCGCAACCGCCGTTTCCAGATCGAGTTTGAGTTCGTAGCCGAGGTCCGCGCCCTTGAACATCTGACGGCCGCCGCGCGCACGCCCCTGGCCGAAAATGTCGCCAAAGACATCGCCAAAGATATCTGCGAAGCCCTCAGCGCCGCCGAAGCCGGCGCCACCCGGGCCTGCCCGCAGTCCGTCGTGACCGAACTGATCGTAGGTAGCGCGCTTTTCCTGATCGCTGACGACTTCGTAAGCCTCCTTGGCCTCCTTAAAGCGCGCCTCAGCGCCCTCGTCTTCCGCGTTGCGATCCGGATGGTGCTTCATGGCAAGGCGACGGTAAGCCTTCTTGATCTCGTCGGCCGAAGCCGTCTTCGAAACCCCCAGCACTTCGTAGTAATCGCGTTTTGCCATGATTCCCTGGTAATCCGTTAAGGTGTTATTGATGGATTACATGCAACGGGCGCCCACCAGGGGCGCCCTTCAATGCATGATTCGAAAATCCGCCCTTACGCGGATTTCGATTCATCGTCCTTATCGACTTCCTCAAACTCCGCGTCGACGACATCGTCGCCACCGGGGCCTGCCTCTGCTTCGCCCGCGCCTTCTTCGCCTTGTTGCTCAGCGTACAGCTTCTGCGCAAGGCTTCCGGACGCCTCTGCAAGCGCCGCCGTCTTGGTCTCGATCGCTTCGCGCTCGTCGCCGTCCAGCGCCGTCTTCAGATCAGACACGGCATTCTCTATCGCCAGACGCTCTTCCGACGTCGCTTTCTCGCCCAGTTCCTCGAGCGTCTTCTCGGAGGCGTGAATCAGACTGTCAGCCTGATTACGCGCATCGACTAGCTCGCGGAACTTGCGATCATCTTCAGCGTGGCTTTCGGCATCAGACACCATCTTCTCGATCTCGTCATCCGACAAACCGCTGGATGCCTTGATCACAATATTCTGAGTCTTGCCGGTCGCCTTGTCCTTTGCGGATACGTTGAGAATACCGTTGGCGTCGATGTCAAACTTGACCTCGATCTGCGGTAGTCCCCGCGGCGACGGCGGGATGTCCGCGAGGTCAAAACGGCCCAGCGACTTGTTGTCCACCGCTCGCTCGCGTTCGCCCTGCAGGACATGAATTGTCACGGCGGTCTGGTTGTCGTCAGCCGTCGAGAAAACCTGCTCAGCGTTCGCCGGGATTGTCGTGTTCTTGTCGATCAGCTTGGTCAATACACCGCCGAGCGTCTCGATCCCGAGCGACAGCGGAGTAACGTCGAGCAACAGCACATCTTTGACCTCACCCGAAAGCACGCCGCCCTGAATCGCTGCGCCAAGCGCAACGGCTTCATCCGGATTAACGTCGCGACGCGGTTCCTTGCCAAAGAAGTTCTGCACCGTCTCAAAGACCTTCGGCATACGCGTCTGACCACCAACAAGAATGACATCGTCAATCTCGTTAACTTTCAGCCCGGCGTCCTGCAAAGCGACCTTGCAAGGCCCCATCGTGCGTTCAATCAACGAATCGACCAGTGACTCGAGCTTGGCGCGAGTCAACTTGATGTTGAGATGCTTGGGTCCACTGGCATCGGCCGTAATGTATGGCAGATTAACCTCAGTCTGTTGCTGTGAACTCAGCTCGATCTTGGCTTTCTCAGCGGCTTCTTTCAGGCGCTGCATCGCCAACGGATCGCCCGAAATATCGACGCCCGATTCGCGCTGAAACTCTGATGTCAGATATTCGATGATGCGCAGATCGAAGTCTTCGCCGCCCAGGAACGTGTCGCCGTTGGTCGCAAGCACTTCGAACTGGTGCTCGCCGTCGACTTCCGCGATTTCGATGACCGATACGTCGAAGGTACCGCCGCCGAGATCAAATACGGCAATCTTGCCATCGCCACGCTTCTTGTCCATGCCATACGCCAACGCCGCCGCTGTCGGCTCGTTGATGATGCGCTTGACATCCAGACCGGCGATCTTGCCGGCATCCTTGGTTGCCTGACGCTGCGAATCATTAAAATACGCCGGTACCGTAACGACCGCTTCGGTCACGTCTTCGCCCAGATAGTCCTCTGCCGTCTTCTTCATCTTCATGAGGACGCGAGCGGAAATTTCCGGCGGCGCCATGGCCTTGCCGTTTGCCTCCACCCAGGCATCACCATTGTCGGCGCCCGTTATCGTGTACGGGACCATCTTGATGTCACGCTGGACGACGTCGTCTTTAAAACGACGGCCAATAAGACGCTTGACTGCGAACAAGGTGTTGGTCGGGTTCGTCACAGCCTGGCGCTTGGCCGACTGACCGACGAGAACCTGATCGTCCTTGCTGAACGCGACGACAGAAGGCGTCGTACGATCGCCCTCGGAATTTTCGATGACCTTGGGCGTATCACCCTCCATTACTGCTACGCAGGAGTTCGTGGTACCCAAGTCGATACCAATCACTTTACCCATGTGTTTTGCTCCAAAAAAGTTTCAATTAATTCAATTCTGGCTGATAGATAAGGCCTTCAGCACCTAATTCAAGCTCCTTAGGAGCCTATTTTAGTCGTCTGACGGTGGCGGCTCGGCGGCGACCACGACCATCGCGGGCCGCAGCAGGCGACCGTTCAGGGAATAGCCCTTCTGGATGACGGTCAAGACGGAACCAGGCTCCATATCTGCAGATGGCTGCATGGTCATGGCCTCGTGAAACTCGGGATCAAATGGCTCGCCCTCAGGATCGAGTTCCTCAATCCCGAAGCGCTCCAGCGTAGCTGTAAGCATCTTGAGCGTCGCTTCCTTGCCGGCAAGCAGCGTTTCAACGTCGGCTTTGTCCCCGGCCTGGATCCCCATCTCGAGACTATCTTTAACGGCAAGCACTTCGCGGCCGAAATTCTCAAGTGCATAACGACGTGCATTTTCCACATCCCGAGTGACGCGCTTGCGCACATTCTCGGTCTCGGCAGCCGCTCTCAAGTAGCGGTCCCAGTTCTCGTCGGCCTTCGCTTGCAGCTCCACCAATGGATCGGCAGGCGCCTCGGCGTCGTTTTGCTCAGCCTCATTTTCAAGCTCGGCGTCGTCTTCAGGACGCTCGTCCGGCTGTTCCGGCTGTCCACTCATACATCATGCTCCGTCATCGAAATTCGGCCGAATGCCGGTCAAAAACCGCTGGCCATTACAATCTGACACGGAGTGTGGGGACCACGCCGTAAATATCAAGCATTTCCGGGAGTTTTTTCGGCTCTAGCCCCGATTGGCAAAGGCTGAGCGCAGCATCCGCGCCGTCAGGTCGACAATCGGTACCACCCTGTCGTAGGCCATACGAGTCGGTCCGATGACGCCAAGGACGCCGATCGTATTGTCGTCAAGATGATACGGGGCCGTGACCACGCTGCAATCATCGAGAATTTTGAATCCCGACTCTTCGCCGATAAAGACCTGCACGCCATCGGCATCGATGCTGCGGTGAAGTAAATCGAGTATCAGACGTTTCCTGGAAAACGCATCAAATAGCCGCCGCAGTGTTTCCAAATCGGACAGCTCGGCAAAATCCATGAGATTGGTCTCGCCGGCGAGGACAAATTCCGAAGCCCCGTCGCCGGTGTCGCCCATCGCGGATTGCGCCACGGCGATAATATCGATCATTGCCTGATTCATCGACGTTCGCAAAGATTCAAGATCGCCTACGAGCCGATCGCGAACGGTCGGCATCTCGCTGCCGGCATAGTGCTCATTGATAAAATTTGCGGCTTGCGTAAGTTCGGAAGATGAGTACTCACGGTCAACGTGCAGGATCCGGTTTTGTACCTCTCGATCATTGATCACCAGGATGGCCAGTATGCGGTTGTCCGACAGCGGCAGGAATTCGATTTGGCGCAACGTCGCTTGCTGCCCCCGCGGCACAGACACAATGCCCGCAAGACTCGTAACGTCCGACAGCATCCGTGAGACCGAGGCAACAATCTGGGTCGTGTCATCGTTGGACCCACTGATTTGTGTCCGCAGTCTTTCCATGTCATCACTCTTGGGCGCGCGATACCTCACGAGCGTGTCAACAAACAGTCGATAGCCCTGCCGTGTCGGTATGCGACCTGCGGAGGTATGCGGCGCGGAAACAAGACCCATCTCTTCGAGGTCGGACATAACGTTGCGGATAGTTGCCGGACTCAGCTCGAGACCCGAATCTTTGGATAGTGTGCGAGAACCAACCGGCTGGCCGTCGCGGATAAAGCGCTGAATGAGAACACGCAGCAAATGTTGCGCGCGGTCGTTTGGAATTGAGGTGGTCGCTTCTGTAGACATTCCGGGATAAAACACAAGTCGAGCAAATATATTGCTGTGATAGGGTACGTCGATGAGCCGGGAGTTTCATAAAATAGCAGTAATTGGTCGTCATGACGACGCCCGGGTCGCGGAGCCAATGGCCGCGCTCGTGGAGCATTTGACAAAAAACGGCGTTGAGGTATTCGCTGCCGAAGAAATGTCACTCGACATTCCCGTTTCGCGTGTAGGCGAGGCTTCACTGGCAGACAATGCGGAGCTGATTATTTCGGTTGGCGGCGACGGCACAATGCTGCGAGCGGGACGTCTGGCAAGCGGCAAAAATGTTCCCCTGCTTGGAATCAATCGGGGCCGTCTCGGGTTTCTCGCCGATGTCACGCCCGACGCAATGTTGGCAAGCATCGACCACGTACTCGACGGCAATTACACGAGCGAGTCGCGTCTGCAATTGCATGCGACGCTTACGGCGTCCGATGGTACAGAGAGCGTTGGCATTGCGCTGAACGACATCGTACTACAGCGCAGCGAGACCGGCCGTATGGTTGATTTCGAAACGCGCGTCGGCGAACACTATGTCAATACGCACTCAGGAGATGGACTGATCGTTGCGACGCCCACCGGTTCAACGGCCTATGCCTTGAGTTGCGGCGGGCCAATACTCGAACCACAGCTCGACGCTATCGCCATCGTCCCGGTTTGCCCGCACACGTTGACCGACAGACCTATCGTCATACCGTCCGACGAAGCCGTCGAAGTGCATCTACTGGATCGCGACGACACGCAAGCGGCGATCACGGTCGACGGACGCGCTATCGGCCATATTCGTCCCGGGGACCGCCTAAGGATCTGTGCAGCGAAAAACCGCGTCACGCTGATCCATCCGCCCGGCTACGACTTTTACGGCATCCTTCGCTCGAAACTTTTTTGGGGACGCGACAGTCGCAAACGTGATCCACAGGACAAGAACCGATAATGCTCATCAGCATGCAAGTGCGCGATTTCGCGATCGTCGATAAAATTTCAGTCGAGTTTGAAGCCGGTATGACGGTCTTGACCGGCGAGACCGGAGCCGGAAAATCCATACTCGTCGATGCGCTAGGGCTTGTTCTCGGGGAACGCGGCAACGCGCAACTCGTACGTAGCGGAGCCAAACGCGCGGAATTCAGCGCCGAATTCGACACTAGTGAACTCCCCCAGGTGCGCAGCTGGCTGGACGAGCAGTCTCTCGACGAAGAGAACGAGTGTTTGCTGAGGCGGGTCATCAACGCGGATGGACGATCGCGCGCCTTTATTAACGGCAATGCCGTAACGGTTCAGCAATTGAAGTCGGTCGGCGAACTGCTTGTCGATATTCACGGTCAGCATTTTCATCAATCGCTCGCGAGGCGACCCATTCAAAGAGACCTGCTGGACTATTACGGCGGGCTCGCCGACGAACGAGAGCAAACCAGCGCAGTTTTTGTTGAATGGCAGGCGCTGGCGGAGCGCCTGCAAAAAATTCAGGATGCCGACGTCGATCGTGCGTCGCGGCTCGATCTGCTGACGTTCCAGTTACAGGAACTGCAAACCCTGAATCTCGGCATCGCGGAGGCGAGTGAACTCGCTCGCGAACGGCAGCGTTTGTCCAACAGTGGCCGTCTCGCCGAAGGCGCCGCCAATGCACTCGCTGGCCTGTTCGACGATGACAGCGGCAACGCCAACAGACTCGTCGCGGAGGCAGCGCGGTCGATTGAAGGCCTTGTCGAATTCGACGGCGAATTGCAAACCGTCGTGGAGATGCTTGAATCAGCCGGTATTCAGATAGCAGAGGCAGCAGACACATTGCGCCGCTATGGCGAGTCGATCGACATGGACCCTGCGCGGCGAGATTGGGTCGAGGAACGCCTCGATGCCATACAGGCCTTGTCGCGAAAACATCGTGTCAATGTGGACGACTTGCCCGAGTTGCAACGGACGCTGGAGCGGGAACTCGACGAGCTAAACAATGCGGATGAGCGCGGTCGTGAACTCGAACACAAACTTGCTGAAGCCAGCGAGCAGTACATGAAATTGGCAAAAACGCTATCTTCGAAACGTCACGACGCGGCCGCAAGGCTTTCGGATGCTGTTACTCATGCCATGCATAGCCTTGGCATGCCCGGCGGCGAATTCGAGATTCGACTCACGACATTGAGCCAGCAAGAAGCACGTTCGCACGGACTCGATGCGATCGAGTTTCAAATAACGGCGAACCCCGGCCAACCCAAGATGCCGTTGTCAAAGGTCGCATCGGGAGGCGAATTGTCACGCATGAGCCTTGCCATCCAGGTGATCGCCAGCGACGGCAGCGCCATTCCAACGATGGTTTTTGATGAAGTTGATAGCGGAGTCGGCGGCGGTGTTGCTGAAATGGTCGGTCGCCGGCTCGCAGAGCTTGGGTCCTCTCGTCAGGTGTTATGCGTGACCCATCTGCCGCAGGTTGCGAGCCTCGCAGCGCAGCACTTTCGAATCTCGAAAGTCACCGACGGCAAGGCGACGCGCACGACCGTGCAAGCGCTCGGCAAGAACGAGAGAATTGACGAGCTTGCCCGCATGCTGGGCGGAGTTGAGATAACAGAGAAGACCCTGGATCACGCTGCCGAAATGTTGTCGGCAGCACCAAAAAAAAGCGCTTGAGCTTATCCGCCTCCTGACGGCTTGCTCGGCTTCACGTACAAAACAAGGCTGTGATCGAGTATCTCGTAGCCATGTTTCGCAGCGACCTCGGCCTGCAGGCGCTCGATGTCGTCGCTGACAAATTCGACAACATCACCCGTCTCTATGCAAACCATGTGATCGTGGTGCTCGCCATCGTCGAGTTCGAAGACCGAGTGGCCACCTTCGAAATTGTGGCGGGTAACCAGACCAGCCGACTCAAACTGGGTCAGGACCCGGTAGACCGTTGCCAATCCGATGTCGTCACCAGACGCGAGCAAATCCTTGTAGATATCTTCGGCGCTCTTATGACGCTGCTGCGCCCCTTCAAGAATCTCGAGAATCTTGAGCCGCGGCAGGGTGATTTTCAGGCCAGCCTTGCGTAATTCCTGACGTTGCTCCATCAATGGCCTCTTCCAAATTGGGACGTCGTCGCGGGTTCCGCGACGTGTGTCAAGCGGGTATGATGCGCGCCTATTATAGTGCTTTGAAAGTCCTGTACCCAACAAATGCGTAAATTTCAGTTAATGATTTTGCTCCTTGCGGCCCTTGCTTTTGCCGGCGGATGCGTCTATCGCGCCAATACCTCGCAAGGGAATCTCATCAAGCAGGAAGACCTCGACCAGGTTGAGGTCGGAATGACCAAAAATCAGGTACGTTTCCTGCTCGGCACGCCAATGATCGATGACCCGTTTCACATCGATCGCTGGGATTACGTTTTTTACCTGAAACTGGGTCGAAAAGACGCCGGTTTCAAACGATGGGTTTCAATTATCTTCATTGAGGATGTCGTTGGCGAGATCCGCAAAGAGCAGGAACTCGATCCGGGGCTCTGACGCTAGTCGTCGCTCTTTTGATTCATCGTTCTACCTGATTCGGCAAGGCGTCGGCGCGCCTCGCGCGGATCCATTTTCAATGGCCGGTATATTTCGATGCGATCCCCATCGCGCACTCGCTGATCTCGATCAACGGGCCGGCCCCAGATTCCGACGGCGGCAGATTCCAGCCCCTGGCCCGGGAACAAATCGTAAATACCGGATTCATCGATGATCTGGCCGACGGTCCTGTGAGACGAGACCGTGAATTCGATTAATTCCTGTTGCGACCCAGTCGCACAGGCCAGTTCAACACGTAGCGTATCGGCGGTCACTCAGGACTCGTCGTACACATCAGCAGCTCGTCGGGTAAACGAGTCAACGAGGGAATTGCAGGTTTCTTCGAAAAACGGGCCAAAAAGCGCGTCAGTCACCGGATTTTCGAATTCAAACTCGAGATCCAGCGATACCTTGCTGCCCGCTTCCCCCAGTTGTTGAAATGACCAGACGCCCGCTAGATGTTTAAAAGGACCGCCAAGCAGCGCAAGCGCTATGGACTGGTCTTGTTGCAGCGTATTGCGCGTCGTGAATGATTTGCTGATGCCGCCGCGCTGCAAATCCAGGGTCGCCTCCACGACCTTGCCTTCGCGCTTGTGGACAACGGCACTTCCGCACCAGGGCAGAAAACCCGGATAGGACTCAATATCGTCTACCAGCGCGAACATCTCAGCTGCCGAATAAGGTACGAGTGCGCTGCGGCTCACTTTTCGCAACGCTGTCTCCGCGTGGTAAGCAACTCAATCAGCCGCAGGTCAAATCGCGTTCACGAGAACGATCAGAATACCAATCGGCGCCAGAAATCTGGCCAGCAAACGCCACGCCTTGTAGATGAAACCGGAACCACCCAGTTCGTCCGCCGTCGAATTCCGGCACATGACCCAGCCTGCAAAAATCGCGATCAAGAGGCCACCGAGTGGCAGCAGGATATTGCTCGTGAGGTGTTCTACGTTGTTGTAAATCGTGCCGCGAAGGAATCTTACGTCGCTCAGAAGATTGAAAGAGAGGACGGAACCCAGGCCGAAAAACCAGATCAGGCCGCCAATAATCAGAGCTGACTGAGCCCGCGTCCTGTTTTGATGCTCAACCAGCCAGGCAACGGCCGGTTCGACGAGTCCCAGGGCCGACGTCCAGGCCGCAAACAACAGCAAAACGAAAAACAGCGTTGAAAAAATAACGCCGCCTGCCATTTTTCCAAACGCGAGTGGCAGTGTTTCAAACACCAGGCCAGGGCCTTCGGCCGGATTCAATCCATTCGCAAATACCAGCGGAAAAATGACCAGTGCCGCGAGAATTGCGATGCCGGTGTCGGCCACGACAACGGCACCGGAGGCAGCGCTTATGGACGTATCTTCAGGAAGATAGGCGCCGTAGGCCATAACCGCGCCCATACCGATGCTCAACGTAAAAAACGCCTGGCCAAGTGCCGCAAGGACACCATCCCAGGTGAGTTTGTCCCACTGGGGTCTGAACATGAATTCGAGGCCTTCCACGAAATGACCGGAGTTAATCGAATAGCCAAGCAAAACGAGCATGAGCACCAGCAACGCCGGCACCATGAACCGCACGGCTTGCTCAAGCCCTCGTTCGACCCCACGCGCAACGACGAACACCGTCAGCCCCATGAAGATCGTGTGGCACAGTGCGACGGCTTTCCAGTTGCCCGTAAAACCGGCAAAAATTGCTGCCACGGTCTCTGTGCTGGCGCCGGTGAAATCACCGCTTGCGCTCTTGACGACGTAGGCAAGGACCCAGCCGGCGATAACACTGTAATAGGACAGAATCAGAATGCCGGCGAGTACGCCCAAAACGCCCAGCCATTGCCAATGCTTTGAACTGCCCTCCTCCTGTCCAAGCAACGCCATCGTAGCCACGGGGTTGCGCCGGCCGCGACGGCCGATCAGGATTTCAGACATCATGACCGGCATCCCAATCGCAAGAACGCAGACAAGGTAGACCAGCACGAAAGCGCCACCACCGTATTCGCCAGCGATGTACGGAAACCTCCAGATGTTCCCGAGGCCGACGGCAGAGCCGGTGACGGCAAGAATGAACCCCATCCGGGACGACCAATGGCCGTGTAACGAGGCTCTTTTGCTGTCGCCGTTTACCCTATTACTCAGCATTCTCTTTCATCGCCGATCCGTGAGAGGCGGGATTCTTATACAATTTCCTGAGCCTGACAATAAAAGCCTTATAATCGCCGGCCGCTCACACAGGCTCAGATCAGGATAGATGAGTAAGAAAAACGCCAAAAAGCCCGCCGGCAATATTATCGCCGTTAATCGACGAGCCCGGCACGACTATTTCATCGAGGATTCCTTCGAAGCCGGTCTCGTGCTCCAGGGGTGGGAGGTGAAGAGCCTGCGTGCCGGTAGCGCGCAGCTGACCGAGGCTTATGTCAATGTCAGGAACCACGAAGCATGGCTGGTAGGCGCCCACTTTGCGCCGTTAAAGACCGTCTCCACGCACATAACAGCCGACCCGACGCGCTCTCGGAAACTTCTTCTGCACCGGCTGGAACTCGATCGGCTGATTGGCCAGGTAGAGCGCAAAGGCAACACACTCGTGCCGCTCGACCTGCACTGGAGCAAAGGCCGGGCCAAACTGAACATCGGCCTCGCCAAA
>Ga0255057_10000302_pt1 | contig 27971 bp, 25 predicted proteins | sample Cases_109_6_MG_FD_189022 | JGI IMG/M metagenome (GOLD analysis project Ga0255057, IMG submission 189022) | Seawater microbial communities from Amundsen Gulf, Northwest Territories, Canada - Cases_109_6 | ecosystem: Environmental > Aquatic > Marine > Gulf | place: Canada: Northwest Territories... | reverse complement strand
GCATCGCTCGATGACGGCAGACCCTTGGTCCATCCTCGCGGGCTCGAGCATGATCAGCACCAGATCCGGCTTCTGCATGTCGAGCGCCACTTCCCACTGAGATCGAGCGTCCGGATGGTCCACGTCGAGCTCCATCCAGTCTACTTTCGCACCGACGTGCTCGATGTGGACCCACTGACCATGGTCGGCATGGAAGGCTTCCTGGCCTGCGCTGCGCTCGATCAGCGCGCGCAGAAGGGAGGACCGTCCGCTGCTCTCGAGCCCGAGGGCCGCAATTCTAGGGGGCCGCCGATTGTAAAGGAGCGCCCGAAGCCCGGTCAGATCGTTCTTCACGCCCGACACGATGGGCACCCGGTCGAGCACTTTGACCAGCTGGTCGAGCGCGAGCTTCTTCACCGGACGAGCCATTCGTCAATTCATTCGTCGTACGCTCTATCTGCGCAACCCGAGTCGTGTTAATGTCAACTTGGGGTTCTAGGTGGGGGCGAGCTGGGTCGAGGCAATGGAAGACGTCGGGGGCCGACTGGTGCCCAGCGCTTTGAATTTCATTGACGCTGAGGGGCCCGCGCTGCCGGATGCTGGCTCGACGGGGGTTCGGTGGCTCGCCGATCGCATCGAGCGATTCTTAGAACATGACGGAAACACCATCGAAGATGACCGCTTCGTCGAGGGAGCGGGAGCCCTGCTTGGCCTCCTGCTGATCGAACACCTCGGTGGTCGCACGCGGGAGCAGGCCGGAACGCACCGAGTCCAGCTTGGACGCTTTGGATGGTTCGACCCGTTTGGCGCGATCGAGCAAGCACTCGATGCAGAAGATCCACGGCGTTGCTTGTCCGAGTATCTCACCGTCGCCGAACGAGAGGCGGACGAAGTGGGCCCGGTCTCACGCGTCGTTTCGATCTTCGCCGAGGTCCTCGGTGAGGAGCGGCCCGACGTTCAGATCGAGTCGCAGTTCGAGCTAACCGTAGAGCTCGACAACGGCGCCACCGTAGACCTCGCCCGGCTCGAACGAGTCTCCCGTGACCAGGATCAGGCGGCCACGGCAGAAGCGGCGCGGCGCATCGCCAGTATGTTGCCCGGGGACGATCGGCCGCGCGAGACACAATGGGCCGAAGCGGCTGCCCGCCTCTTCCCGCGACTCGTGTCCAGGAAATTTCTCGGTTCGCTACCGGACAACGATGCTCTCTATCAGGAAGAGGTGGGGCACGATGTGCACCTCACCCTGCAACTACGTTACGGGCCTCGGTCACGCTACGTCCGTCGGACCGAGGTCAAGCAATGGATCGGCACCGGAGATGCCTTCCACCAAGCGATCCGCAACCTCGCCTCCCACTCTCGGGAACTGAGACTCGAGCCCATCGAAGACGGTCTTTTACGCGTGCGCCAAGGAGATGGCCTAGACGCCGCACGGTTGGTGCTCCCCGACCTCGCGGTGCGGTTGAGGCAGCTCTCGACCGAGGGCTGGATTGCGGCGGCGCCGCACCGAGACGTCTTGCTCGTGGCCCCGACAGGCGGCGCCCCTCTGCTCGCGAAGCTTGCCAACGATGCCGTCGAGCGCGCTCCGCATCCGATTTCGGTTGCGCTCTTTTCGGTGACCGAGGAGGGACTCTTCCCGGTTTACACCTAAACGAGTGTGCGAACGTGCAAACTCCTTGGAACGCGTCAAACTAGGCCGTGCTCGAGACGCGACCCATCCGAGAACACCCCTACGCCCGGTTCATCGACCGTGTGCAAAAACCGGCCCAGTACCTCGGTGGTGAACAGGGAGAGGTTCGTAAGTCATGGGAGGATGTCCGGTGTCGGATCTGCCTCGCGTTCCCCGATCTCTATGAAATCGGCATGAGCCACCTCGGCTACAAGATCCTCTACGACATCGTCAATCAGATCCCAGACCGTCTCGCCGAGCGCGCCTACGCAGCCTGGCCCGACATGGAAGCGGAGCTTCGGGCACACGGACAACCGCTCTGCTCGCTCGAAAGCGCTCGAGGTTTGCACGAGTTCGACATCGTGGGCTTCTCACTTCAGTACGAGCTCACCTACACCAACGTTCTCCAGATGCTCGAGCTCGGACACATTCCGCTTTTGGCGGACGAACGAGGCGACGACGACCCGCTGATCGTTGCGGGCGGCCCCACCGCGACACACGCCGAACCGATGGCCCCGTTCATCGACGCATTCTTGATCGGCGACGGGGAGCGGAAGGTTCCGGAGCTGATGAACGCCTGGACCGCGATGAAGGAAGCGGGCCTTCCGCGCGCAGAGCGGCTTCGGCGAATTGCCGGACTCGGTGCGTTCTACGTGCCGTCACTCTACCAAACGACCCTGTGTTCGGACACCCAGGTGCACGTGGTCGAGCCGAAGGATCCAAGCGCACCGTTTCCCATCCGACGCGAGATCGTCCCCGACCTCAACGAATACCCGTTTCCCGTCGACGGACCGATCGCCAACTGTCAGACCGTGTTCGATCGAGCCTCGATCGAAATCGCGCGCGGCTGCACCGAGGGGTGTCGGTTCTGCCAGGCCGGAATGATCTACCGTCCAGTGCGCGAACGGGAGCCCAACGCCATCGTGGACGCGATGATGCGATCGGTCTCCGAGGCCGGATACGACGAAGCCTCCCTCACTTCCCTTTCTACGGCGGACTACAGCGCGATCGCCCCGCTGGTGCGGAAGTCGGTCGAGGCCCTGACCTCGCGCCAAGTTTCCCTCAGCGTTTCCTCCCTCCGCGCGTACGGCCTCAGCGAGGATGTGCTCGATGACATGAAAACCCAGCGCGCCGGCGGTCTGACGTTTGCCCCCGAGGCCGGGAGTCAACGGATGCGCGATGTCGTCAACAAGAACGTGACAGATGACCAACTCATGGAAACCGCAGAGCGCGTGTTCTCGCGTGGCTGGAACAAGATGAAGCTCTACTTCATGATCGGGCTTCCGACCGAAGAAGACGAGGACGTTCGGGACATCGTACGCACCGGGGCTCGTGCACTCGACGTCGCCCGCAAGGTGCAAGGCAACAAGCGAGCGAGCGTCAACGTCAGCGTATCGACCCACGTGCCGAAACCGCATACGCCTTTTCAGTGGTGCGCCATGGACTCCCACGAGGAGATCGTGCGGAAGCAGTCGCTTCTGCGCGAAGAAGTGACCCCCACGCGCGTCAAGCTCAGGATGCACGGCACGAGCGGATCGTGGTTGGAGGGGATCCTGGCTCGCGGCGACCGGCGCCTGGGGGCTGTCATCCTTGGCGCGTTCAGCCGGGGCGCGCGTTTCGACTCCTGGGACGAGCGCCTCGACCTCGACGCGTGGTCGGCGTCCCTGAGCGAGGCAGAGGTAGACCCCAATGTGTTCCTCGGAACCATTCCGATCGACGCGCGACTTCCCTGGGACCACATCGACGTGGGGCTCGAGCCGGGGTTTCTCGCGCGCGAGTATCGCAAGTCACTCCGCAATCGGCTGAGCCCTCCATGCGGAAAGACCATCGGCAATTTTGTGCACCACGCCAACGTGCAGGATGCTGAAGCCGACCAGCGCCGTCTCGTCTGCTACGACTGCGGCGTCGCCTGTGACCTCACGCAAATGCGAGAAGAGCGCATCGAGCTGCTGAAGAGCGTGGATGCGTTCGAACCGCGGATTCAGCCACCTCGTCCGGTCGAGCCCGAAGAGAAAGTTGACCGACGGCCCTTCTATGGTGTCGACCAAGGCCCCGTGATGCGAGTCCGGATCGGCTACCGAAAGCTCGGTCGAGTTGCGTACGCATCACACCTCGATCTCGTCCGCAGCTTCCCGCGTATGCTCCGAAGGATCGGGCTACCGCTTTACTACAGCGAAGGCTTTCGCCCACTCCCCAGATTGACCTTTGGTCCAGCGCTGCCGGTCGGGACCTCGAGCCTGTGTGAGCACACCGACGTCCGACTGCGAGCCGCAGAAATGCCTTCGATCGACGACCTGTGCGCCGAGCTGAATCGAGTGGCGATCGACGGGATCGAGTTTTTCGGCCATGTCGAGCTCGGGCCAAGCGACGCAGCGCTCAATCGCGTGCTCGACGAAGTAGAATACGTTGCGGCGCTCTCGCAGAGCGACCTACGAGATCTCGGCGTGTTGGACGAACGCGCCCTTCAAAGAATGCTCGACGAGCCTCATGATGAGCTCACGGTCTGGCGCGACATCCGTGGGATCGGCAAGCGCGTCGACGTAAGGGCCGCGCTGGTCAGCACGGTAGTGGGCGACGGCCGAGACGAGCTCGAGCGTGCGGGCCTGGCGGGCAACCTATTGCCGATTCGGATCACGCTCCGCCTAGACGGGAGGACCACGCCACGACCCGCCGAGGTACTTCGCGCATTGACCGGCGTTTCGGACGTCGAGCCTCGCGTCGTGCGAACGGGCTTCTTCGCGCGACGGGCTTCCGGGCGAGTAGGGCCTCTCGACATCGAAGCCCTTCGCCACAAGCCCGAGCTGGAGGCGGCCGAATGAGCGATCGTTTGGACATCCTCCGAAGCTGGATTCGGACCGCGGCCGACCGGGCTGTCGATAGAGCCACCGGGACTCGCTTGGCCACGGCCACGAGACGAATCCTCGAGCGACTCACCCAGCAGCTCTGGCGTCTGAGTGATGACGCGCTGACGACGGCGGCGGCACACGCCGAAGGTGTGGACTCGGCCATGGTGACTTGCCGGCGTGGCCGCATCTTCGTCGACGCGTCACTCACCAGCGGGCAGGAGGTCCAGTTCAGCCTCGCGCCGCTGTCGGTGCGGTTCGCCCCACGAGGCGCCAAGGAGATTTCCTTCGACGTCGAGCCTCCGGGCGCTTTCGATCATTCGATCGTAGGCGCCCTCGCCGCCTGCATTGCAAGGGCGACCTGGCCGATGATCCTTCCCCAAAACACCCAGGAGGCGGGAAGCGCCATCGTAGAGAGAGAGTCCGCCGAACGCGTCCGCGTCGATCTACGAACCGTACCGGCCGTTCGTCGGTTCGCATCGCATGGCACCGCTGCAATGATTTTCGATGTGTTGGAGCTCGAGTCGATTCGCGTGGAGCCCGGCGCGCTTGCCCTCAAAATGAAGCTTCCGCAACTGGTCCCTTAGACGACGCGCCTTCAAGCTCGTCGCGCCATCGTCGGGACAGGCCGACCCGGGCACGATAGTGCTCGATGTGGCGCTGTTTCTCCTCATCGCTCCAGCCGATGAGGGACGCCATGCGTGTGGCAACCTTATCGATCACTCCGAGGCCCTGGTCGTAGTCCCGGTAGAACATCTGCGTTCGTCGGATCATGACGTCCGCGACGCTCGCGGCGAATTCCTCCTTCACCGCCCAGTCGACCTGCCCCATGACCTCGGGGCGCCCTTCGATGATCGGCTTGCACTGAGAAGGATCCCCGACGCATCGCTTGGCAATTTCGATCGCTCGCATGCCGTAGTTGTCGGTCAGGTGTCGACAAACTTCGTCGGAAAGGGAGCCTTCGGCCATCTTACCAACCTCGGCAGCAACCTTGTCGTGGTCGTCGTCTTCCGGCCAGCCGACCGCGCCCGGAAGCGGATGCTTGAAAGTCTGTCCGGAGTGCAGGTCCTGAGGAAGCTTGTCGGTGAGCTTCAACAGTTGAACGGCCGTGTCGACCGTCTCTTTGGCCATCTTGCGATACGTTGTCAGTTTGCCGCCAGCAATGGTTATCAGCCCATCTTCGCCGACGACGATGTGATGCTCACGACTGACTTTGGACTCGGAGACCTCGCCGATGTCCGGGTCTGGAGCAACGAGGGGCCGAAGGCCGGCCCAGGTCGAAATCACATCGTCATACGTGATCTCGCGGCCGGGAAAGTGCTCATTCGCCGCCGCGATCAGATAGTCGACGTCCGCGAGGGTGGCGTGCTCCTCGCCGGGAGAGCCGTCCCAGTCGGTGTCAGTGGTCCCGACATAAGTGCGGTCGCCCCACGGCATAGCGAACAAGACCCTCTCGTCGGTGGGGTGGGCTAAAACGACCGCATGCTTCACGGGAAGCTTCTCCGCGCTGACGACGACATGAACGCCTTTGGTCGGTCGGAGCAGTTTGCCCGTTCGGGGCCCGCTCATCGCCAAGACCTCGTCGGTCCAAGGCCCAGTCGCATTAATGACGGCGTGGGCCGCGACCTCTTTGAGGCTGCCATCCCGAGAGTTCTTGACGACGACCCCAGAAACCCGACCATGATCGTCTTTCATGAACGCGTCGACACGCGCCCAGTTGACCACGACCGCGCCTTGCTCTGTCGCATCGAGCGCATTCTCGAGCGTCAGGCGGGCATCGTCGGTCGAGCAGTCGTAGTACACCGCGGCGCCCTGTAAACCCTCCTGCTTGAGGACGGGCTCTTCTTGGGCGACATCTTTCGGTTTCAGTGTTCGGTGCGTCTTGGGCGAGCGAAACAACGAAAGCCCCTGGTACAGCCACATGCCGGCATTGATCGTCCACAGATTCTGCCGCGCACCCTGGTAGACGGGAAAGAGGAACGCGAGCGGGTTAACCAGATGAGGAGCGAGCTCCATCACGATACGGCGCTCGCTCACCGACTCGAAAACCATGCTGAACTCGTAGCTTTCGAGGTATCGAAGACCGCCGTGAATGAGCTTGCTCGATCGGGAGCTCGTCCCAAAAGCGATGTCGTTCTGGTCGAACAGAGCCACACGAAGGCCACGCCTCGAAGCATCACGAGCGATTCCCGCACCCGCAATCCCACCTCCGACCACCACGAGATCCACTTGGTCCGGAACTCGATCCCACATTTCTTCGCGAGAAGGCATCAGGAGTCACCTAGCATGCCGTGGGTTGCAAGATAGTCGACCACTTGCGCGGCCGCGTCGTCGACGCTGAGACCCGCCGTCACCAAGTGCACCTCAGGCGACTTGGGTACCTCGTAGGGCGCGTCGAGACCAGTGAAGTTCGAGATTTCCCCCGCCCTCGCCTTCTTGTAGAGACCTTTGGGGTCGCGCGCTTCGCAGACCTCGAGCGGGGTATCGACGAACACTTCGATGAACTCGCTCTCCCCCAACAAATCGCGAACCCGATCTCGATCGCGTCGGTACGGGGAGATGAACGCGGACAAGATCACCGCCCCCGAATCCGCAAAGAGCCGCGACACCTCGCCGATGCGACGGATGTTCTCTTCGCGCTCGTCCGCGGAGAATCCGAGGTCGCTGTTGAGCCCGTGACGGATGTTATCTCCGTCGAGGACGTAAGCGAACACGCTTCGATCGGTCAACATCCTCTCGACGCGATGCGCGATCGTGCTCTTGCCTGAACCGGAAAGCCCCGTGAACCAAAGTACGGCGCCGCGGTGTCCATACGCAGCGGTACGAGCGTCGCGGTCGACCTCGCCGATGTGCCAAGTGATATTGTCAGCCTTGGGCCCGCTCATGGCGGGCACCATAGCCGGGCTCCTCCCCTGGGCAAGCTACTGCTTCATCGCTGGCCGTTACGCCGCACTGCGATGTTGTGTTGCCGGAGGGTCTTGCTGAACTGGTGTCGTTTGTGCCCCCGGGCCACGAAGTAGTAGTAGCCGTGATCCTCCGGGTCGATGACCGCCACGAGTGCGGCCTTCCCAGGGTTGCTGATCGGCCCCGGCGGCAAGCCGGAGTGACGGTACGTGTTGTAGGGGTTCTCGGGATCGTCGAGCATTTCCCTCGTGATTTCTCCTTCGTAGTCATCGCACGAGGGCGCGGCCTCCGGCTCGGCAATGCATCCGTACTGGACGGTCGGATCGGCTTGGAGCCTTCTGCGGGGAAGGAACTTCTTGGAGCTCAGGCGGTTTTCGAAAACCCCGGCAATCCTGCGTCGCTCAGAGGACACGGCTGCTTCTTCTTCGACGATCGATGCCAGAGTAACGATGTCGTGCGTGGACCAACTGCCGAGCTTCGCGAGCGCCTCCGCGTGGTCTCGCTCGATTTCTTCGTAGCGCCGCGTCCAGTTTGCGAGCATTCGCTCGACCACACGCCTCGGCTTCGTCTGGTCGTCGAACTCGTAGGTATCGGGGAACAGGTATCCTTCGGCATTGTTGGCTTCGACTCCGTAACTCGCCAGCAGAGAGGCGTCCTCCGTCGCTTCGAGAAACTCCTCAGCCGAACATACTCCGAACTCCTCGAGCCGCGTCGCGATTTCAAACCGATTGAAGCCCTCGGGGATCATGATTCGGACTTGGATTCGTCCGAGTCGCGTCGTCGCATGCCGTGCAACCTCTTCGGGCGTCATCGGCGTTCGGAGCCGAATCTTCCCTTGGCGCAGATGTCGATCGAGCCCACGCATCCGCATGTACAGGGCCCAAACCTTGGCGCGATCGATTACTCCTGCGCTCTTTAGCTCAGCTGCGAGTTGCCGAAGGCTCATTCCCTCGGTCACTTCGATCACGATTTCTTCGGCGTCGGTACGCGGACCATCGCTGTCGGGGTAGATCACGAACAGCCAGCCGAGCGCCAAGAGCACGCCCATCACCCCTAGCAACGTCAAGACGCTGAGTAGCCTCGCGAAGCTCCGTCCTACACCGCCGTCCAAGCTTATGCGCTGGGGTCTGTCCACCGTTCCCCCTTTTTGGCGTCTAAATAACCCTGGAGCAAGATCGTCGCGGCAGACTGGTCGACGACTTCACGTCGTCGCGCCCCCCGCCTGCCCATCTCCCGCAGCGACCGCTCGGCCGCGACTGTTGTCATTCGCTCGTCCCAATAGACGACCTCGGCATCGAGCGCGATACGCAACGCCTCGCCGAGAACCCGCGCACGCCGAGCCGCCTCCCCCTCGGTCCCGTCCAGACGGAGCGGAAGCCCGACGACCGCGATTCCGACGTCCTCGTCTGTGAGGGCTTCCTGAACCATTCGCGCGGCTTCTTCCACGCCCCCGCGCGCGGCGATCGTTTCCCTCGGAAAAGCGATCGATTGCGTTTCATCGGAGATGGCCAAGCCGATGCGAACCGCCCCCGGATCGATGCCTACGATGCGTGACACGTCATTCTCCGCTTACGGCCCGTTGCGGTGGTGGGTCTGGTGGGCGCGACGGCCGCAAGGATTGGAGCCGCTCTCTCAATAGAGGAAGCACGTAGGGGAATCCCACCTGCACTTGGTCGAGGTCGGGTGCGATCTGACCTGCAAGCCAGAACATCATGACCGAAGCTCGCTCGACGTAGAACCAGCCCTCCGGGTAACGCACCGACCGCATCAACGTGCGAAGCTCGCGCCGCTCGACCTCGGGATCTGCCAAAGCCTCGAGCTCCTTGGAGTTCGCGCTCATCAGCGCCGCGGGAGTGCGAGCCTCGAGCTTCAGGAGCTTCCGGAAGTAGACTTTCACCGTTTGCTCGAGAAGCTCGCGGTCTCCGCCAACGGCGACGAATCCTATCGCTTCGATGCCCTCCATGACCAACCGGTCGTTCTGCTCGAAAAAACCTCGAAGCACGTCGACCATCCCAAAGACGGTGGCCTTTTTTACCTCGCTGATCGCGCCGAAATCGAGAACGACAATCTTCGCGTCGTCGGACCCCTCGACGGGCTGCACGAGAAAGTTTCCCGGATGCGGATCCGCGTGAAAGAACCGATCGACGAAGACCTGCTTGTAGAAGCTCTTCACCAGTCGTTCGGCGAGCTTCCGGAGGTCGACACCTTTGGCCTCGATGTCGTCGGTCCGCGTGATCTTGATGCCCTCCATGAACGTCATGGTGAGCACGTCGTGCGTGGTGACTTCATCGATCACTTCGGGAAAGAGCATGTAGTCGTCGTCCACGAAGTTGGCCGCCATCCGGCGCATGCACTCGGCCTCATGAATGTAGTCCGTCTCACGGTGCAAGAGGTCCACTAGCGATTCGTGTACCACCTCGATGTTCTCCACGGGGAAAAACCACTTGTAGACCCGAATCATCAGCTTCACGACCCGGAGATCGGTGCGGACCAAGTCGCGGATGCCGGGATACAACACCTTGACGGCGACCTTACGACCATCCGGCATGTACGCGACGTGCACCTGACCGAGGGACGCAGCCGCTACCGGCTCCCGGTCGATACTCTCAAAAAACGCTTCCGGTCGCGCTTCGAGGCTCTCGACGAAGACACGCTCGATTTCGTCGAACGCGTGCGGAGGCACCGCATCCTGAAGAGACTCGAGCTCTCTTGTATACACCGCGGGCAAGAACCCACCCATGACCGACAGCACCTGGCCAAGCTTGATGTAGACCCCACGGAGCTTGAGCATCCCGGCCAGCAGCCGCTTGGCGTTCTTCTGATCGAGGCGCTCCTGGCGGCGCACGAGCCACCCGGGCATGACCGGCTTTTCACGGCTTGTTTCGGGGTCACTACGCCACCGTCGGAACGCCTTGACGAGGCCAAGTTGGACCATGTAGCTGGCGAAAATCAGGCCAAACGTGAACACGGCGCGAATCGGGCGAACAAAAAGACTCATGCGGATGTTGGTATCCTGGAAGATGGGTATAGAGTTGAAGAGACGTGTCGGCTAGTCGCACTCGAAAGCTTCGGGACAAACTCCAGAACGCCATCCTGAAGGAGCGCCACGACGAGGCCCTGCGCGTTTACGGGACACTGGAAATCGCCGAGCCAAGCGAGCCCCGTTGGCCGCACCGCAAGGGCGACTTGCTCAAACGTCTAGGACGGAAGCAAGCGGCCGTGAGCTCGTACGAAACCGCGGTGGACCTCTACGCGACTCTCGGCTTCGTGGCGCGGGCCGCAGCGATGGCCAAGGTCGTTATGGGCATCGACCCGACGCGTACCGACGTCCTCGACAGAGTGAACCTCGCTCCCGCGCGAAAGCTTCACCGATCCGCACGCGCAACCATCGTCACCGCCGCCGACGAGAGGATCGACGAGGGGGATCCCGTGACGCAAACGAAACGCCTCACGACGGACGCCCTCCCGCTGGTCCGGGACGAGTCGGTAGCAGATGGTGAGCTCCGTTTCACCAAGCCTCCCATGTCATCCCGCCAACCGATGGACCTCGACGTCTCGGCCGCCGAAGTCGGAGATCGCCACTTGGTCAAGGGTGGCGTGCTGAGTGAGCGACCGACGGCCCAGCACCTTGCACTGCTGCCTGCTACGCCACTGTTCGCCGAGATACCCAAGCAGATGTTGGAGCGCATCGTCAGAGAGTCTCGGTTGGTCGACCTCGAAGACGACGAACGGCTCGTCGAGAAGGGCACCACGGCGGACGCGCTTTACACGCTGGTCGAGGGGACCGTCGAGCTTCGGCGCACGCCGGACGAAGATCCGGTTCTCCTTTCCGAGGGCGACGTGGTGGGCATCTCGTCCCTGTTGGGACAGGCCGACTACGGAGCTGACGTGACGGCGCGGGGCAAAGTTCGTGCGATGCGGATCAGCAAGCTGCTGCTGGACCGACTGGTAGCCGAGCACCCACCCCTTGGCGAGGTACTGCTCGAGATCGCGGGGCGTCGCTTGGTGGCCACGCTGGTCCGCACCTCTCCTTTGTTCGCTGGTTTCGACGACACCGCGCGCTCACGGGTCGCGCGAATGTTCGAAGTTCGCATGGCCAACAAGGGGACGATAATTCTCCAAGCGGGGAAGCGCTCGGACGGGCTCTACATACCGATGCTCGGGGAGCTCGTCGCCAGGAGCGCAGATGGCGAAGAGCTTGGAAAGCTCAAGCTCGGACGGGCCCTCGGCCAGCATTCAGTGCTCACACAGGGCGTTTCGCCCCTCACAGTAGAAGCTTCGTCGGACGTTTTGGTTCTTCGAATGGCCGCCGCGCGCTTCAATCGCCTGGTTTCGAAGAATCCGAAAATGATTGCGCACCTCGAAGCACTCGCCCGGCGCCCGAGCGCGCCAACCTTCTCGTTGGTGCCCAGGCCTCGCGAAAAAGAGGCTTGAGCGCAGCGATGTGCGCCTAGAGTCGAACCGCCTATACTGCGGCTCCCATGAGCTATAGCGCGTCATTCCGCTGCATCGCCGGATGCGACGGCACGTACCCTTTGGACCAAGTGATCTACAACTGCCCCATCTGCGGGCAGCTGCTCGAAGTGCAACATGATCTGGACGCGTTGCGAGACCGGAGCGGGTCCAGCTGGATTAAGCTGTTCGACCAGCGGTGGATGACCCGCGATTGGCCGCACGGAAGCGGAGTCTGGGGCAAGAAGGAATGGGTCCAACCTATGCTGCGGGAAGAGAACGTAGTATCGACCGCCGAGGGAGGTACGAACCTCTTCTGGGCGGAGCGCTACGGCAAGACCCTGGGGCTAAAAGACGTCTGGATCAAGAACTGCGGCAATAGTCACACCGGCTCCTTCAAGGACTTGGGGATGACCGTACTCGTAAGCACCGTCAAACAGATGATCGAAGACGGGAAGCCGATCCGCGCCATCGCTTGCGCGTCGACCGGCGACACGTCGGCAGCGCTAGCCGCGTACTGCGCGAATGCTGCAATCCCCTCGGTCGTATTGCTACCGAAGGGCAAGGTCACCACGGCGCAGTTGGTTCAGCCGCTCGCCAACGGCGCGCTCGTGTGCGCGCTCGACACCGACTTCGACGGATGCATGGCCATCGTGCAGAAGCTCTCCGAAGAAGAAGGAATCTATCTCGCGAACTCGAAGAATTCGCTTCGGCTCGAAGGGCAAAAAACGGTCGGTATCGAAATCGTCCAGCAGTTCGATTGGCAGGTTCCCGACTGGATCATCATCCCCGGAGGCAACCTCGGAAACGTGGCAGCGCTCGGCGCGGGCTTCGACATGATGTACGAGCTCGGCGTCATCTCGAAGCGGCCCCGGATCTGTCTAGCGCAGGCTCAAAAAGCGAACCCCCTCTATCGCGCTTACAAAGAGGGGTGGGACAGCTTCGAGGCGATCACCGCCGGCGCCACCGAGGCGAGCGCGATTCGGATCGGCAACCCCGTGAGCGTCCACCGCGCTATCCGAGCGCTCCAAGCGTTCGACGGCGTCGTCGAGCAAGCGAGCGAATCGGAGCTGGCCGAGGCATCGGCATCCGCCGATCGCGCCGGGAGTTACACTTGCCCGCACACCGGAGTCGCTCTGGCCGCCCTTGAGAAACTCCGCGCACGCAGCGAAATCGAGCCCGGCCAACGCGTCGTGGTGATTTCAACCGCCAACGGCCTCAAATTCACCCAGTTCAAGATCCGCTACCACGAAGACGCGATCGCGGGAGTTGAAAGCAGGTACCCCAACCGGCCCATCGACCTCCCGAGTGACTTCGAGGCCGTCAAAAAGTCGGTGTTCCAAACCCTAGATGAGCGCGCCTCGTAGAGGCTGTGCTCTACGTAGACAAGGAACGCATGGCTTCGCTCAGCGCGTGCCGGTCGTCGCGCCGAAGATTAACGAACCGCATCCGTACCTCGAAACGGCCGCCTTCTAGCCGCTTCGAGCTGATGCTGCGACCCTCAAGAACCCTGCGGCCGCCGCCTATGACGACCGCAACCCCAATGGGCGCCCCCGACGCAAACGCGCGTGGGCTTACAAAAGTCAAGATGTGGCCTTCGAATGTGCGAGCCTCCGCCTTCTCTCCGCCGTCGAGCTCGATCTCCACGATCATCCCTTGTTGCGCTGCATCGCCGCTCGCGCTTCCTTGAGATCTTCTTGGCGTCGAATCGCTTCGCGCTCGTCCCCCTTTTTCTTGCCGCGTCCGAGTCCGAGCTGCACCTTCGCCACTCCGTTCTTGAAATACACTTGAAGCGGGATCAGCGCGTAGCCCTTGGTCGTCAGTCGCCCCTGCAACTTCTCGAGCTCGTGCCGGTGCATCAGGAGCTTCCGACGTCGAAGCGGCTCGTGTCCCGCGTGACCTGCTTGGTCGTACGGCGCCACGTGCATGCTGTACAAAAAGAGCTCCCCCGCATCGATCCGCGCATAGGAACCGTCCAGATTCGCCCGGCGCGCGCGGAGGCTTTTCACCTCGGAACCATAGAGCACCATCCCGGCCTCGCACCGCTCTTCGATGTCGTAGCGTTTGGCAGCCTTGGGATTGCGGCACACCAGGAGCTCCATGCCCGCCACGCCCTTGTCAACGCGCTTCTTCGCCATCCCCAGCCGCCTCTAGCACGGGCTCCGTTTCGGGAACACCTGCATCGTCCGGCTCCTCGGTCCCGTGCAGACGTTCGATCCAAACGAGCTCTGCCCGGAGGCGTTCGATCGCGGCGAAATCAGAAGCCGATTCGGCAGCGACGAGCGCAGCCCTTCGGAGTTGAATCTCGCGCTCCCAGCGGCTTTGGGCGCTAGGTGAGTCGTCGATCATCCAGCTCCGTGCCGCAGCGTGGACGGGAATCCTCACACGAGCGTTCGGCGTGGGCATGTCCGGAACCGACACCTCCAACAACAGACGTGGCCAGGTTGGGTCGATGTCGATCACGCAAGGTACGTCGCCCCATTCGGCTTGCGGGCGAAAAACAGTAGACACGAACCCTTCTTCATCGACTTCCACCCAGGCCAGGCACGTTCGATCGAGCTCGCGAATCGCTACGACGATGTCGCGCTGGCCATCGCGATCGAAGTCAGGACGCGGGTCCGGTGCCAACGCAACCCACTCCCTATGGGCCGCCCGAACGTCCGGCGTCTGCAGTGAAAGGGCCGGGCCCCGCGCAGTGATGATCCGAACTGTCGAATCCGGCCCGCGGGTCGCGCTGAACGCGAAGTATCGGGACTCGTCGATGCGGCGGTCGATCCGGTACCCGTCGCTTTCGAGATCCCGCATGACCGCAAGCCCCTCGGCGCGAGGGTCGACCCCGATACGAAGGTAGTCCAGTGGATCCTGGACCGGCTCCGGCTTGGCGCAGGCGACCAAGCAGAGGCACACAACGAGAAGCCATCGCACGCCCGAACCTTACGTTGCCCCGCCAAGAAGGCGAACCGCCAACACCAATGTCCGAACGTCTCCCGCACCGGCCATGCGGAGTGCGTCGGCAGCCGCAGTGAGCGTCGCTCCGGTCGTCATGACGTCGTCCACCAGCAAGAGATGCGGAGACCCCTCGAGACCACGTGATCGGAAGGCTCCTCGGACGTTTCGAAGCCGATCCGCATGAGGAAGGGCCACCTGGCTCGGAGTATTGCGCACGCGACGCAGGCACCGGAACAGGCCGGGAACGCGTAGCCCGCGAGCAACTGGCCTCGCCAACAGAGCAGCCTGATCGTACCCCCGCGTGCGTCGCCGTCGCCAATGCAGGGGAACGGGAACGACCCCGTCGACGCGTCCCGCCCAAACTCCCGCCTCCTCGGCCATCCGCAAGCCGAGCACACGGCCAAGATCACTACGTCCCTCGTACTTGAAGCGCCCAATGGCATCGGCAACGGGACCGCCGTATTCGAACACGGCGCCGACGCCGTGATAGCGCTCGGCCAGCGCGTCACAAGAACGACAGAAGAGCCCCCCTTTTACGTCGATCAAGCGGTCGCACGCAGCACAACGGCGTGGCGCGATGAGATCCAACAGCCCAGAGAGAACGGCCTGCATGCCGTCTCTATCGACCAGACGCGACCTGCGTTGCTAGTGGTCGTAGGGTTCGCCGCGGAGGATGGAAAACCCCCGGTAGATTTGTTCGGCGAGGACTAGGCGCGCCAGACGATGCGGGAAGGTCATGGCCGAAAGGGACAAGCGAAGGTCGGCGGTCTTCGAGATTTCTTGCGGCAATCCGTAAGCGCCTCCAATGAGAAAGACGACGGTTTGTACGGAGTCGTTTTCGGCACGGCCGAGCCAATTCGCGAGCTCACGGCTGCTGAGGTCGCGACCATCGACTTCGAGAGCAACGACTCTAGAGCGGCCAGGAATGTTCCGCGAGAGCCTTTCGGCAACTTCGTCCGCATCCCCGTCTTTGATTTCGACTTCTTCGAACTTTGCGCAGCGCCCAATGCGTGCGTAGTAGTCGTCCAGCAACGCACGGAGGCTCCGATCCTTCGCTTTCCCAACGGCAACGATACGTACGCGCACGACGCGATTACTTTAGGGGAACACAAACCCTTCGTCGGCCCGTTGGCCTTCGAACTCGACTCGATCCGCATCGAGCCACAGCGCTTCGAGGTCGTAGTAGCCACGCGTATCGTGATGAAAGATATGCACTACCACATCCCCGAAATCGAGTAGTACCCAGTTGCCCTGAGGCAACCCTTCTACCCCAGAGCAGCGCGCTCCGTGCTTGAGCTTGAGATCTTCCTCGACGCCTCGTGCAATCGCAGTGACCTGTCGATCGCTTCGACCGCTCATCACGATCACGTAGTCGGTGTAGTCGACCTTGCCTCGCACATCGATGATCTCGATTCTGGTTGCTTTCTTGTCGAGCGCTGCCTCGGCGATCTTCAGAGCTAGCTCACGGCCAACCACTGGACCTTGACTCGAAGGGGAACTCGATTCTGTTTTGAGCTGTGCACCTTCTGCTTGATTTACCAACTAGACTTCCTCCTTTTTTACTCCCGGACTTGGCCCTCTCCCTGGCCCACCCATTTCAGAGTACAGAGCTCAGCGAGACCCATGGGGCCATACGCGTGAACTTTCGTCGTCGAAATGCCGATCTCGGCGCCTAGGCCGAGCGCAAAACCATCGTTGAAGCGGGTCGACGCGTTGACGAGCACGAGGCTCGCGTCGACTTCCCGTATCCAGCGGCCCGCATGATCGCGATCCTCCGTGATGATCGCTTCGGTGTGATTCGAGCCGTGTTTGGCCACGTGCTCGATCGCACCGTCGATGCCGTCAACCACCCCGACGTTGAGGACGAGGTCGAGATATTCGGTGTCCCAGTCCTCGGCGCTCACGCGCTTGACTGCGTTGAGATGCGCTGCGGCTCTTTCGTCGGCGCGGATCTCTACGCCCTCTTCTTTCATGGACTCACCGAGCTTTGGGAGGAACGTCGAGGCGACACTCTCGTCAACCAAGAGCGTCTCCATCGCGTTGCACACGCCGGGCCGCTGAACCTTCGCGTTGAGCGCGATGTCGAGGGCCATCTTCTGGTCGGCGGTAGAGTCAACGAAGACGTGACAGACACCCTTGTAGTGTTGAATGACCGGAACTCTTGCGTGCTCAGCGACGAACCGTATCAATCCTTCTCCACCTCGTGGAATGACCATGTCGAGGATACCATCAAGACCGATCATCACCAAAGTGGCTTGTCGATCGGTAGTCGGCAAAAGTGTCACCGCTTCGGGAGGCAGCCCCTCCTGACGGAGGGCATCGGTGAAGATCTCCGCTATCGCCTGATTGCTGTGAAAGGCTTCTTTCCCGCCTCGAAGCAACACTGAATTGCCGCTCTTGAGGCACAACGACGACGCGTCGGCCGTCACGTTCGGCCGTGATTCATAGATGATCCCAATCAGTCCGAGCGGTGCTCGCATCTTTCCGATGCGTAGCCCGTTGTCGAGCACGCGCTCTTCGACGAGCGCGCCCACGGGGTCAGGCAGCGACGCCACCTGGTCGACCCCCTCGGCCACACCGTCGAGGCGCTCTCGATCCAAGCGCAAGCGATCGAGCATCGCCTGCGAGATCCCCATCTCCCCAGCTGCGGCCATGTCCGTGATGTTGGCCTCGAGCACACGATCACCCTGTTCACCGCGGAGCGCTTTGGCCGCACGACGCAAGACGGCGTTCTTCTCGTCCGTGCTCGCGATCGCAAGCGCACGGGAAGCCTCCTTGGCGCGCACCGCCAAGTCAGTCACGAGCGCGGTCAGGTCGTCACTCATAGCCCGCGAAGTTAGCACGTCAGGACGAGGTCGTCGCGATGCACGATCTCGTCCCCCGTGTGGCTCCCAATTCGCTCGGCGATCTGTCCGCTTTGGCCCCCGGCGAGTTGGCTGACCTCCGCAGCGCTGTACCGGGCAAGGCCGCGCGCGACTTCATCACCGCGGCCGCTCACGATCGAGACGGCGTCGCCAACCCCGAACGTGCCCGTCACCGAAACAACGCCCGCCGGAAGCAAGCTCGAGTTTCGCTCTTTGAGAGCTTTGCACGCGCCGTCGTCGATGACGATGCTACCGCACGGTTTGAGGGTATAAGCGATCCAATGCTTGCGGCTCGGCAGCGGAGAGCCGTGAGGAAGCAGCAGCGTGCCAACATCATCGCCGTTCATCAGGGACGCGAGGAAGTCGGCAGAAGCCGCTGGCCCCACGACGACCGGCAACCCATGAAGCGTGGCGCGGCGCGCGGCTTCGACTTTGGACTGCATGCCTCCAAGCCCGAGGTCGTCTTCGGGCGGCTTGATGAAGTGCTCGATGTCGCTGACGTCGGCAACGAGCGAAATGCGTTCGTTCTTGTCGTCGAGGATACCTTCGACATCGCTCAGCAGCACAAGCAGGTCCGCGCCGACCAGCGTGCACACCATCGCCGCCAGCTGATCGTTATCGCCAAAGCGAAGCTCCTCGACCGACACGGTGTCATTCTCGTTGATGATGGGAACGACGCCGAGCTTGAGAAGCTCGTCGATCGCATTGCGCGCATGTAGGTACCTGTCGCGATCGCTGACCGCGTCGTGAGTCAACAACACCTGCGCCACGTGAATCCCGAGCGCCTCGAAGACGTCTTCGTACGCACGCATCAAGAGCGATTGACCCGCGGCTGCCGCGGCCTGCAAACGGGCAATGTTCTTGGGTCGCTCGGTAAACCCAAGGCGCTCACGCCCGACCGCCACCGCGCCAGAAGACACCAGGACGACTCTGCGCCCCGCCTTCACTTGAGTGGCGACCTGCTCGGCAACGAGCCCGTACCGGCCCCCGTCCGCGCAAAGCGCGCGGCTGCCGATCTTGACCACGATTCGCTTGCAATCGCGAAGGGCTGCTCGTGTCTCGTCACCGGTCATGTCTGCCCCTGGATCGCATCCTCCGTGCCATCCTGCAACCGGGGTGGTCCAGCTGCAAAGAACCCGACGCCGCAACCCGCCGCTGCTAGCATTCCGGTATGCTCGCGTCCGAGATACCTCGCTGGTTCGTGTGGCTGACGGCGTTCGCATGGGGTGCGGCGTGGGGGAGCTTTTTCAACGTGGCGATTTACCGATGGCCGCGGGGGATGTCGGTGGTGAGCCCGCCGAGCCATTGCCCGGGGTGCGGTACCGCAATCCGAGCATGGCAGAACGTGCCGATCATCGGCTGGCTCGTCCTTCGTGGAAAGGCCACCTGCTGCGGGACGCAGATCTCCCCTCGCTATCCAGCGGTCGAATTCCTGTCCGCTGTCCTCTGCGTCGCCATCGCACAGATCTGGGTCGTCCGAGCTGAGCCAGAGGCATTGCTGCTCGACGCCACCATCGAAGCACTGCTGTACTTCGTCTTCGCCGGCGGCTTGCTGATCCTGACCTTCGTCGACCTCGAGTGGATGGAGATTCCCGACGAAGTCACCCTCCCCTGCGCCGCGCTCGGACTCTTGAGCGCACCCTTCCGGGACGAACCCGGAGTGTGGTCGGCCGCCGTCGGAGCCGGAGCCGGCTACCTCGCGGTGCAGCTGATCTTCGTGTGGGGCTACGAGCGTATCGCCGGGCGCCGGGGCATGGGCGAAGGCGACTCGAAGTTACTTTTGATGATCGGAGCCTTCCTCGGTTGGAAGGGCGCGCTCTTCAGCATCGTCGCCGGATCCTTGCAAGGCGTCGTCTACGCAGCGTTCGCTCTACTCACCGGGCGCAAATTGACCCCAAAGATCGACGAACGGATCATCGATGGTGAAGTGATCGAGGCACCCCAAGACGTACGAGACGTACAAGACGTAGAAGGAGAAGACACATCCCGCGTCGGTCTTCTCAAGCTCCCGTTTGGTCCGTTTCTCGCGCTCGGCGCGCTCGAATACCTGCTCGCGGGAGACGCGATTCTCTCCTGGTACTTCGGTCTATTGCGCTGAACGGTTAGCGTCGGTAGCCGCCGCCACCACCGCCGCCGCCGCCCTGGCGCTCACGCGCAAGGTCGACTCGGATGGTGCGACCGCTTAGCGAGGCGCCGTCCATCGAATCACGGGCTGCTGTCGCAGCCTCTTCCGTCGTAAACGTCACGAACCCGAAGCCCCGCGAACGGCCCGTTTCACGATCGCTCACAACCTTCGCATCTACGACTTCACCAAACGGGGTGAACGCCTCTTGCAGATCTTCGGTCGTCGTGGCCCACGCGAGCCCCCCGATGAACAGTCTCTTACTCATGGTCAACTACTTTCACTTGTTACCGACACGACGTTGGGCCGCGTCAGCGTCACTTCGATCCTCTTGCCACTTTTCCAGCAGCACTCGATTGTACCGCTTGGAATCTATCCCACAAGGTGGGCGTGGATTCTTCTGCGAGGCGTGCCTTGTAGTCGTCGTCCTTGGCCCGGCCGCTGAGCTTGGCGATTTCCCCGATGAGCTTGTCTCGGGAACCGACTGCTTTGGCGACTTTTTCAAGGACCTGCTCGAGATGGAGCAGCTTTTTATTGGAGACGTGAGCCAGGCCCTTGGCCTCATTGAGCCGGTCGAGCCAAAGGTCCTTGCCAGCGGCCTTCTTCACCGCGGCAACCAACTTCTCTTTGGCCTTTTTCGGATCATCTCCGAAACGCTCTTTCACGATCGCTAGCGGGGAGTTGCTCATCACATGAACCATATACCCGAAATGCCTTGGTTTCTGGCGTTGGGAGCGGGCGGAGTAGCACGCGGCAGGCACCACGCAACCCGGGCTCGACCCCGATCCCCCTTTTTGGCCTGGACAGTTATTAACATTTCTGTTAATAATCGAAGTCGCGATGGGAAGACCCAAAGACGCCGATCCCGAACATACTCGGACCAACATTCTCGACGCAGCGGAGGAAGAGTTCGCGCACCGCGGGTTCCACGGCACGCGAATGGTGGCTATCGCCGAGCGTGCGGGCGTGACCCACGGCTTGCTTCATTACTACTTCGACTCGAAGGAACGCCTGTACGACAAGGTCGTCGGCCGGTTGTTCGGACGGCATCTCGCCCTCTTGCAGGCGCTCCTGGCGTCGCGGGACGACATCTCTGTTCGCGAGATGGTGGTGCAGAGCTTCGACCTCTTTTGGGAGTATCCCAACCAGGTGCGGATCATGCTGTGGGAGATGGCCTCGGGCGACGATCGCGTGGAGCGGTCGATGCAGCCCTTCTACGAGACGATGGCTGACGCCCTCCCCGGCCTCAATAGTGATAGCGTCGCTGGGCGCTGCTATGTACACGATCCGCGCGACGTGTTCACCACATTGCTTGGCGCGTTGGTCGTCTATTTCTTTCGCGATCCGACCCTCAAGAAGCTCTTTGGCAAGGAGCGGTTCACCGAGGCGGACCGCGCACGGCGGCGGGCGCACATCGGAGCCCTCGTCGACCTGTTTTTCTAGAGAAAGTCGAGTGGATTCGCTCTGGCTCGCACTGTAGAGTCAGCCGTCCATGACGCCCGAGTTCGTTCACCTGCACGTCCACAGCGAATTTTCGATGTTGGACGGGGCGATCCGGATCCCACGGCTGATCGAGCACGTGAGCCGCATGGGGATGTCGGCCGTCGCCTTGACCGACAACGGCAACATGTTCGGTGCCGTGCAGCTGGTTCGCACCTGCGAAGCCCATGATGTGAAGCCGATCCTCGGCTGTGAGGTCAACTTCACCTCGGGTGATCGACGCGACACCCAGAACCGCGAGCACTCTCACCTGGTGCTTCTGGCGAGCTCGCAGGAGGGCTACCAGAATCTGGTCAGACTCGTGAGCGCGGGCTGGGTCGACGGGATGAGCGCCGACGACCACCCGCGAATCGACTTCGAGACGCTTCGCAAGTACCGAAAAGGCGTCGTCGGGTTGAGCGCTTGCATGGGCGGTTTTCTCGCACAAGAGATCCTCAACAAGGGGCCCGACGTGGGGCGCGATGCGATGGCCGCACTTCGCGACTCGTTCGACCTCGGCTATTTCTTCGTCGAGCTCCAGGATCACGGCTTCCCGGAGAACCGACCACTCAATCAGGTCCTGATGAAGCTGGCCGAGGATCTCACGCTCCCCCTGGTGGCCACCAACGACTGCCACTACCTCGAGCGGCAGGCCGCGCACGCGCAGCTCGTGCTTCAGTGTATCGGAGCGGGGCGAAGCGTTCGCGAGATGGAGGCTGTCCACCATCTTTCGTCCGAGCTCTACGTCAAAACGCCCGAGCAGATGCACAGCCTCTTCGGGTATGCGCCGGATTCCGTGAAGAACACCCTCGTGGTCGCCGAGATGTGCGCCGGAAACGCTACGCCGTTGGCCAAGCCGCGCTTGCCACGATTCGCCGTACCAGGCGGCGCAACCGAGGAAGACTACCTCCGGGCGTTGTCGGTGGCGGGGCTCGGGCGCCGGATGGTGGAGATGCGCCATCGCGATGAGGCTTTCGAAGAAAGCGCTTACCACGCTCGACTCGAGCTCGAGCTCGACGTGATCCTCAAGATGGGGTTCGCGGGGTACTTCCTGATCGTCCAGGATTTCATCAATTGGGCCAAGGACAATGGCGTGCCCGTGGGCCCTGGCCGCGGGTCGGGCGCCGGATCACTCGTGGCGTGGGCGCTTCGCATCACCGACCTCAATCCGATCGCGCATGGGCTCCTCTTCGAACGATTCCTGAACCCCGAACGTGTGTCGATGCCGGACTTCGACATCGACTTCTGTATGGATCAGCGCGACCGCGTCATTCAGTACGTGCGGGAGAAGTACGGAGCCCACAGCGTCGGACAGATCGCGACGTTCCATCAACTGAAGAGCCGCAGCGTCGTCCGCGACGTGGGGCGAGTAATGGGAATGACGCCTGGCGAGGCCGGCCTCATCGCCACCATGATTCCGGAGCCTGTCCAAGGGAAGAGTGTGTCGATCAGCGCGGCGCTCGAGCAAGAGGCGCGGCTCAAGACGGCCTATGAGCAAGACAGCCAGGCACATGAGCTTCTCGACACCGCACAGGAGCTCGAAAATCTGACGCGGCATGCTGGGATGCACGCAGCGGGTGTCGTCATCAGCGAGGGGCCAATCTGGGACCACGTGCCGGTGTTCTGTCCCGAGAAGGACGTCTACGTCACGCAGTACCACAAGGACGACGTCGAGGCGGCGGGCTTGGTCAAGTTCGATTTCCTCGGGCTCCGGACGCTGACGGTGATCGACATCTCCGCCCGGCTCATCGATAGGCGCCCGGACCGCCAAGACATCCCGTTCGAGATCGAAGAGATCCCGATGGACGACCCGGCGACGTATACGCTCCTGCAATCGGGCGAAACGACCAATGTGTTTCAGCTCGAATCGAGCGGGATGCAGAGCCTTTTCAAACAGCTTCGGCCCGACCGGTTCGACGACATCGTGGCCGCCGTCGCGCTCTATCGTCCGGGGCCGATGGGGGCGGCGATGGACAAGGACTTCGTGCATCGCAAGCATGGGCGGCAAGAGGTCGCCTATCCCGACCCCTCACTCGAGGAGATCCTCTCAGAGACGCGCGGCGTGATCGTCTACCAAGAGCAGGTCATGCAGATCGCTCAGGTGATGGCGGGCTACTCGCTCGGCGGAGCGGATCTGTTGCGACGCGCGATGGGCAAGAAGAAAGCCTCCGAGATGGAGAAGCAAAAAACGGTATTCATCGACGGCGCGATCGAGCGGGGCCACACGAAGGAAAAGGCCGAGGAGGTGTTCGACCTCATGGCGTACTTCGCGGGGTACGGCTTCAACAAGAGCCATTCGGCAGCATACGCGCTGATCACCTATCAGACCGCGCACCTCAAGACCCACTACCCTGTCGAGTTCACTTGCGCGACGCTCACTGCTGACAAGGAGAAGATCGACAAGGTCGTCCGGACGGTGGCCGAGGCTCGCTCGATGGGAATCACGGTGTTGCCGCCGGACGTGAACGAGTCCGAGATCGACTTCACGGTCGTGTACACGCCCGACGACGCGCAGGATGTGGCACGGCTGCGTCACAAACCGGTTTGCTACGACGGAGAGGTGCACGACCCGATGGGACCGAAGATTCGATTCGGCCTCGGGGCGATCAAGGGTGTCGGAACGGCCGCGCTCGATGCGATCCTAGAAGCGCGAAAAGCGGAGCAGGAGGAACAAGAAGCGCTCGTGGAGCGACCGTTCGTGGACATCTTCGACTTCTGCGCACGGGTGGACCTTCGGCGGGTCAACAAGAGTGTGATCGAAGCGCTGGTCCAGTGTGGGGCCTTCGATACGGTGCACAACGCGATCGACGCGCATCGCGCCCAGGCGTTCGTCGCGATCGAACAAGCGATCGAGCGGGGCAAGCGCATACAGGCCGAGCGATCGAGTGGGCAGGAGAGTCTCTTTGGGCTGATGGGCGGAGACGAAGAGGCGCAGGCCTACGAGCACCCGGGCGGCAGCTTCCCTGCGCTCGACTCCTGGGACTCCCGTGACCAGTTATCTCGAGAGAAGGCAACGCTTGGGTTCTACGTGTCCGGGCACCCCCTCGACCGTTATCGAAGTGAGCTCATGCGCTTTTGCGACGCGACGACCGAAAGCATCCGCGAGCTGAAGGGCTCTCGACAGATCACGGTGGGCGGCACCGTCGAAGGATACCGAGAGCGCCGGACGAAGGCGGGTCACACCATGGCGTTTTTTCACATCGAGGATTCGCTCGGGCGCGTCGAGGTAATCGTCCGTCCGAAGTCGCTCGAGAGGGCCGGAAACCGAGAGGCCCTACAGTCTGGGCAACCGATCCTGCTAACCGGACGCGTCAAACACGAGCAAGACCGCACCGACGACACCGCACCCACGGAACCGAAAATCTTGCTTGAAGAAGCGTCACTCCTGAGTGATGCGCTTCAGGAACGAACCACTTCGATCACAGTGAAGCTGGCCGTCGATGCGATCGACCGATCCAAGCTCGACTCGCTGCGCTCAACGCTCGAGCAATTCCCGGGCCCTTGCCCCGTCTCCCTCGAACTTGCATCGGCTGGCGACTGGCGCGTGAACCTCGCAGAGCTTGGCCTCTACGTCGATCCGAGCGACGCCCTTCTGACCGCGCTCGAGCGCCTGTTCGGCCGCAAAGTCTGCGAGCTCCACTAGTGTGCGGGTAGGCGATAGTGTGGGGGCGGTGGGGCGGGACAAATTGACGGGCCGCAGGCCCGACGGGAAGAAGAAGGAACCTGTCTTGGAACCGAGGTCGGCGGAAGAGCTCCTGGAGCGAGCACGGGGTCTTGCTGGGTATACGCTTGGCGAGCTTGGGAAAACGCTTGGCGTAGAGGTGCCGGAGTCGGCGACGCGGGCGAAAGGTCTAGCCGGGCAGATTCTCGAGAGGATGCTCGGCGCGACGGCCGCGTCTCGCGCGGAGCCTGATTTCGTGGGGCTCGGGATCGAGCTCAAAACGATTCCACTCGATTCCGCTGGGAAGCCGAAGGAGTCGACGTTCGTGTGCTCGATTTCGCTTTCCGCGATGGCGGATACCGACTGGGAGCACAGCACCGTCTGGAAGAAGCTTCAAAAGGTGCTGTTCGTTCCCGTGGAAGCGGCATCGAAGACACCACTCCACGAGCGACGCGTCGGACGCGCCTTCATGTGGACGCCCACCATCGACGAGAAAACGGCGCTTCGCCGAGATTGGGAACGCCTCGCCGACATGATCGCGCGAGGCGACGTGGAGCAAATCACAGGACATCTCGGCGACGTGCTCCAAGTGCGCCCCAAGGCAGCGAGCGGAAGCAGTCGCCGACGCGCCCCCGATGAAGAAGGCGCCGTGCAATGGACGATGCCGCGAGGGTTCTACCTCCGACCGGCGTTCACCGAGCAGGTGTTGGCAAGACTCCGCACGCTGGAGTGACGTGACGAAGGGCGTCGAAGTGGCGTGATCGGGCGTGACATTCCGGGCCCGCGACCCCATGCTTGACGCCCCCCGGGGCCACTGTTAAAGAGCCCCGGGTCTTTCGTCGGGCTGTTAGCTCAGTTGGTAGAGCAGCGGACTTTTAATCCGACGGTCCAGGGTTCGAATCCCTGACGGCCCACCGCGAAGGCACAAGCCTCACTTGCTTATCGTCCCCATCGTCTAGTGGCCCAGGACCCCGGCCTTTCACGCCGGTAACCGGAGTTCAAACCTCCGTGGGGACGCCATTTCCGGAGCGTGTGCGAAAAGTGTGCGAAATATTCGTGCGCTCGCCGGCTTCTTCTGGGGCGTGGTGTGGCCTCGGGGCGCCTTTTATGATTTGCCAGTACTTTGACCAGCTCTGGGCGACGACCGCTGCGGTAAAGCACGGGCTATATCGGAGCGGCGAGCGAATCTTCTTTGGCCCAGAAAACTGGCTGAATCCCGGGCCTGTCTTTTTTCGTTGGGAGCGCTACGAAAGGGCCCAGCCCCCGCTGAGCTCGAAGCGGCCTTGCCGGTGTGGCAAAAGCGAGGACGCTTGGCGCTGCTGGAATTCAACCAAGGCCCGGTCTCTCATGGGGGCCCGGTAGGCCGGGGTTGGTATGGGGCTAATGTCGAAGTATCGTCGCGCCGTCGTGGTGCCGGGCTGCGGTACTGTCACGGCTGGGCGCCTCGAGCTCGACGGCGGTAAGTGGGTGGTCCGGACGTGTTTCGGTACTGGGCCTCTGATCAGCCTTTCGTAACTGGCTCGGCTGGCACATAGTCGCGTGGCGAACGCGCAAGCGAAGGAAGAATCCCATGAACAAGACCAACCAAAGAGGACTGTATCATCGTGCTGCGGCTCTTCTGCTCACGGCAGCGCTGCCCACAACGCTGCTGCTGACGCACTCGCCCGGGTGCGTCGACTCCAACCCCAACCCCGATCCGTTCGACCGGGAGGGCAATCCGGCGAACGCCGGCAAGGAGTACATGAGGATGGCGCCCGCGGAGGACTGCTTCTGGATAGCGTCGATCAGCACCGGCGACGGCTGGAACGTCTTCTACCCAGGCCCCAGCATGTCCTACCCGCTCACCGGGTTCGACGTCCCGGACGGCGCGGAGCTGCGCTTCGAGGGCGAGTTTCCCCACACACGCTTCTTCTCGTTCACGATGTATTATCCCGGACTGGGCGCCTCCACCGGCATTGGTGGGTCGCAGACGCTGGTCGACACCGCGATCGAGCCCGATCCGGGCTCGGTCAACCCCTTCCTAGACGGCGCGGATCGGAATGCCGACAACCGCAAGTTCACGGTTTACTTTCAGGAGGGGAACCTTCCTCCTGACCCCGCGGATCGTGAGCCGAACACGATGTATCTCGGGCCGGAGTTCCCGATTCAACAGCTCCGCCACGTCATGGGAATGCGCGTCTATCTCCCCGACATGGACACGAACGCCGTCGGTGGCGTCGAGCTCGCCACCCCGGTCTTAACGCTGGCCGACGGCACCGAGCTTCGCGGCGCCGACGCGTGCCCCATGCTCACCGGCTCATTCGCGGGCCGTGTCCCCGTCTTCCCGGCCCTTGGCTTCAACCAAGATGCGTACCGGGCCGCTCGCGATAACCGCGCGCTGTATCCGAACACCCATCCTGCGCAGAATCCGCCCGTCTGGAACCGGGTCTGGAGCCAGACGTACAACTTCTGCATCATATTCACGCCCGAGGAAGACTGCGGCCCCGCTCCCATCGCCACCGCAATCGGCCCTGGGGGCTTCGGGAATCCGGCGAACGGATACCTAGAGACCTGGATCGATCGGAAGCACGGTGAGGTTCTGGTCCTTCGCGGCAAGAAGCCCATCACGCCGACGACCTATTTCGGCGACGCGCCCGCCGACACCGGAGAGGAGATGCGCTTTTTCTCCATCTCGAGCACCGAGTCGCAGTACACCTGGAGCCAGATCGACGACGTGTTCGACGAGGAAATCCCGGTCGACGAGGACGGGTTCTACACGGTCGTCATCAGTCGCCCATACCAGCGGCCCGTCAACGCCAACTACAGCTGCGGCGTGGCCTGGATGGAGTTTCCGCCGGGGGGGGACGGGTTCGGGGACAACCACCTAGCGCGGCTCGTCATGCGCGAGACGGGCCCGAAGGACAGCTTCGCGAACTCCGTCACCAACGTCATGGAGCGCGGGGCCGAGGCGGAGGTAATGGGCGACCATTACCCGCACGGTGAGTACATGTCGAAGCAGGACTTCGAGAGCCGCTACGGCTGTCCGTAGAGCTGCAAGCAATCAGACGACGAC